>OLRE01001492.1_pt1 | contig 22615 bp, 25 predicted proteins | sample 1672461 | NCBI WGS metagenome assembly OLRE01 (sample SAMEA3136688, study PRJEB25190) | human gut metagenome | biome: human gut; feature: human-associated habitat; material: faeces | place: Austria | collected 2013
CAAGTCCAACAGGGGGAGCCATTCAAGCACTGCTCAGGCAGTGCTTTTTTGTTGCCCAAAACACGCTTAACACTGAGCTGCGAAGTCGGTGGCAAAGCCTGTGAAGCGCCGCCGGTGGCGGAAGAAGCAAACAGGGTTTGGCGCAGCGGTCGGCTTTTTGCGAGAATACGAGCAGAAAAAGACGGAAACCGCAAGTGGAAGCGTGACACGGCTCACGATAGAGTTGGTTTAAGCGTGGCAGAGAGAACTGGACGAATTGAAAAAATCCGCCGAGGTTGACCGTGCTAAGGTTGAGAAGATGGGCGATGATGTGGCTGTTATGGAAACGCTGATTTATAATGTTCAGCGACTTACGAATTATGAAGAAAAACAGAATGAAATTCAGCGCAGGCGGTCTACTGAATTGGAATAACGATAGAAAGGCGGTGATAACAATGGCTGTTTGCGATATTCCTGATTACGAATTTGAAAACCTCGCACGAAGCTTTCTGCCTGCAATGCAGAAATATTTTTCAAGCGAGGAGGGAATGGCGGCTTATGAAAAGTGGCTGTCAGAACAGGAAGAAGAAACTTTAGAAACAGAAGAAGCAAAAGCAGCCTGAAATATAATTTGGATTTGGGGACATAGGTCTTTATTCAGACTATAATTTTATGCCCGATGGGCAGAGACAATTTTTGCGAAAGCAAATCCTTGCCTAAGTATCTTTATTATACCGCATTCCACGGATATATACATTGATTTTATAAGAATATATGGTATAATGTAAGATATGGGGGTGAGGATATGATAAGAATAGCTGTTTGCGATGATTTTAAGGATACAGTCAATCAAGTGAATGGGTATTTGTCTGAATACCAACAGCTTAGGAATCGAAAGCTCGATATTAAATCTTTTTTCAACGCAGAGGATCTGTGGGAATATTTAAGGAAAAATCGCTGCGATCTGATAATCCTTGATATCGAGCTTGTTAAAATGAATGGCGTAGAACTTGGACATCTTATTAGAACGGAACTGAAAGATAATATTATAAAAATTGTCTACATATCAGCCAAAAACTGTTATGATCGGCTACTTTTTGATGTACAACCTCTTAATTTCCTTCAAAAACCCATAGACAAAGAAAAGCTGTTTAAAATGATTGACTTGACCATACAGCTTTCAAACAATAATGAACGGTTCTTTACATTTGAAAATAAGCAGGGGGCATTTAGAATAAAATTTAGTGATATACTGTACTTTGAGAGCTTTGACCACGATATAAAAATCGCAACAGCAAGCGGAAACTATGAATTTAAATCCACTCTGTCGGAAGTAATGAAGCAGCTATCCAATTCGAGATTTTTACAAGTGCATCGTTCTTACATTATAAATTACAACAACACAAGCCATATTAAATATGAAGAAATAACCATGTCGAACGGCGACAAAATACCTGTCAGCAGAGACAGGCGTAAGGAAGTACGGAAAATCATATCCGAGTGGGAAGGAGTAGGGGTAGGAATATGAATGAGTTTATGCTATACACGTTAACCTATCTGTTTTCACAGGCATTGGGAATATATTCAATCTATAAACTGGTGAGAGCATTTTTTGAAGAATGCATAGTTAAAAGGTGTGTTGAAGTGGGTGCGTTTGTGGGATATTATGTGTTGACTTCTTCGTTATATCTAATTGTAAACGTTCCTATAGCAAATTTTGTAGTGAATATTATATCGGTTTTCTTGCTGACGTTTATGTATTCCTCATCGATTAAGAAAAAACTCCTTGTAGATGTTTTGACTTACATCTTTATGGCTGGAGTAGAAATGCTGGTTGTTACCCTAACCGGATACATTAGTTTTTCAATTACACAAACAAATGATTACCATTCAATATTTGGAATCGTAGTTATAAATATTTTAAAATATGTTGTATCAATGGCGGTTAGCGGATTTAAGAATATAAAGAATGGCAACACATTGCCTGTGTCATATTGGGTGCTGCTTTTGGTTATACCGGTTTCATCTCTGTTCATGCTTGTGGTGATTTTCCAATCCGACGGACTTGTTATATATCAAATTACGCTTTCAGTCATTGCCGTGTTAATTATTAACTCCACCGTGTTTTTTTTATTTGACAGATTGGCGAAATCACTTCTGGAAAAACAAGAAAAGGAGTTTGTGGAACAACAGAACAAATATTATGAGAATCAGTTGGAGCTTATAAACGTTTCACTTGAAAATTCAAGCATTCTGCGGCACGATATGAAAAATCATTTGCAAGCCATATTTACAGATATTAAAAACGGAAACATTATCGAAGCTCAACAACATATCTCAGACATAACAGATGTCTATAATTCAGATGGCGAAATAATACACACCGGGTATCCCGCAATTGATAGCATAGTCAATTTCAAACTGCAATCCGCAAGGAAAAACGTAGTGAAAGTCAATGTCAGCTCCACTCTTCCGCAGGGGTTGAACATTTCCTCTTTTGATTTAACCGTTATCTTTGGCAACTTGATAGACAACGCTTTACAAGCGGTTTCGCTTGTTCCAGAAAACAAATTCATAGATTTAGCCTTACACTATTCCAAAGGAATGATGCTGATAAAGGTCTCCAATCCCTTTATCAATGAGATAAAAAAATCTGGCGACAAAGTAATAACCACAAAAAAGGATAAGAAAAATCATGGATATGGATTGACAAGCGTTAAAGAAGTTGTTGAAAAATACGACGGAACGATCGACATTATCCCTGAAAACAACATTTTTACTGTTACAGTTGTTCTTTATGTCGATTGAATTGTGAACAACAGGCTCGTGGGAATAATCCCATGAGCTTGTTTTTTTACAGTTCACGTTCGATTTATATACAGTTCACGATTTACTCCTTGAAAAATCAGCCAATTTTATATAGAATAATGTTAGGCAAGTTATGGAATGCTTGTCAAAACAGAAAGGACGGTTTCGTTATGAAAAACCAAAAAGCAATTACCAAAGCAATAGGCATTAAAAAGGCGATTGCAGCTGCAGCTAAGATGGCAACAGCAGCCAATGTTAATTCGGCTTGTATGTTTGTTGCTTACCAGCCGAAGCTGCCTAAAGATGCAAAAAAGCTCCGCAATTTCTGATTATGGAGCTTTTAGCAAGGCTGGCGGGCAAAATTGTAAACAACCTTGTTCATAGCGGCGTGATCAAAGAGGAAGACGCGGAGATATACATATACGGTATAAATCAAATACTGACATCTGTGCTCAGCGTGTCTTCCGCTTTGATTATCGGATTGATTTTCGGTGTGTTTCCTGAGATCGCGGTATTCATGGCGGCTTATATTCCGCTGAGATCGTTTGCGGGCGGATATCATGCCAAAACGCCTTTGAGTTGTTATGTTTTTTCTGTAATAATGCTGATTGTTGTTTCAATCGGTTTGAAATATCTACATTTAGCGGATTGGGTATACTATGCCGTTTTGGTAGCAGCAACACTTGTTGTGCTTGTACTATTTCCCGTTGAGGATAGGAACAAACCGTTAGATGAAATCGAGCATAGGGTATACAAAAAGCGGACAATACTTATAGCGGCAACAGAACTTCTGATTGGGATTGTGCTAAAACTAATGGGATTGGATAATCTGTTTGTTGCTGTGGTATACTCGTTTGTCGTGTTGAGTTTTATGCTTGTTGCAGGAAAAGTTAAGAACCATTGATCTGTTGATCCTTGGTTCGATATTTACCTGAAGGGAGGCGAATATTATAATTTACACAAGTGTTAAAGTAAAAGGTTTTTGGGTTGAGTATTGCCGAATTTTGCAAAAGTCTTAAGCACTATGAACGAAAGAAAGGTTGTGTACTATGTTTAGCAAAATCAAGCACGGGTTTGACAGGAAAGCCAAAAGATTGGTTGCACTCATGCTCGCAGCATCAATGCTTTGTGGAATAGCGGGCTGCACTAAAGAACCATCGGAATCTCCTGCGGATATCAATGACACTTCGATTGAACTATCCAACGACAATGACGAAATTGGTTTTGATATTGATAGGGTTCGAAAAAATATCATTATCAAGGGGCAAACGATTGAAATTCCCGTTAAACTCGGCGAAATACCCGAGGGTTGGAGCTACAAGTTATATGACGAGAAGGACATTTACCTTCGGGAAAATCAGTTCTTGGCAACAATGTATTACAACGGAAATGAAATGTATATTGCCGCTTTGGAAAACTTTTTTCCCGATAAGCCGAAGGAAAGTATTATCTATAATTTAACCATAGAAACAGATGATTGCTCAATAGATGGATTAGTTCCGTTTAAAAGTACAAAGCAAGAAGTGGTTAAAAGATATGGCGAACCCGTTCCAACGGCTAGTGATGATGAATACTATCTTTACGGAATAGTGAACGGAGAAAATAAGGTTGGCGGTAGAATAAACGACCATAGTTTAGGTATTCGATTTGACGAGAGTGATATCATTACTGAAATCAGCATAACTTATGCCGATTTGAGTGTTAATTATTGTCCAGCATACTTGATGCAAGATTTGGCTAATTTAACAACTTCTAAACAATTGGAGAACTATCCGACGTTTGGATTTGATACAAGAGGCAAGTATGCCGATGCAAAAACTTCGTTTATTGTTTCAAGTGGCTTTGGTGCGGATTTTGTAGTGTGTGGTATGGTTGATCCACATATGCAACCCACATATTACCTCATTGCTCATAACACACCTGAATCGCAATATGATTCTGAATAGGAGGTGAGAACGTGAAGTCAAACTTAAAAAAACACATTCTGATGACTGCACTAAACATTGTGGTTGTTGTTGTGTACTTTGCAATAAGCTTTTTTGCCTTACCTAATATTCCAGGCATCGGAAAATCTATCAGTACAGATTTAGATGTTATAATAATTAGTATGCCTATTTTGCTGATTTCGATTATCATGTTGATTAATGAGCAGCATTTGTGGTTATGGATTGTGCCAGATATCATCTACTGTGTTCTTATGATTACAACCTCAAATGATAATTATCATCCATACGGAATAGGTGTATTTGGGTTTGATCCATTAAATCGAACTTATGAAAGGGATATTGCGCTTATTGAGAGCATTATAGTTTTGGCTATAATGCTAATAGTGCAATCAGTCGCCAAATTGCTAACCAGACTAATAAAAAGAAAAAAGGAGGGTGGTAAAGGAAAATCATAATTGATTTATTCGTGATATAAGCGTAAGTTTTGATGAAACTATTTTACAAGGTGGTAAAACCGCAGACAAAACAATAAGCTTGTGGACACTGAAATCCGTGTATCAGAATAATTTTTCTTTTACCGGTGTCGCCAAATTCAAGAATTTTCATAAAGAAACATCCTTTCAAATTCCGATTTATCGGGCAGATTAACTGCTCTTATAAACTCATTATACTACGCATTCCCACTTTTTTCAACCACTTTTCCAATCAAATTCCCATCGGCACAGCCTCGTCAATATCCGCCTCCCGCTTAGGCTTTGTGATCCCCATAAACTGCTTAAGGGAATGCTTTCAAGCTGAAATTTTCGGACATTCTGCGTCGCCTCCTTGAAAATGGGCATAAAAAAAGAGCCTTGCGGCTCGGGGAATATAGGAAAAGGGGCAACCGTGAGGGGTGCTCCTTTTGTGTGTTAAACTGCTCGATAAACGGGAAGTTGTTATTTATTCATATTCTCAACTAAGCTTGTAGCTTTTACAGTCATCTCCACCCAACCCAGCACAAAACCGTGTTTATTATTCTAACATTCATTATGAATTCTCCAAAGTTTCTATCATTTCCCGCCAATCCCTTACGCTCAAATATTCAAAGTCGGCATTGGCATTATTATTTGTATCGCTATAATAAACAGGAAAAATTCCTGCGTTATTTGCACTGACAACATCATTTGAGTAGCTATCCCCGCAATACCACACCTTGTCAGATGTCAATCCGGATTTCATCAATGCAATTTCAAATAGACGCTTATCGGGTTTTCGTATCATATAATCACAAGAAGATATTATAAATTCAAACCGATTGTTAGGGAGTAATCTGTCAAAACGCTCCTTTATTGCTTCGCCTGACCACGCATTGTTGCTGATTACCGCAGTACGAATACCTGCTTGATTAAGATAATCTATCATTTCATCTGCATAAGGCATAATTGATCCTTGTGAAGCAGCAGTCCAAAAAATTATTTCGTGTTCCAAAGGCGTCAATGAAAATTTTATGCCCAAATGTTCGAATGCAAGGCGGTTTCCGACTCTTGCCGGAATGTCATATCCAAGAGTATTCCTTACACTTTCAATTTCTCCAAATATCTTATTTACTTCACTCCGAATGTCTTCAATCGTGCAATTATTTGGATTTTTCACTATGTATTTCATAAGTTCGACGTTTCCTCTGTCAGAATTCCAATCAGGCTCGCAAAGCAAAGTATGTCCATAGTCAAAAATAATCATTTCGGGTTTTGTTATTTTCATTTGAAATTACCTCCGTATTATTTGATATAGTATTCCAACAGCTTCTCATCAATAGGAGCAATCGGCTCTTTATCCTTAATATCCTTGTAAAACGCCAACTTCGTCCTCATTTCAAGTTCATTTTTTATGTTCGTTTGTTATTGATAACATGTAAACCATGTGCTTGCACAAAGTGTAAACAATGTTACTCTTGACAGAAAACCGTCCCCTACAGTATTATATATAAATCAGCAAGATAAATTCCGATTTGTAGGGCAGATTAACTGCCCTTATAAACTTATTATACCACGCATTTCCACTTTATGCAGCCGATTTTCCTATCAAATTGCCATTGGGCTGACATCGTAAACCGCATAAAAAAGAGCCTTGCGGCTCGGGAGATATAGGAAAAGGAGCAACTACGGTGGATGCTCCTTTTGTGTGTTATACTGCTCGGCAAGAAAGAAGCCGTTAAGACTTATTGGCGTGTTAATCTAACTTGGATATATGACTGTTTCTTTTATTTATAGCTTTACATACGCTATCAATATATTGCTCATAATCAGTTGGTAAAAAAGGAAATAGAGGAGCTGTTTGGATGACATTATTTTGCTTATCCACAAAACTTCCATACAATTTAAAGCGTTCGCAAAACTTATCAAAAGTGTAATTTTTAAGCCATTTAGAGCAATCAAAAGCAAAATAAAGATTTTTAAATTTAGTGTTAGTATTATTAGTATCGCGGTACTTTTCTGGAATGTATTTGTTTGCCTTACCTACAAAAGAGTTTAAGTCCTGTTTTACGTCAGACAGAAAAATCTTCAATAATAATAATGTCCAATCAAATCTATCATATACACCATCACTTCCACCGCGGGAAGTGTTAACCTTATACTCTAAGTCACGTCCGCGCTCCCAAACTATATGCCCGCCAATCGTTCGGCATTGTTTTAAAAAATCTCGTATTTTATCGTCACTCACTCCCCGTTTTCTAGCCCAATAAACGGATGGCCCGATATAATCAGAAGATAAAAGTATATTATCTATTTTTATTGTATAAAATTTAGGTTTATTAGGAAATTGTTGTTCAAAATTTACTGCCAACTGGTTTTCTGGAAAAAATGTCACCAAAATATCGTCATATAACTTTTTACTGACACTATCTGGATCAATACGCTTATCTATACAAAAATCAGGAGGAAAATTACGTATTTCGTCATTAATTAAATAATTATATTCAGTGTTTATGCCACCATTGTTCATTTCATTCTCCTTAATATGCATATAATTCCATTCGGCAATTCCTGGAGCAAAATAACCGACCTTATTAATTTATTATACCACACATTCCCACTTTTTTCAACCACTTTTTCACTCAAATTTCCATCGGCACAACCTCGTCAATATCCGCTTTCTGCTTAGGCTTTGCAACCCCATAAAAACTTGAAGTAGGATTATAACAATTTTTCTAATTCTATCAGTAACTTTTCTTTCATATCTTCTAATTCTGTCTTTGAAGGGCGGTTATTATCATTGTACATTTTTTCCATAGGATACCACCAAACAGGTCCTTTTCCGTTGTTGCCATAGTTTTCTATATCTCCGCTTTTCCTTGGGAATAGGTGCCAGTGCAGATGTGTATCGCCATTACCTAACAATTCATAGTTCATTTTTTCTGCTCCAAAAGCGTTTGAAACTGCTTCGGCGACTATGGACATTTCCTCTAAAAACTTAATCTTTTTCGAATGGTTTAATTGAAACAGTTCTGTTTTGTGTTCTTTGCAAAGAAATAATGTGTAGCCCTTAAAATGCTGATTATCACCAATAACTACATAACCTGTTTGTAATTCTTTAACGAAGTATGGATTCGTACCATTGTTGATCATTTTAATTCTGTCGCATATAAAGCACATACTCTAAACCTCTCATTTCCTGTTTGTCCGGAATAATAACTACTTGTTCAAGACTATTATAGCATAATCCTTTATGTTATTCTGCTTTATAAATGAAAAAATTATAAAATCTTTTCCATATACCCACAGGTAAAAGGGAAAAAATCATATTTTTTGGTTCCTGTATGTGTAAATCCGAATTGCTCATACCAATTTTTTAATTTTTTGTTTTCCTCGACTATTCCGATGTTGATTTTTACGCAATTTGTTTTTTTGGCAGTATTAAAGGCATGAAATAACAGCTCTTGACCGATTTTTCTGTGTCTGTATGCCGGAAGTACACATAAATTATTTAGCTCACACTCATTATTACTCTGCAATAGCAATGAATAGTAGCCAACAATTTTCCCGTTATCCCAAAAGGCATACATACGTCTATGCTCACCGAATAAATGCCACTTTAATCTTTCTTCAGTAGTTGCGAATGCTGTGAATTTAGGTGCATTTTCAGCGGTAAAGCCAAACTCGTCAGCAACTGTGGCAAAGCTGACTCTGATTACATTTACACATTCGCAAATATCTTTTTCATTCACTTCCTCTATCATGGTAAGTACCTCCGAATTTCGATTTAGGAGCAGTGCGTTGGTTCTTAATTAAATTGTATCATATAAAACTTAGTAATTCAAGAAATATTTGCAAAAAGGCTCAACAATCACTTGATGATGTATGAGAAAGAATTTCAAGCGTTCACGCTCACTGCTCATCAAGCCTTTTAACAGATTAAAATACACGGACAAACAAGCCGTGAATATTAAGCTCTCGTATTAGGCGGATATTATATAAATTGTAATGTCTGTCTATTGCGTTTTGTTGCCGGATTGCGCAACCAACCAAAATATGATAAAATAAATTCCGACATAAAACAGGATTTAAGGATTATTTAATAATTTCTATGCTACAATGTAATCACGACGATAAAAGGAGCAAGGAAATGTATTTAAACATACTGAAAAAAGACCTTAAAAGCAAAAAAACCATGAATATGATACTGCTGGTGTTTATTATACTTGCGACGATGTTTGTGGCAAGTGGTCTGAACAACGTATTTACCGTTATGAACGGCACGGATTATTATCTTGACAAGGCAGAAATCGGTGATTTTGTTGTTATTACAATGGGTAATGAGTCCACAGGATATGCCGACGGCATACTCGACAAAGCCGATTGTGTAAACGGCTACAAAATCGAAACCTGTATTTTCGGCTCACAGGACAGCGTTTCACACCTTGACGGCGCAGAGGTTGAAACCAAAAACACTGCGTTGTTTCAATCAATATCTGATGCAAAGCTCAAATTCTTTGATACGGCGAACAAGTCCGTTTCCGCTGTAAATCAGGGCGAGGTTCTGATTGCGGGTAAATTTATAGAAAACAACGGTTTCAAGGTAGGCGATTATATCCGCATAAAATTGGGCAATGTGGAAAAGGAACTGAAAATTGCAGGAAAAGTAAAGGACGCTTTTTTAGGCTCTGATTTTATGGGCAATACACGCTTTTTGCTCAATCAGGCTGATTATGACACATTCCTTGCGGATGAAATGATAAATGCACATTATCTGGGCGAGGTTATCTACATCGAAACCGATGATGTCAAAGCAACAACCTCAGCTATTGCCGATATCCCCGGAATTGCCTTTACAGGCGCAAGAGATACTCTTAAAATGTGCTATGTAATGGAAATGATTGTAGCGTTTATCATACTCATTTTAAGCGTATGTCTTATAATTGTTTCTTTCGTGGTACTCCGCTTTTCTATCGGCTTTACGATTGCCGAAGAATACAGAGAAATCGGCGTTATGAAGGCTATCGGTATTAAAAATCACAAAATCAGGGGGCTTTACATAGTAAAGTATCTGATGATGTCGGTAATCGGCGGAATTATCGGATTTTTCGCAAGTATTCCCTTCGGAAATATGCTGATTATGTCTGTAAGCGAAAATATGGTGCTTGGAAATGACGCAGGCTTCCTTATAAATATTATCAGTGCAGTCGGCACTGTGATTATAATTCTTCTGTTCGCTTACGGGTGCACAAGCAAGGTTAAAAAGCTTACACCTATTGACGCAATTCGCTCGGGACAGACAGGTGAACGTTTTGGAAAAAAGAGCTTTCTGCGGATAGGAAAAACAAGTTTAAAACCCTCTGTATATATGGCGTTAAACGATGTTTTAAGCGCACCAAAACGCTTTATGACGATTATAATTTCGTTCTTCCTCTGCACACTTTTTGTGCTTATGCTGGTCAACACGGTTGCAACTATGAAAAGTCCGAATCTTATTACAACCTTCGGAACAGAAAGCAACCTTTACATAAACGATGTAGACGGTGTAATGAAGTTTATGAATACAGGCGATAAGGAAAGCTTGTCAGATGGGCTGAATAATCTTTCCGATAAAATTTCAGACGATGGTATGCCTTGTAATGTAAGCGTTGATATACAGTATAAATACAAGGTTATAGCTATGGGAAATGAATATGCTGTAAGCTGTGCACAAAGCCTGAATATCCCCGTAGGTGAATACGATTATCTAGAAGGCTCTGCTCCGCAGAACAGGAATGAGATTGCCGTGACACCCAAGATTTCGGAAATGCTTGGTGCCAAAATTGGCGATACTGTGACAATTGATTTCGGAACTGAAAAAATCGACTGTATAGTAACTGCGTATTTTCAGACGATGAACAATCTCGGCGAGCTTATCCGTCTTCACGATGGTGCGCCCACCGATATGAGCTGTGTTTCAAGTATCAGACAGTATCAGGTGGACTTTACCGACAACCCCTCTGAAAGTGAAATCGAAAGCCGAAAGGAAAAAATCAAGGAGCTTCTGGATGTTGAAGATGTAATGAATGCAACTGAATACTGTATAGACTGTGTATCGGTTGTTCCCACAATGGAGTCCGTTCAGGTTCTGCTTTTGGCAATAACGATTGTTGTGGTAATTCTTGTTACAGTTCTTGTTGAACGCTCCTTTATTTCCGATGAAAAAAGTCAGACTGCCCTTTTAAAGGCTATCGGTTTTCAGAACGGAACTATAATCAGCTGGAACACCCTGCGTTTCGGAATAGTTGCTCTTGCAGCAGCAATTTTAGCGGCAGCAGCTTCAATACCTATGACAGAACTTTGCATTACACCCATTTACGGAATGATGGGCGCAACAAAAATCAAGTTTAACATTGACCCGTTGCAGATATTCCTGATTTATCCGACAATTATTTTTACTGTAACAATTATTTCAGCATTTCTCACTTCGCTTTACACAAGAAAAATCAAGTCTTCAGACACAGCCAATATAGAATAAGAAAGGAAACCGTTATGAACATCTTAGAAGTAAAAGACCTGTGCAAAACATATATCGTAAACAAGCGCCAGAACAATGTGCTTAAAAATGTCAGCTTTACTGTAGAGGAGGGCGAGATGGTAGCCGTTATGGGACCGTCAGGCTCGGGTAAGTCAACTCTTCTCTACGCCGTTTCGGGTATGGATGGCATTACCGCAGGCGAGGTGCTGTTCTGTGGCAGAAATATCGCAAAAATGGGTGAAAGGGAGCTTGCCGATTTAAGACTTGACGAAATGGGATTTATCTTTCAGCAGATGTATATGCTGAAAAACTTAACGGTACTTGACAATATCATACTCCCTGCGGTACAATCGAATAAGAATACCGAAACACGAAAAGAAATCGTTCAGCGTGGGCAGGATTTAATGCGTAAGCTGGGCATTATCGAAATCGCCGACAACGACATTAACGAGGTTTCGGGCGGACAGCTTCAGCGTGCCTGCATCTGTCGCAGTATGATCAATAATCCGAAAATGATTTTTGCCGATGAACCGACAGGCGCACTCAACCGTACATCATCTGACGAAGTGATGGAAGAACTTGCAAAGCTAAACGCCGATGGTACGACAGTTATGCTTGTAACTCACGATGTTAAGGTTGCGGCAAAATGCACAAGAGTTATGTATATAGTTGACGGCAATATAAGGGACGAATATAATCTCGGCAGATGTGAAAGCAATTCTCAGGTGCGAGAGCGTGAACGTGCGCTGAATAACCGGTTACTTGAATTAGGGTGGTAATATGACCGATATTTTAATTGTTGAAGACAACGAAGAACTTGCCGATATACTGTGTGATTTTCTCCGTGCGGAAAATTACACAGTATCTGTTGCCAAAACAGGTGAAAAAGCCTTGTCGCTGTATGAAAAATACGGCGCAAGGCTTATTGTGCTTGATGTAATGCTACCCGGAATTGACGGCTTTGCGGTGTGCAGAAAAATTCGTGAAGAAAGCGACACGCCCATACTTATCGTAAGTGCAAAGGTCGACAAGGAGGATAAGCTGAACGGGCTTATTCTTGGTGCTGACGATTATATTGAAAAGCCGTATGACATTGACATAATGCTTGCAAAAATTGCAGGTATTTTCAAGCGTCGGTACGCTGTTGATGAGCTTATCGACGGGGATATTCATGTCAATAAGGTGAGCAGAACGGTATGCAGAAACGACATACCTATTGAAATGACTGTAAAGGAATTTGAATTACTGGTATTGCTTATCGAAAATAAGGGCAGGATTCTTACAAAGGAGTATCTATTTAATCAGATCTGGGGCAGTGACAGCTTTTCGGAACAGCAGACTCTCACAGTGCATATAAAGCGGCTTCGTCAGAAAATCGAGGACGATCCGAAAAATCCGAAGCATATACAGACGGTATGGGGAGTAGGCTACAAATATGAAAGCATTTAACAAAATTTTCGCCTTAGCGGTGGCGGTTATAATTACGGTTTTTGTTACGGCAAATGCGATACTTCTTAAGGATAGCACCGGCGGCAGACCATATCTTGTAGAGGTTTCAAGGCTTGTAAACAAAATTGAAAACGGGAACGCTTATGACATTTCAGATTGCAGATATGTAACGGGCGTAAGCGAGTACGCCGAGGGCTTTTACAATTCCCACAGCGACTATGTTATCAGAGAGATAAACGGCGAGTTGTACCGTTTTGATTATACCGCTGACGGAAGTGTTGATAAGGCGGAAACAATAATTGTTGTCAACGTAATCCTTAGCATAATGTCTGTGGTAATCATTGCGGTTATGATTTACATAAGGGCAAAAATTCTCACTCCGTTTGAAAAGCTCACCGATATTCCCTATGAACTTTCAAAGGGTAATCTTACTGCACCTGTAAAGGAAGCGAAAAACAGGTTTTTCGGGCGATTTGTCTGGGGTGTGGATATGCTCCGTGAGAATATGGAACAGCAGAAAGAGCGTGAATTAAATCTGCAAAGGGAGAAGAAAATGCTTTTGCTGTCCCTGTCGCACGACATAAAAACTCCCTTGTCTGCTATAAAGCTGTATTCAAAAGCACTCTCAAAGGGGCTGTATACCGATAAGGAAAAACAGCTTGAAATTGCCGAAAACATCAATGCCAAAGCTGATGAAATAGAGGGATATGTTGCTGGAATCATCACTGCTTCAAGAGAGGACTTTTTAAGTCTTGATGTTACAATGGGCGAGTTTTATCTGTCGGAGCTTGTAACAAAAATCAAGCTTTACTATACCGAAAAATTGTCGCTCATAAAGACTGATTTTTTCGTCGGAGAATATGGTGATTGCCTTATAAGCGGAGATCTTGACCGAAGTGTCGAGGTGGTTCAGAATATAATGGAGAACGCCATAAAATACGGCGACGGCAAGGAAATTTCAATCAGCTTTTCCGAAGAGGAGGGCTGTATTCTTATTGCTGTGAAGAATAGCGGCTGTACGCTTCCCGATACGGATCTGCCGCACATCTTTGAAAGCTTTTGGAGAGGTGCAAACGCAGAAAACCTGAAGGGAAGCGGACTTGGGCTTTACATCTGCCGACAGCTAATGCACAAGATGAACGGCGAGGTATTCGCACAGATCAAGGGCGGAGATATGTGCGTAACGGCGGTGTTCGGGAAAACATCTTGCGACAGGCAGTTTTGAAGAAGCTGTAAGGCAATATTTTTGGAAACAGTAAGGGGAATGCTTGGGAAGCAGAACACTATGATGTTGCAATTATGACGCTGTCGGTTTTAGAAAGTCGGCTGTTTGGTGCTGTGACGAGGTGCTTTGCTTTTCGTTACGGCACTTTTGCTATGTCTTCATTGTAATGCGGATAAAAGAGCAGAACAAATCTGATGAAACGAAAGTTTGCCGTAATGGAAATATCTGCTTTTCGGAAGCGGTTACATTCAGTTGTTAAAATGTACTGTTTATGGGACATCCACTGTGGTATGATATATTAATATATAACAAGTAGTATTCAACAAATTCGACAAAATTTTTATCAATCAGAAAAGTTATTTGTCAATTATTTAAAAAATATGTTGAAATCTGTCATCAGTTGTGATATGATACTATATATAAATAAGCATACCGATTGATTATTTGGGTAAATAAAAAACTCACCCGAAGGTGAGTTAATATTCACAACACTTGTGATGTACTAAAAAGTACGATTTGAAATAATTTTTATTTGAACTCGTAGTGTAAATTTATAGGGTAGTAAAATGTGATGTGCTAAAGGTGTTATTAAGTGGGTTTATGGAGCGGTTTATGAAACGATATATTCAAGAGTCGGTGTGTGTCAACGGCGTTTCTGAAGAATCTTCCACAGGAGTTTTCTGGGTGATAGAGGATGAGTTGTTTGCTTATCCGTTTGGAACTGTAGATACATACAACGGGCTGGCTAAATCGGGAGCGACTTATAATCATAAACGACTATGGGCGGATGTCAAGCCGAAAGGCTGCAACAAACCATATAATTATTATCCAAGAGGCAGAGTTGAGCTTTCTAACAAAGGGAAACCTATAATATATATGAATCCTAATATAGATGCCTCGTTGATTGACGATATAAAGGCTAAGTTCGGATTGAGGAAAAATCCGGTAATCAGATATGATTATAGTGTTCACTACAGGTGCTATCTTGATGATGGGTTTGAGCCTGAAAAATAGTATATGAGAGTTTTGCGCTTAATGATAGCGTAAATTTGAAGGGCGGTAAAATGGTGGGGAACGATACATTACTCAAAAAACGGAACACATCTTGTACCTGCGGCACCACTGAAATGAAATAAAAAATAATGGTTGATTCATTAACACTGTATGATGCGTTGTTTCACAAAGTCAAGCTGACGGAAACAAACGGCGCAGTTCATATCGAAACGGCTATTCTGTACGAAAGTGAAGATGATAGCGACGAAGGCGTAGCAACAATAGGGCTTACAAACGGTTATTATTATAGGACCGATGAAATAAGTTCTATTGAGACACTTGATTGAGTTTAAATGCGGTGCAAAGAATCCGGATAGTCAAATCCGTATAGTCGGAATTGATTGCAGAAACCGATTATGTGCTTCGCACTTACAAATAATTTGCTGCACCACAGCAAAGGAGGCGAATTAAATGGAATTGTTGAAAAAATGCAATTTTGTATTATTAGCTCTTTTTATATGGGGTTTGACAGTTTTATACAACGGCGTAATCGTGAATTATCTGGCGAATCTGTTTCTTTCTTTTTCCAATCATTCTTGGCTTGGATTTATAGTTCATATATTGATACAATTATTGATTATATGCATACCGACAATAATTGTGATAAAGTACCTTGATTTAAATGTAAAACAGTTGTTGTTTTCAATTCCGGTTATGTATCTGTTGTTTGCGGTTTATTCTCCGCCTGCCTTATATATGTTTGTATTTACGGGTGAATGGAATGGCTTCTGGCAACAATCTCATCCTGCTATGTCTGCGTGGATGGCTTCGTTGCTGATTACTTTACAATACGGCATTGTGATTTCAATTACAAAATTAATTGTTTATTTAAAAGCGACATCAGAATGAATAGGCAAAACGGGAATTGTTGGATTTATAACGGGCGGAGATGTATCTTCATGATGTGGGCGATTGCTGTAAGGGATACATCGGACACTTTAAAGATAAAACGGTTTGCAGATGGCTGACCCGATTCAGCCGCCTGCAAACCGTTGTTTTATATTTTAACCGTGAACATAAGCATATTGGTGTTTTGTTTATCTGTGGTGTCGGTGCGGGATTCTGTAGCGGAGGCAGATACATTTTCAGCGGTTATCGAGCCTTTGTGAAGTTCGGCTATTGCTTGCGCTACCGATAAGCCTATGCCGTAGCCGCCGTTTTTCTGCGTTCTTGCGCTGTCGCCCCGGTAAAAGCGGTCGAACAGCTTTTCGGGGTGGTTTATAGGCTCGCAGGTGTTGGCGATGCTGAGTGTTATGTTCTTTTCGCTGCCGTAAAGCTCAGCCCTTATGACACCTCCGCTTTCGGTATATTTGACCGCATTGTCAAGCAGTACCGTCATAAGCTGTACTATACTGTCACGGTTGCCGCTGAGCCTGATGCCTTTTTTGATATCCTGTTCAATCATTATGCCTTTGAGGGCGGCAGGCTCTATAAATGCGCCGACGGTATCTTCTGCCGCAGTGCTTATATCGAATTCGCACATCGGGAGCTTTGTTGAGCTTTCATCCATTTTGGCAAGCATCAGCAGATTCTGCATAAGTCCGCTGAGTCTGAGCGTCTGCGCACGGATATTTCTGCTCCATTTGTTTTCGCCGTTGTGAAGCTCCATTGCATCTGTATTGGCAAGGATAATGGCAAGCGGAGTTTTTATTTCGTGACCTGCGTTTGTGACAAACTGCTTTTGCTTTTCAATGCTTCGTGCAACAGGGGCGATAGTTTTGCGGGAAAGAAGAATTACGAGCAGCAGCATCATAAGCCAGCCGAATATGCCTGCACCGACCGATATAAACAGTACGGTAAAGAAGGAGCTTATCTGCATACCGTTGTCAAGCAGGATGATAACCTTTCCTTCTGCACGCTTAGTTTCGCTTATCCTGTACTGAAAGCCGCTGTATGTGCCTGTTCCCGCAGCGGTATTTTTAAGTGCTTCGGTAATAGCGGCCGCTTCTTCCTCGGTAAGCGAGGATATATGAGTTACATCCGTCCTTATGATATTGCCGTTTTTGTCGATCGCAACGGCGGCGTAGCGTGCAGAATCCACTGCGTTTTTATCGTGTCTGCCAAAGCCGTTGTTCTTTTTATCGTCGGGTGGTTTAGTTCCATTGTCTTGCGGCGGAAAATCGGGATTATTCTGACTGCCGGATGCGTCGGTTGTATCTGCGTTCCACTTTGTTGAGGTTTCAAAGCTGTAGCAGAGCATCTCCATAAGCCTGTCGTTATCATTGCTTGTGGTGAGATAATTGAAAACGTTTATTCCGCCGATAAGCACGACAAGCAGAATTGTTACTGCCAGCATAGCGGATATGATAAACTTTTTCTGCAGCTGTTTTACCATCAGTCAGCATCCCCGATCTTTGCAAGAGTATAGCCAACACTGCGCTTGGCTCGGATTTCAATATCCGCACCGATAGCGGCAAGACGTTTTCTTACATAGGATATATATACCCATACTGCGCCGCTCTCTGCATCGCTCTCATAGCCCCAGACCTTTATGAGAATATCCTCAGTGGAAAGATAGATGCCCTTGTTGAGCATAAGAAGCTCCATCAGCTTGTATTCTATCTTGGTCAGGACAATAGACTGCAACGGTCCTTTAAGCTCACAGCTGCTGAGATTGAGCGACACATTGCCGAATGTCATTATATCGGGCGTGAACCTGTCTTTCCTGCGGAGCATTGCTCTGACACGGGAAAGAAGCTCGCCCATTACAAACGGCTTCGGAAGGTAATCGTCCGCACCCATATCAAGCCCTGCTATCCTGTCCTCGACCTCAGCCTTTGCGGTAAGCAGGAGAATGGGAGTGGTGTTCCCCTCGCTCCTTAGTGTTTTAAGCACCTCTAAGCCGCTCTTTTTCGGCATCATTATATCAAGAATTATCCCGTCATACTGTTCGGCTCTTGCGTAATCAAGAGCGTCGGCACCGTCATAAACCGTGTCTACCGTATAATTATGATAGGTCAGAATGTCGGTTACAGCCTCAGCCATACTGACCTCATCTTCTGCAAACAGGAGCTTCATAATATCACCGTCCTTTATGATATTGATATTATAGTGCGGTTAGCTTAGAACAGCCTTAGAGCGTATGAGATTTTATGCGAAATCTAAAGCTCAGCATTTACTTATATCCGGTGAACGTTGCCGGAACAATCAGGCATATACAAAAAAAGCTGCCGCAGTGCGACAGCTTTTAAAAGCATTAATTATTCTGCAGATGTTTCTGTGCTTGTTTCAGATGAGGATTCAGCTACTGAGGAATCAGCAGAAGAAGCGTCAGATGAAGAAGCGGAAGAATCTGTCGATGAAGTAGCGGAAGATGCCGATGAAGCTGAGGAATCGTCACTTGTAACGGAAGATGTTACAGATGATGTTGCGGAGCTTGTTGTCGAAGAATTATCCGACTTGCTGAAGTTACCGCTGTACATAACGACGAAGTTTACAACGAGAGCCACAACAAAGAAAATCACTGCGGCAATCTTTGTAAGTCTGTTCAGCTTAGCCTCGTTTGAACGGCCTGAATTTCTCTGATAATAGTTGTCTGCACTACCGCCTGTAATCGTCTGCGACATACCCTGCTTTGTATCCTGCATAAGTACCACGAGTACGATGAAAACACAGGCAACAATCAGAACAATAGCACTGATTATTTCTAATATTCCCATTTATATGTCCTCCTTATAGGAATACGGGTAAGTCCGAGATCTGTTTATCGTACAAACCCAAAATTATTCTAACACGCAAATGCTATTATAACATAAAAGGAAATGAAATGCAAGTGTTTTCGGGAATTATTTTAAAGCGGAAAGAGCTTTTTTTCCTATATCGTGGCGGTAATGTGCCTTTTCAAAGCTGATCGTATCCACTGCCTTATAAGCTGTGTCGAGCGCTTCCTTTAATGTATCGCCGTAAGCGGTAATGCCGAGAACACGTCCTCCTGCCGTAAGGAACTTTCCGTCCTCCAGCTTTGTGCCTGCGTGGTAAACGAATGCACCCTCGCACTGACCGTTTTCGTCAAGTCCGCTTATCACCTTGCCTGTTTCATACTTTTCAGGGTAGCCGCCGCTTGCCATTACAACGCAGGCGCACGATTTATCGCTCCACTTGATGTCAAGCGTATCGAGTTTTTCTTCCCAGACAGCTTCGATTATATCCATAATATCCGTTTCAAGCAAGGGGAGAACCACCTGTGTTTCGGGATCACCGAAGCGGCAGTTGTATTCAATTACCTTTGCACCGTTCGGGGTCAGCATAAGACCGAAGTAAAGGCAACCCTTGAACGGTCTGCCTTCAGCCGCCATAGCCTTTATAGTAGGCAGAAATATCTTTTCCATACATTCCTGCTGTTTGTCGGGGGTGTAGAGGGGGTTGGGCGCAATCGTACCCATTCCGCCTGTGTTAAGACCCTCATCGTTGTCATAAGCACGCTTGTGATCCATAGAACTTATCATAGGCTTTACTGTCTTGCCGTCTGTGAACGCAAGAACGGTTACTTCGGGGCCTGTCATAAATTCTTCGACAACTATTTCACTGCCGGATTTGCCGAATTTTCCGTCAAGGAGCATTGAACGTACTGCGTTTTCTGCCTCCTGCTCGTCCTTTGCGATTATAACGCCCTTGCCGAGTGCAAGACCGTCACACTTGATAACGGCAGGGAAGCTGTTCTGCTTTTTGATATATGCTATAGCCTCGTCTGCGTCTGTGAAGGTTTCGTAAGCCGCAGTGGGAATGTTGTACTTCTTCATCAGAGCCTTCGAGAAAACCTTACTGCCCTCAAGAATAGCGGCATTTGCTCTCGGTCCGAAGGTCTTGAAGCCCTCTGCGTTTAGCTTGTCCACCATACCCATAACCAGCGGATCGTCGGGGGCTACGAATACATAGTCGGGTCTGAGCTTCTTTGCAAGCTCAACACAGCCGTCAATATCGGTTGCCTTTACATTAAAGCACTCGGCATATTTAGAGATACCGCCGTTGCCGGGTGCGGCATACAGCTTGCCTACCTTCTTAGATTTTGCAAGGGCTGTTATTATGGCGTGTTCTCTGCCGCCTCCGCCTATTACAAGTACGTTCATGTTAAAAATACCTTTCTTTCTTTTGATTTATTCATTATTCGATGATAAGGCCAAGCAGTTTTGCGAACATTGCCGCCTGCCACACATCGACCTTTGCGCCTTTAAGCTCTGCTCCCGTATCGGAAACGGTAAGACCTTCGATATTGCAGGAGGTGAAGTCAAGCCCTGCAAGCTTCGTGCCGAAAAACACAGACCTTGCCAGCGTAACGTTTTTAAACTCCGTCTGTTTTATCTCACACGAAAAAAACAGAGCGGAGGAGAAGTCGGTATCTGTCACAGCTACCGATTGCAGCTTTGAACGCTGAAAATCCGACAACTCAAAGCTGCCCCCGTCAAAGCTGACGTTTTTATAAAACGAGTATTTGAAAGCTGTTCCGACCGCTTTACAGGAGATGAACGAGCAGGCTTTGAAATAGCTTTCGGAAAAATCGCTGTTTGAAATATCGCAGCCCTTGAAAACGCAATCTATAAAAGTGCATCCGGAAAAATCGCAGGCTGTAAAGCGGCATCCGTGGAACAGGCAGTTTCTGAAACAGATAGCCGAAAAATCGGTTTCGGCGCATATCAGCCTCGAAAAATCCGCCGCAATAAAATCCGATTCGTCATCACGCACTTTTGAAAGCTCGGCATCAATATCTGTTACCGTAAAAAGATTATCGGGCAGCTTCGGAGCGGTCAATGACGCAGATAATGACTTTAATTCTGCTGTCATGTGTTTACCGAATTGTCAAACGACATTGACCCGAGCGTGTATTCAAGTGCTTTTGTGACTGCTTCTTCGTTATTGTCAAGGTGCAGAGCAATCAAGGTGTACACTTTATTGCCGTGACGGGCAAAATATATGTGCTGTGTTGCGGCAACAGAATTATCTCCGTCAGAAGATTTTACAGTTCCGTAAAATACGTCAGTGTTGCCGATTTTAACCATGCTCTTGGTCGATGAATCGACATTATCGCCGACGACATAATAACTCATGTATTCCTCGCCGATCTCGGCTACCGTTCTGCCTTTTGTATCTTCGTCCTCATCGCTGCACATAGCAACGATATTGGATGTGACCTCGCCGTCATCGGAATAATGTACAAGATAAAGCTCGTTTTTATCTTCTTCATATTCGCTGATGCCGGTATTGAAGTATACTCCGTCATCGTACATCAGAGAAAATTTGTTTATTTTATACTTGGTCGGACTTCCAACGGGGATATACTGTGCAGGGGCAGAGGACGGTTTTTTTGTTTCGGACTTGTCGGTAATTGACGTGTTCGAGGTTTCGGGCTTTGCGGTCGTTGTTTCCGCTTTGGTAGTTTGCGTTGATGTTGCCGCAGTAGTTACTGCGGTAGTCTGATGTGTCACTGTCTGGGGAACGGGGGTTGTTGATGATGTAGTCCGGCTATCAGGATTTATGCCAAGCGGGTTTTCAATCGTTTTGGAGCAACCGCACATTCCTGCGAGAATTGATGCGGCACAAATCAATAACAGTGCTTTTTTCATCGGTCTTTCCTTTCTTCCGCTTGTTTTGGCGGATGTTGAAGAATATAGAACGGTGTGGACTCTATGGTGAAAAATTCGGCATTTGACGGCATGATATAGCGAAAAATTACCTCGTTGTTTTTCGTGGTTATCTTTACAGTAAAGCCTTTTTGTTTTGTAAACAGTTTCATTGGCTTGTAGGTTACGCTCTCAACGTCCGTGTATTTGAAAATATAGGTATGACGTTTGCTTGCAATACGCATTGTGCGGCCGTCTGCCGTGTATTTGTATTGCTCCTCGCCGCCAATAATAAATAGTATATACCATATCGGCAGAATCGGTAGGATGATGCTAAGTGCGATTCTTATAATAATATAGGATATGGCAGACTTATAAATATCCGCTATTACAATGTCATCGAATGAACCCAGTACCAATAACACTATAAATACCTCTGCGACACAGGCAGCGATAATTTTCAGTATAATATATGGCGAAAGAACTCTGAAAGAACCACTCTGTCTGAATTCAAATCTGCCGTCAAGGATGTCTTTATCTGTGTAAGTGAAATGCATAGTGATACCTTTATCGGAATTTAAAAATAACGGGCGGACATGCCGCCCGTTTAGCTTGTAGAAAAAGTTTATTTT
>OLRE01001499.1_pt1 | contig 22530 bp, 18 predicted proteins | sample 1672461 | NCBI WGS metagenome assembly OLRE01 (sample SAMEA3136688, study PRJEB25190) | human gut metagenome | biome: human gut; feature: human-associated habitat; material: faeces | place: Austria | collected 2013
AAAGTTTGTAGTCAAGCAGGTTATTGTTGAGCGGCCGGCCGGTCTTCTCATCGAACAGCAGCTGCTCGGACAGGCCGTAGCCGATGCCCATGGACATACCGCCGTGCACCTGCGCTTCGGCAAGCGCTGGGTTAATGAGTTTGCCGCAATCGTGGACATTGACAATGTTCAGCAGTTTGACCTTGCACATCGGGATATCAACCTCGACCTCGGCGAACGTGCAGCCGAAGGAATAGGCGTTGTTGCGGATGGTGTAGGTCGATTCCGCTGTCAGATGCTCGGAATGGACCGGGTTATACTGCGCGGTCATGGACAACTCGGACAGGCTCATGAGCACACGTCCATCGGTGATACGGACGATGTTGGAGTCGATAATATCCATGTTATAGGTTGCCTGACGTGTGACCTCGCAGGCGTATTCGAGAATCTTCCGCTTCAGCAGCTCGGACGTCTGCCGGATGGAGAAGCCTGCGGTGAACGTCTGACGGGAAGCGTATGCGCCGAGGCCTGTCGGGGTCACATCGGTATCCTGGCAGGACAGAACATGTACTTTTTTATAATCGGACAGGCCAAGGATCTCCGCGCACATCTGCGCATAGGCCGTATCTGCGCCCTGACCGATCTCCGTTTCGCCGACCTGCAGATTGACCGTGCCGTCGAGATTCAGCTGCAGACGGCAGGAGGAGGTTTCCAGCGAAATGGGGAAAACAGCAGTGTTGTACCAGAAGGTCGCAAGGCCGATACCGCGGCGGATGGGACCGGTCTGGTTGGCGTAGGCCTTCAGCTTTTCTTCATAGCCGATGGCCTTCATGCCCTTTTCCATACACTGCCGGTAGGAGTCCTCATAAAGTTCGTTTTTCGAGAAGCCGTCAACGTAGCCGGGCTTCATCAGGTTCTGCCAGCGGTAGGCCAGCGGCGTCATGCCGACAGCCTCTGCACACTGCTCTGCGTGGGACTCATCCGCGAACGACGCCTGCGGCATGCCATAGCCGCGCATGGCGCCCGCCGCCGGGCGGTTGGTGAAAACAGTATAGGCATCGCCCTCAAAGTTGGGGCAGGGATAGTGCTGGTTAAAGGAGCCGAGCGCCTTGGCGACAATCGAATGGCCGTGGGAGGCGTAGGAGCCCTGGTTGGAGAAGCACTCGACCTTCTTGGCGGCGATGGTGCCGTCCTTGCGCAGCCAGGAGATGATGTGCGTGCGGATGGCATGGCGGACGCGGTTGGAGACAAACGTCTCTTCGCGTGAGCAGTCAAGCTTGACGCAGCGGCCGCCGACCTGCGTGCAGCACCATGCGCACAGCGGCTCATAGAGCGCGTCCTGCTTGTTGCCGAAGCCGCCGCCGATGTACGGCTTGACGACGCGGATGTCGCCCCACGGACGGCCCAGCGCCTGTCCGACGACACGGCGGATGATGTGCGGGATCTGCGTGGAACTCGTCACGACCAGACGACCGTTTTCCGCGTAGCAGAAGCAGCCGTGGTTTTCAATGTGGCAGTGCTGTACGGTAGGCGTTTCGTACCAGCCCTCGACTTTGATCAGGCCCGGTTCTTTGATCGCTTCGGCATAATTGCCCGCCGAGGCGGTCGTATGCTTGAGAATGTTGTTGGGGAACGCCTCGTGCAGCTGCGGCGCGCCGGGCTCCATGGCCTTCTGCACGTCGAGCACGAACGGCAATTCCTCGTATTCGACCTCAATGGCGCGTACGGCCTGCATAGCCGCAACCTCATCCTCGGCGATAACAGCGCACACATCATCGCCATAATAGCGCACATGCTGGTTCAGCAGGTGCCGGTCGGCAATATCCTGATGAGACGGGTCCATTGACCACGGGTGGCCAGCCGTGGGGAACGGGATGTCCGGCACATCAAAGCAGGTCAGGATCTTGACAACGCCGGGAATTTTCTCGGCCTTGCTGATGTCAACCGACTTGACGAAGCCGTGTGCAATGGTCGAATGCTTGACTCTGACAATCAGCGCATCCTTTGGGGCCAGATCATCATAGTATTTCGTCCGGCCGGTCGCCTTGTCAAAGGCGTCAACACGAACCTCGCTTCTGCCTACGATGTTCATTCGATTACCTCCATTTGCCGGGTTATAGGCGGATTTTACGCGTCTGCGCATGAAATCCGCCATTTTTCCACTTTTATTTGTTTTTATTGTAGCATATCCGGATTTGAAGAGAAAGCAAAAGCATTATCCTACTTTTTGAATAACGAATTTTTTCGTGAATGTCGAAAAAATCGTATGATTCTTGCGAAAATATGCAAAAATAGCTATACTGTTTTGTAGAAAATCACAAGGAATCGATGATTCCATCGTCTGCGGGTATCAGCGGTTCCTAAAGGAGTACACAATATGGCTGCATTCTCTGCGCCTCCCATCGGCTGCCTGCTCATGGCGGCCGGAAATGCTTCCCGTTTTGGAGAAAACAAGTTGACCGCGCGCTTTGACGGGCAAAGCCTGTTCTCGCGGGCACTTGAGGCGATCCCGGCGGGCGTATTTGTCCGCGTCACGGTCGTTTCGCAGTATCCCTCGCTTCTGGAAGAGGCTTCGCAAGCGGGCTTCGATGCCATTCTGAACGACCGGCCAGAGGACGGCATCAGCCGCACCATTCGCCTCGGCACACGGGCGATGGCGGACTGTGCCGGAATCTTATACATGGTCGCCGACCAGCCGCTGCTGCAGGCCGGAACGGTACGACGCATTGTGGACGCGTGGCAGGAACACCCGAACTGCATTACCGCCGCAGCGCACAACGGAAAGCGCGGCAACCCGTGCCTGTTTCCGTCGCGGTTTTTCCCGGAACTGTGTGCACTGGAGGCAGACCGCGGCGGCTCATCCGTCATTCGGCGGCACGAAGATGCGCTGCTGCTCGTCGAGGCAGAAGAACGCGAACTGTTCGACTGCGACACAAAGCAGGCGCTGGAAATTCTGAAGGGTAACGCATAATTCTTAATCCAGAAGACTTAGTGGGCGTTGAGAAAACCGAAAGAAATCGTCATTGCTTTGGAATATAAAAGAAACCCCGCAAACAAGTGACCGGCTTGTCTGCGGGGGATTCTTTATCAATATGAGGGGAAAATGAAAAAGTGTATATCGCTTCTTGCATGATTATAATAGCAAGGGTTTATTAAAAAACTTAGCGGCAAGTTTTTAAATAACTATTAAATCCGAAAAAACTTTTTTCGATCAAATGTTTACAAAAATATCATAATTTTTATCCCCTTATCCTCTTGACAAAATCCGGGCACAGGTCTATGATGAAGCCAAAGTGAATTAGCACTCACATGTATAGAGTGCTAACGTTGGAAGAAGAGGTGTGAACTATGAACGCACAAAACTATACGCAGAAATCTCTGGAGGCCATTCAGGCCGCCCAGAAACTGACCATTGAAAATCAGAACCAGCAGATTGAGCAAATCCATCTGCTGGCCGCACTTTTGAGGCAGGAGAACGGCCTTGTGCCGCAGCTGCTGAAAAAGATGGGTATCACGCTCGAAAGCTTTGAGGCTGCGGTCGATGCAGAGTTAGGAAAACTCCCGCGCGTGACCGGCTCGGGCCGTGAGGCAGATAAATATTATGTTGCGCGTGCCGTTGATACGGCGCTGAACAGCGCGGAAGACATCGCAAAGCAGATGAAGGACGAATATGTCTCCGTCGAGCATCTGTTTTTGTCCCTGATTGAAAATGCGGATGCAACGCTGAAAAATCTGTTCCGTCCGTACCAGATCACGAAGGAGGCCTGTCTGCAGGCACTGCAGTCGGTGCGCGGCAATCAGCGCGTAACGTCCGACACGCCGGAGGATACCTATGAGGCGCTTGCCAAATACGGTACGGATCTGGTCAAGCGCGCGCGGGAACAGAAAATGGATCCGGTCATCGGCCGTGACGATGAAATCCGAAACGTCATCCGCATTTTGTCCCGTAAGACGAAGAACAACCCTGTGCTGATCGGCGAACCGGGCGTCGGTAAGACGGCCATCGTCGAGGGGCTTGCACAGCGCATTGTCGCAAACGAGGTTCCGAAGTCCCTGCAGGACAAGACGATCTTTTCACTCGACATGGGCGCATTGATCGCGGGCGCAAAGTACCGCGGCGAATTTGAGGAACGTCTGAAGGCCGTGCTGGCCGAGGTCAAAAAGTCCGAAGGGCGTATCATCCTGTTTATCGATGAACTGCATACCATTGTTGGTGCGGGCAAGACCGAGGGCTCCATGGACGCGGGCAATCTGCTAAAGCCGATGCTCGCGCGCGGTGAACTGCACTGCATCGGCGCAACCACGCTGGACGAATACCGCCAGTATATCGAAAAGGATCCTGCGCTCGAGCGCCGGTTCCAGACCGTTCTGGTGCAGGAACCGACCGTCGAGGATACCATTGCCATCCTGCGTGGTCTGGAATCCCGCTATGAGGTCTTCCATGGCGTCAAGATCACAGACAATGCAATCATTGCCGCCGCAACGCTCTCGAACCGCTATATCACCGACCGTTTCCTGCCTGACAAGGCCATTGACCTCATTGACGAGGCCTGCGCCATGATCCGAACGGAAATGGACTCCATGCCGACCGAACTGGATGTCATCAACCGCAAGATCATCCAGATGCAGATTGAGGAAGCAGCGCTCAAAAACGAGGACGATGAACTTTCCAAGGCGCGGCTGACGGAACTGCAAAAGGAACTGGCCGAACAGCGCGAAACGTTCAACTCCATGAAAGCCAAATGGGAAAACGAGAAGAACGCAATCGGCCGCGTGCAGCAGCTGCGCGAACGCATCGAGCAGATCAACCGCGATATTGAATCTGCCGAACAGAGTTACGATCTCGAAAAGGCCGCGAAGCTGAAGTACGGCGATCTGCCCGAAGTGAAAAAGCAGCTGGAGCAGGAGGAAAAACTGGCGCAAAGCAGCAAGGAGACGAGTTTGCTCCGCAACAAGGTCACGGAGGAGGAAATTGCCAAGATCATCGAGCGCTGGACGGGTATCCCGACCGCAAGACTGATGGAGGGCGAACGCGACAAGCTGCTGCATCTCGAAGATACGCTGCACAAGCGTGTTGTCGGCCAGGATGAGGCCGTGCGCGTCGTCTCTGAGGCTATCCAGAGAAGCAGAGCAGGCATTCAGGACCCGAACCGGCCGCTCGGCTCGTTCCTGTTCCTTGGCCCTACCGGCGTTGGCAAGACAGAACTGGCCAAGACGCTGGCAGAGGCGCTGTTTGACGATGAAAAGAATCTGGTGCGGATCGATATGTCGGAGTATATGGAGAAATTCTCCGTGTCGCGTCTGATCGGTGCGCCTCCCGGATATGTGGGCTACGAGGAGGGCGGCCAGCTGACCGAAGCCGTGCGCCGCAGACCGTATTCCGTCATTCTGTTTGACGAGATCGAAAAAGCGCACCCGGACGTGTTCAACATTCTGCTGCAGGTGCTCGACGACGGTCGTATCACCGACTCGCAGGGCCGCACGGTGGACTTCAAGAACACCATCATCATTCTGACCTCGAATCTCGGTTCGCAGGCCATTCTGGACGGCATCACGCCGGAGGGCGAGATCTCTGAGGATGCGAAAAACGAGGTGCAGACGCTTCTGCGCCGCAATTTCCGCCCGGAGTTCCTCAACCGGCTGGACGAGATTGTGTTCTATAAGCCGCTGTCGAAGGAGAATATCACCGGCATTATCGACTTGCAGATCGCGGCGCTCAACAAGCGCCTTGCCGACAAGCAGCTTAAATGCGAGTTGACTCCGGCGGCAAAGTCGTTCGTCATTGACGCAGCCTATGACCCGCAGTTCGGCGCAAGACCGCTGCGCCGGTATCTGCAGCACACGGTCGAAACACTTCTTGCCCAGCGCATCCTGCGCGGCGACGTGCTGCCCGGCCAGACGCTGGTCTGCGACGTGCAGCACGGCGAACTGGTCATCAACGCAAAATAATAATCAAGGGGCATGCTACAAGCTTCTGCTGCAGCATGCCCCCTTTTTGTGCGCACGCAGAAAACCGCCCCCGGCTTTGTGGACCGGGGGCGGTTTTAAATCTGGAATTATTCAAAGGTGAGGAAGCGGTGGAGCATGACGGCGACCTGAGCGCGGGTGGCGTTGCCCTTTGCGGAGAGGGTCGTCTTGCCGCCGGAGGTGACGCCGGTGATGATGCCGCTGCCGACGGCCCACTGCATCGCCGTGACGGCGAAGGAACTGACCTGCGCCTGATCGGAGTAGCCGCTCAGAGAACCGGTCACGGACGGGCTGCCCGCGTAGCGGTACAGGATGGCTGCGATCTGCTCACGGGTGATGTTGCCATCCGGGTCAAAGGTCGTGGCGGTCGCGCCGTTGACAATGCCCTTGTTGGAGGCCCAGAGAACCGCGTTGTAGTAATACTTGCCCTGCTTGTTGTCGGTGAACTTGTTGGTGATACCGGTAACAGAGGGTTCGCCTGCCGCGCGGTAGAGAACCGTGACGAGCATGGCGCGGGTCATCTTGGCGCCCGGCCCGAAGAGTTTCGGGTTCTTGGTGTTGTTGCCCTTGATGATGTCGTTCATGTACATGAAATCGACCGAGTTGGCTGCCCACTTGTAAGAACCGCTCACATCGGTGAACTGGTTGGAAGCCGTCTGCTGGTTGACCGAGAAGGACAGGGTGCCCTTCGTGCTGCCGTCGATGGTATAGGAGATTTCGACACTCTTGCTGTCGGCCAGCGGCAGGACATAGAGGCTGTCCAGGCTGTTGGAGCCGGTAAAGTAGAACTTCGTGCTGCCGAGATCCTTGCTGGTCAGCGCAGTGCAGTTCTTGATGCTGGTGTAGGCGGAGTAAAGCTTACCGCCGACGATGCGGTCAATGGTGATGTAGGTGCTGCCGGTGGCGTTATCCGGCGTGAGTTCGTTTGCAATGCCCATGGAGCGGAAGGACGCGCCGGTGGAACTCAGCGTGTGGGTGTCGTTGACATAGACCACAAGCTGGCCGTTCATCTGGCCGGACGAGCCGCTTGCCGTGAAGGGGATGGTCACGGTGTACTTCGACGTGGTGCTGCCCGCGATGAAGTAGACGTTCTTCAGCAGGTTCGAGCCGGTCGAGACGCTGTAGGACTCGCTGCCGACCTTGCCGGAACTGGTCGTGCTGCCCTTGTACAGAGCGCCGCGGGTATCGGTGTTCGAGCCGAAGGTCACGGTGCTCAGGCCGGAGCCGTAGACGCGCTGGAAGTCGCTGACGGACATCTGCTGCTTTTCATTGGCAGAGATGTGGTATTCAACCGTGCTTGCGCTGGTCATGACGATGATCGTGCCGGTTGCGATCTGGGCGCTGCCGTCATAGGCGGCGTACTTGATCGTATGCGTGCCGGTGGTTCTCGTCGGACGGTAGACCATCTTGCTGACTTCGCTGGAAGAGTACTTCGTCGTCGTGCTGACCGTGCTGGACATGGCGCTCGTGGTGTAGAGCGTGCCATTTGCCGGAGACTCAAAGGTGAAGGTGCTGGGCGTAGTCTTGGCTGCGCCCTTAACTGCCGCGGCGATCTTGCTGCCGTCGAGCAGGACATAGGTGTCGTTCTCGCCGAGCGTCAGCGCAACGTTGGCCGCCTCGGGAACCGTGACGGTGAACACCTTTTCAGCGGCATACTTCTTCGCGCCGATGGTCGTCTCAGCCTTGATGGTGACCTGACCGCCAGCCTTGGCCGTCGCGGTGACGGAGGGGCTGCTGTTGGTGCTGATTTTGCTGGAAAGCTTGACAATATTCTCGTCGCTCGAGGTCCATGTGATCGTATAGGTCTTGCCGGTCACGTTGGTCAGCTTTCCGTTGACATACTCCTGCGGCACGCCGGTGATGGTGAACGTCTCGCCGGCCTTTACCGCAGTCGGTTTGAAGGTGATCTCAATGTGGTTCTCACCAGTGATGGTGATGCTTGCCTTGCGGGTTTCCGCGTACTTGCCGTCGCTCGTCGTGACGCGGCAGTAGAACACATAAGTACCCGTGCCGGTGATATACTGCTTGATATTGCTCAGAACCGAACGCATGGGGCTGGTCTTGGACGCAGGATCGGTATAGATTGCACGGTCTGCACCGTTTGACTGGTCGCTGTTCATGTACCAGACCACGGATTTGATCGTACCCGTCGAAACCGACGCCGTCATAGCCAGATCAGCAAAGGTATCGGTAAGCTTGTACGCCGCGTTTGCAGGCTGCTCCGTAAAGGAAATGTCGGAGAAAGTCACTTTCCCGGTTGTCGTAACGCCTGCGTCCGCAAGGTCATTTCTGTTGTAGAAGAATTCCTTTGTAGCCGTTTTGAGGCCATCGAGCGTGTATTTGAACTGCTTGCTGCCATCGGTATTCGTCACAACACTTGCGTTCTTGACCGGCAGTTCATAAATTGCCGTCTCATCCGCGTAAATGCTGGTCTGGATCTCGACCTTGGCCGATTCCTGCTCAAACATGCTCTTGAGTTCAGCGTCCGTCATTCTGCCAACCGTCTCACCGATGCTCGGCTCTTCCGTAATCCGGTATGCGCGGCCCTGATAAACCGTGACGGAATAGGTCGCCGTTACATTGCCATCGACCTTCGCGGTGATCGTCGCCGTACCGGGTGCGACAGCCTCAATCGTTGCAACCGCCTTCTGATCGTCAGACGAAGTAGTCTTTACCTTTGCAACAGCAGGTGCGGAACTCGTCCACTCGATGCGAGAATACGCATTTCTCCGATCTGTCTCGCTATTAAGCAGCGAATCGGGCGCCTTGATGCGCGCGGTCACTTCGAGTGTACCGCGGATCATCGGGGAAACCACAGCGGGCTTGTAATAGCTGTCCTGCAGGCCGAAGACCATCGTGCCGTTGTCCAGCAGTGTTTGCAGACGGGAAGTCTTCCCGTTATACGTCACGCTCTCGCTGTTCATGACTTCGAGCGCTGTAACAGACATACCCTTATTCTTGATGCTGACCGTGCAGACAGCATAAGAACCAACAAGTTTTCCTTCCTTGGCATCCTTATATGTCTTGCCAGCATTGTAGCTTGCAATGCAGATATAGATGTTCGTCGCGTCGCAAGCCTTGTACGGCTCCACCGTTGCAGAAGTCGTAGCGGTGTTGGGTCGGACATACAGACTGTTGTCCTCGCTGTCATACAAATACAGCAGCTTCGGCTGCGCCGTGCCGGAATAGCCGGACACCTTCGGCTGAAGCGTGCCGCTCGTGCCCATCGCTTCCAGCGAAAGCGTCTTCTGCGCATCCGGCAGTGTGACTGTAACCGTAGCCGCGCCGCTGACCCTGAAGCCGATGGTCTTGGTCGCAGTCGCGGACGTGGACGGCTTCATGCCTTTATCGCTCTTGTAATAGACCTGCGCCGTCAGCGTTGCGCCGCCGACCTTCTCTGCTTTGACGGTCGTCTCAACCTTATAGGTCGTATAGTTGCCGACTGTGCTTGCGGTGACCTTCGCGCTGTCAGGAGAAACCGAGATGGCATCGCTATCGCTGGTAAAATGCACCTCGCAGTTTGCCAGATTGCCTGCGGTCACACCGCCGCTGCTGCCGACCGTGACAGTCGCGGTGAGCGTTCTGGTGTCGTTCTGATTCAGCGCAACCGTGCCGTTGATATTGCTGTTGCTGAGCGCCAGCGTGAGGGTATATGCGTCCCGCACATAAACCGTGAAATACTCCGAATAATCACGCCCATTTACCTTGCCGGTGGCCGTGATCCGGACAGCTGTATTGCTGGCCTTTACGCCAGTCACAGTTGCCTCTGTCGTGCTGCCTTCGACTTTCGCAACACTTGTATCACTGGAACTCCAGCTGACAGAGCCTTCTTTGATGATCGACGTCTTGATCTTGATCGTCGAGTCCGGCTCGACGCTGTACGCCTGATTTGCAGCCAATGCCGCAGGCACCATCGCCAATACCATGGCGAGGACCAGCAGCAGGCTCATGAATCTTCCAAATGTACGCTTCATAAGTGCACCTCTTTCAATTTGCGGCCTGTTGCAGCCGCAGATTTTTATGTAATCAGTTTACCATAAAAATTAAAAAATGCAACCAATTTTTACGAAAATGGCTGTTTTTCCAAGCATTTCATCCCCTTTCGCCCCATGTTGCGAGGTAGACGTAACATCCGCCACAAGATATTGTGGGCCGCGCCGCGTCCGCCGCTGTATTTCTCTTTTCCACACGCAAAATTTCCGCGAAGGTTGCGCGCGTTTGAAGAAAAATTTTTCATCCCAGAAAAAAGCCTCCCCTTTCAGGGAGGCGGCGCGGCGGTACGCCGGGTCGGAGGGGTTCTGCCGGCTATGCGGTCATGCTTCGAGCAGATAACTCAGGCCAAGTAAGATGTACAAGGGGCCGAAGCAGTATGCCATGAAGAGTTCCTTCTGCGGGACTTTGCGCCGGAAGCCGTCCGTCAGGACGAGGATCTCAGCAAAATACGCGCCCGCGCCGAGAAAATACGCCGCTGCGCGCAGCAGTTTGTGGATATCCGCCAGCGCAAACGAGGCCAGAAACAAAACAGCCGCCGCGCCCGCCGCCAGATTGCGCACAACGAGCATAACATGCTCCCGCCGGGCTTCCTCCGGCGACTGATCTTCTGTGATGGTATAGACTGCGTTCTTTTTCTCCATGCAGCGTCTCCTATGCTTTTAATATTATACATTATATCAGAAAAGCATGGCGCTTGCCTAGTCTTTCGGAAAGAAAACTGCCTGCCTCGACAAAATTTCCATCCGCTCCCCCGTCATGGGGTGCGGGAAAACGAGCCTTGCGGCACACAGCTGCTGCGTGAACAGTCCGTGGGCAGCGGAATACGCCGTCGATTCCGGGCTTGTATACTGCGGGTCGCCTAAGATGGGGAAACCGGAGGCCATGCAGTGCAGCCGCAGCTGATGCGTGCGGCCCGTCAGAGGGTGCAGTTCCAGAAGTGCTGTTTTTTCCGCCCGTTCCAGCACGCGGTACTGCGTCAGCGCCTTCTGTCCCCGCTCGTCCACAATACGGATGAGATTCCCGCCGCCGATCTTATAGACCGGCAGGTCGATCTGCCCTTCCGCCTGCGGCGGCTGGCCGAAAACCGAAGCAAGATAGGTCTTCTCCAGCTGCCGCTCGCGCAGCATCCGGCAGAACCGGTCGTGGATATTCGCGTTTTTCGCCAAAATCACCACGCCGAACGTGTCCCGGTCGAGCCGCGTCACGGGATGAACGCCGGAGGCCTCGCCGCGCGCCAGCAGGTGATACAGCACGCCGTTTGCCAGCGTCCCGCTGTTTTTCTGCGGCGACGGATGCACCAGCATTCCAGAGGGCTTGTCCACAGCGAGAAAGCATTCATCTTCATAAAGGATGGAAAGCGGCAGTGGCTCCGGCTCAAAGCCCTCCGTCCGCTCCTCCAGCACGACGCGCACCCGGTCGCCGGGCATGACCGGCGCATCGGTATGCGCGGGCGCGTCGTTTACAAACAGCGCGTTCTGCCATTTGAGCCGCTTGACCAGTCCGGCAGACAAGCCGAATTCCCGCCGCAGGAGCGACAGCAGCTTTGCCTGCCGCGCGGCCGTCTGTTCCAAAACCATGCGCACCGCCTCCTTCGGCGCTATTATACCGTGCCGCGGCACAGCGCGCAAGTCCTGCGCCACTATCCCTCCGGCTGCAGGCCGGAATGATCCCAGATCTGCTTGAAGAGCATGGCCGCGATGGGAAACACGATCATCCCGCCCACGCCCAGCAGCCGGTAGCCCGTGTAAAGCGCCAGCAGCGTCAGCACCGGATTCAGCCCCACCTGCTTTCCGACCAGACGCGGCTCAAGCGCCTGCCGGCTGAGGGCTGCGGCTCCATACAGAATGACAAGGCCAATGCCGGTTTTCGTCTCGCCGCGCAGAAACAGCGCCAGCGCCCATGGAATCAGAATCGTGCCCGTACCGAACACCGGCAGCGCATCGACCAGCGTGATGACCAGCGCTGCCAGCACCGGATAGCGCACCCGCAGCAGCAAAAGCCCTGCGTTCAGAATCAAAAATGTAATGCCCATCAGCTTCAGCTGCGCCCGAAGCCAGCCGCCGAGCGTCGCGCGCACATGTCCGCCGAGCGTCTGCAATTTTTCCAACCACGCGGGCCGCACCGCGCGGCGCAGCCAGCTGCGGATGGCGGGCAGTTCGCCGGAGAGCATAAAGCTGGACAAAATCGCCGTCACCGCAAACAGGACCGCATCCGGCAGCCGTCCGATGACGCCGGAAGCCCAGGAAAAGAGCGTCTCGTAGAGTTTCGTACCGAAGCCCGCACCGGTCTTGAAAAACTCCTCGACGCCCGCACGTAGGCCCGTTCCGAGCCCGTCCGGCAGCCGTCCGGCAAGTGTGAGCAGGCGTGATTTCAGGCGTTCAAAAAGCGGAGTCAGATTTTCCGCCAGCTGCGGCAGCTGACGGGCAAGATCCGCCGCCTCCGAGCACAGCAGGCGGCACAGAAAAAACAGTCCGCCAAACAAAATCCCGAACAGCAGCAGTACACACAGCCCGGACGCCAGCGGGCGCGGAACATGCCCCCGCGTCTGCAGAAACCGCACCGGTTTTTCCGCCAGCAGGCTCACGGCAAGCCCGATAAAAAACGGCAGCAGCACCGGCAGCAGCAGCGCGCCGAATGCCCACGCACCGAGCGCGCAGCCCAGCACGATCAGAACAGTCTTCCAGATCTTGCGGCTTTTCATGGTTTGAACTTCCTCCTGTGCTTTTCTGCTTGCATTTTGCGGGTATGTGGTGTATATTGGAGTCTGACTATAGACACTTGCTTTTCCAACACGGACAATTATGAGGTGAACGCTATGGAACAAAGCCCGAAGTATTATATTGTGGAGGCTGCAGCCCTGCCGGAGATCTTCCAGAAGGTCGCCGAGGCCAAGCGGATGCTCGAAACCGGCGAGACGGACAAGGTCAACGTGGCCGCGCAGGCAGTCGGCATCAGCCGCAGCGCATTTTATAAGTACCGCGACGCCATCGCGCCGTTTCAGAACCTGATGGCGGGCCGCATCATCACGTTTCAGATCATGCTCAAGGACAAGGCCGGCATCCTGTCCGAGATATTAACTATTTTTGCCAGTTGCGGCGCGAATATACTGACCATTAACCAGTCGATCCCCACCGGAGGCCGCGCCATGGTGACCATTTCGGCAGAGACAAGCAATCTCAACTGCAACATCGAAGCGCTGACCCAGCAAATCGCAGAAAGGAAGGGCGTAGTCAAGGCAGACTGCGTCGCAGGATAAGCATATGCAGGCATTTGAATATTTCGTACCGACTGAGATCGTGTTTGGCGCAGGCAGCACGGAGAAGCTGCCGGAACTGCTGAAAAAGCGCGGGCTTTCGCGCGTGCTGGTCGTCTACGGCGGCGCAAGCGCGAAGAAAAGCGGATTGCTTGACCGCGTGTTCCGGCTCCTGGACAAGGCGGACGTCCGCTATCGCTCGCTCGGCGGCGTACAGCCGAACCCACGCGTGGCGCTGGCCCGTGAGGGCGTGCAGCTGGCGCTGGAATCGGGCGCGGAGTTGATTCTGGCAGTCGGCGGCGGCAGCGTCATCGATACCTGCAAGGCCATCGCCCACGGCGCTGCCAACCCCGGCACAGACATCTGGGAATTCTGGAAGCGCCGCGCACCGCTGACAAAATCCATGCCCGTCGGTGTCGTGCTGACCATCCCGGCAGCCGGCAGCGAGACGAGCGACTCCGCTGTTCTGACCAACGCGGAAGCAGGCGAAAAGCGCGGCCTCAACACCCCGTTCAACCGCCCGGCCTTCGCCATTCTCGACCCCCTGCTTGCCGCGACGCTCCCGGTGCATCAGGTCGCCTGCGGCGTGAGCGATATTCTCATGCACACGCTCGACCGGTATTTTAACCCCGTCACCGACAATGCCCTGACGGACGAACTGGCCGAGGCACTGCTGCGCGTCGTGCTGGAATACGGCCCTGCCGCCGTGCGTGACGCACATGACGAGAAGGCTATGAGCGAAATCATGTGGGCAGGCTCCCTGTCGCACAACGGCCTGACCGGCCTCGGCGGCAAAAAGGATTTCGCCACGCACCAGCTGGGGCATGCACTGAGCGAGAAATTTGACGTCTACCACGGCGACAGCCTGACCGCCGTCTGGAGCAGCTGGGCAAGATCCGTCATGGACGAAAGCCCGGCACGCTTTGCCCGCTTCGCACGGAACGTCTGGCATGTGGAGGAGGCAGACGACACTGCCGCCTCCCTCGCCGGCATCGCAAAGCAGGAATCGTTCTTCCGCTCTATCGGCATGCCCGTGTGCCTGGGCGAACTCTCCTGCGGCAAGCAGGACGAGGCGGGGCTTGCAGACCTTGCCAGCCGGTGCAGCTACGGAAAAACACGCACGATCGGCACGTTCCGCGTGCTGGACTACGAGAAGATCCTTGCGATCTACCGCAGGGCCAACGAAGCATAAGGAGGTCCGTCATGAAAAAGCTTGCCATTCTCGGCCCCGGCGTCGTCGGCGGAAGCTGCGCGGAAATTCTGCTGCGGGACGTAAGCCTGCTTGAACGAAGCGCAGGGGAACAGCTGGAACTTGCGTATGTGCTGGCACGCCGCGAACTGCCGGACAGGCTGTACCGGGACAAGGTCGTCACGGATTTTTCTGTGATCGAGCGCGACGCGAACGTGTTTCTCGTTATAGAGACGATCGGCGGCTGCGGCGCGGCGCTCGAGTATGTCCGCCGCGCGCTTGCCGCAGGCAAGCACGTCGTAACGGCCAACAAGCAGCTCATCGCCGAGCACGGCACGGAACTTCTGGCGCTAGCAAAAGCCAACGGTGTAAGCCTTTTGTTTGAGGCCTCCGTCGGCGGCGGCATCCCGGTGCTGCATCCGCTGAGTCAGTGCCTCGGAGCAAACGAAATTTACGAGGTGCGCGGCATTCTGAACGGCACAACGAATTTTATCCTCACGCAGATGCTCGAGCGCGGACAAAGCTATGAATCGGCGCTCCGTGACGCGCAGGCGCGCGGCTACGCCGAGCAGGACCCGACTGCCGATGTCGAGGGCATCGACGCGGGCCGCAAGATCTGCATTCTGGCCGACATGCTGTTCGGCAGAAATGTTGCCCCGTCCCGCGTCAGCATGACCGGTATTTCCGCCATCACGGCGGTGGACGCCGCATTTGCCGAGGCCGCCGGGATGAAACTGCGGCTGCTCGGCCGGGCCGTCCGGCAGGGTCAGGCGCTCGCAGTGTTCGTCTCACCGCATTTCATTGCGGGCACGCAGCCGCTTGCTCCCATCTCCGGCGTTCTGAACGCCGTCGAAGTGCTGGGCAGCAGCGTCGGCGCGGTCATGTTCTCCGGCCCCGGCGCAGGCGGCCCGGCGACGGCCAGCGCCGTTCTGGGCGATGTCATTGACATTGTCCGCAATCCCGGCCGCAGCCAGCCCGTCAGCTGGTCGGCGGAGCCTGCCACACTTCTTGATCCGGAAGAACTTGAAGCATCGTTCTTTTTCCGCACAAGGCTCCCCAAGGAAACCTGTGAACAGGCGCTCGGTTCCGTCCGCTGGCTGCCCGATGCAGGCGCATTCCACGGCGGCTTTACAGAGAAGACCACCCGGAAGGCCCTCCGCGCCTCCGGCCTCGCGCTGGACGCAGTCTGGCCCTTGTTGGCATAAAAACGTTCTGAATCCGCTCTCCCCTGTCATACATCTATGGCAGGGGGGATTTTTTATGAAACGCAAATGGTGGACCGTCTGTTTTTTGAGCATTCTCGCCGGTTCCGCGCTCCATTTTCTCTATGACCTGTGGCCAAACCCTCTGACAGCAGTGTTTGCACCGGTCAACGAAAGCGTCTGGGAGCATCTGAAGCTGCTATACTGGCCGTTTCTCGCCGCCGCGTTCGTGCTGACGAAGGACGAAGCGGACGGCCGAAAAAGCTGGTGCGGTCTGCTGGCGGGACTTCTGGGCGCGCCGCTGCTTCTTCTGGGCGCGTATTACACACTCTTGTCCGGCTTCGCGCTGTACGGCCTGCCGCTCGACCTTATTTTGTACGCGCTGGCAATGGCCGGCGGCTTTGGGCTGGCGTGGCATTTGCAGAAAGCGGCTTCTCCCGCGTGGCTGTGCGGCGTACTGGTGATTACGGCAGGCGTTTACGGTGCCTCGCTGGCGCTGTTTTCGTTCGCGCCGCCGGATCTGCCGATTTTCACGCCGCCAGTCTAAAATTTTCTGTATTTTTGTGTTGACAACCGCGTTTTTCTCCTGTATAATAGCCCGGAGAAAACAAAGAAGGAGCGGCGAGCACCGCAACTCACCTCCAGCAGTCTGCGAAGAGGTTCATAATTTCCTCCGCTTTGTGCGGGAAGTTGGATTTTATGTGCGGGTGCTTTGCGGCATCCGCACTTTGCATTTGGAGGTGCTTTACAATCGGTAAATTAGAACATCAGATCAACGAGGAGATCCGCGATAAGGAACTTCGCGTGATCGGGGCTGACGGCAGCCAGCTTGGTATTATGACCTCGTCCGACGCTCTGGCGCTTGCCGAGGAAAAGGACCTTGACCTTGTCAAGATTGCGCCGAACGCTGTTCCGCCGGTCTGCAAGATCATGGACTACGGCAAATTCCGCTTTGAACAGCTGAAAAAGGAAAAAGAAGCCAAGAAGAACCAGAAGGTCGTCGAGATCAAGGAAATCCGCATGTCCCCCAGCATCGACACCAACGACTTCAATACCAAGGTCAAAAGCGCAGTCAAGTTCCTGAACGATGGCAACCGAGTCAAAGTCACTGTACGTTTCCGTGGCCGTGAAATGGCGCATACGTCGCTCGGACAGGAACTTCTTGCGAAGTTCGGCGCCGATTGCAGCGAGATCGCCACGATCGCCAAGGACGCCAAACTCGAAGGACGCAATATGTCCATGTTCCTGAGTCCCAAGAATTCCAAATAAACTACAATCGCAATCACACGGAAGGAGAACCACTATGCCTAAGCTGAAGTCCCATAGCGGCGCCAAGAAAAGATTCAACCTCACCAAGAACGGCAAGGTCAAAAGAGCGCATGCATTCAAGAGCCATATCCTCACCAAGAAGACCACCAAGCGTACCCGCAACCTGCGCAAGAACGGCTACGCCGACGTGACTGTGGAAGATATCGTGAAGAAGATGATCCCTTACAAATAATCGGTAAGGGTTGACGACACATAGGAGGATAATATAATGGCAAGAGTAAAAGGCGCAATGATGACGCGCAAAAGAAGAAATAAGACCCTGAAACTCGCAAAGTCCTACTGGGGCTCCAAGTCCCGTCACTTTAAGATGGCCAAGCAGGCCGTTGCAAAGTCCGGCGTTTATTCGTATGTCAGCCGCAAGCTGAAGAAGAGAGATTTCCGCCAGCTGTGGATCTCCCGTATCTCCGCGGCCGTCGCACCCTACGGCATCAACTACAGCCGTTTCATCTACGGTCTGAAGAAGTCCGGCATCGAGATGAACCGCAAGGCTCTGAGCGAACTCGCCATCGCCGATCCCGAGGCGTTCAAGGTTCTCGTCGAGACCGCAAAGAAGGCTCTGTAAGCAATTTTTATGGCCGCCATATGCAATATGGCGGCCTTTTTCTATGGATAAGGAGAGTTTTATGGCCTGGAAAGCAGTTTTATTTGACATGGACGGCGTTCTGATCGATTCCGAGGAATATATGGCGAAGACCGGTGTCCGTGCGCTGAAGAAATACGGCATCAACGCAAAGGAATCTGACTTTGCGGAGTTTGTCGGCTGCGGCGAGAACCGCTACGTCGGCGGCGTGGCAGAAAAATACGGCGTGCCGTACCGCACAGAGATGAAGTACTATCTCTATACCTGCTATGGTGAGCATGTAAAGGAGGAGGCCAACATTCCGGACGGCGTTCTGGACGTACTGCATACACTGCGTGCACGGGGCTACCGTCTGGCCGTCTGCTCGTCGGCAGACCGCGTGAAGGTTCTCATGAACCTGTCCGCCATTGGAGCAGACGAAGCGCTGTTCGACCATCTTGTGACCGGCACCGACATCAAGAACCCCAAGCCGGATCCCGAGATCTATCTGACAGGCGCGGCCAGTCTCGGCCTTGCGCCGTCCGAATGCATCGTCGTTGAGGACGCGCCCAGCGGCATCCGCGCGGCGCACGCTGCCGGGATCGAAGCCATCGGCCTCGCCACCAGCTTCCCGGCAGATTATCTGCGCCAGCAGGCACAGCCCGACTATCTTCTGCCGGATCTCAAGTCGATCCTGACGCTGCTGTGAGCCCCATGCCGGAATTTTTACCGATTTCCCGCGCCGACATGCAGCGGCGCGGCTGGGAACAGTGTGATTTTGTCTATATCATCGGCGACGGCTATGTCGATCACCCGTCGTTCGGCCACGCGATCATCTCGCGCGTACTGGAGGACGCAGGCTATAAGATTGGCATCATTTCACAGCCCGACTGGAAAAAACCCGATTCGATCAATGTTCTCGGGGAACCGCGTCTGGGCTTTCTCGTCATGGGCGGCAATATGGACTCGATGGTCAACCACTATACCGTCTCCAAGGCCCACCGAAAGCAGGACGCCTATACCCCCGGCGGCGTGATGGGCAAGCGGCCCGATTACGCTGTGACGGTCTACTGCAACCTCATCCGCCGTACCTACCGCCGCAAGCCCATCATCATCGGCGGCATCGAGGCAAGCCTGCGCAGGCTTGCGCATTATGATTACTGGTCAGATAAACTCAAGCGGTCGATTCTGCTCGATTCGCAGGCTGATCTTCTGATCTACGGCATGGGTGAGCGCGCCGTCATCGAGATTGCGAACGCGCTCAACGACGGCATGGATGCGCAGGACATCACATATATCGACGGCACAGTCTATAAGACCCGAGAGCCGGACACGTCCGTTCCCTCCATTATGCTCCCGGCCTTCCCGGATATGCAGAAAAACCCGCGCGTCTACGCCGAGAGTTTTTCTGTCCAATACCGCAACACCGACCCCTTCTGCGCCAAGCGGCTCATTGAGCCGTATGGCGAGCACGAATTCATCGTCCAGAACCCGCCGCAGAAGCCGCTTTCGCAGAAGGAGATGGATCATGTCTACGATCTTCCATACTGCCGCACGTTCCATCCGTCGTACAAAAAACTTGGCGGCATTCCAGCCATCGCGGAGATCGAATTCAGCCTGACCTCCTGCCGGGGCTGCTTCGGCGCGTGCAGCTTTTGCGCGCTGACGTTCCATCAGGGCCGGATCATCCAGACCCGCTCGCAGGAGTCGATCATCAAGGAAGCCGAGGGCATGACGCATACACCGGGCTTTAAGGGCTATATCCACGATGTCGGCGGCCCGACAGCGAACTTCCGCCAGCCCGCCTGCAAAAAGCAGCTGCAACGCGGCGCGTGCCCGACAAGACAGTGCCTGTTCCCCTCCCCCTGCAAAAACCTGATCGCCGACCACACGGATTACCTGTCCCTGCTGCGGAAACTCCGGAAGCTGCCGGGCGTCAAAAAGGTATTCATCCGCAGCGGCATCCGGTTCGATTATCTGCTGGCCGACCCGAGCGACACGTTTTTCAAGGAACTGGTGCGCTATCATATTTCCGGCCAGCTGAAGGTCGCGCCGGAGCATGTGTCCGATCAGGTGCTGCGCGTGATGGGCAAGCCCCCGCATGCCGTCTACCAGCAGTTTGTGGAGAAATACAAAAGGATCAACGAGCAGGAGGGCATGAGGCAGTATGTCGTGCCCTATCTCATGTCGTCCCACCCCGGCTGCACGATGGAAGAGGCTGTAAAGCTGGCAGAATATCTGCGCGATAGTAACCACGAGCCGGAGCAGGTGCAGGATTTCTATCCCACGCCATCCACACTCTCCACCGTCATGTACTATACCGGCCTTGACCCCCGGACAATGGAGCCAGTCTATGTGCCGAAAAATCCGCACGAAAAGGCGATGCAGCGCGCGCTGATGCAGTACCGGCGTCCGCAGAATTATTTTCTCGTGCGCGAGGCGCTGCAAAAAGCGGGCCGGACAGATCTGATCGGCTTTACACCGAAATGCCTCATCCGCCCCTACCCGCCGAAGGAGAAAAAATCCGGCGCGCCCGAGCAGGCGGCCGACCGAAAAACCACGCCCGCAAAACCGGCCAAAAAACGCCCGCCCCGCCGGTAGTCTATTGCACGAATTCCCCTCATATAGTCTTCCATACGAAGAAAAGATGAGGTGGAACTATGGAAAACACAGCCAATCACATTACCCTGACCGGGACGCTGGCGTCCCTGCCGGAATATTCGCATCAGAACCACGAGCGCAGATTTTTCCGCTTTCTGCTTGCCGTCGAGCGGCTGAGCGGCACAGAAGACCTGCTGCCGGTTCTGGCGGCGGAGGACGTGTTGGAGCAGGCGGAATTGTTCGAGGGCGAACGCTTTACCATTGAGGGCCAGATTCGCTCGTTCAACAACCGCGAGCCGACCGGACGCCGTCTGATTCTGTGCGTCTACGCGCTTTCCATGATGACAACGGACGCGCCCATGCAGAACGAAGCCGTCCTGACCGGCACGGTCTGCAAGCCACCCGTTTACCGGCAGACACCGCTTGGCCGGCAGATTACAGATCTGTGTCTGGCCGTGCCGCGCCTGTACCGCAGGACGGACTACATCCCTTGTATTTTATGGGGCCGGACGGCGCTGGCCGCCGCCGAATACCCGACCGGCACGGAGCTGACGCTCACGGGCCGCCTCCAAAGCCGGACCTATCTCAAGAATCTGGGCGAGACGAGCGAAACACGCACCGCATACGAACTTTCCGTCAGCGCCTGCGAGCGCGTCCCGGAATTCGCAGTTTTTTAAAAAATTCTTCCCAACCCATGCAACCGAGCCCCTGAAATCCCGTCTTTAAAGATAGAACACAAAAGAAAGGGGAACCCACCATGAAAAAGCAATCGATTCTTGCCATTCTCATTGCCGCTCTGCTGGTTCTAACCATTTTTACCGGCTGCGCGGCAAACTCTAAAATGGCGGCAGCGGACACCGCGTCCGCGCCCAACGGCTATTACGATTCCAAGCAGGAGGCAGCCGCCGCCGAGACGCCCATGGAGGCGCCCGCCGAGCCGGAGGAGGAATTCGCCTACGACACCGTTGCCACGACCGAAGCGGGCAGCGGAGCCGCCGAAACACCGGAGCCGGATGATTCCGTCGCCGACTACACCGAAAAGATCATCTATACCGCGTCCGTCTCCATCGAGACGACCGAGTTTGACAAGGCGGTCGCCGCGCTGGAAAATCAGGTGCAGAAGATCGGCGGCTTCGTAGAAAGCTCGAACGTGACGGGCGATACGCAGTATAATTCCGACGGCACGACCTCTATCGTTAACCGCTGGGCGTATTATACCGTCCGCATCCCGTGCGAGCAGTTTGAAGCCTTTCTGCACGAGACGGAGGGCTTCGGCAACGTAATCTCCACCAGCCGCGACGCGCAGAACGTCACCTCGGCCTACACCGATTACGAAGCGCGGCTTTCCAGCCTCAACACGCAGGAGGAGCGGCTTCTCGACATGCTCTCGAAGAGCGAGGACGTGGAAACACTCATTGCGCTTGAACAGCGACTGTCCGACGTGCGCTATGAGATCGAATCTATCGAGCGGAGCCTGCGCAACTATGACATGCAGATCAAGTATTCGACCGTGGATCTTGATCTGCGCGAGGTTGAGGTCTACACGCCGACTGTCCCAGTTCGACGCACATTCAGCCAGAAGCTGTCTGATTCCCTGTCCGACGGCTGGACGGGCTTCACCCGCGGCGTGCAGAATATCATTCTGGGTCTGGCCTCCGCGCTGCCCGCGCTGATTCTGCTGGCCGTGATCGTCATCGTTGTAATCGTGCTGGTCAAAAACGCCCGCAAAAAGCGCAGAGCAAAATTCGCCGCCCAGCAGGAACCCCAACAGGAGCCGAAGCAGTAAATAAGATACGCAAATCCCGGCCGCAGCTGCGGCCGGGATTTTTGCTCACAGGGAGGAACGCAGCGCGTCCAGAAGCGCGCGGCATCCGGACTCGATATCACGCCATGCGGCGTCAAAATCGCCGGTGTACCATGGGTCGGCGACATCGCGCGCCGTGCCGGTATATGCCATCAGCAGCCGGAGCTTCCCATCTGGATCGCCGCCGCAGATACGCCGCATGGCCGCGAGATTACTGCCGTCCATGCCGATGAGCAGATCATATGTGTCATAGTCAGCCCGTGTCATCTGCCGCGCCCGGTGATCGTCAAACGGCACGCCGTGCGCGCGCAGCTGCCGCTGCGCAGGCGGATAGATAGGGTTTCCAATCTCCTCCCGGCTGACCGCTGCAGAATCGATCTGAATTGCAGACGTCAGTCCCGCTTCCCGTACCGTCGCCTTCATAATAAACTCCGCCATCGGACTGCGGCAGATGTTGCCGTGGCAAATAAACAAAATCTTTACCGTCTTGGTTTTTCCTCGATTATCTTGGTATTTCGTTGCTTCTTCGTAGTTTTTTAAATTAACAGAATATGTTTTCTTGGCATATTGTGGCGTATCATGGTACCTCGTATCCGGCGAAAGTAGTACAAAAGTAGTAAATTGCGTCCATATACTGGATTTTACTACCGAAAG
>OLRE01001500.1_pt1 | contig 22520 bp, 17 predicted proteins | sample 1672461 | NCBI WGS metagenome assembly OLRE01 (sample SAMEA3136688, study PRJEB25190) | human gut metagenome | biome: human gut; feature: human-associated habitat; material: faeces | place: Austria | collected 2013
AAAAAACAAAGTTGATGCTTTGCGTTAAGGAGGAACTGGAAATGGCAAAAAGAATTATTACAATCAGCAGAGAATTTGGAAGCGGTGGACGCTTTATCGGGGAGGAAGTCGCAAAAAAACTTGGAATTACTTACTATGATAAAAATATCATTAGTGAGATTGCAGAAAAGTCTGGTTTATCACCAGAATATATTCAGGAAAGCGCAGAGCTATCTCCCAAAAAAGGATTATTTGCCTATGCACTTGCCGGACGTGATATTACAGGAAAATCCGTTGAGGATATGGTATATGAGGCACAGAGAAAGGTTATATTGGAACTGGCAGAGAAAGAGTCCTGTGTAATTATTGGAAGAAATGCAGATTTTATCCTAAAAGACCGGAACGATGTATTGAATGTATTTATTTATGGGGATATGCCGGAAAAAATACAGCGTATCATGGGCTTATATAATGTAGAAGAGAAGGAAGCTGTCAAAATGATAGCGGATATAGATAAAAGACGTATGACAAATTATAACTTTTATACGGATCAAAAATGGGGAAAAGCCAGCAATTACACGTTGTGCCTGAACAGTTCACAGCTTGGATATGACAGATGTGAAGCGATAATTATGGAGTGTGCGAAGTAAAGCACTGTTTTTTTCTTATCATTATAATATAGAACAGAGAGAAGATGGTTGTCGTTAGCCATCTTTTTTCTTTTTACGGAAAAATTTTACGGACAAATTTGCAATAGACTTATTTCAAGAAAAAATGTATAATAAAAGAAAAAGATTCGTCAGCAAATCAGCCGAAAGTCTGGGACACAAAGCTATAGGATCTGCAAAATAGCAGCCAGTTACAACGTTTAAGATGCATTGCCTGAAAAGACAGTGCTTTTTTTGTTTTGAGAATATTGGTTAGGGACAGGCAGCTAATAATTATAAACCGGGGAAAAGTTATATGGAAGAATACAGAGATGATATAAAAAGTAAATTGCATTACATGGATGAAATCCTTCATAAGATTTCTTTTATGAGTCAGGCAGAGAATGAAAAGCAGCTGGATGACATGACACCATCTATACTAAAGAGTGTTGGAAAATATACAGCAGCAGACAGAGCGTATATTTTTGAATGGAATTCAGAAAAGAAGGAAGTTTTAAAAATACATTTGAATGGTGTGCATCAGGAATTGAACCACAGATACAGAATCTGCAGGAAGTTCTGTGCTGGTAATCAGATGTGTCAGTAATCGGGTAAAGAATAACAGAGGCATAGCAGAATGAAAAAGGACAGCGGACCGTATAAAAAGATAAAAATATATTGTTATATTGTTGGATTGACTGCTTTTCTGACAGCATTTTTTGTTGGTATTTTTCTACTCCATAATCTGGAAAAGAATGAAAAGACAACTGGAAAATATATGGCGCAGGTTACGGAGAAAAGAGTCAGGGCAAGACTGGATCAGTATATCATGCTCTCTAATCTTCTGGGAAATTATATCAGTGCCGGAGAAAATCTGGATGAGAATACGTTTTCTGAACTGGCAGAAAAGATTCCAAATGAAGATGGTGTGATAAAGGCATTTGAGCTGGCACCTGAGGGTATTGTTACAGACATTTATCCGAAACAGGAAAATGAGGGAGCCTTTGGACTGGATATGCTACAGGAGCATGAGCGAAAAAAGGATGCAGTTGTGGCAAGGGATAGCGGAAAATATACGATTGGGGGACCATACCAGTTAAAGCAGGGAGGAACAGGAGCACTGCTTTTTAATCCAGTTTATCAGGATAGTAATTCAGACAAAGGGGAGTTCTGGGGATTTGTGATTCTGGTGATTGACTGGAATCGTTTCATTGATGAAATAAATCTTGATTATTTAAGTGATGCAGATTTCTGCTACAGAATCTGGAGCTATGACAGAGACGGCAACGATAGGATTATTCTGGCAGAAAGTCAGGATGATATGCCGGACAACATTCTGACAGTAGAATGCACAGTTCCCAATAACACATGGTATTTTGACATTATCCCTTCAGAGGGATGGATTCCACGTTCTTACTGGATTATGTGTATTGTCGTTTCTTATGTATACTCATTATTGGTTGCTACAGTATTTTATTTGATATTCAGCAAAAAACACAGGGAAAGACAATATGAAGCGGAGCTGAAAAAATCTGCTGAACAGGCAAAAAACGCCAGCGAGGCAAAAACAAGATTTTTATTCAATATGAGCCATGATATCCGAACTCCGATGAATGCAATTGTGGGTTTTTCCGGTTTGTTAGAGAAGAATCTGCAGAATGAAAAAAAGGCAAAAGAATATCTGGGAAAGATACAGTCTTCCAGTAATCTTCTGCTGATGATTATCAATCAGATTTTGGAAATGGCCCGGATTGAAAGCGGTACAGCGGTATTACAATTAAAAGCTGAGGATATGGATGCATTATTTCACAGGGTAAATACAGTGTTTGAAGAGGATATCAGAAAGAAGAATCTGCAGTATTATGCCGATTTAGATATAAGACATCATTATGTTGTCTGTGATCAGACAAAGTTACAGGAGATTATGCTGAATATTATCAGCAATGCTATAAAGTATACCCCGGAGGGACATTCAATCTATGTAGAAATACATGAGGCCGCATCAGAGAATCCTTCAAAGATACATTATATTTTTTCATGTGAAGATACGGGCATTGGTATGAGTGAAGAATATCTTCCGCATGTCTATGAAGAATTTTCCAGAGAACATACCACTACAGAAAATAAGGTGCAGGGAACAGGGCTGGGACTTTCTATTATCAAATCCATGATAGAACTGATGGATGGAAGTATTCAGGTAGAAAGCAGACAGGGCATTGGAACAAAATTTACGGTAGATCTTTCTTTTGACATAGCATCGAAAGAAGAGGTATATGGAAATCAGAATGCCATGAAGCCACCCGCAATTCACACGATAAAAGGAACAAGAATTCTCCTTGTAGAGGATAATGAGCTGAATGCGGAAATAGCGAAGACAGTTCTCGAAGATGTCGGAGCGTTGATTACCCGAGTGGAAGATGGACAGCAGGCAGTGAAATTATTTAAAGAGAAACCGGCAGGAACATTTGATGCAATTTTAATGGATCTGATGATGCCTGTTATGGATGGATATACAGCTACGAAGAAAATCAGGTCGTTAGAACGTTCAGATGCAAAAACAATACCGATTATAGCTATGACAGCGAATGCATTTCAGGAAGATGCTGAAAAGTGCATTGCCGTAGGGATGAATGCTCATCTGGCAAAACCTTTAAATATAGAAAAAATGATGACAACAATCTGTCATTTAGTAAAAAAGAAAAATGAATGAAATATACATTTTTGCTTATTATTTTATGCTTAATCTGGCAGCTATACATGGCATCATCCTTGGCGTTGGGGTTTTAAATACGCTCTATTTTTGTAGAGAGACAAATTTTTTATATTTTTTCTGATAAATTATCTATTAAAAAAATAAAGGTGGAAATTAACAAATGTTGATTTCCACCTTTCGCAACTTACAATAAAATCCTTTCACCCGAAGTTTCTTTTTGGAACTGTAGTAGAGTAGGGAAATAGAAATAGAAACAGAAGTGAAAGAACCTTCGGGAGAAAGAAATTCAGGATAACTCTTCCTGAAAATGTTGAATAATCAAATCTGCACAGGAGATGCCATGCAAAAATCTGATTAGGAACATACAATTATAAATACATATTCTTATGTGAAAACATAGGAATCACATAACATATGCCGGAGTATTAACATCTTTAAATACCCACTTGTTGCAGTATAACAGGATTTTAATATTAAGTCAATAAAAAATGCAAATATTTTTATGTTTATATTTTCACATATATTTTTTTGCAAATATTTTCATTTCTTCTTCTGCACAGATTGACACAGTGTCGTTGATACTTTATAATAAATTGGTAAATACGGCATGGCTGTGAGGGAAAAGTATGAAAAATGATAAAATAATTAAAATAATTCGAGTAGCTAAAAAGTATTATGAATCGCATATGGATCAGAAGATTATCGCACAAGAAGAGGAAATTTCTGTATCAACTGTCAGCAGAATGTTAAAGAAAGCAGAAGAGATGGGATATATCAAAATTACTGTGGAATATCCTGTGTTATCTAACGAGGAACTATCTGCTTCTTTAAAGAAAAAGTATAATTTAGAGAAAGTATTTCTCGTTCCAAAGCTTTCAGATGCGCCTGTTGCAGTACAGGAAGATGTCTGTAGAGCAGCAGCAAAAGATTTATCTTCCTATTTAAATGACGGAAGTATTATCGGAACTGCCTGGGGGCGTACCATGAAAAGCTTTGCAAATTATGTTTCTGATTTGGGCGTGCATAACGTGAAAGTGGTGCAGATTAATGGAAAAACGAATGAGACATCTGTTCCTGTCGGTGCAGATGATTTGTCACAGGCAATTGCCAGAGCAGGACACGGGGAAGCTTATGTCATTCCAGCACCAGTCGCAGTAGATTCTGCCGAGATTGCAGAGATGCTAAAAAAAGAAAGAAATATCTCTGCCGCACTCACATTAGCACGAGAATGCCAGATTGCTCTCTTTGGAGTAGGTAATCTGAGTCGGAATACCATTCTATATCGTTCCGGTTCTTTAAAAGAAGAAGACTTTATTGAACTAGAAGAAAAAGGAGCGGTAGGAGATGTCTGCACCTGCTTCTTTGATGCACGGGGAGAAGCGGTAAGCAGTTCTTTTGCAAAAAGACGTATTAGCATTACATTAGAAGAACTGAAAAAAATTCCATGTAAAATTGGAGTTGCTTCTGGACTTGAGAAAAAAGAAGCACTTCATGCTGCATTACTGGGCGAATACATAAATATACTCTATGCCGATGAAGAATTAGGAAAAGAGTTAATTGCTATTTAATTCATTAGATACACTACAGACGAAGCCACTGCTCCCAATAAGGCATATTTGTGGTCTCGGAGCAAGGTTTAGATGCGAGCGCATAAAGCGAGCATTTAAACCGCCGCAACTAAAGTCACAAATATAGGGCATCTTCTCTCTTCCCGGGCGTCTGTCTCTTAATGAATTAAATAGTAAATTACTGGCGATAGTGATTTAAGAAGTCTGCCATACTATCTGTTGCCTTTTTTAATACCTCAATTCGCGGTAAATATACCACACGGAAGTGGTCGGGCTGCTGCCAGTTAAATCCGCCACCGTGAATGAGAAGGACTTTCTTTTCACGAAGCAGATCTAATACGAATTGTTCATCGTTCACGATGTTGAACTTTTTCGTATCAATTTTTGGGAAAATGTAAAAGGCTGCCTTTGGTTTTACGGCACTGATTCCTGGGATGTCTGTCAGCGCTTTGTAAATAAATTCACGTTGTTCATAAATTCTTCCACCTGGCATAATATAATCTTCTACGCTCTGGTGACCGCCAAGTGCCGTCTGTACGATGGACTGGCCTGGAACATTGGAGCAGAGACGCATGTTAGAGAGCATGTTTAATCCCTCAATATAGTCTTTTGCCATAGCCTTATTTCCACTTAAAATCATCCAGCCGACACGGAAACCGGCGATCATATGTGATTTGGATAATCCGCTGAATGTTACACAGAATAAATCCGGTGCGAGAGAAGCGATGGAAATATGTTTTTCACCATCCATAACAAGACGGTCATAGATTTCATCAGAAAAAATGATTAACTGATGTTCTCTTGCTACCTGTACAATCTGCTCTAATACCTCCTTTGGGTATAGCGCACCTGTTGGATTGTTTGGATTGATGATAACAATGGCCTTTGTGCGGTCATTGATTTTTTTGCGGATATCATCAATGTCTGGATACCATTCGGATTCTTCATCACAAATATAGTGAACAGGTTTTCCGCCAGCTAATGTAGCACAAGCAGTCCATAATGGGTAATCTGGAGAAGGAATCAAGATTTCGTCTCCATTATCAAGAAGTGCGGACATACAAAGATTAATCAGTTCACTAACTCCATTTCCAGTGTAGATATCATTAATATTTACATTTGGGATATGTTTTAGCTGTGCGTACTGCATGATTGCTTTTCTGGCTGAAAAGAGTCCCATTGCATTGGAATATCCTTCACAATCTGTTAACTGTTGACGCATATCATAGATGACTTCATCCGGTGTACGGAAACCAAATGGAGCAGGATTACCAATATTTAATTTTAAAACATGAGTTCCGGCTTCTTCCATACGGGTGGCTTCATCAACAACCGGTCCTCTCACATCATATAAAACATTGTCTAATTTGGATGATTTCTTAAATTCACGCATTTTTTTCCCCTCTTTATTGCTAATATTCCTGCTAATAGTTGCTGCAGAAGTTGTTTGTATATTCTTATTGATATCACTTATAATTTCTGCTTCGAAAATTGAACTTTTCTGTCTTTTAGCAGACATTGTAAGTGCTTCTGAATTTTCTTTGTTACTATTTCCTAATATGGTTTTGGTTGTATCTAATATATTTCTATTAGAGGCAGAGATTTCTGTATCAGATTCCACATTAGATACTCCAATTAACCATTCTTCCTCTACTTGTAATGTTTTCGCCAGAAACAGTAAAATATCCGTTCGTGGAACTGTTTTACCGCTTACATACTGGCTTACATGACTTTTTCCAAGTTTAATTCCCTGTACCTGTGCCGCTCGTACAAGGTCAATCTGCTTTAGGTTCTGCTTCTTCATGGCAGCTTTTAATCGTTCTGAGAAGACTTCTTTTTGAATCATGTAGCTGCTCCTTTCTATTTTTTGTAATTGAATCACAAGTTCAATTTACTTTATTCTTTTCGTAAAAGTTAGGTAGAGTATAGCATAAAGAAAAATAAAGTTCAATACAAAATAAATATTCTTGAACTTTTTTGTATTGAACTTTTATACAACTACACATAAATATTTTGATATGATGAGACCTGTTTGTAGGCAGCCTGAAATTATTCATTTAATAATTAAAGGGGAACGAAAGTATAGTTCTTTTATTGTGTAAAATAAAAAGGGGGAAAAAGAAGAGAATCGTAAAATATGGCTAGGAAAAGCTTGATATGATATACTTTTAAAGTATTAGAATAAATTCAATTACGAATACGCAATTGAAAATTTACAAGATAAGAAAGGCAGGTCTTAGAAATTGAAAATGATACATAGTTTAATAATTCTAGCAGGTACAGTTTTTTTCATATGGTTCAGCATTCCATTATTCACTCACCGAATTTTAAATATTGGGAATCTTACAGGGTTAGTGGTCAGTGGTATTTTACTGATTGGAGGCATTTTTTATAAGAATTTTCAGCAAGGAATATTTTATTTGCAAAAATACTTTTTGGGAAAATGTGTGATTGGTATTATGGCAATTGCTATTGGCATTGTAGTTATAACTGCTGTTATCGAAACCGTTCTTATCGTAAAGGCATCAGCAAAAAAGCCGCAGGAGAATGCAACACTTATTGTACTTGGATGTAAAGTATACGGCGAACATGCCAGCCGCTCTTTGCGTGAAAGGTTAGATGCCGCCCTCATTTATTTAGAGGAAAATCCCAATTCACAATGTATTGTATCTGGTGGAATGGGCGAGGGAGAAAAAATCAGTGAAGCGGAGTGTATGTACCGATACCTAACAAAGAAGGGAATTAATTCTTCAAGAATCATAAAAGAAGATAAATCAACTTCTACGAGGGAAAATCTGCGATTTTCTAAAAAGATAATGGAAGAAAAAGGATTGGGGAACAATATAGCGATTGCAACGAGTGAATATCATCAGTATCGTGCTTCACAGATAGCAAAATCACTTGGTTTTTCTGTTGGAGCAGTATCAGGACATACTGCCTGGTGGTTATTTCCAACATTTTATATGAGGGAGTTATATGGGATTTTATATCAGGCATTATAGGTAAAAAGAGATTGTTATTTGTATAATAAAAAAATAGTCGAAAATATTAAAGAAGGTGTTTATTTATCGTAAGGAATGATTTTTCAAACACGCTCTAAAAAGGGGGAAAACATGTATGAAGGTTCTTATAATACCAGATGTTCATTTGAAACCATTTATGTTTAAACAGGCAGCAGAATTAATGGAGAGGGGAATTGCGAAAAGAGCTGTTTGTCTGATGGATATTCCTGATGACTGGGACAAGCAGTTTGACATCTCACTTTATGAGGAAACTTATGATGCAGCTATCCGTTTTGCAAAAAAATATCCCGATACCGCCTGGTGCTACGGAAATCATGATTTAAGTTATGTCTGGCATAAGTTGGAAACGGGATATAGCCCTATGGCCGCTTATACTGTACAAAAGAAATTGATTGATTTAAAGGAAGTATTGCCAGAGGGTAATCTAATAAAGTATGTGCATCGAATTGATAATGTTTTGTTTTCTCATGCAGGGATGTCGAAAGACTTTGTTAATCTGCATGTTCCTAAATCAAAATATGATGATGTAGATGATGTTTTAGATTATGTTAATCATCTTGGAGAAATGAAGATGTGGTATGATGGATCCCCAATCTGGCTCAGACCACAGTATACAGATGTGAAGATGTATAAATCACAACAATTCCTGCAGGTAGTCGGGCATACTCCGATGGAAACTATTACAAAAAAGAAAAATGTGATATCATGCGATGTATTTTCCACATATCGGGATGGCAAACCAATAGGAACAGAAGAATTCCTTTTATTAGATACTATTACATGGGATTATAGTATGGTTAATTATGGAAATTATTAAATCATTTTATCAAGAGAATACTACGTGTATTTATAAATATAAATATATGAAACCAATACAATCAGCTTTGAACAAGAACCAGCAAATATTGATGATATAATGGAAACTATTAATCATTTTCAATGTTTTGATTATATGATTGATTCTGCAAATGATATATTAGACGAGGATTTTATTAAAAATACTCATAAAATATTAAAGACAAATACATCTGATAGTAGAATTTCATGGTTTAACGTGGGCGAATATAAATCAAGGAAAAATATGGTGGGAGATTTGATTACCACACCACCTGAAAAAGTAAAAAGTACAATAGAAAAATTGCTTAACGAATACAATAAAAAACAGACGGTATCATTTGACGATATTTTAGATTTTCATGTAAAGTTCGAAAGAATACATCCGTTTCAAGATGGAAACGGTCGCGTTGGAAGAATTATTATGTTCAAAGAATGTCTGAAATATAACATTGTTCCTTTCATTATTGAGGATAATTTAAAAATGTATTATTACCGTGGTTTAAAAGAATGGGATAATGAAAAGGGGTATCTGAGAGATACTTGCCTGACAGCACAGGATAGATATAAACAGTATCTGGATTATTTTGAAATAAAATATTGAAAATTTTTGAATTTAAAGGATTTATCACTACAAAGGATAGGTCCTTTTTTATTCTAACTTGTAATAATAATTTTTTTAAATAACACTTGCAAAATACCCTCATAGGGTATATAATCCCATTTATCTGATAGAGAATAAAATTTACAGAAGGGAGAATGCTATGGGAGAGTGTTGTAATAATAAAGAAGATATTTCTTTATCTTGTCATTGTGGAGCGAATGATAGTTTTAAAAACAGTTCTTTTCAACCGAAGTGTCAAAATTGCAGTGTAAAGAAGAAAGTTCGTTCAGAAAAAGAATTTAAGGCCTTGCTCAATCGTTTAAGCCGTATCGAAGGACAGGTTCGTGGTGTTCGGTCGATGTTGGAGAATGATGCGTACTGTATTGATATTCTTACACAGGTATCTGCAATTAATGCAGCATTGAATAGCTTTAATAAAGTATTGATTGCAAATCATATCCGTACCTGTGTAAAAGAAAATATTCAGGCGGGAAATGATGAGGTTGTGGAAGAATTAGTATCCACATTGCAGAAGCTTATGAAGTAACAATTTTCAGTAATTTAATCATTCAGAAGAAAGTATCTTTTTTTAGGTATATCGGATGTGAGATGATTCCCACCTCGCATGACGCGCATCTCGCAGCAAGAATACCGGGGCATTCTTGAATTCATGATATAAAGATACATTTTAAAAACATAATAATAAATTTGACAGGAGGATAAAAACAGATGGAGCAGTATAACGTAACCGGAATGACTTGTGCCGCATGTCAGGCGCGTGTAGAGAAAGTGGTCTCTAAAGTTCCTGGTGTTACAAGTGTTTCGGTGAGTCTTTTAACGAATTCTATGGGAGTAGAGGGAACAGCTCTTTCAACAGATATTGTTGCTGCAGTAGAAAAGGCCGGTTACCATGCTTCTGTAAAAGGAGCCGAGAAAGAGAATAGTCAGGGAGCGGAAGCTCTGGCAGATACAGAAACACCAAAGCTATTAAAGAGATTAATTATTTCTCTTATCTTTTTAATGCCACTTATGTACCTTTCCATGGGACATATGATGTGGAACTGGCCATTGCCGGGATTTTTAAATAATAATCATGTAGGCATGGGGCTTGCACAGCTTTTATTTACCGTAATTATTATGGTAATCAATCAGCGTTTCTTTATCAGTGGATTTACAAGCCTTATTCACAGGGCACCAAATATGGATACCCTGGTTGCGATGGGGGCAACGGCAGCATTTAGCTATAGTACGTATGCCTTGTTCGCAATGACGGCAGCACAGACTGCAGGTAATAATAAGCTTGTTATGAGCTATATGCATGAATTCTATTTTGAATCTGCTGCCATGATTCTTACACTGATTACTCTTGGTAAAACATTAGAGGCATATTCAAAAGGAAAGACAACAGATGCATTAAAAAGTCTTATGAATCTTGCTCCGAAGATGGCTACCGTTGTTCGTAATGGTCAGGAACAGATCATTTCCGCAGAACAAGTGAAAAAGGGCGATATTTTTCTTGTAAAACCGGGCGAGAGTATACCGGTAGATGGTATTGTTCTTGAAGGAAACAGTGCAATTGATGAGGCAGCTCTTACTGGAGAGAGTATTCCAGTAGATAAGGCAGAAGGAGACAATGTTTCTGCAGCAACAATTAACCAATCCGGATTTTTAAAATGTGAGGCTACAAGAGTAGGAGAGGATACAACCCTTTCCCAGATCATTAAGATGGTAAGTGATGCAGCAGCAACAAAAGCGCCTATTGCCAAGATTGCTGATAAAGTGTCTGGTATTTTTGTACCGGCAGTTATTACGATTGCGGTTATCACGATTATTGGCTGGCTTCTTGCCGGACAGACAGTTGGATTTGCCCTTGCAAGAGGTATTTCTGTTCTTGTGATCAGTTGTCCTTGTGCGTTAGGCCTTGCGACACCAGTAGCGATTATGGTTGGGAATGGTGTTGGTGCTAGGCATGGTATTTTATTTAAGACGGCGGTATCTTTAGAAGAAGCTGGTAAGGTTGATATTGTTGCCTTAGATAAGACCGGAACGATCACAACTGGCCAACCGAAAGTAACGGATATTCTTCCGGTTGACGGAATCAGTGAACAGGAGCTTTTAGAAACAGCATTTTCACTGGAAAAGAAGAGTGAGCATCCGTTAGCAAAGGCAATTGTAGAATATGGCGATGAGAAAAAATTCACCGTTCCTGTTGTAGAAGATTTTCAGGCTGTTCCTGGTAATGGACTTACTGGAACATTAAATAATAAAACACTTATAGGTGGTAACTTACTTTTTATAGAAAAGAGTTTATCTATCTCTGAAAAAATAAAACATAGTGCAGAGCAATTAGCGTCTGCCGGAAAAACACCACTTTTCTTTGCAAAAGATAATCATCTGCTTGGAATTATCGCCGTAGCTGACGTAATTAAGGAAGATAGCCCACAGGCAATTAAAGAGTTAAAGGCGATGGGGATTCATGTTGTAATGCTCACCGGAGATAATGAGCGTACCGCAAGGGCAATCGGAGAACAGGCAGGTGTAGATAATGTAATCGCAGGCGTTCTTCCAGATGGAAAGGAAAGCGTTATTCGTGCATTAGGCGAAAAAGGAAAAGTTGCTATGGTTGGTGATGGAATTAATGATGCTCCCGCTTTAACTCGCGCTGATGTAGGAATCGCAATCGGAGCAGGTACCGATGTAGCGATGGATGCCGCCGATGTTGTATTGATGAAGAGTAAACTCGCGGATGTTCCGGCTGCAATCCGCTTAAGCCGAGGCGTATTACGAAATATCCACGAAAACTTATTCTGGGCATTTTTCTATAACACAATTGGAATTCCTCTGGCAGCTGGTCTGTTAATCCCAGTATTAGGATGGAAATTAAATCCAATGTTTGGAGCGGCAGCAATGAGTTTATCCAGTTTCTGTGTTGTTACAAACGCATTACGTTTAAACCTGTTAAATATTCGAAGTACAAAAAAAGATAAAAAGAAGAAAAAAGCGATAGATGTTAGTTTAATTAACATAAATAATAATGAAAAGAAAGAGGTAAATGAAATGACAAAGACAATGAATATCAAAGGAATGATGTGCGGACACTGTGAAGCAGCAGTAAAGAAAGCATTAGAAGCACTTCCAGAGGTAGCTTCAGCAGAAGTAAGCCATGAGAAGGGGACGGCTGTAGTTACTTTAGAAAAAGAGATTGCAGATGATGTCTTAAAGAAAACAGTTGAAGATAAAGATTACGAAGTTGTTGAGATTAAGTAATAATTTGTCAGGCTAAGCAGCTATAAAAAAGCATTCTTAAATTCCTTAGAGGAATAGGATGCTTTTTTTATTTTCAAGAATAGATTGGAAAAGTATTGAATAAAATAAAAATATTTCTATTAGATATGGGCGTCAGTTTTGCCATAGCTGAATCAAATCAGAAGAGTTCTCTAACTATTCGCGAAATCCAACTTTAACGAATAGTTGTAAAGAAAAGAGTATCTGTAACCGCTTTATATATCTACTATTTACTATTTACTATTTACTATTTACTATTTACTATTTACGTTCTAGGTTTTCAACTTTATAATTTAGAAATATTTTAAATGAAAAAAGGCCAGAATTTTCTGACCTTTTTTCGCTGGTAATCTTCTAACTATTTTACTTTCAGCCCTTTAAAAATCTTCTTATAAATCTTTTTTACCTTCTTAGGTACCCGAATAACAAGCTTTTTGTGAGCATTTTTAAAAGCTTTTTTATTTGCAGTTTTTCTTGTTAAGTACACAGATTTTATGGTGACTGTTTTTAGATTCTTACAGTTAAAGAATGCATTTCTATTGATTTTTACAATATTTGTTCCTATCGTTACTTTTGTAAGATTTTTATTATTGTTAAAGGCCTTCGCTCCAATGGAAGTTACTTTGTAGGTTATTCCCTGTGCATAAATTTGTGCAGGAACGGTAACATTTTTTGTAGTTTTACTTGTTTTAACAAGAATTACCTCTGCTCCTGGTTTTGATACTTTATACTCGTTTCCAGAAATAGTATATGATGTACCTACCTTTGGATAAGCTAGTTTTTCTATGGAAATTATCCTTTTTGCTGTACACTTCCTACAGCGGTATGTAAGTTCTCCTGCTGCCTGATAAGTAGCTCTTTTTGTTACTGTGCCATCATTCCACTGATGTTCTAACTTTGGAAGAATCTTTCCTTCTTCTAAAAGGGTCTTACAAATACGGCAATAGGTATCTCCCGTATATCCTTCCGCTTTGCAGGTTGCAGTTTTTTTATTTCTAATTCCTTTGGAATGACCCTTTGCAACAATTTCTTCTTTTTTCTTATCATTACAGGTCTGACAAGCAGAAATCGAATATCCATTTTCTGTGCAGGTTGCATTCTTGTGTTGTTCTTCTCTGTAATCGTGTTTTGTTTTTTTAGTGCTAACTGTTTCTGTCTCACCACAGTTTTCACATGTGTAGGTTACGCTTCCTTCTTCCTTACAGGTTGCCTTTTTTGTAACAGTACCACTATTCCAGTCATGGTCAAATTTCTTGGTTGGCTTTCCAGATGAAAGTAGTGTTCCGCAATCTTTACAATAGGTGTCTCCAGTATATCCTTCATATTTACAAGTTGGCTTTTTATAATTTCTAGTTTCTTTGTTTTTATGACCGGTTGCCTTTAAAGATTCTGTTTTTTTATAAGGACAGTTTGTATAAGCGCAACAATATTTTTTTTCTCCCGTTGTTGTACAAGTTGGTGCTACTGTTGTTGTTCCTGAATCTAAATCATGAGTATGATTCTTTCCACAACCTTCTCGGCCACATGTTGCGGTTCCATCTCCATTGTCTGTCCAATCATGTCCTAATGCTGGATTTTTGGCATCTTGCTTAGTGATCGTTTTTGAACAGCGGCTACATTTACCGTAAAGAACGCCATCACTTTCACAAGTTGGTGCATCTCTTTTTGTTAGAATATACTTATGCCCAAGTTTTTTTACAGCTTCTGTTTTTGTAGCTTTACAAATTCCATTTTCTTCATAGGTACAATGATAGGTTCTTTCTCCTTGCGCTGTACAGGTTGGCTCTGTAGTTATTGTTCCAGAATCCCATGCATGAGTATGTGTTGCCTTACATCCGTTACGAGTACATATAGCAGTTTCGTCTCCATTATCTTTCCAGTTATGACCTAAAGCAGCAATACTTCTTTGTTCTGTTGTTGCTGTACAGTTTTCATTTTGACAATGGCGGCTTTCTGTACCTGTTTTTTCACAGGTTGCAGCTATATCTGTAGTCCAGGCTGACGCATAATTATGTCCAGTTGCAGGAACGTTTTCTTTTTTTGTAGTTTTCCTACAGATGCTACAGGTAAAAGTTTTTTCTCCAGGTTCTGTACATGTTGGCTTTTTAGTAACTTTTCCAGTGTCCCAATGATTCTTACAATCATGGACAGATACTAGTGGTGAAGTAGATGAAGTCACACCATAAAGGGTTGCGGTCAGCTTTGTTGTACCCTCTTTTAAACCTGAAAGCGTCTTATTGTCATAGGATGCTACTGAGGAATCGGCTATTGAGACAACAGGGGTATCCAGAACAGGTGCTAATTCTCCTCCCAGTGACCAGAAATTAGTAACAGCTATTTCGGTCTCTTTAATCGCTGGTGTTGTGTTCTCTCCTATTCGTAAGGAATAGGCATCCTGGTCAAATGTTACATCGACCTTTTTGATTTCCTTTTTATCTACAGAAACCGAAACCGCTTGTGTACTGTCGTTTGCCGGAACTTCTGTTGTATTTATCTCAGGTCTGTATGCAAATACTTCTACCCAGTAATGTGTTCTATTATAATAAACGTGACCAATTCCTACACAATTATAATCGGAAGAAAGCATATTTCTACGATGTCCCTGCCCACCATAAGGCTCATTATCTTCTCTCAAACTAAAATTTGCTTCGGCAGCTGTCGTTTGACCGGCAGCGATATTTTCACCAGCATAACGGTAGCTAATATTTTCTTGCCTATAAGTGTCCCAGGCATATCCTCCCATTGGACGTTCATGAGCATAAGATAATGCAATTTCCGCAGCACGTTTCATAGCTACTCGTTCAAGGTCATAATCATACTTAAGTTCTTTTAAATCCGTACAATAGGTTTTTGTAGTATCATCCTTGTTCCAATACCATGTATACTCACTATTTGTTCGTGCTTCATTAATCATATCAAGAATTGTTCGAGCTTCCGTCTGTCCGTATTTTACGGAAATATTTACCGGAATAATATCAGCAGCTTTTTCAGTAGCTTTGGCTTTTTGTGGAAGGATAAGAAGCCCTCCAATAAAAAGCAAGAGTAACAACAGTCGCAATTTTGTTTTCTTCATGTTTTTCCCCTCCAAATGTAATTTATATATTTTCTCTTTTTCAATATATCCTTTTTCAATATATCATAGATGTACCAATAGTGGAATGAAATTTGTTGAAAGATGTTGTTTTTCGTTTTTTCAAATAGATGCTATGAATTATTCTTTAAGGATTTTACAATCTGATTTAAAAGTTTTTTTCTTTTTGTGGAAAATTGCTCTGCATCAAAATGATATTTTTTGTTCTGACAATCAAGATACTGATAGCTAAACAGGCAGTATCCTTCTATTTTTTTCTGCTTTTTTAGATAGGAAAGTTCTTTTTTCAGCAGGGAGGCTTTTTGAAGTTCTTTTTCATCCGATTGTCCTGGTTCAGTACTACCCATCCGATAAAGCTGGAGTCCAATATAAAGTTTTGCTGGTGAGTCCTCCATAAGAATGCACCACGCATCAGTCACTTTATCAAAAGGAGCCACTTCGTTTGTAAATCCCCAGTATATCTGTGGCATTAAATAATCGACATATCCATTTTGGGACACCCATGTATCAATATCTACATAATATTCTAAATCACTCCGTAGATTATCTAAATTTCCGGCAGGGCTGATTCCAAAAGTAACATCTGAGTTGATTTCTTTTACAGCTTTATAAATTCCGGATACAAGTCGATTTACGTTATCACGTCTCCAATCTGCTAAAGAGATTTCATTTGAGGATTTATCTGCAGAAGTGAGCGATGTTGAATCCGTGGATGACAAATTTGTTTTCAGCTGTTGTTTATACTCTGGAGCATCAAATGCTGTTGTTACATTTTTCTCAGTAAAGGAAGGATAAAAATAATCATCCATATGAATGCCATCTACATTATAATTTTGCACGATTTCTTTTACGCCCTGTATAATAAGATTTCTTACACTCTCTGAAGAAGGATTATAATAAAGACTGCCTTCATAAGATAAAATATTTCTTTTTGTGTTTTGAACGGAGAACCATTTTCTGGCGGGATTTGTTTTAGAAAGACTGCGAATAGAATTACCGGAGGAGATACGATACGGGTTAATCCAGGCTTCAATAGAAATGCCCTCTTTATGACTCATTTCTGTCATGATTTTCAGAGGATCATATCCAGGATTTTTCCCTTGTGTTCCGGAAATGCAGGCTGCCCACGGAAAATAATCTGATGCATAAAGAGCATCTCCAAAAGGGCGGACCTGTACGATAATCCTGTTACAGCCAATAGTCTTTATCTGTTGTAAAATATGTTTATAAAACTTTCGGAAGCTGCTTTCATTATTATTTTTTACAGACTTCCGATAGCTGTTAAATTCTAAATAACTGAGCCAGACAGCACGATAATTCATAGTATCTGCCGACTGCGTGGATGAATTATTTCCTTTTTTGCTGTTTCCTTTATTAGAAGTAACAGAAGATTTATTACTGGAAGCCTTTTCCTGCGTACTGAAAAGGAAATTTATAAATTCCGAACTGCTGCGTCCACTTATTTTTTTCTCTATTAAAGCATATGAGAATAATATGGCAATAGTAAGTACCATAATGATGATAAAATTTTCAATGAGCTTTTTCATAAATAAAATCCTTTCGTTTGCCATAGGCGGAAACCCACTACCTTTAGGTGGTGGGAGGAGCCTTGTTAACTGTTACCCAATATGCTACAATAGCCGTAGCAGTTCTTAAAGAGAAAACCGTTAGATGTGCTGCTCATTAAAGACACTCTTTTGTACATTGACAAGATATGAGGTTGCAATACGAAATTCGTGTATTGCGTAAAATCTTAACCGTAAAAGATTTTTTTACTGTATAGCATGGGAAGTTTAGTACCTGATACAGTTACAGATGAGCATGTCTTGTCTGTAAAGGGTGCTGTCAGCCACCCTATGATGTAACGCCACTTTAGATAGCAATATCTATCGGGGATTAAAGGTCGGAGGTGTAAGCCGTTAGTACGACTGGGCAGTTACAAACCCATGACCTTTAGGTCGTGGGTAGTTGACAAAGGAGGCACTTCTATGGCTTTTTTTGACACCTTAAAACAAAACCTTATGACTGCCAGCCAGGTTACAATGGATAAATCAAAAAATACCGCTGAGATTTTAAAATTAAAAGACCAGATTCGCCAGGATAAACGAGAGATTCGTTCTGCTACTTATAAAATCGGGGAGATTTATCGGGAGCTTCACTCCGAAAACCATGAAGAGGCTTATGAGGATTGAGTGTTTAGAACAGGCGATTGAGTGGAAGGAAGATGCGCTGAAGAATTTGAAACAAGAGGATTAATTGCTCTCTAGATTTTAAAAAAACAGACGGAAATAAAAAAATAGATATATAGTATCTGTTCCATATCACTGCACGAATAATGCTTACCCGCATTATTCGCTTGCTCCAAAGTCACAGATACTATATATCTATTTTTTTATTTCCTGTCTTTGATAAATTGGAGAGGTTATTCAAATTTTAGGTTACTACTTATACTTTTAAACGCCTGTCCTTGGCTACTTCTCTCCTTCTATGCTTAACAAGAAATCTATTACTCCGTTCCTACTATTTTTAAACTGTCGCCCTCCGATAATGTAAAAATGCCCGTACATCGACAGAATTCTACAAACATGAAAAATAGGTGATTTTGTTTCTCTTTCGTAGAATTAATGAAGGAGATATGGTAAAATATTTGTAAACTTTGGCTGGTCAACAGAAAGTGGGGAAATAAGGTAGAAAAGAAGCGGGAATTCGGGCGATGGATTAAAATAGAAACATACTGGAACATAATATTTATTCCCCCCGCCAAAGACAGAAAACTAATTATTACAATACAAAGGATTTTCACTTATGAAAGAAAGACTCATTTTTCACGTTGACGTAAATAGTGCCTATTTAAGCTGGGAGGCTGTCCACCAGCTTAAAAATGGTGCTTCTACAGATATCCGAACAATCCCATCGATCATCGGTGGCGATACTTCTTTGCGCAAAGGAGTTGTTCTTGCCAAGTCGCTTCCTGCTAAACGTTTTCGTATTCATACGGGAGAACCGGTTACCGATGCTCTGACGAAATGTCCTACTTTACAAAGTTTTCAACCGAATTTCCCTCTTTATCACAAATATTCCAAAGCTTTCATCACTATTTTAAAGAAATATGCTCCTGTGGTAGAACAGGTTTCTATTGATGAAGCTTACCTTGATATGAGCGGACTTCACTACTTCTACTCTACTCCGCTTGAAGCTGCCGAAAAGATTCAGACCGATATTAGAGAAACTTTAGATTTTACCGTAAATATCGGCATTTCTTCAAATAAACTTCTTGCAAAAATGGCTTCTGATTTTGAAAAACCAGACAAAATCCACACTTTGTTTCCATCTGAAATAGAAAAAAAAATGTGGCATCTTCCTGTTCGCACTCTCTTTTTTACCGGAAGAGCTGCCGCACAAAAGTTAAATCAGCTCGGTATCTATACTATTGGTGACATTGCCAAAAGCAACCCTGACTTTTTAAAGGCACACTTAAATTCTCAAGGAGTTACTTTGTGGAACTATGCAAACGGCAGAGACAATTCTCCTGTTAAAGAATCTCCTGATGCTCCAAAAGGCTATGGGAATTCCACTACTTTAAGCAAAGACCTCACTTCGCTTTCTGAGGCGAAACCTGTCTTATTAGAACTCTGCGAAACCGTCACTAAGCGACTTCGTGAAGATCAGGTTTACGCACAAGTTATTGAAGTAGAACTCAAGGACAGCCATTTTCGCAGGAAATCCCACCAGACAGTCCTTGATTACTCTACAAATACTACTGACGACTTTTATCAAATCAGTGTAAAACTTTTTAAAGAACTCTGGGATGGCACCCCAATCCGGCTTCTTGGAGTACGAGGCGGCAAACTCACCCTCGACAAAATCGAACAGATACAACTTTTCACTGAAACTGCCTCCTCACATGAAAAACGGGAAAAAATGTCAAAGCTCGATGCAGCATTGGATTCCATACAAAAGAAACATGGGAAAAATTCAATAATGAGGGCGAGTAAATTGTGATTTGCCGCAGGCAAGGGAGACGCTCCCAAAGAGAGACAATACTCTATATTTGGGAGCTGTCTTTGGCTGTTGGAGCAAAATCAGAATTAATGTTGGAGAATTTAGGGATTCATCAGCAGGTTGTAATTTTCTAGAAAACAAAATGTTAAAGATTGACACAAACTATTGTTACAATGCAAAAGCAAGAATATAGCAATATTATAAATTAGCTTAATAAATAAATCCCCAAATTTCTTCCTTTTGGGGATTTATCTCTTTATTGATTAAATTATAAATTATTTGTTCTATACCACTGTACCATTTCATTTAATTTTTGACGGAACAAATTATTACTTTCCTCTCTTAATCTGGTATCTTCCATCAAAATGCCAACTGGTGTTGTTGTTAGATTCAATCCTTTTAAAGTAAACAAATGACTATTTTCTATTTTTCTCATTGTCTCATATTTAAGAGATGACACACCATATGGGATTGTAAAAGTTTCCGTTAATGTCTGATTCCCATCAGCAAATGTCCAAAGACAGGCTATTTTATGGGGAAGTCCATTGATTTTTATATCCACCTTTTTCCCACTATCTACCGATGCTATCTTTCGTCCATCAAAGATAATCTCACATCCTATTTTATTTAGACAAAATTGCTTTGTACGCGAAACTACTATTGTTCTTGTTGTCATTTTAAGTTTATTTTCAATAAACTCTCTCTCTTTTTCTGTTATTTGATTCATAAAACCCTCCTGTATAAAAATTATATTATAAAATGACAAAAGGCTACCAAACACCCTGTCATAAATACATTCATCAGAATAGATGATTCATTTTTCTGGCCCATTCCAAAAAGTAATCCATTCGCTTCCCCAGCAAAAAAGAGAACTCCTCCTACTAATATTGAAATAACATATCCTAACATCCATCCAAACGTAGATAATCCAGTTGCCCTGGCTGTTCCTGCTGCAAAATGATGTATAAGTTTATAAAAAAAGGCTATTCTAGCAATATCAAGAGCAAACGATATAATTACAATAAGGACATTATTTTTGTACTTATATAATGCAAAATATAAATCCTGAATTATATCTTTAATCAAAAATAAAATACAAATCACTCCCAGAATAGCTAATACAAATTTGGTAGATGCATTAATAAAAACAATAGAAACCAGTAATATAAATGCCAATACCAAGCCTAAATTAAAAAATATTACAACCATACTTCCTCCTTGATTTTTCTTTAATAATAGGTCAATTTCACCCTAAAGTCAATAGGTCAGTATGACATAATTCTTCAAAAAAGGAGTTCTTATGTCTCGTTTAAAGGAATTAAGAAAAGAAAAAGGTTACACCCAGGTAAAAATGCAATTATTAACAGGAATTGATCAAAGCGATTATTCCAAAATAGAAAATGGAAAACGCTATTACACATTTGAACAATGTAGAAAAATTGCATTGGCATTAGAGACAAGCATGGATTATCTTGCTGGATTGACTGATGAAAAGAAACCATATCCACGGATAATAAAAAAATAACTTTAAATTTTGAATTTACCGAATGCCAAAATTGACTCACCCAAAGAGAGACGATACCCTATATTTGTGGCCTGGGAGTAAAGGTTGAATGTGAGTGATTAAGCGAACATTCAACCTACAGCGACAAAAGTCACAAATATAGGGTATTTTCTTCCTTGAGGCGTCCCCCTTGCCTGCGGCAAATCAGATTTTTTCTCTTTTTGTTGTTAAAACAACGGTTTTTTCTTCTCATCTATATTACAATAACACAGAACCAAGAAATCCAGACTGTCACAAAGCTTTCCACATAACTGTGACAGTATTTTTATCTCACATAAATTCAAAAAACAAAGGAGAACTAACGATGATTCGAAGAATTATACACATTAACGAAGAAAAATGTAACGGCTGTGGTGCCTGTGCCGATGCCTGCCATGAAAGCGCAATTGGAATGGTGAACGGAAAGGCAAAGCTTTTGCGTGATGACTACTGTGACGGACTTGGTGACTGTCTGCCAGCCTGTCCTACTGGAGCAATCACTTTCGAAGAACGTGAAGCTGCCGCTTATGATGAAGCTGCAGTAATGGCAAATAAACAGAAAAAAGAGGCTTCTGCCATTAATACTGCACAGTCTGTACCACAATCTAACGAAGCGAAAAAAGCACACACAGCTCACGGTTGTCCAGGCCAGCGTATCGCACAGTTTAACCGCCAGAACACAGCAGATTCTGCCTCTGATAATGAAACTACTTCTACACCTGCTGCAATCACCTCTCAGCTTAGCCAGTGGCCAGTGCAGATTAAATTAGCTCCAGTTACTGCTCCATATTTTAACGGTGCAAAATTGTTAATTGCTGCTGACTGTACCGCATATGCTTATGCTAACTTCCATCAGGATTTTATCAAAGGAAAAATCACTCTGGTAGGATGTCCAAAACTCGATGCTGTTGACTATAGTGAAAAACTTACAGAAATTATCGCTACTAACGATATTAAAAGTGTTACCATCGTCCGTATGGAAGTTCCTTGCTGCGGTGGATTGGAACATGCCGCTGTGACTGCTTTGAAAAACAGTGGAAAGTTTATTCCATGGCAGGTGGTAACAATTTCTATTGACGGCAAAATTTTAGATTAATTCAGCAAATAGGAATTTGCCGGGGTGAGTAGACAGACGAACCCCGGCAAATTTATTAAAAGATTTGGGGAAGAAGACAGGAGAATGAGTCTGCCTGGGAAACTAAATTTCGAAGGATTGACACAAAAATCCATA
>OLRE01001509.1_pt1 | contig 22427 bp, 17 predicted proteins | sample 1672461 | NCBI WGS metagenome assembly OLRE01 (sample SAMEA3136688, study PRJEB25190) | human gut metagenome | biome: human gut; feature: human-associated habitat; material: faeces | place: Austria | collected 2013
TTGGCATTTACGGAGAAGAATTTCCGCTTGGAGCACTGACAACGGAGGTTTTGAATATCACGCCGGAGGAATATCAAGCGCTTGACAGCCGCTTGCAATCTGCAATGGAAGGTATGGCGCTTTATGAAAAAACACACACGCTGACCGACTGGCATCGGGTCAATGCGCAGATGCTCCTGCTGAATAAAGCGCTCTGCCGCCATCGTATTTTTCGCTTGATTCAGACGGACGCATACATTCTGGCAGAGGCAAAGCAGCTTACGGAAGTGCCGATTGCAGAGGGCGATCCACTTGAAATGAATACGCACGACCACGAAATTTTACGTCAGATCTGTGCATATGAAGACTACTTGGAAAATCCGAAGAAGTATGGCAGAATCAAGAACCCAGAGGAATTGAGCGAGGCGCAGCGGGAATGGTATCTGAACTTATATCCGCCCATTCCGCCAAAGCCGGAGGCGAAAACGCCGGCGCTGCTGATCGCGCCTGTGCCGTTAGACTTAAAGTGGCAGCTCTATAAAGCATACTGCATGAACTATGCGCAGGTGCTTAAAGATGTCGCTTCCGTCTGTCAGACGCTGCGCGCATTTATTCGGGAGTCGCTTTCCACGCTCGAACATCTGTCACCAAACCAATATATTGCGGCCCTGAACGGGTTTCTCTTTCCGGAATTCCGGCACAAGTGGATCGCCAATCCGATAGAAGGCACCGGGAACTATACACTTTTTGATGATGTCAGGATCCATCTCGTGCCGCGGGAAACGGCGCCGGATTCAGGGCAATTCAGGGTTTTTGAATACTACGAAACAGAGCATCTACAAACGCTTCTGAAGATGGATTTCTATAAGGGGCTGGAGGGCGGACATCTGATTCGGAAGTGCGAACTGTGCGGCAGGCTCTTTCTGCTGCAAAAGGGCTATCACACAAAATACTGCGATTCCCCGAATCCGGATAACCCGCGCTATTCCTGTGCACAGCTCGGTTACCGAACGCGCGGCATCAAAGAAACAGCAGCGGACAGTCCATTGACGCAGGCGCTTTCTCGCTGTTATCAGCGTATTGACAAAGACAAAGCCCGCGGCATTATCACGGCAGAGGAGCAGATGCGCCTGCGTGCAAAGGCAGAGGAGCTTTATCACGAAGCGCGAACGCAGCCCGGTACGCCCTATGAAGCCTTCAACGAATCCCTGGCAACCAGGAATCTATATCCGCTCTGCGGTGTGCAGCGCAAAAGCAAGCCCGTAGGACGCCCCAAAAAACAGAAATGAAGATGCTTTGCATAGAGGTGACAACGCATGACAAATGAAGAACTGTACAGGCAGTATCTCAGCGGCAACGCGGAAGCCTTTGAGCAGCTCTATCTGCAAATGCAGGGGTTCATCGCTTCTGTGGCAAAGGACGCGGCGCAGAGCTTTGGCTGTTCGGACAAAGAAATACTGGATGAACTGTGCGCCGAAGGCGCTTTGGAGCTTTGTGAGCGCCTTTCCACCGGGGCGTATGACGAGAATCGTGGAAAACTGACTACATATCTGCATCCATTTCTGCGTGGGAAGATGTATCGCTATTTGGAGGCAAACCTCGGTGCAGCGGCGTTGCCAAAAGACGAAATGCAGCGGGTCAAGCAGGCACAGCGGCTGCACAAAGAGGAAAACCTTTCTCCGGATGAAGTTGCACAGATGCTCGGCGTTTCCGCTGAAAAAGCTGCGCAGCTGATCGGCTGCAAGACGAAGCCGCTTTCTGTCTCCGCATTTTCAAATGATGATTCGGATGATGATCCGCTTGCGTGGCTGCTGCTCGACCAGCACGCTCTCACGCCGGAACAGGCTGTTTACCGGCAGGTCTGCACAGAGGAACTGGCGCGGCTTTTCCGCACGCTCAGCGCAAAAGACCGCGCGATTCTCGGTCACACCTACGGCGTGTTCGGCTACGAAAAGCTGTCCGCGGACGAGCTGGGCCTGCGTGAAATGCTCTCGCCGGATGGCGTGACAAAAGCCAGAAAAGCTGCACTGGAGCGTCTGCGCAGCCGGTATCCCGGCAGCGGTCTGCACCTCTGGCGGGATGTGTATCATGCACTGAAGGATATTTCAGATATCTGACAAATATACTGTTTCTCGACAGAGTCTTTGGTATTCAAAAAGAAAAGGGCCAGAGGAACTTCCTCTGGCCCCGATAATTTATTCGCGCAGATATGAAGTATTTATCAGCGGCATCTGTCTAAAAAAGCCCTCAAAAAGCTCTGAAGAGGGCAGCATGAAACAAATTTAAAATAGTCAAAAGATCCACTAAGAACTGTGGATCTTTTGTGTTGCAAGGGTATGATTGTGTGCTGGATTCTAAAGAAATCTGACATTTGCCCCACCCATGCCGAGCGCGGTCTTGATGCCGATGCCGCTGTAATCTGCCCAGAGCAGGATGGCGCGCCACAACTCCGCCAACGGAACAGGAAGTCTGGAGTCCAGCGTAACCTTTCCGACAAATGCCGGAATATATACATTCTTTAGATGATATCGAACGGATTTCAATGTATAATCGCGGATATAAATGCCGCTTTCCAGCATACACAGTGCGTCCGGGTCGCAAAGCGGATATTCCTCACAAAAACTGTTCCAACGATTCACAAGACTTTGCAGAATCAGCTTTTCCTGTGGAAAAATCACATAGCGTCCGTTTTGCTTGAACGAAGCGGCGCTCCGAAACTGAATTTCCATGCACGAGGAGGCAATCTGGCGTGCCTGTCGGATGATGTCTTCAAATTGAATCTCTGTTTTTGGCAGTTTGGAAACAACAGAAATCTCACCTGTGTGCAAGGAAATCGTTTCAATCGATTCTATCGCCGGAGCAAACAGCGCACAAGCCTCCGTACTCAGAAGATGGATATTCCATATAGACGTATCCTTTTCTTTATCAAACGTTACGAACTGAGAAATCGGGTGGTCCTGCTGACTGTGAAGCGCTTCCGCTGCGGCAGAAGGAATCTGCGTCAGCAACCACGCATACAGCTTATAGCCATCCGACGGCATAAGCCGGGCGGACAGTTCTAACTGGTAAGTCGTTATCAAGAGAGCTTCACCTCGCACAGACCATATGGATACAATTCACCTTCGTAAAGCGCATATTTTATAGTTCTCGGCGAGATACCATCCGCGCGGTCTTCTTCGTGTCGGTGCTTGCGGAACGAGCGGCTCAGCTCGTTGATTGCCGCTTGCAGTCCGTCCTTTTCGCCGAGGTACGGATATGTAAGCGTTTTGGAAAAGAAGCCCACGCCGCCGCCCAAAAAGAGCGTGTTGTCATAGGAAACTTCTGCCGCATGACGCGGCGCTGTAAAATGGCACAAATAGGTTTTCTCGTAGAAGCTGTCAAACGTCCGAACGCTGCTCATCAGGCTCTCTGCCGTAATTTTCTGATGCAATACCGACTGATCGAGCGTCAGTTTGAAATGAAGCTTCGTTCCGGGACGGATACACTCGCGGCAGAGGTTGATCCGGTGCGTCTGCCCATTCGGATCTGCATCTGTTTTACCGGCAAGGATCATGCAGGTGTCGCTGACCGGCAGGCTGTCCGAAATACTGAGGCCGCGCAGGATACTGTTCACTGCGTCATCCAGTACCACGTCGTTCCAATCCTTCTTGAGTTTCAGAGTATGGAGATATGTCCCTTCCGGAAAGCCCTTGCGCGTATCGCCAAACGCAGAATGCGGAGAATTGTCCGAAAGAATCCAATCAGTAAGAATCGCGGTACGGAGCGCACCTTTTACACTGCTTCCGGGAACATAGACGCGGCCGTCTGCTCCGCGCACAAAGGCGTTGATTTCCTTCAGAGAATGATCTGCGTCGAGCGCGTCTGCGGCAGCGATGCTGTAGCGGCTGACAGTGCGGATATCGTTCAGACTCAGGCAGCATTCTGTCGTGAGAAACCGGTAAAGATCCGTCTGCGCCCCCAGCATGAACTGTGTGTACTTATCTTCCAGCTTCCGTTCCAGCAGCAGATGAAAAAACTTTGTTTCATCTAACAGCATCACTTCGTCGCAGGATACTCTGGCGGAACGCGGTGTCAAAAAGACATATTCTTTTTTTACATAGCTTTTGCCGCTGCCAATAAAAAACGGAGCTTTGGCAGTCAGTGTCAGATCGAATACCTCCAGTTGTCCTTCGTGAATCATAACGATACCCCCAGCAGAACAGGAGCTGAATAGCGGTAGACAGGATGTTTTCCGCTTTCTCCGACGTTAAACAGGCCGCCGGAAAACTTCCGCTTCAAAACAGACCCCGCGGCAAGAAAATACTGCGTGTCCTTTTTCTGCGGCTCGGCTGCATAGGTTTCAGATTGAATAAAGCCGCCTCTGCGGGTCAGCTGATAATAGGCACCTTCTAAAACAGCTTCGAGGTCTTCCGTTTCGGGCAGCGCCGTCGTCAGCAGCAGATAAGAGTTGCTTTCCCGCGCAAGCGCGTCATGCAGCCACTCGGTTTGATCGTCGAATGGCTCGTCCAGAAAAATCACATCCTCGATTTCAAAAGAACCATATCCGGCGCTGGTCTTCCCGCCGATCCCGCTCATGCCGAGCAAACGGAGCAGCGTTTCATAATAGGGGCCGTCCTCCTCCGGGCAGCACAGCATGAACCACAGGCCGCAATCTTCAAAGAACCGGAACACGCCGACCTGATACGGGTTAGCGTCCTCACCGTCTGTAACAGCCGCTTTCGTGTAATTCTCATGCACGCCGAAGCCTTCCGCTGTTTCTGGAACAAATGCGGCCCCGCCGTGTACGGACACAGAAAATTGCTCAAAGGCATGCACCGGGAGCCAACGCAGCTTTTTCATGGTCTTTCGCTGCCTTGCCGGAAGCTCCTCGGATGAGGGCGCATGGATAAAGGGCTTTGGAAGATAGAATGTATCGCCGCAGTAAGGCATAGCGTCGGAAAGCGTCAATTCTCCTCGCCGGACGGCTTCACAGAGCCGTGTCACGCCTGCTTCACCTTCTGCGTGCAGAGCAGTATGGCAAAGCGCTGAGAAGAGCGTATCGGCGCGGAAGGTTTCTTCCGATGCGTAGAGCGACATTGCAGCGTCGGACAATCCGAAGTGGACAGGTGCGGTGAACCGGAGACTAAACAGAAAACAACTCATAGTTTGCAACCTCCTCAAAGAGGCCCGTCAGAGAAGCCGTATCCGCGTCACAGGCAACACCGGTCAGGCAGAAGTTCGTGAAGCTGACTCTGCCGCTGCCGCGTGAGCCATGTCCACCGAGATAGTCCAGCTGCAGCAGCTTCATCCCCTTTGCGAGCAATGCAAGGTCTTCCTGTGCTTCGCGCTCGCCGCTAAATTCATAGACAATGTTCACGCCGAAGCTGGTTCCCGGCACGACGCGCTCGATCTGGCGCGGATTTGCAACAGAATTGATCCGGTTGATGGCGTTTTCAAATTTTACCTCGGTCAGGCCAACCACTTTCATCTGCTCTTTATTATTGACAAAGCAATCGGCAAACTGGAGCCGCGCCGCTCTGACTGGGTCAGCGCTTCCAAACAGGCGCAGGATCGGTGCTTCGTCGTTCTTGAAATCCGGCATATGTTCGATGTCACCGGAAAAACTTCTTGCCAGCAGCGTGCGGAGCTTTCCCTTGAGGCTGCTGCCGGGAACGATTGGATTTCCCGTGAGCGTATCGCGGACAACAGGACTGTCGACCGCACCGATCGCGGAAAAGGCGCCGGATGCGCCGATATGCATACCGGTTCGGACGATCAGATCACACTGAATCAGAATTTTCCCGTACATACTTACGCCTCCTTACCGCCGTAGTAGCGATGATACGCTACCAGCGCTTCCATATAGTGTGCAAACGCAATCAGAGTCTCGCGATTTGTGCCGATGCCCTTGAGATATTGCAGAAGATGTGCCTTTTCGACAAACACCTTCGTTGCAGGATCGCGCCCGGCTTCATATGCTGTGCGGATGCGCATCATGCCGATACCCGCAATGCTCTCCTTTGTCAGTTCCGGTTCGGTACGGAGCCGCTCGGCATCATAGATGCCGCTGACGAGGCTCAGAAGGTTCCGGATTTTGCTGGTTGTGATCGTCGGGCGCTGACCGCTCATTTCGCGCATGATCGCGTCAGCGCGGTCGATGTAGTCATCGGGAACCTTTTCGGGCTGAATTTCTGCGAGCGGCTGGTTGTAAGTCGGGCGCTGCTGTGCGCCATACCCCGAACGCTGCGGCGGACGGGACTGTCCGCCGCCAGAATAGCCGCGGTTGTAGCCACTGTAGCTGTTATTGTTGTATGCCATCTGTATCCCCCTCCCGGTTCTCATAGACATGAAGATAAATTGCCGTGATTAACTCGGCGCGGTCTGTTTTGTTCAGCGCCCAGCGGTACATCTTGTCTGCAAACGTCCGGTACGCGCCAAACGCAGGCGATGTGCGCGGCGGCTCCAGCCGGGCGAGCAGATAGGCGTATCTGGCAAGCTGCAATTTGCCGTCCTTCGGGTCCTGCGCCGTGCGCAGAAGGTCGAGCGTCCGATACAAAAATGCAGTTCCACGCTCTTGACCGCGCGCGCCGAAAAAAGCCTCTAACGCAGCCTTTTTCTCGCCCAGCACGCGCCCGGTAAACGTGTTCCAGCCATAGCAGTGTGCGCTTTCAAAAAGGCAGACTGCATCTTTGTCCGGTTCCTGTTTTGCAAGGTCTTCCAAATCGCCGGAGGCGGCCGCCGAGAGGCGGACCGGGTAATGATCGTCCACCAGAGCAAGTCCCGCGCTGATGGTGAGCGCGCCGCAGGAAAAGGCCGTGAATGCCTGCCGGATGCGAAGCGCAGCCTCTACAACATCATTCCATGCGCCAAGTAAAAACACATCATCGCCACCGGAATAGACGACCGTCACGGCAAGCGCCGGCTTGCTTTCAAAGCGTCCGGAAAGGATATCGTTGATGTAGCACTTGAAGAACAGGGACATCTGCCGGGAAAACGCCGCTGTGCGCGAGATGGTAACGAAATGCTCCCGTTCCTGCGCAGTTGCTTTTTCCGGACGCTCGAAGCCTGCAACAAACGCCTGTCCCAGATTGTCCACGTCCATCCGGCACACGCCGATGCGTTTGACGCCGTTAGCTTCCTGCGCAAGCGCTTCGATGCTGTTGCTGAAGGCATAGTCTCCAACGTAGATGCGCGTACTGTATTGAAGTCCGGTATAGGCTTTGTTTTTGGAATAAATTCTCGTCACAGCTTCGCCGCCGTTTAACCGGCTGCGGGCTGTTTTTTCGTCTATGAAGGTGACACTGACCGTGCCATCCGGTGTAGGAAGCACGAAGTCCGCGCTGTCTGTCTCACCCGGACTTACAAAATAGATGTCGCAGCGCTGAATTTTCTCAGACAGCGAAACGAACAGCCGGCACCAGCTGCACCGCCCGTCCTGAAGGCTGTCCGTGCGTCCGCAGATTTTGCATTCACGTCCGCCATCGGCGTGGGTGCTGTTGAGCTTCAAGATTGCCTGCGCGTCATAGCGGTGCATCTTGTGTCCAGCCAGCGCAGAGGATACGCGCCGGAACATCTTCTTGTAGGGACTTTGTTCAGCAGGATCGTCGATCAGTTCGTTGCCGCTGCACGGGGTATATCCGTGCGCGAGGAACAGCGAAATGCCAAACTGCTCGGAGAGCCAGTCGTTGAAGCGCCGGTTCCAACGCTCGATCGCTGTCTGGACTTCCGCAGTGTTCGGCAGGAGCATATAGCAGTGTCCGCCGCCGGTATAAAGAAGGTTCGCCCGTCCGACGCCGCAGAGGGACAGCAGCTCGTCGGCGTAATGCTCCATCGCAAGTTCAAGAAAGAACGAACGGCTTCGCAGCGAACGCAGCGCCTTTTCAGATGCGACAGTGTAGATGAATTTCTGGATGCCGGAAAAATCCGCCGAGTAAAGAAGAAACGCCTGCTCGTCCATGAACTGCTTTTCCTTGTCGAAAAGGCGCTTTTTGAACTGCGTTTCCTGTTCTGCCGCCAGATACTCGCTGATGCAAACGCCGATGGCGGCAGTGGTCTTTAGATGGTCAAAGAGTGAAATATCCGGGCTTTCCGCCGTGTTGGTGCTCGATGGGAAGGCGCTGAGGTAGCTTTCCAGCAGACACAGCAGGGAGTTGAGCCACTGCTCCGTGCGCGAAAGCTCCGCGAGCCTCTGGGCCAGCGCGTCCACGGCTGCCTGATACTGCGCCGCCGTCAGAGCATCCAGATTTTCAAGCGGCAGATGCAGCGCGCCTGTCTGCAAAGCAGGCGGAACGGCTTTTCCGGGATGCTCGCCGTTCATATGGGAAAACACGGGTACAAGCGGCAGATAGCGCCGGAAACTTGTTTCCTCCGTGTCTATGCTGCGCCGGTCGGCAGCGGCGGAGATATTGTCCGCGATGCAGGCAATCCACGCAATGCTGCTGTCCGCAGGCTGTGCGGCGCGCAGTGCAGCGGCATGGTGCAGGCGGACGCAGTCGAGAATGTCCCGGTCATCCTGCCAAAGCTTTTTCAGGTACGCATAGCCGAGGCTGCTGTGATCGCCGGTTTGTCCGCCCGCACGCAGCACCGGCTTTCCGATGTCGTGCATCAGGCAGCCAAAGCAGACGCGCACGCTTTCTTCTCTCAACGTGTCTCACGCTCCTTTTTTGTCAGTTGTCCCCTGTCGGGGTGTAAAGTATTTCCTTCATGAATTTTGCAAGCTGAACGGGGGTTATTAGTTTTCGTCCCCTGGCGGGGTGTAGGTTGTTTCATAGCGTATGACAGACAAGGAAATCGTGCAGGCGCTGTTTCCGTCCCCTTACGGGGTGTGGGTTGTTTCCTGCTGAAATTTTACCGCTTTTTTACAATGTGGTGTTTCCGTCCCCTTGCGGGGTGTGGGTTATTTCTCAAAAATAAACATTATTACACAATGAAAAAATCATTTCCGTCCCCTTGCGGGGTGTGGGTTGTTTCTTGTATGTTACACTGGGCGGGCCGACTTGCTAGTTTCCGTCCCCTTGCGGGGTGTATAGTGCTTCAACCTAATTGCCGTTAAGCAACTCCCAATCATTCTTCCGCCCCTTACGGGGTGTGAAGTATTTTGATATCAGCTCAAAAACGGTGAGTTTGTGGAGGTGCTTCCGTCCCCTTGCGGGGGATAAAGTATTTCTCGAGGAGGCAGCAGAAATGAGATACGAAAAACTGTTTCCATCCCCTTGCGGGGTGTAAAGCGTTTCGCCAGATGATTTTTGACGGGATGGAGGAAGACACGTTTCCGTCCCCTGACGGGGTGTAAAGTGTTTCAAATGAAGGTTTACAAAGGGGCAGGCAAGGATATGTTTTCGTCCCCTTGCGAGGTGTAAAGTGTTACCAACACCAACAGCCTCGTCACGCTGACCAAGAAGTTTCCGTCCCCTGTCGGGGCATGGATTGTTTCTGCGGTCTGGTTGATGGGTTCCTGCAGGATCAAAAGTTTCCGTCCCCTTGCATGGTGTAAAGTGCTTCTCAACCGCCCGCCGCAGAGTTGGTGTTATGTGGAGGAGTTTCCGTCCCCTTACGGGGGTAGAGTGTTTCCGGCATCAATATCACGATGTCCGATTCCGTGAAGTTCTCGTCCCCTTGCGGGGTGTAGATCGTTTTGTAAATCCCCTGAAGAGTCCATTGAGAATTGCGACGAGTTTCCGTCCCCTTGCGGGGGGTGTAGATTGTTTCCTAGATGCCGCTGCCGGGAGTGCCGGAGGAAAGAGAGTTTCCGCCCCCTCGCGGGTTGTAAAGTATTTCTTTGCGGGAGCATAATTATTATCTGGACGAAAACGAGTTTCCGTCCCCTTGCGGGGTATAGGATATTTCATGCGATCCAAATACGGGATCGAGATCCAGGAGGGTTTTCGTCCCCTTGCGGGGTATAGGACATTTCAGCAAAACTGTATATTTTTTTCGGTTTAGGTGAAAAGGAATTGTCAATTTTGCTGTTTTATTGTATCATATTGTCAGTCACAAAATCAATAGCATCTTGCCAGAACGCATTTTGGCAGGTGCGAACCGCCTGATTCAGGCGGCTGTTTTTCCTTCTGATATTGGGCGTTCGCACGCCTGTATGGCAATGAATCCGAAAGCGAGGTCTTTATCCCCTATGAAACTGCTTTTTACCTGCATGGGAACCTCCGACCCTGTGCGCGGCTACCACGACGGCCCCATGCTGCATATCATCCGCCATTACCGCCCGGATGTGATCTGCGTGCTTCTTTCCAGCGAGGCCGCCGCGCTCAACGACTGCGGTGCGCGGCTGGATACTGTACTGGCGCACATCCGCAAAAACTGGGGCGGTTATGCGCCGGAACTGCGCGTTGTGCGCACGCAGATCGAAGATCCGTCGGATATGGATGCGGTCGGCGCGCCGATCACAGAGGCTGTGGCAAAGCTGGTGGAAGAATTTCCGGACGGTGAGCTTCTGCTGAATCTCAGCTCCGGTACGCCGCAGATGAAGATCGTACTGTCCTTTCTCGCTGCCGACGTGCGGCTCAACGCACGCGGCATTCAGGTCAAGAATTTTGAGTGCGCTTCCGGCACGACCGAGCGGACAAATGCAGCTGACTACAGCGTGGAAGACGAGCTGGAGTGCAGCGAAGACGAAGCGCCCGGCGCGCCGAACCGCTGCTCAGAACCGGAACTGATGCACATGCAGCGGCAAAGAGCCAAAGAACACCTTCTGACGCTGCTTGACGTACGCGATTACAGCGCGATTTACACGATGAAGAATCTTCCAAACCAGCTGAAGGCGCTGATCGGGCATCTGGACGCGCGCGACCAGATGCAAAGCGAAGCGGCGCGGAATTATGCGCAGAATCTCAAGCTGCCGTTTTCTTTGTACCCGGTTCGCACCGGTGCGCCGCGCAGCGATTATGCGGAGGTCAGCGAGGCGTATCTGGTGCTGCTCAACCGCAGCCACCGGCAACAGTATGAGGAGATGATCCTGCGTCTTAATCCACTTGTTGTCCGGCTGGAATTGCAGCTAATGAAAACCGTGCTGGCGGGGAAAAACCTGCATTTGGAAGACGTGATCGACCGTCCGTATTCCCGGCGGCCGCGTTTCGTACCGGATATGCTGGCAAATAAGCTGCCGGAGGTCTACCAAAGCGTTTGCACATATTTTGGTGCGCCCCTTCGGGAGAGCGACGTCAGCATGGAGCTGTGCTATCGGATTTTGGAGCATCTGCCGGATGTTCCTGTAGATGCTATGCCCGTGCTAAAAAGCTGCAACCTACTGAACGAAAGCTGCCGCAATTCACTTGCACACCAGTTGACCGCCGTGACTGCGGAGCAGATCACCGCCGCCTGCGGCATGCAGCCGGCGCAGCTGCTGAACCAGGTGGGCAAGCTGATCGCTTCCATTTATCCGGAGTGCGACCCAGCGCTGTTCACGATCTATAAACGCTGCGGAGATTACATCAAATCCAGGATTTTATAGGGAAATTTCTTAGAAAACGCAGCAGCGAGGAATAATATGGCTAATATGTGCGTTAAATGCCGAGTGTTGTCAAAACCCTCCGTATCTTCTGCTTGTCAATTCCATAGTCGGCTGCTTCACTGTACAGGCACTTTATTCTGTTATTAAAATCTTCGCGCGTTCCGCCATTTCTAATAACTTGTTTGCGCATTCGATCCAAATACGATGCAACGGCATCTGAATCACAACTATCTTTTATCAAGTATATAATGACTTTTCGAGTATAGTAATTATTACGCACATCGCTGCGGCAAAGATAGTATTCTGTGAGGATTTTACTTCGGGCAATGATGCGTAGCAGGTCGGCACCATATGGATCGCTATTATCTGAGACGCTGTCTGGTGCGAGGTGTTCATCTGCATACTGTGTGATGAGCCGTTCCCAGTACTTTGTTACGGTTTTAGGATTTTTTCGTACCAGTTTCTGAAAGGATGCATATATCGCTTCTCTATTACGGAGTTCAAGTGCTTTATGAAATAACTCCTTGGGATCCTGGTTCCTATCCAGCTTGATTGCTGCGCTGTCAATCGCAGCATTTTCAATGTCATTTTTCTTAAATAAGTCCGCTGGTTTTTCTGGAAGTACGAAATGGACTTTACTCAGTTTATCCCGAAGGATTGCGGAATTGATCTGCTCTGTGTATATCCATTCAACTAATACCACCCCATTTTGCTTGCACTTTTTCTTTTTGAGAGCGTCATTTTCCATCCGATGTTCTAATGCCGCCTGTCCGCCGAAGAACTCAACGCTTTCGTAATGCTGCTGTCCTTGATACTCAAAACCAACTTTTATAGATGGCACATAGGCATCTAAACTTTGACGTTCCAACCACTGACTATGATATTGAAAAACCACATCAGGGTAATACATCTTGACTAGTGAATACATCTCGTATTCTCTTTTCCAACGAACGTATAACGCTTGGTCAATATCAAGCGATTCAAGAATTGAGCGAAGCGTTTCCTTATACAGTCCCAAGTTTCCAATACAGTGGGCTGTGCGATATGTATTGATGTGCATATCAATATCGTCAAGTAATTGTAAAAGTCTTTCTCCCATGCATTCTAAAAAGCTTGGATCTGTAATATTTGCATGATTCCGAATTTGGATATATGCAGATCTATCTGGTCGTGCGCCAAGAATCTTTAATCCGTACTGCTTCAAGTCCCTAGCGATATTTTTAGCCGGTTCCTCGTAAAATGTCAGATAAGAATGAATCTTGCAATAATGCAATGCATAGTCCATCAGTCCGATGTAATCGCACTGTTCGCGATCAAATACGGTAAAGTAGACAAAATCGCTATCTTCAGCAAATAGGCTCGGAATGTGCATATGTCGCAAGGCATACTTTGCAATCAACAACACGCTCTGAAATAACTCGGTTTCTCCCTCCTGATAAATAAAAGCGAGTTCCGTTTTCGGATCATATTGAAATTGCATAAGGTATTTTTCAAAAACAGATTTTTCCGGAACAGCTTCTACAATTTGAGGTATATCCAAAGCTGAGACTACTTCCTCATGGATCAGCGTGCGTTCCACAGTCTGACTGTCAATAGATTTGCTTTCAGTTTTTTCTTTATGACGAACTGCCTCAATGTCAACAGGGATGTTTTGTGAAGGTACTCCTGTACCAGTATTAGTTGACTTCTTTTTGAACCATGAAAAGAAACTCATGCCTTACACCTCATATGTCAAATAGACAAATAGCCAAGAACAGTTAGCCATTTTGGATTGTTTGGTATAATTTTACCACATCATTTTGCCACTAACAAGTTCAACGCAAAATCATATTTTTTGCAAGCAGCAGATTTTCGCCACTTATGCCAAATTCAAATTAGAAAGTCCCTTGTATTGGACATAAAATGTTCTACACTGGATTTACAGATCAAGGAATTGGAGGTGCAGCCCATGCTTCACAGTTCGCAGAAGCGATTTGACAAAAACGGCGATGGCAAACTGACCGGCGCCGAGTGGCAGCGGTGGTACTGGCGCACGTTCGGTGATGAGATCGAAGCAAAGGAAAGACGCCGCCGCAATCAGGCTGCGGAGCAGCAGCGCGCCGAAATTGCCGCGCAGTTTGTGGGGCGGGCTGTGAGCATCATCAACTGGATGTGGCGCGATCTAGAGCATCTGGAGGGTGAGCGCGAGGATCAGGATATCCGCACGATGCAGCTTGCTCTGTATATAATTTCCGCGGCCATGCAGATGCAGAAGGTCGATGAGAGCATGCGCTATCTTCTGCGCGCCTTCTGGCAGCGTTTCTATCCGACGCTGGGCGAGAGCGTCTATCAGGCATTGTGCGCGAAGCAGCTCCTGTTTGAAGAATATGGGGTGATCTCTGAAACCCGCCTTGGCTCGTTCTGGAAAGGGCTTTTGGATGAGCTGCCGCGGGAGCGGCGTGTCGGAAAAGATGCCGACCTGCGAGAGTTGCTGAACGACGCAAACCGTCTCTATAACTATTTCCGCGATGACAGCGCACCGGAAATTGATTTTGCCAAGGAGATCGAGCCATACTGGGCAGCGATCCGCCTGCCGGGAGAAACGGAAGAACCTGAGGAAGACGACGAGGACGAGGAACCGGAGGAAGAATCTGAGCCTTGGACAGAATATTACGAAAAAGAAGCACCTGCGGAGGGATCTGCGGGCGGCGGATATTATCAGTTCTGCAAAGTGCAGTTCAAAGAAAACGGCGCAGGCTATGCCTATCTGACCGGCGGCATCTCTCTGAAGGCCGGGGATTTTGTCATAGTTCCGGTTGGCCGGTACGACGCGGAAAAGCTTGCACGTGTGACGGACGTTTTCGTCTGCTCTGCGCAGGATGCGCCGTATCCGCCGGAAAAAACGAAATTTGTACTCCGAAAAGCAGAACAGACCGCTTTCCCGGAAAAGCCGAAAGCACCGCCTGCGGAGCCGGTCAAAGAGGAGCCGCCTGCTGCCCCTGTGCAAGTGAAGCGGGAAGAACCGCCTGTCGCACAGCCTGTGCCTGTCGTGCAGCCTGCGCCTGTTCCGCAGGCAAAGCCGACTTTCAAACCTGAAATTTCCAAAAAGCATGTCCGTATCCCGTGGAAGGGTCTGCTCGTGACCGCTGCAATCGCGGCTGTTTTGATTTTTGCGCTCCCGCCGCTGCTCCAGACCGCTGAGGCCAACCGCCAGCAGATTATCGCGCAGCAGGCCGAGGAAGAAGCCCGACGCGAAGCCAGACGGCAGGAAGAAGAACAGCAGCGCTTGGCGGCAGAAGCAGCGGCCAAGGAACAGCAGAGAACGCGCAATGTGGCGATCCACAAGCAAAAAAGAGCGGGCCTGCCCTATATCGGCCTGTCGGAGAGCAGCATCAACTCGACACAGACGCTCGGAAGTGCAGGCACGTCTAAGACAGAGCAGCGTCACGAACACGATTGGCAAGGGAATGTGGATACGGTCGTTTCGGTGACGTACACATGGTACACGGAGAATCGGAAGGCAATCTTTAAGGCGGTCTGTGAGGACGGAAAAGTAGTCACAACGCAGCAGCTCGGCGGAGGCGCTTGCTGGAACGGATATAAATTGCTTGTCCCCGTAGTAAAACCCGAGCCTCTGCCGCCGCAGACCTTCAACTATGGCGGCTCGAACAGCCCCGACACCTCTCTCGGCCCCGGTTCGACCGGCCTGCGGGATGAATATGACAGCCCGGAAGATCTCTATGAAGACAATCCCGGCGATTATGAGGATGAGGACGAGGCTTGGGATGCGTGGGAGAATGACTGAGTGCCGCCATATCTATAAACAGTTTTAGAGAGGAGTGTCGCAGCTTGCTTTTGCAGGCTGCGACACTTCTTTGTTGTAAAGAAGCGCGGGAAAATCACGCGCTACATTTGCACATGAATTTTCACTATTTTCACTTGTTTCATGTGAAAATAGTGGTATAATAAAAATAACCAACACGGAGGTGTGATCGATGCAGTACGAAAATGAGCGCATGGAATTTAAATCCCAGCTGACAGATGATATTTACAAGGAAGTCATCGCCTTTACGAACACGGATGGCGGTGTGATCTATATCGGCATTGACGATCAGGGCAATGTGACAGGTATTGACAATGTGGACGAGACCTACACGCGGCTGACGAACGGCATCCGCGACGCCATTCAACCGGATGTGACGATGTTCGTACGCTATGTGCTGCAGGAAAACAAGGTCATCCGCATTGAGGTCGGTGAGGGCAGCTATAAGCCGTATTATCTGAAGGGCAAAGGACTGAAGCCCGCTGGCGTTTACGTCCGGCAGGGCGCGACGAGTGTGCAGGCATCGCCGGAGCAGATCCGGCAGATGATCAAAGATTCGGACGGCGACGTGTTTGAAGAAATGCGCACCGTGCGGCAGGATCTGACCTTTGACGAAGCAGCGGCTGCGTTCAAGCGGTACAAGGTGGATTTTTCAGAAGACAAGTACATTGCGCTGGGGCTTCGGAACATTCACGACGATCAGTACACCAATCTGGCGCTGCTTCTGTCCGACCAGTGCCAACACACGACGAAAATCGCGGTGTTCAACGATGAATCCTGTACAGAGTTCCGGGACAGCAAGGAGTTTGGTGGCTCGATCTTCAAGCAGTTTGAAAATTCGATCAATTATCTGGCGCTGTGCAACAGAACCGTCTCTACCATCAAGGGTGTCGTCCGCACGGATAAGCAGGACTATCCCGAGGAAGCCATCCGCGAAGCGCTGCTCAATGCGCTGGTGCATCGGGACTACAGCTTCAGCGGCAGCATTATCATCAACGTGAACGACAGCAAAATGGAATTTATTTCTCTGGGCGGCCTCCTGCCCGGCCTTTCCACGGAGGATATCCGCCTCGGCGTTTCTCAGCCGAGGAATAAAAAGCTGGCAGAGATTTTTCACCGCCTGCGCCTGATTGAAAGCTACGGCACCGGCATCCGCCGCATTTTTAGGCTCTATGAAAGCTGCCCCGTCCAGCCCAGCATCGAGGCAACGACAAATGCATTTAGAATCGTGCTGCCGAACATGAACGCCGTTTCTACGGGCGCAGAAATTGCGGCAGAATCAAAGCCCGCCGCGCCGGTCATTACGCCGCAGATGAAAATCGTTCTGGACTACCTCAAGGAATACGGTGAAATGCGCGACGAGGAGTTGCAGGAGCTGCTGCATATCAAAAAGACCAGAGCCTATCTGCTGACCCGCCAGATGAGCGAAGAAGGGCTGATCGAGGTCGTCGGCAGAGGGGCGGAGAAGAAGTATAGGTTGAAATAGTATCGCTGTAAAACGTCTTTGCGATGGCATGAGATTAGAAAGTAAACGGTGAATTGCTGTTTGCGGAAACGGTTAAAGATCTGAAAAGGTCGAAAACGCTAGTTGCTTTGAAATAGAGAGGAGAAGTTATGATTACTAGCCAAGGTATGCTTGTGTGTAGTTTTAACCTTAAGCAAAGGTTTTCCCGCGGAGAGGAGAATGTCTATCCATTAAATCAGCAATACGAACTGAAACTTGAAAACGAGACATTACGAATTGAAGATTCAGCCAAATTTTTTCAAATTTTTTGCCAGGAAAATAGCAAATTTACAGATGATACAATAAAGATGAAGTTGTTTTCTGTGAAAGAAAATAGCTTTTGTAAGATCGTTCGTGATACATATACTGCTGTGTCATTCGTTATCAAGTCTGGAGGGTACGGTGTTGAAGGTGAAATCACCGACAGAACTTCACAAGTCGTCACATACCATCGGAAGGAAAATGAATCGGATGTAAAAGAGTTTCTTTGTGTTGTCTATATCCCGCATGATATTGGGAATCTGCAAATTAAATATAAACGCGGTAGAAGTATTCCTTTGGCAAGAATAGTTCCATTACAAAATAAAAAATTGTGATTATCATATCATATTTGAAATTTGTCATCGAGAATTTGAAAGAGATTCACAAACAGAAATAATTGGAGGTGCGCTATGGCACTGGAAAATAAATTGAGACTGACGAGTTCTGCCGACCTTGCGCGGGAGGAGGAACGGATCAGCAAGAAAAAGGCCGTGTGGCTGTTTGAAAGCGGCACGCTGGACAAGCTGCCTGTCGGCACGTTCGCGTCGCTCAAGGCGATTCATAAAGCACTTTTTGAGGATATTTACGACTTTGCGGGCGAACTTCGCACGGTGAATCTGGCGAAAGGCAATTTCCGCTTCGCGCCGCTCATGTATCTGGAAGCGGCGCTGGCCAACATCGAAAAAATGCCGCAGAGTACATTCGATGAAATCATTCTCTCTGCATTTTCCTTCTCATTAACTCGAAATAGTTTCTCATAGATTTCCGCTCTATTCTGCATGACTTGGCAAAATTTTTCTCTGGCTCGTTCCATTGAGTTTGACAGTGTTCTGACTTTGCGATAATCTGCAGAATCAAGAGAAGTAAGAATCTGATCCAAGCATATGTTAGCATTTACTTGATATCGCTGAATCTGCTTAATTGCTTCCTTCGGTTCAATTCCATTAATCTCCATTGTTTCTATTAAAGGCGGCATTAAATTAATGGTGTTCAGCGCATTTGAGAATACCGATTCTACATCGAACCATTTTTCATTCTCTCGTCTAAGATAGCTATCGCGTTGAATCTGCTTATAGGTAAAAAGAATTGTCACAACTACAGTTGCAACCGCCACCAGCGCCCCTAAGATCGTCCCATAATAGGCAAGCGCATCTGCTGCTCCCCACATTGTCATGTATCCGCTGTTCGCCTTATAAGATTCGTTAATTATAACGGGAATCCCTATGACTACCGCAAGCAGCGCCAGCACAAACAGGAACCATTTTACCCGTGGCTTTCTCATTATTGCGCCCCCATTTCAGATAAATGTTTTGTTTTCTACATAGCAAGTCTGTATTTTTTACAATTCTTCTGCCCTAAATGTCGTATACCCCTCGTAATAATAGCTGTGGTCAATGCCTTTCATAAAGACCTCGCGGCTATTCACATCATCTGTCAGCGCGGCTTTCAGCAGCACCTTGAGTTCCAAGACTGTCCAGAAATACTTGAACGCCTTGAAAGCTATTTACGAATAAAGGGGCTCGCAAAAGAATATGCGGAAAAGAGCGAATACTACTGCTTCATGTATAGATTCCCTATAGGGTGTGTGATTTTTGATGGAAAAGATGACTTGACCGTTGAGGAAAAACAACTTCATTTATTAAATCAAGTTGCATATCGTCTCTACCAGTACAGCGGAGATTCACGTTATCTTTACGATCACGATAATCCGATACTTCGACTTAAGGACGATGATAATGCTTCTGTAGACTGTTTGGTGTCCACTGAAATAATCACTTCCGATATGATCGAATAACGAAAAACGCCTCCGAGCCGATGTGGTTCAGAGGCGTTGCTGCGTCTATAGGATTATGCCTTGATTTCGGTGCCGTCCTTGAGGGTCACCCGGATGTCGTTCTTGCTGTGAACGGTGATGTAGTCCACCATCGCCAGCCAGTCTGTTTCCCGGAACTCCGTCAGCGGCTCCCGGCTCCGCAGGTTTTTCAAGTATGCTTCGATCTGGTGCTTTCGGGCCATGCGCTCGGCAATCAGATCGGTGACCTCGGTGTGTCGGGCCTTGGCCTTATCGAACCGGACCACCAAAGCGTCGTACCGTTTCTGGTATTCGGCCTGATCGAGGGCTACATGGGCGTTCTCCTTGATGCATTCCTCGATGAGCTCGGCAGCGATGTTGATCTCCGCTTCCAGCTCGGAGATCTCACTCTCAAGGGCCGTGGTGTCGAGGCTCCTTGAAAGGACCTGCTCATATATGGCTATAAACTGTTCCTTCTGGTCGATCACCTGATTGGCGGCCCTGAGGAACAGTTCTTTTATTTCATCCTCGGTGAGCGTCGGTGTGGCGCATTTCTGACCGTCGAACTTGTGATTACACTGCCAGATGACCTTCCGGTAGGCGTCGTTGCTGTGCCAGACCTTCGGCCCGTACCAGCTGCCGCAGTCTCCGCACTTGACCTTACTGGAAAAGATGCTGACCGAGCTCTTGCGGTTCCGGCCCTTGGTGCGGGTAGTCATCAGCGTCTGTACCATCTCGAAGGTCTCCGGATCGATAATGGCCTCGTGATTATCCTTGACATAGTACTGTGGGATTTCACCCTCATTGGCCTTTTTCTTCTTGGTCAGGAAGTCGACCGTGAAGGACTTTTGCAGCAGCGCATCGCCCTTGTACTTCTCGTTGGTGAGAATGCTCTTGATGTTGCTTGGGTTCCAGTGGTCCTTGCCGCCGGGTGAAGGAATGCCTTCTTCGGTCAGCGTCCGGGCAATCTGGAACGGCGACTGACCTTGTAGGAACATCCCGTAGATGCGTTTGACCAGCTTGGCCTGTTCTGGGTTTACCACGAGGTTGTGGTCCGGCCCCATGTCGTAGCCCAGAAATCGCTTGAACGGAACCGTGACCTTGCCGTCTGCAAACCGCTTCCGTTGGCCCCATGTGCAGTTCTCGGAAATGGACCGGGACTCTTCCTGCGCCAGCGAGGACATGATCGTCAGCAGAAGTTCACCCTTGCTGTCGAAGGTCCAGATGTTTTCTTTTTCAAAATAGACCTCGACGTTGTGCTCCTTGAGTTTCCGGATGGTAGTCAGGCTATCGACTGTGTTTCTGGCAAAGCGGCTGACCGACTTCGTGATAATCAGGTCGATCTTGCCGTCAAGGGCATCTGCTACCATCTGCCTGAACTGCTCACGCTTTTTGGTATTGGTGCCGGTGATGCCTTCGTCAGGATATACCCCGACGAACTCCCAATCATCCCGGCCATTGATGTAATTCGTGTAGTAGTCAATCTGCGCTTCGTAACTGGTCAGCTGCTCCTCGTTGTCGGTGCTGACACGAGCGTAGGCCGCCACACGTCGCTTCTTAGTGCTGTTGATCGGTGCCGCCGTGAAGCGTGACAGCGTCGCCGGTATCGTGGTTACGGATTTGGCCATTTCTTTTCGCTCCTTATTTTCTTGATTCTTTCACTCATCGCCTCCCTGCGCTCGTCTGTCCAAGCGGCCTTCATGGATTTTTTTGCTTTTTCCCGCCGTTCCTCGGTCCAAGGGGTGCCGTGCCGCTTATCCAAGAAGTCTCTGGATTCGATGTGGCCGTCCCTGAAATGGAACGTGACCATGTGGTCGAGGATTGTTGCACTTTCAATCTGAGCGTCCATCGCAGCCTCGTCGAACTCATCAAGGCCAAGGATCTCAGTCACCAGCCGCTTCATGGTCTCGTCCCTGATAGCCGGATTCCGACATTCGGAACGTGGACCGGTGCAATACCAAGACCGTGTCGGGGTGCCGTCCTTACGCTTTCCGGATTGGCAGCGGTAATTGGCACCGCAGCAGCCGCATTTTATGAATCCGGTGAACTCGTAGAAGGTATTCCGGTTCGGATTGGTATCCTTGCGCTTGTGCCGTTCTCCCCAGAGCTTTCTGCGCTCGTCTGTCCACCAGTCGGTCTTGGCGGTAGATTGCCATTTGGTGGTGACCTCGTGGCCGTCGTAAAAGCGGAAGGTCAAGGTATCGTCTCCGATAACGATGACTTCCTCGATCTGCTGACTGAAAACGTCCTCGTCAAACTCATCAAGGCCCAGCACCTCCGCTGCGGTATTCTGGAGCATCTTCTCCGGTATGTTTTTTGAGGGGCAAGCCGACGCACCTTTCTGGCTTTTTGTCTGGCAGGTCCAGATGTAATAAACCTCACCGGCGGTGTTTCGCTTTCCGCTGTGGCGATAGTGCTTGCCGCAGCAGCCGCAGGTGATCTTGGTGGAGAAGGCTGAGAGCTTCAGCGACTTGTTTCCGAAGGGGCCAAGGTCCCGTCTGCGTTTGAACTCGTCTTGTACCGCTTGCCACTCATCCATCGGGATGATGGCTTCATGGGTATCCTCGACGAAGTACTGTGGAAGCTCGCCGTAATTCTTTCTGCGGTGTTTGGTGATGGGGTCTTCGCAGTATTCTTTCTGGAAAAGCATGTTCCCGGTGTAGGTGATGTTTGTCAGGATGACCTTCACATTGGAGTCCACCCACGGCTTTCCTTGCCGGGTATAAATGCCTCGGTCCATCAAGGCCCTGCCAATCTCAATCCGGGATGCGCCTTTCATGTACTCGGCATACATCCAGCGGATAATCTCTGCTTCCTCCGGTATGATGACCAGCTTGTCGTCCTGCCACTCATACCCGAAAATGCTGAACTTGCCGTTGGGAATGCCTTGCTTGAACCGCTTGATCGTACCCCATTTGACGTTTTCTGAAATGCTGCGGCTTTCTTCCTGTGCGAAGGAAGCGAGGATGGAAAGCATCAGCTCTCCGTCGCCGCTCAAGGAATTGATGTTTTCCTTCTCGAAGCGCACCTCAATGCCGAGGTCTTTCAGGTGCCGTACCGTGTTCAAAAGGTCCACGGTGTTCCTCGCAAAACGCTGGATCGACTTGGTGAGAATGATGTCGATGTTTCCGGCTTCACACTCAGCCAGCATGCGGTTGAACTCTTCACGCTTTTTGGTGCCGGTGCCGGAGATCCCGTAATCCGCAAAAACGCCAGCATATTCCCATTCGGGGTTCTTCTGAATCAGTGCGCTGTAATAGCTCACCTGTGCAGAAAGCGAGTGCTGCATCCGCTCGGATTCCATCGACACTCTGGCGTAGGCAGCGACTCGCTTTCTTGTTTTCAGAACCGGCAGTTTTCGCTCGATTTTCTCTACTGTTTTCAATGAAATCCCTCCTTCCGGTAGTGTCTATATATCACTCTAAAAGGCCGGAATATCAAGCGTTTTCCGATAATAATGTACCCAAATATGGCCGGTATTTTTCGAGCAGAATTGTATCAATTTCAGCGTATTCCTCCTCGGTGATCAGGCCTTTTTCGAGCATGGATTTCGCCATTGAAATAGCTGCGTGGTAGAGCATGTCGTTGTGAAGCTCCTCCTTGCTCATCCGGCATCACCGCCTTTGAACCGTGCCGCAATATAACA
>OLRE01001510.1_pt1 | contig 22421 bp, 18 predicted proteins | sample 1672461 | NCBI WGS metagenome assembly OLRE01 (sample SAMEA3136688, study PRJEB25190) | human gut metagenome | biome: human gut; feature: human-associated habitat; material: faeces | place: Austria | collected 2013
AAGGTTGAAAAACCTTGAATTTTCAATAAAAAACACTTGATTATATGAGGAGGTAATCATGATTAATACTATATTGGATATAATCCGTTTATTAAATGATGGAAATATTGTACCGATGCAAAAAGATGAAGATACAAAGATTGATTTGTATAATGAAAAAGTGCAATTGTTTATGGATGCATCTGGAGAAGAAAGCAAGTATTACTATTTTTCGGAACTTGAGATAAATGATGAAAATCAGGATAATTTAGCAGAGATTGAAGATGTAGCATTAAATAGTGATGCATACACAGTCATAGAAAAACCGACACCAAGCGATTCTTACATGATATTGTTCTGGAAAGTGGAGTGTATAGAGGAAAGAATGTATCCAGATATTATAAAAATTGAAGAAAATGAATTCTTTTATAAAAAATATGTGTTCTATTATACAGAAAAAGAACTGCAATGTTTCGAAAAATGGTGTAGGTCATTGAAAACTAATGGGAAACCGATGCTTGATACAGTATTAGAAGCTGTACAGTTCTTGAACGATGAATCGGAGCAGGTACAATTTTTGACGCGTTTATTAAGTAAAGTTCCATTTTTTAATCCAATCTTTCCAAAGGCAGTCATGAATGACTTTGATGAAATGGTAAAACAAAAGATAGATGGAATACGGAAACAAAAACAGAATGTTGAAATGCTAAATGATATGTTTATAAGATCAATAGAAGAAGCATCTTTTGACGTAGAAGTATTGTCCGATATGATATATCAAAAATTATTGGAGGAGTAATTGGATGGGGTACACATTTAAGAGTCTATGTATTAGAAATTTTAAGTATATTACAAATAATAAACCTTTAAAATTTGATTTTATGAATAGTAATATTGTGATTTTAGATGGTCAAAATGGATATGGTAAAACTACATTATTTGATGCTATTGAAGTTTTGGTGACTGGGAAAATAAAGCATTTTAACCCTAGTTTACAAAATAGGAAGACGGAAACATTAGGAACACTGGCAAATGATGTAAATAAGGATATAGTTATTTCGGCAATTTTATCATCTGATTTTTCAGATGAAATACATGTAGAAAGAAAACTTTTATGTAAAAATGAATTTCAGAGTATTATCACACTTAATAGTCAAGAAATTAGTCAAGAAGAATTGTATGATAAATTTCATTTGAGTTCCAATATGTTTGATATAGGGACATATATTTCTCAAAGTGAATCTTTGGACTTCTTACAAAATAAGTATAAAAATAGAAAAGATTCTGTATCTTCTCTTTTAGATGACACCGAGATAACTGATAAAATTCAAATGCTGAAATCGGTTCAAGAACATATTCTTGGAAGAGTAGAAAAAGAAATTGGGGATAAAGAAAAACAAATAGGTGTAGTAAGTCAAAGAGTAAATGAGATAAAACGTCAGACAGATCACATTGTTATGAATGCAGAACTGCCAGGGGAAAATATACGATTATTTGACGAAGTTGAATATGAATTTGATGTCATAAAATTAGACCAGGGAGTTACATATGAGACTGTTATTCAGCAGCTTAAACAAATTGAAGGGTTTATAGAAAACTATGAAGAATACCTTCGATATAAAGATAATGCTATCATAAGGGAATTGAAAGCATCACCGAAACGATTATATATGGCATTGTTTTATCGACAGGAGATTGAATTACTTAATAAAAAAGAAAGTCTCATAAAAGAGTTAAATAAGAGCAAAGAATTATTGATGAATTATAGCAATAATGTCTGGTCAGTAGATGAAACATTGTTCAATAAGATTAAAATAAAAGCAGAAATTATAGCACAAATAAAAACATTATTATTGAACCAGAAAAAAGAACAAAGTCAATTGGATGATGCTGATAAGGTTCTGGCACAGATGACAAAGGCACGAAGGGGACTTATTAAAGAATTTTATAATGCTGCGGAGTCTGGAAAGTTTGATAAAAACAAATGCCCATTGTGTGGAACGGATTTTACGGATATAGATTCAGCTATTATAGAAACAGAACGATTTATAAAAAATATTCATACAGATGGGATAAAAATAATAGAAGATATTGAGACACAAATAACAAATTTATTTCAAAAAGAAATTATTCCTGTGTTGAAAGTGTTTCTTGAGGAAAATAAAGTACTAATAAAAATGGATGATACTTTATCAGGATGTAAGAATCTAGCGGTGGAGAAATTACAGCAGTTGTTGGATAAGGTAAAAATATCAGAGTTTAAATCTCAGGGAATAGAAAAATTTGATATTGAAGAATTTTCTCAACAATATGAAAACTTATTGAAAGAACTTCAAGAAAAGGAAGTTCCAAATAAAATTATTTTTCAAGAAAAGCAGGTTGAATTGTATAAATCCATTCACAATACCTATTATCATAATGAAAAACCGTATCACACAGTGGGAGAGTTACAAAGCAAGGAACAATATGTTGCGAAGTTATTTAATGATAATCTTTCTCAGCAGCTTTCTACGGAAGAGGCCCGACTAAGAAAACTAAAAAGAGATTATGAGGAATATAAGAATAAAACAAAGGATATGACAGATGCAATAAAAGTATTGGTTGGTAAATATGAAGATGCGAATAAAGAATATCAAACACAGCTTCTTAATGCAATTAAAATTCCTTTAATGGTGTATAGTGGAAGGATTATACAAAATTATCCGTTAGGGTTGGGAATTAGAGCAGTCATTAAAACCAATCAGTTAGTATTTGAAGCAGCTTCTAAGAGTGGAAGTGATGTTTATAATATTTTAAGTACAGGACAATTGAATGGTCTTTCGATTGCGCTTTTACTTTCAATAAAAAATGTGTATGGTGATACGAAAGGGTTAGACATTTTACTGATAGATGATCCACTTCAAACAATTGATGATATCAGTGCAATTTCGCTTGCGGATTTGTTGACACAGCAGGGAATAGGGCAAATTGTATTGTCTACGCATGAGGAGGCAAAAGCAGCATTGCTACGATATAAATTTAAACATGCAGGAATGAGTGTTCGGGAACAGAACATGCAAGCACTTTATATGAAAACAGTAACAGAAGAATAGAAAAAGAGAGAAAAGCTAGTAGTGGAGGGCTGAGACTTTGCTACTAGCTCTTCTTATGGAAAATAACACACAGTACACAAGTGTGCATACAGTTAAAGCCCCCATTTTCAAGGCATAAAGGGATAGGGGTACAGTTTACAGATGAGCCTACCGGAGCACTGGACTCCAAAGCAACGGAAGATTTATTGACATTATTTAATAAGATTAATGAGCGGGGGCAGACAATTCTTATGGTAACACATAGCACTAAGGCTGCAAGCCATGCAAGAAGAGTATTGTTTATTAAAGATGGGGAAGTATTCCACCAGATTTACCGTGGTAATTTAACCAGTGAGGAATTGTATGCAAAGATTTCAGATACACTGACGATGCTTACGACAGGTGGTGAGAAACATGAATAGGGGTTTATATGGAAAACTGGCAGTAAATAATATAAAGCACAACAGACAGTTTTACCTGCCGTATCTGTTGACCGGGATGCTGACGGTGGCATTCTTTTATACCATGCTGTACCTCAATCACAATCCGGGACTGGATGAACTGCCATTTGGTGCCGTGGATGTAGAGCTTGTGTTGGGACTGGGTGCAGTTATCATTGGATTTTTCTCTGTGATATTCCTGTTTTACACCAACAGCTTTATTATGAAACGGAGAAAAAAGGAGCTTGGTATTTATAACATTCTTGGAATGGAGAAAAGGCATCTGGCAAAAGTAATTTTTCTGGAGACGTTTTTTTCGGCAGTGGTTGCTATCGGTGGCGGACTTGTTGCAGGAATTGCTTTCAGTAAACTGATGTGTATGTTATTGTATGCCATGATTGGATACCATGCAGAAATTGTTTTTTATGTATCAGAAAGTGGCGTTGTAAGTACCATCCTTTTGTTTGCCGGTATTTTTATGCTGACCTTTATATATAATCTGTTTCAGATACAGCTTGCCAAACCGGTGGAACTGCTGCATGGAAGCAGCCAGGGCGAGCGGGAGCCGAAGACGAAAAAGCTGATGGCAATAGTTGGAATTGTAACACTTGCAGCTGGCTACTATATGGCAATTACAGTAGATAATCCGGTAACTGCAGTGCTTCTGTTCTTTGTAGCGGTAATACTTGTAATTATCGGAACCTATTTTATATTTATGGCAGGCAGCATTGCCGTGCTTAAGTTCTTAAGAAAGAGAAAAAGTTATTATTATAAAAAGAAACATTTTGTGGCAGTTTCTGGTCTTATTTACCGGATGAAACAGAATGCAGCAGGACTGGCAAGCATCTGTATTTTATCCACGATGGTACTGGTGGTAATTTCTTCAACGGTAAGTATGTATGCCGGACTGGATGATGAACTGGCAGCCCGTTATCAGGGAGATATCGGAGTATCCATTACCAGTGAAAATCCGATTACAGAAGGTGATGCGTTGCGGGAGTTAGTGAACTGCACCATCCGGCAGGAGAACCGCAGTATAAAAGAAGAACAGGGCATGATGACGCTGACATTTTCCTGCATATCAGAAGATGGAAATCTTGTAATTCGAAAACATGATGATGAGGGCGATTATGGTTCTGGTATTATTATGCTCCGCATGATTACAAGGGAAGATTATGAGGAAGCTTATAATGTAAGGGTTCCGGAGCTTTCGGATCACGAAGTGGTGTTGGCAACCAGTGATGACTATGATAAAGATACGATTACGGTTGGAGATTATACTTATCCTATTTTACAGAAACAGCATTTTTCTTCTGAAAATGGACATTGGATGGATAATCAGGTCTATTATATGGTAGTAAACAGCGTAGAAGATATGGCACCGTTGTATGAAGCACAGAAAGAGATTTATGGGAAAAATGCCAGCAGCTATTATTATTCTCTGTATATCGACATCGATGGAAACAGGGAAGAAAAAATTGCCTGTGGAAATGCAGTGTCTGCAGCAATTGGTGCATCCGGCATGGAAGAAGGGCACGACGGTAAATATTATATCATGATAGAAAAAAGGGCAGAAAATGAAGATTCCTTCCGGCAGATGTATGGCGGCTTTCTGTTCCTTGGTATTTTCCTTGGAATCCTGTTTTTGATGATTACCGTACTTATTATTTTTTATAAGCAGATTTCGGAAGGATATGAGGATAAAGAGCGCTTTGCCATTATGGAAAAAGTAGGAATGAGCAATGAAGAGGTAAAGAAAACAATCAGTGCACAGATCCGGATGGTATTTTTACTACCGATTGTTACCGCGGCGCTACATGTGCTGGCAGCGTTTCCAATGATCCGGATGATACTGGCAGTGATGAATCTGAATAATGGAAGACTGTTTGCGTATTGTCTCCTTGGTACGATTGCAGTATTTACAGTTATTTATCTGCTGGTATACAAGATGACCTCAAGAACCTATTATCGAATTGTCGGACGTCAGATTGGGTAGAGATTTTTATAATATCAAATAACCGTAAGAACCTGCTGTCGGCAGTTTCTTACGGTTGTCTGGCAAAGAAGAAGAAAGCTCTGCTGCATTATGGTGTCATAGGAGCTTTTTTCTCTGGTGTGTATTTAGCAATTGTTTTTAAAAGAAGTTCCGTATCCAGTGGTTTGGTAAGGTGTTCGTCCATACCGGCAGCATAAGTTTTCTGACGGTCTTCTGCAAAGGCGTTTGCAGTCATGGCAAGAATCGGAATTGTTTTTGTATCCGGACGGTCTAAGGAACGGATGGCACGGGTTGTCTGATAACCATCCATAACCGGCATCATGATATCCATTAAAATGATATCGTATTCATAAGGAGAAGCCTCCATAAAAAGCTGTAGTGCTTCCTCTCCATTGCAGGCTTTGGTAACCACTGCACCGGCATCAGTCAGAATAAATTCTGCAATTTCAAGGTTTAGCAAATTATCTTCAGCCAGCAGAATATGATAGCCGGAAAGAGAGATTTCTTCATCGGAAGTTTCTGCTTCGGAAGTGGAAGCGGCGTTATGGTCGATACAAAAAGGAATCGTAATCCGGTAAGTGGTGCCGACATCCTTCTCACTGGAAAAATCAATGGTTCCGCCCATTTTATCCAAAAGATTCTTTACAATTGCCATGCCAAGTCCGGTACCGTTGTAAGTAGAACGGGCATCATGGCTTTCCTGGGTAAAAGGTTCAAATAAATGCTCCTGAAATTCTTTGCTCATGCCGATTCCGGTATCAGAGCAGGTAAATTCAATCCAGGCAGTATCTTCCGTGAAACGTACTTCATGACAGCTTAGAATGACTTTTCCATTTTCCTTATTATATTTTACTGCATTGCTTACAATATTCATAAGAAGCCGTTGGATATGAATAGGACTTCCGATGAGACAGGGATGCTGGACAGAAGGAACTTCGGAAATAATTTCGATGCCACGTTCCGCAGCCTGCTTTTCTACAATGGTGGTGATATCATGGACCAGGTGCAGAACATGGAATGGGCGGGATTCTAAGACAATTTCGCCGGATTCCAGTTTTCCCATATCAAGAACTTCATTTACAAGTTCTAAGAGCAGACCAGAAGCCTCCCGGATTTTCCCGAGACATTCCTGCTGCTTGACAGGGTTATCTTTATAATGTCCGGCAATTTCCACCATACCACGGATTCCGTTAATCGGCGTCCGGATATCGTGACTCATCCGTTGCAAAAATTCAGTCTTGGCAAGGTTAGCACTTTCTGCTTTTTTGGCAGCCTCCTTTAGTGATTCCTGATAGAGCTTATCCCTCTTCAACTGGGCTTCCTGGTAGCTCTGGTCAGTCCTCCAGCGCAGCATCTGGAAAATCAGAAGAAGGCAGATATAACCAAACATATAATAAAATACTTTTCGCGGAGTCGTTTCAAAAACTGCATGCTCAGGCAGATAGACGTAGATATAATAATTCTGCCCCTGGTCTAACATACCAAAGACATGCTTTGGTGAGGAGACTGTATTATGAACATGAACCATCTGTCCACTCACCGCTTTTTTGTTTATATTCTGTAGTACTTCAATATTCTTAATATCTGTTCCTTCGAGTTTTTCTTCATTTGAGGCAATCACTTTATCACCACTGGTAATGACAATGGTGCTGCTACGGCTGATACTGTAGCCAGACAGCAAATTCTGAAAAGAGATGCTGTAACTTTCAATGTAATCAAGTGGTGTATGGTAATAAGTTACAATAATACCAGAGGTATCGGTACGTCCTACCGCTGCCAGATCGATATAAGAGCCATCTTCACAGTCGATTCTGGAAGAGTATGTTTTTTCCGGATGTATGGCAACATCCAGAAGAACTTCTTTTTCCAGCGTATCGGTTAGACCGGCACTGCCAATGGAATCAGTACAATATTCAGAGGTTACAGTTCCGGTTTCATCCAGAAAAATAATGCCGGTAATATAAAGGTCTTTTGTAAATTCTTCCATGGAAGCTTTTTCCATGGATGTTGTGCCATGCAGACGGTTATCCGTAGAAATATTGTGGGCAGCCTGCTGACAGCATTCAATAATACGCATCAGGCTCTTTGTTTCGGAGGCTAAATTTAAATTGCTGTAGGTGGAGCATTGTTTCTTCAAATAATTAACCGTATCTGCAAGGTGTTCTTCTGTGGATTCGATATCATCATTTGCGGAAGTAAAAAATACCAGAAGGAAGAACAGGATGCCAAGAAATATTGAAAAAGGCCAGAAAAAACGCAGTCTAAAGGGTTTGTTCTTATTTGACTTCATAATTTTCTACCTCCAGATAAGTACTTGGATGCGCTAAGTATTTTCCGATGATTTTCTCAGAGGTTCCATCCTTTTGCATTTCCTCTAAAGTATCAGACAGCTCTTCGTTAAGCCCACTGGTATCATCAAGAGAGAAAGCCACACCCAGTCCGACAGTAAGAAGCGGTTTATCCAGAATGCGGTATTCCACATGATAATCGGACATATATTGTAAAATAGAAGTTTCGTGGGCAGCAACTGCATCCACATAACCTTTGCTTAACATTGGGTAAATCAGCTCACGATTCTGCATGGAGAAAAGCCCGTTAATGTTTGGAATGTCGGGATCGGTCTGGTTGAGAAAAATATCTTCCGGTTTCGTGGTGGCCTGAACGGCAATGTTTTTACCGGCAAGATCCTGCAGGGTGTAAATATTGCTGTCTGGACTGACTGCAACCACCTGCTGGCTGATCATATAAGGTCCCGCCCATTTGTATTCATCCATTCGTCCGTCCATCCATACTAAAACAGCCCCAGGCACAGTCGATACTGCCATCCTGCAGAAGCTCTTTTTTATTTTCCCAGTCGATGGTGACAAATTCAGCCTGATAGCCCATTCTGTGGAAGGCTTCCGTGGCAAGTTCCACATCAATGCCGGTTGGTTTGCCGTCTGTTCCGCTATAATTAAAAGGCGGATAATTGTCACTGCCAATTACAATAGTTGGCAGTGAAGGTTCCTGTTTTGTGGATAGAGTATTTTCTGCTTTTCTACAGCTGCATAATAAAATTGTAAAAATAAAGAGAACAGCCAATATCTGTTGTAGTTTTTTCGGACCATTCATATAATAGAGTCACCCCTGAAAAATTCTGTTTACTGTGTTACTATTATAAAGTAAGAAAGGCGCAGATACAACAGATTACAACAGATTGTAATAGAAAATCACTTGAATTTTCGACAAAAAAATTGTATATTTGATATAGAAATGTAAATTTTTATCTGAAAAGTTTAAACAAGTAGAAATGCTAAGGGATATGTTAGAGAAGAGGGGAATTAGGATGAAAGAAGTTACAAAACAGGCAGAGGAAACACAGATTAGCCATAAAACACTGAGACTGATGATCGGAACACTCTGTTCTGTCATCGGAACGCTGCTAGCCCTTTATGTGGGAGGATGGCTTATGTTATGTAAACCAATACAGGGAGTGGTTTCTGCATACTTTGCAGGAAATCTTACAATTGGAATCATCGCACTGGCGGTATTCAAGTGTCTGCTGTCTGTAACAGTGGCGGGAGCCATCTGGTGTGGTGGATATATTGCTAAGTGCAAGTTTATTGGACATGAAGATTATTAATGAGCAGATTCGAAAAGGATAGGAATGAAAAGGCATGACGGATTAACGTCATGCCTTTTTGACGTTTAATTGAAATGCAAATTTGTATCTGATTTATATATAAAAAACTTACGCTGATGAAGGGTGATATTATTCATAATAAATTGACTTGGATACCAATTACTTAGATAACCATTTTCTTCTTCTGGATTATGAAAACAAACAATTTTCAATCTACTTTACCTACTTTTTTTACTGCCAATTCAAGTTCTAAATCATGCAATCCACTATAAGCCTTTATCAAAAAATTTAATGGAACTTTTTTGACAACCTCACTACTCGGGAGATTATAATACCATTGATAATAAGCATAAAACTCCCCTATCCAATCTGGTAGAAATCCTTCAAGTGCCTTTCCATCCTTAAGTTCATATTTATCTGTTTTTTCAAAATAATCCCACAATTCATTGGCATTCATAGTATTCACATAAGCTTGGGCTTCATCAATACTTTTTCTTGTCTTACTTACCATATAAGCATGAATAAAATCCGCGGTATCTTTTTGAGGATATTTTTGAGAAATAAAATCAAATAGTTTCCCCTGATTTTCAACTACATCATTTAAATATGCATCTGAATATGCTCTCAATTCAATCACCTCTCAAATAATGTGCTAAACACATTGGTTACTTTATTTGCATCTGAGTTAACAAGCTCACGCATATTTTTCCTTGCGATTACATCTCTTTGATTATATTTATCATTGAATTCATTATAATTAACACTCATCAACTCTGCGTCTATTTCTTCTAACTTTGAATATGCTAACTCTGATTTTATACAATATTGAATACCAAGACCGCCCAACGACAATAATTCCTCGAGAATTTCTATATCAATATTATCACGGACAAACTCTTTCGCCACATAAAAATATGATGCATCAGCTCTCCAGCCTTTTATAACATCATATTGATTTGTATCCATTCCGTACTTTTCAATAAACTTTTTTGCTAAAATTCTATAACGCTTGGTGTCTGCCGCTTCTCGATGCTTCATTAATTCTGCTAACCAGGCTAATACATTGTATTGTTGAAAATCTAATATTTTCAAATTAGTAATATCCAATTCGTACTTATGAACCCATCCGTTCTTTTCATCTGGTTTACAAACAGCCCACTCTTTTGCAAGTTCAACATTCTCAGTAAGATAGAAACCTTTTCCGTAATCATGTTTCTCTTCACCCAATCCATATTGTGGTACAACATTTTTATCTGAAGTCCCATGATATAAAATTATTTTTTCCATATTCTCACTTCTCCTATACAAACATCTTTTCAAGACACGCTTTTTTTAGTATTTTCAATTTTTCCAGCTTACGCTGATGAAAGTAATGAGAAAAGCTGCCGATGGCAGCTTTTCTTGCATTAAATTTAAATCCCCTCAAACCGTCCAGAAGCCCCACAAGGAAGTGTAAGTCCGTTGGAACTGACCGGAAGACCGATTTCGTCGGCTGTGACTTTGCCAGGGAAACGTTTTAGCTCTGTTCCGATAAGGTAAGAGAGAACCGCCGGCTGTAAGCCTGTAGTATAGGAATTAATCAGGAAGAACAAAGGTCTGTCCACTAGAAGCTGTGCACAGAGTTTGACCAGTGGATGGATGGATTCTTCGATTTTCCAGATTTCACCCTTGGGACCTCTGCCGTAGGATGGAGGGTCCATAATAATAGCATCGTAGTGGTTGCCACGGCGGATTTCACGTTCCACGAATTTGACACAGTCATCTACAATCCAGCGGATTGGTGCATCTGCAAGACCGGAAGAAGCAGCATTTTCCTTGGCCCAGGTAACCATACCCTTTGAAGCGTCTACATGGGTAACGGATGCACCTGCTGCTGCGGCAGCAATCGTAGCACCACCGGTATAGGCAAAAAGATTTAAGACTTTAACTGGTCTTCCTGCTTTTTTAATAAGTTCAGAGAACCAGTCCCAGTTAGCAGCCTGCTCCGGGAAAAGACCGGTGTGCTTGAAGCTGAAAGGCTTTAACTGGAAAGTAAGGCTGCGGTAGTGGATGCTCCACTGCTGTGGCAGGTCAAAGAATTCCCATTCGCCGCCGCCCTTTTTACTGCGGTGATAGTGGGCGTTCATTTTATGCCAGCCTTTTTCTTTGCGTGGTGTATCCCAGATAACCTGAGGATCCGGACGAACCAGGATATAGTCACCCCAGCGCTCTAATTTCTCACCTTTTGAACAGTCTATTACTTCATAATCTTTCCAGTTATCTGCAAGCCACATAGCATTTCCTCCAATATTTTCTGGTATCAAATATTTTCCGTTTTGTCTTAAGACATCTGCATCCTATTATATAAGGGGGAAAATGTTCCGTCAACTTATTCCTGCTTAAAAATCACAGGCAGTTGTGAAAAAGGAATAGATTACCGCAATCGTATTTCACTGATTCGCAGGGGATTTTCTTTCGCTACGAAATACCACAGTTCTAAAATGCGTGTTTTTCTTTAGAGGATTAAAACAGTCTTTCCAATGTTTGTCAGAATAACTGCACGGTCCGCCGAAGTACAGATGCCTGATAAGGGCTGTTAGGGGCACTTGGAATTTCGTCTGGAAACAGGCAACGCTGTACAGGGATGTACCAGCGAGGCACATTTGAACATGGACGTGAATTTGTGCCGGTTGCCAGAAGAAAGTATAATTATGCCGAAATTCCCTGTGCCCCTTGCAGGCGTTATGCGGCATCTGTTCTCGACGGACCGTGCAGCTATTCAGTCAAAGCAACCGGAAAGACAGTTTGTCAGCATGAAAAACATGCATTCTAAGAACTGTTGGCATTTCATATCGGATAAAGAAAATCCCCTGCGAATCAGCGGAATATGATTCGGGTAAAAGTTCTATCTTTTTCACAACTGCCTGTGAAAATCAGCAGAGAATAAGTGAAAGAACAAAGAGGACTCCAAGAAAAATCACATTGTAGAGGGTGAAAATCCCAAGAAACCGTCTTGTATCGCGTCCATTACTATTGGCATAGAACTTAAAGGAAATAAGGCTTGCCAGGGAAGCAATAAGAGTACCAAGGCCGCCGAGATTTACCCCAATCAGCAGGGCAGAATAATCATCGGTGAAGCCGGAAAGCAGGATGGCAGCAGGCACGTTACTGATAATCTGGCTGGCACCAATACCCATTAGAACTTCATGGTGGACCAAAAGCTTTGAAATCAGTTCGTGTACCAGAGAAATCTGCTTCATATTTCCGATAAAGATGAAGAAGCAAAGAAAGGTAAGCAGCAGGAAATAATCCACATCCTTTAATACGCGGTAATCCAGAAGCAGAAAGCCTGTGAGGACAAGAAGAAACATAATCTGGTAAGGCAGAATATGAAGCACCGTCAGAAGACACAGAAGAAATAGTATCAGATAGGCGGTAAAAAGAATCCGGGGATTTTTACGTGCTTTTACAGCTTCACAAATTACATTGGAAGTATTGGAAGCAGTTACAGTATTTGTAGAATTTGCAGTGTTTGCAGCAGTTGCAGTGGAAACCGTATCCTTTGGGAGAAACAGAATAAAAATCAGCAGAAGGATAGCAGATACAAAAGAGTATGGCAGCATAATCCGGACAAAAGCTCCAATGGATAATCCGGAAATCGTATAGAGATAAAGATTCTGCGGGTTGCCAAGAGGCGTCAGCATGCTGCCGAGATTGGCGGCAATGGTTTCAAGAACGATAACTGGAATCAGAAACTTCTTTTGCTCGGCCATGGACAGAACCAGTATGGTAAACGGTACAAAGGTAATCAGCGCCACATCATTAGTGATAAGCATGCTGAAGAAGAAGCACAGGAAAATGAAAAGTGCCGACAGCATCCGAAGGGAATGCACATGGGTTAAGAGCATGGTTCCAAGCCGGGTAAAAACGCCAATGGAAGAGAATCCCCGTACCACAGCCATCAGGCAGAATAAGAGTGCAAGCACCCGGAAATCAATGTAAGAAATATAATTTTTTGAAGGTGAAACGAAAAAAATGGAAATAACTGCAAGCAGAAAAGCAATGCAGCAGACCGTTTCTTTCTGGAATAATTCTTTTACTTTTGTAAACATGGCTGGCTCCTTTATGAAATCATTTCCCGCGGGGATTTTCCAAACTGCTTCTTATAGGCACGAAGAAAAGTAGAATAATTGTGAAAGCCGCAGGCAAAGCAGGCATCGGTTACTGCAGTGCCGGAGCTGATTAAATCCCTGGCAAAGAGAAGCCGCTTTGTGGAAAGATAATTTCCGATGGTATACCCGGTCTGCTCCTTAAAAGAATGCATCAGATAATAGCGGCTGGTAAAAAAGTGCTCGGCTAAAGAATCCACCGTAATATCCTCCGTCAGATGTTCATTCATATAGGTAAGAACCGACAGAATCTTTTCATTTGCCTGAAAGGAATCTTCATATTGCAGGGTGCCGGATAAGGCAGCCCGGTTTAAGTGAATCATAAATTCTAAGAAAAGCGTATTCTGGTAAATCTCATTGGCAAAGCTGTCTTCGGAAAAAGAGTGGACAAGCTCCATCATGGTATCTAAGAGCCGCCGTTCCTTCATGCCGGATAAATGCAGGACATTGGACGGCATGGCAGCGTCCGGAAGAAAGCACTGGTTTAAGAAAATAGTCTTATCGGATGATGTAACTGCAAAATCCGGAGAGACATAAATAATCATCCGCTCGTAGGGTGTGGTATCATGAATGACCGGACGGTGGACTTCACCGGCACGGACAAGAACCAGATCCCCCGGGGTAAGCTGGTAGGATTTTCCTTCAATACAATAGGTGACATTGCCGCTTAGGAAAAAGAGCAGTTTGTGAAAATCATGATAATGAAAGTCGTAGGCAGACATTTCGTGGTCAGTCAGGTGAAATATCTTGAAATCATGATGAAGATATCCGGTTTTCTCATATTTTTTCATAAAAATCACATCCTATATACAAAGTCAATCTAGGAACAGTATAAAGCACGATTTGCAATAAGGAAAGCATTATTTTACTATCAATTTCAATAAAATGTTGGTATAATAATTGATATATGAAAAAGGACAAGTGCATCAATAGACGGTTGTCCTGTTAGAAATGAAAATATCTGGTGGGTAATTAAGACGAAGAAAGGCGGTAACAATATGAAAAACTTCAGCAACTATACCGATTACAGTACAAAAGAGGATTTGCATTTTGAATCCAAGGCAGTACATGGAGCATTAGGAACGGAACCATTAACCGGCGCAGTCAGCATGCCAATCTTTCAGGCAGCAACCTTCCGTCATCCGGAATTAGGACAGACAACAGGATTTGCCTATAGCCGTCTTGAGAATCCGACCAGACAGGAATTAGAGCGTACCATGGCAATTTTAGAGGGCGGTATCCAGGGATTTGCATTTTCTTCCGGACAGGCTGCGAATATGGCAGTATTTTCCTTATTAAATCCGGGCGAGCATGTAATTCTTTCCGATGATATTTATGGTGGAACCTTCCGTATCATTGGAGATGTATTTGGAAAATATGGAATCGAGCATACTTATGTAGATATGTCTGAATTAGACGAAGTAAAGGCAGCTATCCGCCCGAATACAAAAATGTTCTTCGTTGAGACACCGACCAATCCGATGATGAAGGTGGCAGACATTCATGCCATTTCTGAAATCGCAAAATCCATTGGAGCATTAACCGTTGTAGATAATACATTTTTAACACCATATTTCCAGAAACCGCTGCAGTTGGGAGCTGACATTGTAACCCACAGTTCAACAAAATATCTGGGGGGACACAATGACACCATTTCCGGAATCGTCGTGGTAAAGGATAACAAAGAAATCGCAGATAAGATTCACATCCATATCAAATCCCATGGAAGCCAGCTGGCACCGTTAGACAGCTGGCTGGTATTAAGGGGAATCAAGACCCTTGCAGTCCGTATGGACCGTCACAATGAGAATGCCAGGAAGGTTGCAGAGTGGCTTCGTACACAGCCGAAGGTAAAGAAAGTATATTATGTTGGTTTTGAAGACCATAAGGATTACGAAGTAACCTGCCGTCAGACAACAGGATTTGGCGGAATGATTTCCTTTACCGTAGACAGCTATGAGACCGTTAAGAAGATTCTTAAAAATGTAGATATGATTATGTTTGCAGAGAGTCTTGGCGGAACAGAGACCTTAATCACATATCCGACCACACAGACTCATGAGGATACACCGCTTGATGTAAAAGAGAAGCTTGGTATTACAGACTGCTTCCTTCGTATGTCAGTAGGAATTGAAAATGTGGATGATATCATTGCAGATTTAGACCGGGCAATGAATGCTTAAGAAAAATAAAGGAAAGAGAAAGCAAGGAGAAAATAAATGAAATTTACAAAGATGCAGGCATTTGGAAACGATTATGTATATATCGATGCCATTCATCAGCATCTTGACAATCTGCCGGAGCTTGCGAGATTCGTAAGTGACCGGCATTTTGCCATTGGTTCTGACGGAATGGTATTGATTTGTCCGTCCGAAAAAGGGGATTTCCGGATGCGGATGTTTAACCCGGATGGAACAGAGGGCGAGATGTGTGGAAATGCATTGCGCAGCGTAGGAAAATATGTATACGACCACAGACTGACGGATAAGACAGACCTTGTAATTGAAACCTTAGGCGGCATGCAGCATCTGAACTTAACCGTAACGGACGGTCTGGTAAGCAATATCAGAGCAGATATCGGAGCACCGAGAATGTCTGCAAAAGTGATTCCGGTCAACACAAAGCTGGATGAATTTGTAGAGCAGCCGGTACAGGTACTGGATAAGACCTTCCATATTACGGCAGTATCCTGGGGCAACCCGCATTGTGCCATGTATGTAGACAGCGTGGCAGACCTTGATGTAGAAAAATACGGAAAAACCATTGAACATATGACAGAACTTTTTACCAATAAGACCAATGTAACTTTTGTGGAATTTGTTCGCAGGGATTATGTGAAAATCCGGGAATGGGAAAGAGGAACCGGAGAGACTATCGGATGCGGAACCGGATGCTGTACTGCAGTGGTAGCCGGTGTATTAACCGGACGCTTAGACCGGAAAGTAACGGTAGAGCAGATTGGCGGACCGCTCTATATTGAGTGGGAGGAAGAAAGCGGACATATGTTTATGACCGGACCTTCCCATACGGTATTTGAATCGGAAATTGATGCAAGCCACATTATCGGAACAGCGGAATAATACATTAGGAGAGAAGTATGAAATTAGCAGAAATATGTGAAGAATTGACCTATACCTGCCTGCAGGGAGAGATGGAGAAAGAAATCAGTGATATTATCTATGATTCGAGAAAAGTAGAAAAAGACACCGTATTTGTCTGTATGGTAGGAGCTGTTGTAGACGGACATGACTTTGTTGAAGATGCGGTAAAGAAAGGTGCTGCTGCCCTTGTGGTAGAGCATGCAGTAGAAACTGATATTCCGGAGAACTGTACGGTTCTTCAGGTAGAAGATGCCCGTTATGCCCTGGCAATTATGTCGGCTGCTTTCTTTGGGCACCCGGACAGAGAGCTTACTACCATTGGACTGACCGGAACCAAAGGAAAGACCACTACTACTTATATGATAAAGAGCGTTTTAGAAGAAGCCGGTAAGAAAGTCGGACTGATTGGAACCATCGGTGCCCTGATCGGCGAGGAGAAGCTTCCGGCAAAGAATACCACACCGGAATCTTATGAATTACATAAGATGTTCCGTGCCATGGTAGATGCGGGCTGTGAATATGTAGTAATGGAAGTATCCTCCCAGGGACTTAAGATGCACCGCGTGGCAGGAATTGTATTTGATTATGGAATCTTTACCAACTTATCACCGGATCATATCGGACCAAATGAGCATGCTAGCTTTGAAGAATATCAGGAATGCAAGAGTCTCTTATTCCGTCAGTGCAAAGAGGGAATCGTAAATGCAGATGATGAGCACGTAGATGGAATTATCAAAAATCATACCTGTAAGCTTCATACCTTCTCCTGTAAGAAAGACGCAGACCTGATGGCGGGAGCTGTTGGATATCTGGATGAAGAGGGACAGATTGGAATGCATTTTACCACTACCGGCTGTATGAATGTTTATGCAGTGGTTCATATTCCGGGAAGCTTTTCAGTATACAATTCACTGGTAACCATGCTGACCTGTCATCTGGCAGGAATTTCCGATGAGGCAATTTTACGTGGACTGGATAAAGTAAAAGTCAGAGGCCGTGTGGAATTAGTTCCGGTTTCCAAAGATTTTACGGTAATTATTGATTATGCCCACAATGAAGTCAGCACAAGAAGTGTGCTTACCACATTAAAAGAGTATCATCCGAAGCGTTTAATCTGTGTCTATGGTGGCGGTGGAAACCGTTCCAAGCTGCGCCGTTATGACATGGGGGAAGTGACAGGAGAACTGGCAGATTTAAGCGTGCTGACCTGTGATAATCCAAGAGATGAAGAAATCCGCAACATCAACAACGATATTAAGATTGGCCTTGCAAAGAGCAACGGAAAATATATCGAAATCGATGACCGCAAAGCAGCCATCAAATATTGTATCGAAAATGCCAAAAAGGGTGATATGATAGTGTTGCTTGGAAAAGGTCATGAAGATTATCAGGAAATTAAAGGTGTAAAATATCATTTTGATGAAAGAGAAGCAATCGCCGAAATCAAAAAAGAGTTAAATTTATAATTCACATATGTGAATTATACTGAAATATAAGAATTGCAATAAGTAACCGGAGTCATTGACTTATAATTGTGCCACCATTATAATAAAGATTATGTATCAGCAAAACAGGTGAAAGCCTGTGACGCAAAGCTATAGGGTCTTTGAAATGACAGCCAGTTGCAAGAAGGAAGCATCCGTGCATTGGCGGAAGCTTCCTTTTTTCGGTTATGCGGGAAATGCGCAAAGTGTGTTTCCTGTAGCCGTACGCAGGTAACGAGGGAAAGGAAACAAATATGCAGAAGTTTGATTATGAAGTATACACAGGAAATGATTTAGGAGCGGTATACTCACCGAAAATGACAAGATTTAAGGTCTGGGCACCAGAGGCAGAATCCGTGAAGCTGAACCTTTATAAACAGGGCGAAGGAGATAATCTCATAGATCAGCATATTATGAAGAAGTCAGCAAACGGTACTTACGTTTTTGAAAAACAGGGAGATTGTAATGGAATCTACTATACCTATACAGTAGTAAATCACGGGGAAGAGCAGGAGGCAGTAGATCCGTATACAAAAGCTGCCGGGGTAAACGGGCAGCGCGGTATGGTTATCAATCTGGCAAAGACAAACCCACAGGGCTTTGAAATGGATGGGTACCGGAATCCGGAGCATATCACAGATGCCATTATCTATGAAGGCAGTGTCAGGGATTTTACGATGGATGAATCCAGTGGCGTATTTCATAATGGAAAGTTCTTAGGCCTGACGGAAGCCAATACTACAAATCATTTTGGAGAAGCAACGGCACTTGATTATATTAGTGGCCTTGGTGTGACACATGTACAGATTCTTCCGGCATTTGATTTTGAGACTGTAGATGAGAAAAATCAGAAAGCACAGTATAACTGGGGATATGATCCGGATAATTATAATGTTCCGGAAGGTTCTTATGCAGTCAGCCCATATGATGGAGCAGTGCGGATTCAGGAAATGAAACAGATGGTGCTGGCATTGCACAGCAGAGGAATCGGAGTGATTATGGATGTGGTCTTTAATCATACCTATCGAAGGGATGATTCCAACCTTCAGAAGATTGTGCCGGGCTATTATTATAGAAGTGATGAGACCGGATATACTAACGGATCCGGCTGTGGCAATGAAGTGGCCAGTGACCGTCCGATGGTGCAGAAATTAATCGTAGATTCCCTCATTTACTGGGCAAAGGAATATCATATCGATGGATTTCGCTTTGATTTGATGGGCGTTCTGGATATTGATACGATGAATGTTATTGCAGAGCGGTTAAAAGAAATACGTCCGGATCTCTACCTTTACGGAGAAGGCTGGAACGGTGGCCCATCTTCCCTGGCAGAGGAGAAATGTGCATTTAAAGCCAGTGCGAAAAAGATGCCGGGAATCGGCATGTTCAATGATGACATCCGTGATACCATAAAAGGAAGCGTATTCTATGATGATCATCTGGGCTTCGTTAATGGCGGCACCCATCTGGAAAATGCATTGCGCTATGGCATTACAGGAGCAGTCGCACATCCACAGGTAGATTATGATGCCTATGGCAGTAAGTCGTGGGCGAAAGAGCCGGGACAGAGTATTAATTATGTCTCCTGTCATGATAACTATACCCTGTGGGATAAATTATCCGTCTCCTGCCCGGAGGCATCGGAAGAAAAGAAGAAAGCCATGAACCGGTTGTGCGCAGCCATTGTATTTACTTCCCAGGGTGTGCCTTTTATCCAGGCAGGTGAAGAATTCCTCCGCAGCAAACCGCTGCCGGAGAAAAAAGGTTTTGCAGAAAACAGCTATAATATGCCGGATGCGGTAAACAGCATCAAGTGGGATAATATACATGAATATCCGGATATGATAGCATACTATAAGGGCTTGATGGCACTGCGGAAAGCCCATCCGGTATTCCGTATGCAGAGTGAAGCGGAAATGACACAGAATCTCTGCTTCTTATCAGATACACCGGAAAATGTTGTGGCATATCTTTTAAAAGGAAAAGGTGCAGATGATACACCAGAAAACATTTTGGTAATATTCAACGGAAATGATGAAGAGATTTTGTATAATTTGCCGGAAGGAAAATGGAAAATTCTGGTGGATGACAAAACGGCAGGTGCAGACGGTAAAAAAATTATTTCCGCAAAGGCCGATGTAGAGCCGCTTTCCGCTCTTGTATTAGAAAAAGAATAAACAATTTGGCACAATACCTTGAAAAGATAATTTAATCTGATACAATATATAGTATACGCGTTGAAAATGAATTATTTTGAATAGGGGTGCGAATATGAAAATCATTAAGAGAAGTGGGACGGAAGTTATATTTGATAAAGAGAAGATTTTAGCGGCTGTGTGTAAAGCCAATGAAAGTGTGGTAGACAGCGAGCGTATGACAGAGGCACAGATTAATGCCATTGGTGAAAATGTGGAGAAGGCATGTAATACCATGAACCGTGCATTAACCGTAGAAGAGATTCAGGATCTGGTGGAGAACCTGATTATGAATCAGCGTGCGTATACGGTAGCCAGAAATTATATTACTTACCGCTATAAACGTGCTCTGGTAAGAAAGACCAATTCTACCGACGACCAGATTCTGACGCTGCTTGCCTGCAAGAATGAGGAAGTAAAGCAGGAAAACAGCAACAAGAATCCAACTGTAAGCAGTGTGCAGCGTGATTATATGGCAGGAGAAGTCAGCAAGGATATTACCAAGCGCTTCCTCTTGCCACAGGATATTGTAGAGGCTCATGAGCAGGGAATTATACATTTCCACGATTCCGATTATTTTGCACAGCATATGCATAACTGTTGTCTGGTTAATTTAGAGGATATGCTGCAGAATGGTACGGTAATCAGTGAGACCATGATTGATAAGCCAAAGAGCTTTGAGACTGCCTGCAATATTGCAACCCAGAGCATTGCCCAGATTGCAAGTTCACAGTATGGGGGACAGAGTATTTCACTGGCACATTTAGCACCATTTGTCAATGTGAGCCGTCAGAAATTCCGTCGTCAGGTAGCAGCGGAATTTGAAGCAGCAGGACTGGAATTAATAGAAGAACAGATTAATAAAGTAGCAGAGATTCGAGTAAAAGACGAAATCAAGCGTGGCGTCCAGATGATTCAGTATCAGGTTATCACATTGATGACCACCAATGGACAGGCTCCGTTTGTAACAGTCTTTATGTATATTGATGAAGTACCGGAAGGACAGGTAAGAGACGACCTTGCAGCGATTATTGAAGAAGTCTTAAAGCAGAGAATTCTTGGTGTGAAAAATGAGCAGGGCATCTACATTACACCGGCATTTCCAAAGCTGATTTATGTGCTGGAAGAGGATAATGTTGAGCCGGATTCCAAGTATTATTATCTGACAGAGCTGGCAGCAAAATGTACCGCAAAGCGTCTGGTACCGGATTATATTTCAGAAAAAATCATGAAACAGCTGAAAGAGGGCAACTGCTATCCATGTATGGGCTGCCGTTCTTTCTTAAGCGTATACAAGGATGAAGAAGGAAAGCCGAAGTATTACGGACGGTTCAATCAGGGTGTCGTAACACTGAATCTGGTGGATATTGCATGTTCCTCCGGCGGAGATATGACCCGTTTCTGGGAAATCTTCGATGAGCGTCTGGAATTATGCTATCGGGCATTGATGGCAAGACATAACCGCCTGAAGGGAACACCTTCTGATGTGGCACCGATTCTCTGGCAGTATGGTGCACTGGCCCGTCTTAAGAAGGGCGAGACCATAGACAGGCTTTTATATGGCGGCTATTCCACTATCTCTTTAGGCTATGCAGGATTGTGTGAATGTACCCGTTATATGACCGGTAAATCCCATACTAATCCGGAAGCAACACCATTTGCACTGGCAGTGATGCAGCATTTAAATGATGCCTGCGATAAGTGGAAGACAGAGACAAATATTGCTTTCAGTGTATATGGGACACCGCTTGAGTCTACGACCTATAAATTTGCAAAATGTTTACAGAAGCGTTTCGGAATTATTCCGGGCGTTACGGATAAGAGTTATATTACCAACAGCTATCATGTTCATGTGACAGAACATATTGACGCATTCAAGAAGCTTGGTTTTGAAGCAAAGTTCCAGGAGCTTTCCCCGGGCGGCGCAATCAGCTATGTGGAAGTGCCGGATATGCAGGATAATATTGAGGCGGTACTGTCTGTCATCCGTTATATTTATGACCATATTATGTATGCAGAACTGAATACCAAGAGTGATTATTGTATGGAATGTGGTTACAATGGCGAGATTAAAATTGTGACAGACAAATACGGCAAGTTGGTGTGGGAATGCCCAAGCTGTGGTAACCGTGACCAGGATAAGATGAATGTGGCAAGACGTACCTGTGGTTATATCGGAACCCAGTTCTGGAATCAGGGAAGAACTCAGGAAATCAAAGACCGTGTATTACATTTATAAAGAAAATTTAGAAAAAGGAGTACTTTAAAGTTGGCTCCATAAAAATACCCCGGAAACAGAAAGATTCATTCTTTGGAAGAAGGAACCATCTTGATATGTACCCTCTTTACTGGACAACCAGTAAGGAGGGTGTTTTTATGCGTTAT
>OLRE01001522.1_pt1 | contig 22317 bp, 20 predicted proteins | sample 1672461 | NCBI WGS metagenome assembly OLRE01 (sample SAMEA3136688, study PRJEB25190) | human gut metagenome | biome: human gut; feature: human-associated habitat; material: faeces | place: Austria | collected 2013
AAAACAGAATGAATACGATTTGATTATCAACGATGCCATTGATCCGCTGGGACATAATGCCGGTCTTTTTACAAAAGAGTTTTACGGCAACTGTTATAGAGCGCTGAAAGAAGACGGTATCATGGTGTATCAGCATGGAAGTCCTTTTTATGATGAGGATGAGGAATCCTGCAGAGTGATGCACAGAAAGGCCAGTCACAGTTTTCCAATCAGCAGGGTATACCAGGCACACATTCCGACTTGTTCTTCGGGATACTGGCTTTTTGGTTTTGCTTCCAAGAAATATCATCCACTGGAACATCTGGATGCCAAAAGATGGAAGGAACGTCACATTAAAACCTGGTATTATACAACCAATCTGCACAAAGGAGCGTTTATGCTGCCGAGATATGTAGAAGACATGCTGGAGGAAGAGGAAGATCGTAAGAAATAGAGCTTTCTAAAGAGCAGATAACAAATGCATTATGAATATATGATGAAATAAAGGAAAAGCAGAGGAGATTAAAAATGGGAAGATTATTAATTATTGGATGCGGCGGTGTTGCCGGTGTGGCTATTCACAAATGCTGTCAGAACAGCAAAACATTTTCAGAAATCTGTATTGCCAGCAGAACAAAGTCAAAATGTGATGATTTGAAGGAAAAGCTGGAGAAAACGACAGAGACGAAGATTACAACGGCCCAGGTGGATGCAGACAATGTAGATGAACTGATCGCACTGATTAAAGATTATCAGCCGGATGCGGTTTTGAATGTGGCATTGCCGTATCAGGATTTGACAATCATGGATGCTTGTCTGGCATGCAAGGTGGATTATATTGACACAGCCAATTATGAACCGGAAGATACGGATGATCCACAGTGGCGTGCAATTTATGAAAAACGATGCAAAGACGAAGGATTTACGGCATATTTTGATTATTCCTGGCAGTGGGCTTATCAGGATAGATTTAAAGAAGCCGGTATTACAGCACTTCTGGGCAGTGGTTTTGACCCTGGGGTTACAAGCGTCTTCACAGCCTATGCGCTGAAGCATTATTTTGATGAAATTGAAACTATTGATATTCTGGATTGTAATGGTGGTGATCATGGTTATCCTTTTGCAACGAATTTTAATCCGGAGATTAATCTGCGTGAAGTATCTGCCAATGGTTCCTATTGGGAAAATGGTCATTGGGTTGAGACAGAGCCTATGGAGATTAAACGTGAATATGACTTCCCTCAGGTTGGACAGAAAGATATGTACCTGCTTCATCATGAGGAAATCGAATCACTGGCCAAAAATGTACCCGGTGTAAAAAGAATTCGTTTCTTTATGACTTTTGGACAGAGCTATCTGACTCATATGAAGTGTCTGGAGAATGTGGGAATGCTTTCTACATCACCAATTATGTATGAAGGCAGAGAAATTGTTCCGATTCAGTTTTTGAAAGCACTGCTTCCGGATCCGGCTTCTTTGGGACCTCGCACGGTTGGAAAGACCAATATCGGCTGTATTTTCACAGGAAAGAAGGATGGAAAAGAAAAGACTATTTACATCTATAATGTATGTGATCATCAGGAATGTTACAAAGAAGTGGGCTCTCAGGCGATTTCTTATACAACAGGTGTGCCTGCTATGATTGGTGCAGCATTGGTGCTGGATAAAGTATGGGATAAAGATGGTGTCTTCAATATTGAAGAATTTGACCCGGATCCGTTTATGGATATGCTCAACCAGTATGGTTTGCCATGGGTTGTGGATGAAAATCCACAGACAGTAGAATGATGTTTGAGGGACTGCCGACACCCTGTTATGTAGTGGATGAAGGCAGAATCCGACACAATCTTGAAATCCTGCAGCAGTTAGAAAAGGATACAGGCTGTCATGTTCTGCTGGCACAGAAAGCATTTTCCATGTACAGACTTTATCCGATGATCGGGCGGTACATCAGCGGAACAACTGCCAGCGGCCTGTACGAAGCCAGACTGGGATATGAAGAGATGGGAAAAGAAAATCATGTTTTTGCACCGGCTTATAAAGAAGCGGATATGCAGGAACTGGTGACGATCTGCGATCATATTATTTTTAATTCCTTTGCACAGTATGAAAAATATAAAGATATCTGTCAGGCAAAGGGGGTCAGTGTCGGCATCCGTGTGAATCCCCAGTGCTCGACACAGAAAGGTCATGACATTTATGACCCATGCGGTTATGCATCAAGACTTGGAGTCACAAAAGCACAGTTTCCGGAAGTTCTCCCGGAGGGGATTGAAGGACTACATTTTCACACATTGTGTGAACAAAATGCGGATGATCTTGTGACAACCTTTCAGGCATTTGAAGAAAAATTCGGAAAATATCTTCACTGTATAAAGTGGCTGAATCTTGGCGGCGGTCATCATATTACAAGGAAAGATTATCAGTATGAAACACTGGTGAAACTGATTCGCTATATCCGGGATACCTATCATGTGACAGTTTATCTGGAGCCAGGAGAAGCAGTGGCATTGAATGCCGGTTATATGGTGACAGAGGTGATGGATATTGTTCATAATGATATGGATATATTGATTTTGGACGTTTCAGCAGCCTGTCATATGCCGGATGTCCTGGAAATGCCATATCGTCCGCCACTGTCCGGTGGATACGAGGCAAATCAGAAACCGTATACCTATCGGCTTTCTTCTATGACTTGCCTGGCGGGAGATGTGATTGGTGATTACAGTTTTGAAAAGCCGGTTCAGATTGGCGACCGTCTGGTGTTTGAAGATATGGCAATTTATTCCATGGTCAAGAATAACACCTTTAACGGTATGCCTCTTCCGGGCATCGCTTTGCTTCGTGAAAATGGAAGCACAGAAATGGTAAGAAAATTCGACTATCAGGATTTCAAAATGCGTTTATAGATAAAATATTATATGGTTCGTATATTAGGAAGAAGAAAATGAAGAATATCAAAACAATTCCGTCAGCAGATGGCTATCATATGCCGGCAGAATATGCCTGTCACAAGGGATGTATCCTGATATGGCCTCAGCGTCCGGGTTCCTGGAAAAAGAATCCTGAAGCGGCAGAAAAGGCTTTTTGCGCTGTGATGCAGGCAATTGCTGAAAGTGAGGCTGTGTATCTGGCGTGCGGGAAGGCGGCGCTTCCCAGGGCAAAGGCGTTTGCTGATGAATATAACAGACAATTTCAGAGGGAAATTTCAGAAAAGAAGCATTTCCCGGTGGTTGTATTTGAGGCGGAAACCGATGATGCCTGGGCAAGAGACATAGGGCCTACTTTTGTTGTCAAAGATGACACAGTTCGTGGCATCAGCTGGACATTTAATGCCTGGGGCGGTGAGGAAGACGGCTTGTATGCCTCATGGCAGAAAGATGATGTTTTTGCGGCAGCATTTGCAAAAAGAGAAGGCTATGTCTGTTATGATGCCTCTCCCTTTGTACTGGAAGGTGGATCTATTCACAGTGACGGTGAAGGAACAGTGATGGTGACTGAGTCATGCCTGCTGAGCCGGGGAAGAAATCCTCAGCTTTCAAAAGCGGAGATAGAGGAAAAGCTGCAGCAGTTTCTGGGGGCTGAAAAGGTTCTCTGGCTGCCAAGAGGCATTTATAATGATGAAACAAATGAACATGTGGACAATGTCTGTGCTTTTATCAGACCGGGAGAAGTGGTTCTGGCCTGGACAGATCGGGAAGATGATCCGCAGTATCCGCTTTCGCTGGCATGTCTTCGCTATCTGGAATCCCAGACAGATGCCAGAGGAAGAAGGATAAAAGTGCATAAGCTTCCGATACCGGATGTGCCGGTGTGTGTGACAAAAGAGGATTTGGAAGGTTATGCTTTTGAAGATGGTGAAGATACGAGAGAGGAAGGAGAACGTCTGGCGGCTTCCTATGTGAATTTCTACGTTTCAAACGGTGCAGTGGTAATGCCGGCTTTTGGCGGAGAAAATATCAAAAGTGATCAGAGAGCAGCAGAAATCATGGAAAAACTTTGCCCGGAACGGAAAGTGATTACTGTTGATGCCAGGGATATTTTGACAGGCGGAGGCAATATTCATTGTATTACACAGCAGATTCCATTTGGAAAAGCAGAACAGGGAGAATAATTATTAATGAGAAATGTTAAGATAGCAGCTATTCAGATGCAGTGCAGTACGAATCTGCAGACCAACCTTGAAAAGGCCGAGAAAATGGTACGGCAGGCAGCGGGAGATGGTGCACAGATCATTTTGCTGCCGGAACTCTTTGAACGGGAATATTTTTGCCAGCAGCGCAGATATGATTTTTATCATCTGGCAAAGCCTGTGGAAGAAAACGATGCGGTGCAGATGGGCATGCGGCTGGCAAAGGAACTCAACGTCGTATTGCCGATCAGCTTTTATGAACAGGATATAAACACATTATATAATTCCATTGCCTGCATTGATGCGGACGGCACATTGTCGGGGGTGTATCGTAAGACACATATTCCGGATGATCATTATTATCAGGAAAAGTTTTATTTTACACCGGGGAATACCGGCTTCAAAGTATTTGATACCCGTTATGGCAAGATAGGGATTGGTATATGCTGGGATCAATGGTTTCCGGAAACGGCCAGATGTATGGCCCTTATGGGAGCAGAGATACTGCTTTATCCGACGGCGATTGGCTCCGAACCGATTCTTGAATGTGACAGTATGCCGCATTGGAGACGCTGCATGCAGGGACATGCGGCTGCCAATCTCATGCCAGTGATTGCTGCCAATCGGATAGGCCGGGAAGAAGTGACCCCATCTCCTGAAAATGGCGGACAGAGGTCAGCCCTTGTTTTCTATGGCTCTTCTTTTATGACAGATGAAACAGGTGGATTGAAAGCCTGCGCGTCCAGAGATCAGGAAGAGATTTTAACCGGTGTGTATGATCTGGATGATCTGGCTGATAAACGTCTTGAATGGGGACTTTTCCGGGATCGGAGACCGGAGATGTATATAAAAATAACACAATAAATTTTTTAAAAGAACTGCTTGGTTGATTTTCGATTTGTTCCTGAGTATGGTATACTGGTATTATCTATCAAAAAGGACTGGTCCCGGTTTTATACTTAAAGGAAGAATGGTATGATAGAAATTGATATGAGCAGTTCTTTTTATGTATTATGAGAAAAAGAAGTTTGAAAGTGAGGAAGAAGCATGAATGAATTGTACGAAGCGATTGAGAAGAAGATTAAGGCATCGGGATATCCACGGGCTATTTCGGGAGCCGATGTGTATGATGATATCTGTGACCAGATTGAAGGTAAAGAAAACGGAGAATATATATTATTGTCAAAATTTGACGAGGATGTCGTCTTTGAATATCATATCACTATTCAGGATGAGAACTTTAATCTGGGAATTCTGACAATGAAAACGCCGGAGGGGGTTTATCAGGCAGATTTTGATGAAGAATAGAAGCCGGATGGCAGATAAATTTTATGAGGGAAATGGAGAGAGACGATGAAAACTAAAAGAAAACGGATCGCTATGCTGGCATTCATTGTGATGATTGCTGTATTGATGATTGTGACGATGCAGACACCGGGAACAATTGCAGATCCTGAGAATTATCAATGCCAGACATATGCAACAGTTTTTGCACTGCTACCGCCGGTGATCGCTATTGGATTGGCTTTGATCACCAAGGAAGTCTATACATCACTTTTGGCCGGAATCATTGCCGGCGGCCTGTTATATTCCAATTTTAACCTGGAGCTGATGCTGAACACGATTTTTTATCAGGGAGAAGGCGGCATGGTCATGAAGCTGTCGGATTCCTGGAATGTGGGTATTCTTGTATTCCTTGTGATGCTTGGCATTTTGGTCGCACTGCTCAATAAAGCCGGCGGCTCTGCTGCTTTCGGCGAATGGACCACGAAGCATATCAAGACAAGAGTCGGTGCTCAGATTGCGGTGATTGCCCTTGGTGTAATGATCTTTGTGGATGACTACTTCAATTGTCTGACAGTGGGAAGTGTGATGCGTCCGGTGACGGACCGACATCAGGTTTCAAGAGCCAAGCTGGCTTATATCATTGATGCGACGGCAGCGCCGGTCTGCATTATTGCACCGATCAGTTCATGGGCTGCGGCTGTTACATCTTCTGTGCCGGAGGAGGCCGGCATTAACGGATTTTCTGTATTTATTCAGACAATTCCATACAACTTATATGCAATTCTGACATTATGTATGCTTTTGGCAGTGACCATTTTAAAAGTTGATTTCGGTCCGATGAAAAAGCACGAAATGAATGCCTTTAAAGGCGATTTATTTACAACACCGGGAAGACCGTATGAAAGTGATGAGGAAGCAATAAGCAATGATAAAGCCCATGTGATGGACCTTGTTTTGCCGGTTGCAGTGTTGATCGTCAGCTGTATTGTGGCAATGATCTATACCGGCGGATTTTTTGACGGTGCTTCCTTTGTGGATGCCTTTGCGGATTCAGATGCATCGGTCGGCCTTGTTCTGGGTGGTTCCGTGGCACTTGTATTTACGTTTATTTATTTCATGATGCGTGATGTTTTATCTTTCAAGGAGTTTACAGACTGTATTCCAGAAGGTTTCAAAGCCATGGTTGCACCAATTCTGATATTGTCCATGGCATGGACTTTGTCAGGCATGACAAATCTTCTGGGAGCCAAGATTTTTGTGGCAGAGTTGGTGGCCGGTTCCGCTTTATCTATGCAGGGATTTCTTCCGATGATCATCTTCCTTGTGGCAGCTTTTCTGGCTTTTGCAACAGGTACATCATGGGGCACATTCAGTATTCTCATTCCGATTGTTATCGGCGTCTTCCCGGAAGGACAGATGATGGTAATTTCTATCGCGTCTTGTCTGGCCGGTGCCGTATGCGGTGACCATTGTTCACCAATTTCAGACACAACGATCATGGCGTCAGCCGGTGCCCATTGTGAGCATGTGAATCATGTTTCAACACAGCTGCCGTATGTGCTGCTGGTTGCTGCCGTATGTATGGTGGGATATTTTCTGATTGGTGTTTTCCGTGCAGTTGGGCTGGCTTCTATTGCCTGGCTTGCACTGCCAATCTGCATAATTATCCTTTTAGCCATTTTATTGATGATCCGTGCTAAAGGGACGAAGGAGGCGGCTTGATCATGAGGATTGTTGTCAGTGCCTGTCTTTTGGGGGAGAACTGCAAATACAGCGGCGGCAATAATGAGAATAAAGCGGTACTGAATTTTGTAAAAGACCATGAGCTTATACCGGTCTGTCCGGAAGTATTGGGCGGACTGTCTGTGCCGAGAATGCCGGCAGAGATCGTAAATGGTGTTGTCAGATGCAGGGACGGACGGTCCGTGGATGATGCATTCAGGAGCGGGGCTGCCAAGGCATTGGAGATTGCTTTGAAGGGAAAAGCTGATCTGGCAATTCTTCAATCCAGGAGCCCTTCCTGCGGCGTCAAGGCCGTTTATGATGGTACTTTCAGCGGAAAAATTATTCCGGGAGAAGGTGTTTTTGCAGAGCTTCTTCGGGAAAACGGCATCATAGCCATAGATGCTGCGGATATTGATGCATGAAAAAAGGCTACATGGATAATTTTACCTGTGATAAATAAAGGAGAGGATTGGAATGGCATTTGATTTCAACGAACAATTTGAGAAGATGATGCGGGAGTATGATGTGACAGAAGTTGTACTGCTTGGACATATGAATCCGGATGGGGATGCAGCAGGTTCCGTCATGGGGCTGGCACATTATATCAAGGTGAATTATCCCCAGTATACAGCATGGCCTTTTTTGTCAGATAAACTGGATAAAGGCCCGAAGAAACAGGTCATGGAGGATGAGATTTTTGCTCCTTTTGAGCGTCCGAAGTTGGCGTCTGAAAGGTATGCGGTGATTGTCTGTGACACGGCCACTCTTAAAAGACTCATTGGCATGAAATATTACCAGCGGGCAGTGGTTTCGATGATCATTGATCATCATGCCTCTAACGAGGGATATGGAATAATCAATGACATAAAGGTTTCGGAGTCCTGTGCCTATAACGTTTTTGAAATATTAGATAAAGAAATGCTCAAAAAAGCGGCTTCGGCACCGCATCCGAATGGGGCAGATTATCTGTATATGGGCATTCTTCATGACACAAGCCGATTTTCGAGATCGGATGCCGGAATTGAGGCAGCGGGTTCAAAATTGCTGGCAATGGGGGCTGATCATCGCTATGTGATGCGGACGATGCAGGATAAGACATTGGATGATCTGATCAGACAGGGAGAAATCCTTCGCAGAGTGAAGCGCGTAATGGAGGGCAAAGTGGCATATGTTTATATGTCCTATCAGGAAGCAAAGAAACTGCATATCAGCTATGAAGATATTCATCCTATAAGCGGGATGCTCAGAGATTGTGAAGATATCGAGATGGGTTTTTCTATGTATGAGGAAGAACCAAATGTCTGGCGCTGCTCTTTCCGATCAGATGGACAATGGATAAATGTGAATGAGATGATGAAAAGTTTTGGCGGCGGCGGACATGCGGCGGCAGCCGGACTTCGCAGAGAGACCGATCAGCCGGAAGTATTGCTTGAGCAGCTGCTGGCACAGATTGAAAGCATACAATCGTTGGGCTGATGACATTAATCGGCATTTTACTTATTCGGAATGGCTGTCTGAGCATCAGGTGGTGATCGTCAATATTCTGGACGCTGTTCTGAAATGGAGGTAGACGGAGAACTGTAAGAAAGTTCATAGAATTTTAACAGAATACCGGGGTCAGGAAAGTTGACGTAAAACTAAAAAAAGAGTACAATATGATAATTGTTTAGAGTATGTTGAAAGCTGAATCTGAATGATGATGCAATACACAATGAATATACAGAAAGGAATAGCATGCCTGAACGATGAGGCATGCTGTGTGATAAAATATGAATATTTTTGAAAAGAGAGAATCTGTTGTCAGATCCTATTGCAGAAAGTACCCTGTAGTTTTTAAGAAATCTTTGAATGCTGAAATGTTTTCCGAAGAAGGCGAGCGATACATTGATTTCCTGGCTGTAGCCGGTTCTATGAATTACGGTCACAACAATCCTGAGATTAAGAAAGCCGTTTTGGATTATCTGGCAGATGACAATATTATCAATGCATTGGATATGTATACCAGTGCAAAAGAGGAATTTTTGACTGAATTCGAGAGATTGATCCTCAGTCCGAGAAAGCTGGATTATAAAGTTATGTGCTGTGGACCGACAGGTACCAATGCAGTTGAGGCAGCGCTGAAATTGGCCAGAAAGAACAAGAAACGGACCAATGTGATTGCTTTTGCAGGTGCTTTTCATGGCATGAGTCTCGGCAGTCTTGCCTTGACGACAGATAAGACAAGCCGTGAAGGCGGCAGTGTTCCGCTGAACAATGTCACATTTGTTCCATACGACGGCACATTTGATTCACTGGCTTATTTGCGTTGGGTTCTGGAGGATGACCATTCAGGTGTAGACAAGCCTGCGGCAATTATTCTTGAAACCGTTCAGGCTGAGGGCGGCATTAACCCTGCCAGCGTAGAGTGGCTGCGCGGCATTCGTCAGATCTGTGATGAAAACGACATTCTGATGATTGTGGATGATATTCAGGTGGGCAACGGCAGAGCAGGTTATTTCTTCTCATTTGAGAGAGCAGGCATTGTTCCGGATATGGTTGTTATGTCCAAGTCTATTTCAGGTTTTGGCATGCCGATGGCACTGCTTCTGATCAAACCGGAACTGGATATTTTCAGACCGGCAGAACATAATGGCACATTCAGAGGCAATCAGCTGTCTTTCATCGGCGGTACAGCCGGTATCCGATACTTTACAGAACACAAGCTGGATGAAGAAGTCAGACGTAAGGGTCAGATCATTGAGCAGTTTATTCAGAAAGAGATCCTGCCAATGGATGCAAGACTGGTACATAGAGGCATCGGTATGATCTGGGGTGTTGATTTCAATGGCATTGCGCCGGAGAAAGCCATCGAGGTCATTCACAAGGCTTTTGACAACCATCTGATTCTGGAAGTTGCAGGCCGTCATGACGGCGTTGTCAAGATTATGCCTCCGCTGACAATTGAGGATGACACACTGATGGAAGGCCTTCAGATTGTGAAGAAATCCATCGCAGAAGTGTTGAATTAATCAATTCATAATACAAAGTCAATAAGGAAAGCTCACAGAAGAGAAAAGCACAGCTGCCTTTTGTTTCTGTGGGCTTTTTGTTTCTGCGAAAAATGCATAAAACAGTTCGCGTATTTTAGCACATACAATAGAACATATTACCACTGCCTGTTTTTGACATTAGGAATGCGGTGTATGATGTTGGAGTGGAAGATTGACTATAGACAAATCGAACAAATGGTCGTATAATGATCTTATTAAGAATAAGATAACAGGCTGACAATTGATGGGTTCAGACAGTGGTTTTTGGAGGTTTACAGGAAATGAAGTTTTTTCATTTATCGGATTTGCATATCGGATTAAAACTGATGAACAGAGATTTGCGGGAAGAACAGATGGATATTTTGCGGCAGGTGATAGATTTAGCCAGAGAAGAACAGCCGGATGCCGTCGTGATTGCCGGGGATATCTACGACAAGGCAGTTCCGGCGGCAGAGGCAGTGGAAGTGTTTGACAGCTTTATAACGGAACTGAAAAGGGCTGTGCCGGAGACTGAGATGATGCTCATCAGCGGCAATCACGACAGCGGTCTGCGCTTGAATTGCTTCCGAGAGATTCTGGATGAACAGAAAGTACATATGATTGGACTGCCGCCGAGAATGGAAGAAGAACATATTGAGAAGGTGACGCTTCAGGATGCATTTGGGCCGGTGAATTTCTATCTTTTGCCTTTTGTCAAACCGTCTATGGTAAAGCAGATTGTGGGCGTGGATGAGAATGGCAATAATCTGTCCTATGATGCGACTTTGCATAAATTGATTGCAAGGGAAGAAGTTAATACGGCAGAGAGAAATGTGTTAGTCAGTCACCAGTTTTATTTGCCTGTGGGAGAGAATGCAGAGTCAGTTGAGAGAATGGATTCGGAGATTCGTACTGTGGGCAACATCGATGCTGTTGCGGCAGATGTGCTGGAAGTCTTTGATTATGCCGCTTTGGGACATATTCATAAACCAATGAAAGTGGGCAGCGAATTGAATCGTTACTGCGGAACGCCTTTGGCCTGCTCAGTCAGTGAAGCCGGACAGCAAAAGGGTGTCATTATGGTGGAAATAGGTGAAAAAGATTCCAAGACGTCAGTAAAGATAACAGTGCTGCCGCTGAAACCGCTGCGTGAAGTGCGGATCATCAAAGGCAGTCTTGAAGAAGTACTTGCACAGGCCTGCGAGGATTTCGTGACAGTGATCCTGACGGATAGAGTCGATTTAGATATTATGGATATGCAGGACAGAATCCGAATGGCTTTTCCGTATTTGCTGGAAATTCGACGTGAAGTACTTCGAAAAGCTGATTACAGTGAGCAGCTGATGGCGGAGAAGGAACAGGATCCTTTTGAATTATGCTGTTCCTTTTTGAAAGATCTGGATGATGAAGAGAAAACGATTCTTCGGGATGTGATACATACCGTGCAGGGGGTGAAATAGATGAAGCCGATTCAGCTGACAATGCAGGCCTTTGGGTCATATGGGAAGAAGACGGTAATTGATTTTACAAAACCGGATCAGAATTTATTTCTGATAACGGGCGATACAGGTTCCGGGAAGACGACAATTTTCGACGCTATTGTTTTTGCTCTTTACGGAGAAGCCAGTTCTGTTGTGAATAGGAAGAACGGTGCCGAATTACAGAGTCAGTTTGCAGCGGCATCTGTGGAGCCTTTTGTGGAATTGGTTTTTTCAGAAAAGGAAGGCAGTGAAGATGTACACTATACGGTTCGACGTGTACCGAAGCATGTCCGCCCTCTGAAAAGAGGAACCGGTCTGAAGGAAGAGAGTGGCAGTGTGTCGCTGATTATGCCGAATGAAACCGAATATCCGTCAAAGGAAACAGACAAGAAGCTGGAAGAAATCGTCGGATTGACGAAGAACCAGTTTATGCAGGTGGCAATGATTGCTCAGGGGGAGTTTATGGCCCTTTTGCGCGCAAAATCCGATGACAAGAAAGTGATTTTCAGAAAACTCTTTAATACAGAACTTTACCAGAATATTGTGGATGAGCTGGCAAAGCGCCGTAAGGACAAGGAAAAGAAAATCGCACAGATCAAGACAGCCTGTCAGACAGAAGTGGGACATATTCTTGTGCCGAAACTGGTGACAGAGGACGGTGTTGAGACGAAACTGGTGACAGGGGACGGTGCAGAGACGGATCAGGAACAGAATAGTGCGGCAGATCAAATAGCGGACGCATGCAGAGAGGCGAATAAACTGCAGGAATTAAAAGAAAGAATCCTCAAATCAGAAAGGCTTTCATTGCCGGATATGGAGACTTTACTTCAGACCTTGGTATCAGTCAGTGAATGGACGAAGGATAAGATGCAGCAGTCAGAGTCAGAGACAAGCCAATTGTATAAAGTCTATCTGCTGAAAAGAGATGCTGTCACAAAAGCAGGGCAGTTGCTGGAACGTTACAAGGAGCTTGAGGAAGCTGATAAGGAACTGGGTGAATGTGAAGAGATAAAGCCTTTGATGCAGGAATGGCAGCAATGCATGCGGCAGATTGAGGATGCCTATGATATTTTGGTGCTTTGGAAGCAATATCAGGAGGTCAGTGGACAGCTTGAAACAGTCCGACAGGCACTCGCTGCCAATGAGCAGGCACTGCCGGAACAGAAAATGGCCTGTGAACAGGCGGCAGTTCAACTGCAGCAGGCAAAGAAAGTACAGGAACAGGCATTGATGGATTTCTCGGAAGTGAAAACCCATGTCGAAAATGATTTAGAAGCTTTTTCAAAAATGGCTGAAGCTAAACGGAAGGTGTTGACGGCTCAAACAAAAGTCGATGAAGCAGGAAAGCAGGCCAGAATAGCAGAGGAAAGTCTGTCAGATCTTGAAAGTAATGAGAAACAGTGGCAGACTCAGGCTGAACTGCTGTCCGATACGGATAGCCGCATGATTATTTTACATGGAAAGCAGAGGGATGTTGAAGGTATCGGGGCGGATTTTGAGAGCTGGAAGGCTGAAGAAAAGGATTGCTTCAGCCAACAGAGGTGTGCTGAAGAAGCAGACAAGGTCTATGCTGATGCTAAAGACAGATTTAATAAGGAGAATATGGCTTACATACAGGCCTATAATGATTTCCTTGATGCGCAGGCCGGTTTCCTTGCAGAGAAACTGCAGCAGGGAGAACCTTGCCCGGTCTGCGGTTCGACCATACATCCGCATCCTCATCAGGCAGAAAAATCGGCATTGACCAAGGAAGAATTGAATATATTGTCTGAGAGTGTACGTGAACTTCAAGAAGGACAGGCGGCGGCAGCGAAAAAAGCCGGAGAGGCAAAAGCAATGCTGGATGCAAAGGAAAAAAATTGCATACAAATTTTGGAAAAACTTCGGCAGAAAGTAATCGTATACAGTCGTGAAGAGATGGGTGAATTGGACAGTGAAAGGATTCAAAGCTTGATTGAGACTTGGAAGAAAGCACTGAAAGATGAAGAGAAACAGCTGCAGAAAGACGAAAAGCGGCTGCAGCAGCTCAAAAAATGGCTGACGAAAGCTGCCAAGGACAAAGAAGAATTGACTGCACAAAAAAATAAAGCAGAGAAAATGTTAGCTGATACCAAAGCCGAGCTGGCGGCAGCTCAGGCTGAGTTAAAGAGTACATTTATTTCTACGTATTATAAATCTGAAGAAGAAGCCAATCAGTCCATGGAGCAGGCCGAGCAAAGGAAGAAGAACGCAGAAAAGCAATATCAGAGCTGTGATGGACTTGATAAAAAAGTACGATCAGATAAAGAAAAGACAGAGCTGAGAATTGCACAGTATCGACGAGATATTCCGAATTTGCAGGATAAGAGTGATAAACGAAAAGCAGTCTATACACAGCTGATGGAGAAAAAACAGCTGACGGAGCCTCAATGGAAGTGTGTGACAGAAAATTATGATAAGGCAGATAGACAGCAGTTTGAAGAAAAAATCAGACAATATCAGAGTAAGTTCAGTGCAGCAGGTAAGCAGAAGGCAGTAGCAGAGAAAGCCATTGCCGGCTGTGTGAAGCCGGATATGGAACAGCTTTGTTCTGAACAAAATGCAGCAGAAGCGGCATGGAAAAAAGAACAGGCCCTTTATGAACTCTATGCGGAAATGTATAAAACCAATCATCGGGTTTGTGAAGCGTTGATGCCGAAGATGGCTGAGCGAAGCAAAATCATGGAAGAACACAGGAGACTGGATGATTTGTACAATTTGTTAGCAGGCAAAGTGACGGGAGCCAGAATGGATATCGAGACGTATGTGCAGCGATATTACCTTGAGAGAATTCTGTATGCCGCCAATAGGCGTTTCGGTGAAATGTCTGCCGGGCAGTTTGAACTGCGGATGTGTGATATCACGAAGGCGGGTGAAGGAAGAAACAGGGGGCTGGATTTGATGGTTTATTCCAATGTCACCGGCAAGGAGAGGGAAGTTCGCACCCTTTCCGGCGGAGAGTCGTTTATGGCGGCATTGTCGCTGGCGCTTGGCATGGCAGATCAGATCCAGCAGAGTTCATCGGCCATTCATCTGGATATGATGTTTATTGACGAAGGATTCGGCTCATTGGACAGCCAATCAAGAGATCAGGCAGTTCGGGTACTGCAGCAGATGGCAGGAGGATCGAAGCTGATAGGTATTATTTCACATGTGTCTGAGCTGAAACAGGAAATAGAAGACCAACTGATTGTCAGCAAAGATGAAGAGGGTAGTTCAGCCAGATGGCAGATCAGCTGACAGCAGGGAAATTGTCTGATACCTATTGATAGTAGGAAGAGGAAAAGAATCGAATGAATTTTAAAGAGGCACTGTGTGTGCTGAAACTTACAGGCAATGAGGATAGGACGGCCATCAAGCGACAGTATCGACGATTGATGGGACAGTTTCATCCGGATGTTATTGGTTCTGACAGGCCGGAGCATATTCAGCAAGCGCAGCTGATCAATGAAGCCTATGGATTTTTGAAAGATTATGATATTAATCGCAGATCGTCGAGGACCGGACGTCAAAATGGTAATTTCAGGCAGAATGAACAGCATCCGAAATGGCAGGGGATGATGAATGAGGCAGCATTTTGTGAAAGGCCTATTTATCTATATTACAATCTGGATGATGAAGAGACAGAGCATATGTATTATCATGCTGCGGATGGAAAGTATATATGGCAGCCGGAAAACGAAGAGTTTGTATTGTTTATCATGAGTATTCATCATGTGGTGAAGGTACTTATGGAAGATGTGGAGAGCAGAATTGAATACCTGCAGTTGGATTGTGAGGCGGTACGAAGCAGGCAGTTTGAAGTACGGGCGCATTTACTAGATTTGCTGGCGCAGCAGTTTGTGGATCCGATGCAGGTGCTGACATATTTGTCAGCACCGGTGAAATATGACAAAGACGGCAGAGGCATCTGGCATTTTAGAGCGTGGATCGGCACGAAAAGAAGAGACAGTGTTTTTAAGCAGATGATGTGTCTGAAGCAAGGAGAAATGCTTTATCCGAAGACATTTGCCGGTAGTAAAATTCTGGTACGGAACAAAGAAGGAAAGGCACTGGGGCATCTTTCGTTTGAGGATGACTGGATTTATCTGTGCGTGATTCCATTGCTGAAGCAGAAGAAAGCGCAGGTGCGCATGGTGACAGCCGGTGTGGAGGTGAGACAGGACATCAGGACTTATGCTGTGAAGACAGATATTGATTTCTATCTTCGGATTGAAAAAGATGCCGACCAATATAAGCCTCCTGCAGATTTGAACTTGAAAATTGCGGATTTGTTGTTAAAATATGAATTATACATAAAAAAAGAGAAATCGTATAGATAACAAATTGTGTTTACAAAAAGGGAAAAGGATGGAGTTACTTGTAGAAAGTTCACTGAAATATCATTTGACAACAGCCCGCAAAAACGGCGTAACAAAAACAGAGATGGCAGAAATTCTGACACATGTTGCTTTTTTATGCAGGATGGACGAATGCATGGGCATTGTTCAATATGACAAAAGAAGTCTATGCGGATGATCAATGCAAAGCAGTTCACGGTGGTTCCTTTGGCATGGGAGAACCAACAGCAGAGCTGTATGATGATCTGTAATTAAGATTGATGGAGTGTTTTCATAATCTCACAGATATAGAGATCATGATAATCTCGGTTCGGATAGTAATAGTTTTCAACATTTGAATCGATAAATTCCTGGTGAATATAAGGTGATTTATAAAGCGGACGACATAAAAAGACAGTGTGTGCCTCCTCAAAATAAGGAATGTCATTGTAAAAATTTAATGTCAGTCCGCTTTTTTGTATTTTATTTTCGTCACGTCCGGAAACGCTTCCGAGATAGCTGAGAATTCGCTTGTTTTTCTTTGTCTGATCAAAAAAGGATAAAGAAAGAAAATCAGAATGGTCGACAAATTCATGCGTATAACGTTCGGGACGGATATTGATGTAGGCAACATTTTTACGAAACATATGTCCAAGGGCGCCACTGGCTGCAGTCATCGTATTAATTTGTTCTTTGTACATAGAAGTAATTAGGAACCAGTCATCTTCAATCATTGAAAAAGGGTTGAAAATGAAAGATTTTGTGTTTATTTCTGTTAATTTAGCCATAAAAACTCCTTTCTGGTCATTTAAGAGGGCTCCTGCATTTTCCATAGTGTCAAAGCAGTGTAGAGTGTAATCGCATCCTTCAGATTTTGTGGATTAAAACCAGTTATTTCGGCAATACGGTTCAGGCGAAAGAGAAGGGTATTGCGGTGGATGAATAAAGCGTCAGCGGTTTTTTTCAGACTTTGGTTGTTATCAAAATAGGCTTCCAGGGTCTGAATCCATGTATTTTTATCCGGATCGGAATGAAGGAGCGGACCGATAATGTGTTGGATATAATGTGATTGCTTGGATGTCGGTATGTTCAGAAGCAGATGTTCAAAACAGATATCCCGAAAGTCTGTTATTTTCTTGTCGGGATTAGTGAACGCTGCAATCTTTAAAGCGGATGCGGCATGTTTATATTGAGTATGAATCTGGGTCATGTTGTCGGCATAGCCGCCGATGCCGATGCGGTAATCGGGCTGCAGGGTCTGGGAGAGAACAAAATCCAGACTGTCGATGAATTTGTTCAAAAAGTGCTGTTTCGACAGCAAGCTGTTTTCATTATAGGGGACGAGAAATGTCAGTGCGTTCGGAATAAAAACAAGGCGGGCTTGCAGGGAATTTAAACGCAGTTTTATCGTATCCATTAATCTGGAAATACTTCGCTCATAGTAGACGATTTCGGAATCTCCGCCATCCGTTTCGGAAGTTTCAAAGGTGTTGTCCGGAAAAGCAACTGTTGCGATGAGATAACATTGGGCCGGATTAAAATGATGCAGTTTGATCTGATAGTTGAAATAAAATTCATTATTATGCCATGGGTCGGTCAGGAGGTGGGTAAGAAACTCATTGCGCACCTGTTCTTCAGCATTGACAGATTCTTTAAGTGTAACCTGTTCAATGAGAAGTTCGGTTGTGCTTTGGAGCATGCGTCCGATCGTTTCATCATGTTCGCCGATGCCAACACCAACAACGCCAATGATATCATTTTGGAAATGAATCGGAAGAGAAATGCCGGGAACGACATTAGGGTAGCGCAGCGCTTCTTCGGGGCGCATTGTATAAGGTTGCCCGGTCATCAAAACCTTGCGGGCGCCCAGATGTTTTTCTCCGATTCGGACAGAATCTGTTGAAGCGATAATCATGGCATCTGTATCCATAATATTGATAACAACGTGAATAAAACGGGATGTGTAATTAATAATGTATTGTGCCAGTTCAGATGTCAGCTTCATTAGATCACTCCTCAAAGAATATCAGTTTATTGTGCGAAGCCGCAGATAACGGAGGCGTCTTCGGTTGTCTCTGCTGTTGTGACAGCGGCGGTTCGTACGGCACGGATCATCAGATCCAGAGACATAGACGGCACGGAAGGATCCTTGGCAATTGTCATATCTGGTGTATAGGGAACATGCATCATGCCTGCACGGATCGGCAAATGGTGCTTCGCGATATAGTTCAGTGTTCCATACATCAATAGGTTGCAGCAATAAGTACCGGCTGAATTGGAAATATAGGCCGGAATATTGTTTTTATGCAGAGCCAGCATAATGCTTCGGATCGGCAATGAAGAAAAATAAGCAGCAGGACCATCAGGATCAATCGATTCGTTTAAAGCCAGGTAGCCTTCATTGTCCGGCCACGGAAAGTCAGCAGTATTGATGGCAACTCTTTCTATAGAGATAGCGGCACGTCCGTAAGCCAGTCCTGTACATATGATCAGTTCCGGATTATAACAATCAATGGCTTTCTCCATTGTTGGGATGCAGAGATGTCGATTAACGGGTATTGTTGCATATTGAAATGTAAAGTCTTTATACTGACACCCGTTTAATGCCTCCGCAAGGGCAAGGGATGGATTAAAGTTGTCTCCGCCAAAAGGTTCATAACCTGTAATAAGAATATTTCTGCTCATTGTATGCCTCCTTTGAGTCGTGATGTGTTGAATGATGTAATTATCTTGTCACAGGCACGATAGAATGTAAATTGTTGAAATGCACAATGAGAGAAATATAGTAAAATCAAGGGCTGTATGGAATTATGAGTAGAATATAACACGAATTTGCATCAAATAAAAGTTAAAAATGAAAAATAAATAGTATAAATGCACTATTTACAAAAATAAAATTAGGCAATAAAATAAGTCCATCATTGAAACACGAAGAATTGAATTTGAAAAACAAAGATACAAAGGTGTATGTCACAGATATTTTATCTGTACATACATTTTTTTTATCCAAAAACCGGAAATGTAGTTGCATGATCCGGAGAATAGGGAGGCGCAATCATATGGCTTATGTCAAAATTGAGATCAAAAACCTGTCAAAGCATTATGAAAATATGGCAGTTGGTACTGAAAAGAAAAATAAGAAGAAACCGATTCCAAGAAAAAATGTCATTGATCATATGAATCTTAAGATTTATTCTCATGAGTTTATCTGTGTCTTGGGACACAGCGGATGCGGAAAGAGCACATTGCTGAATTTGTTAGCCGGTTATATTAAACCGGATGAAGGAGAAATACTTCTGGATAAAGGGCGCTCAAAAGTGACAGGCCCTTCCAGGAACAGAGGTGTTGTTTTTCAGGAGCATGCATTGTTTCCGTGGTATACCGTTGAACAGAATATTGCTTTTGGTCCAAGTGTCTGTCATAAACCGAAAGAAGAGCAAGATGCTCTGGTGGACAAATATATCAAAATGATTGGTCTGGAAGAATACCGCAAAAATTATCCGGATCAGTTATCCGGCGGTATGAAGCAGAGAGTCGGCATTGCAAGAGCTTTTGCCAACCAGGCAGAAATTCTTTTGATGGATGAGCCCTTCTCAGCACTAGATGAATTTACAAGGGCTAATATGCAGAAAGAATTATTGAAGATATGGAATGAAGATAAAGCAACCGTGGTTTTTATCACGCATAGTATAGAAGAAGCGGTACTTTTGGCTGATCGTGTCATTGTGATGGGGGAAGGCCATGTGTTGACAGATACAGCCATTGATATGGAGCGTTCAGACAGAGTCATCGAGAATACAAAGTTTCTTGATTATGTGAACTATTTTAAGCGTTTTATTCAGGATGACCAGACAGATACGGAAGAAGAAAAGGAGGAAGAGGCATATGAACAGGAAGAAATCTTACAATAGTACAGTTGTCAGAGGCATTTCAATTGTGGCCTTTCTTATGATATGGCAGAGTTTTTGCATGTATAACGAAACAGCAGAAATGATCAATCCGGTATTCTTACCAAGTCCCTTGCAGGTCTTTCAGACCATGCTTCAGTATCTCAAAGACGGCTCATTATTTGAACATGTTTCAGCCAGTATGATCCGAATATTTGAAGGCTATTTCCTTGGTATCGGTATTGCGATTGTTTTGGGGTATTTTATGGCAAGACTGAGAATAATGAATGATATTCTGGATCCGCTGCTTGGTATTTTCGGCAGTATACCGCCCTATGCTTTTTGCCCGTTGTTTATTATCTGGTTTGGTATTGGTGAAACATCAAAGATTTTCCTGATTACATACACAACGTTATTGCCAATGATCGGTTACGTTGTACAGGGTGTTCGAAGTGTTGATCCATTGCTGATGCGTTCAGCAAAGAGCTTGGGAGCAACGGAGATGCAGGTATTTGCCAGGGTGCTTGTTCCCTCTGCATTGCCTTATGTATTAAATGGTATGAAAGTTTGCCTAGGCTTAACATTCTCAGCTTTAATTGTTGCAGAGATGATGGGTGCGAGTACCGGTCTTGGGTATATTATTGTTAATGCAAGAAACTGGTTCCTGGTATCAGACATGTTCTTGTCGCTGGCTTTGATTGCATTGATCTATACAATTATCAAACAGATTATTTGTTTGGTGGAGGCAAGACTTTTGAAATGGAAGCATTCCGGAATGGATGCAATTGAGTAAGGCGGCGATAACATCATGTTGATACTGGAAAATGGTATATTTGTGACAATGGACAAAGCCAGAAATGTGTATAAAAATGCGGCACTTGTCATAGATGGTCACAAAATTGTAGCAATTGGTGATAAAGATACAATAGAGAAAAAGTATGCCCATGAACAGGCCGAAAGGATTGATTGCACGGGAAAAGCGGTTTTCCCGGGATTTGTGAATACACATATTCATTCTGCACTGTTGTCAGAGGTGTGGCAGAGAATCTCGGCAGAGCGCCTTCTTATACGGCATCTGTTCCCCAGGGGGATGATCTGACGGCATCGGAAAGTTATGTGTTCAGTCTTCTTGGGGCAGCAACGGCTTTGCGGTTCGGGTCAACAGTGATCAGTGATAATTATGCCAACAGTATGGCCAATGCAAAAGCTTTTGAAACCATCGGTATTCGTGCACTTGTCAGTGAAAGAGTCCATGATATGATCTTTTACGGATTGGCCGATGGTATTTATGAAAAGGATGAGGCACTGGGCAAAAATTTATTCGAAAAAAATATGGCTCTGTTTGAAAAATACGGGGATCCGGATGGACGTATTCTTCCCTGCTGGGGTCCTCATGCACCGGATACATGTAGCCGTGAACTTTTGAAAAAGATTGCAGATGCGACACATAAGCATCCGGCACCGGTGACAACGCATCTGGCCCAGAGCCGGATGGAACTGGACAGAGTCAGGGAAATCTATCATATGTCATCGACGGAGCTTTTAAAAGAATGCGGACTGTTAAATGACGCCTTAATGGCTGCCCATGGTGTTTTTCTAACGGAAGAAGACATGAAGCTTCTGGCAGATGGACAGGTGCAGATGATACATATTCCTGAAGGTAATGCAAAAGCCGGCGCGATTGCAGATGTTTACGGGATGCAGCAAAAAGGACTGAATGTGGCAATCGGGACGGACAATGGCGCAGGCAACATGATTGAAAATATGCGGATAGCGCTGATTGCAGGAAGAATCAATCGTCATTGTGTAACAGATCCACTGCCGGAACAGATTCTTGAAATGGCCACGGTCAATGGCGCGAAGGCCTTGCATATGGAACAGAAAATCGGAAGTCTGGAAGTCGGCAAGCTGGCAGATCTTGTTATTATGGATTATGACAATTTGCATATGACGCCGTGTACCGATGTCATCGGAAATCTGGTCCATCTTGGTCTTGGCAATGATGTGGAAACAGTGATCGTCAATGGAGAAATTGTTGTGGAACATGGACATGTTCTTCATATTGATGAGGAAGAAGTTATGCGGGATGCAAGAAGGATTGCCCAACTGAAATGGGCAAAATCGGATCCGTCATTAGACACGAAATACAGTTATATTTTTTAGATTTTAAGGAGTGAAAGCGTATGAAAAAAGTAATTTTTGATCCAAAAGAGCAGAAAAAGATAGGTATGCTGACACCGTCATCCAACACGGTACTGGAGCCCATTTGCTCCAATATGGTCAGCGGTCTTGAAAAACTGGTGACTATGCATTACGGAAGATTCCGTGTAACGAAGATTTCTCTTGAAGCAGATGCTTTGTCACAGTTTGATACAACACCGATGATGGAAGCTTCAAAGCTCCTGGCAGATGCAGATGTGGATGCCATCGCCTGGAACGGAACATCCGGCGGATGGCTCGGATTCGATGTGGACAGACAGC
>OLRE01001531.1_pt1 | contig 22167 bp, 18 predicted proteins | sample 1672461 | NCBI WGS metagenome assembly OLRE01 (sample SAMEA3136688, study PRJEB25190) | human gut metagenome | biome: human gut; feature: human-associated habitat; material: faeces | place: Austria | collected 2013
TGTTCTTTCAGCTTCGTGATCATGCCAAGACTGATCTCTTCGATCGTCAGACCATAAATTCGTCCTACAGCCGCAGCTGCCAGGGCATTGTAGACCATATGTATTCCCGGAGTCGGAACGAGTACGTCAAAAGCATCCTCTCCCAGATGGATACGGCAGGCAACCCCTTTCAGGCCCTTACTTTCAATCTGATCGGCATACACATCACGTTCACTGTTCAAGCCAAAAAATACCGGCTTCACACCATTGTACTCACGGACCGTAATAAGTTTATCATCGTCACCATTCAGAACGATATGTCCATTCGGCTTCATAGACTGGAATATCTCTGTCTTTGCTTTCAAGACTCCGTCTCTGTCTCCCAGATTCTCCAGATGACAGGTACCGATGTTTGTGATCACACAGGTATCCGGTTTTGCAATCTTTGTCAGCCGGGCCATCTCGCCAAAATCACTGATTCCCATTTCCAGAACTGCAATCTGATCTTCATCACGAAGTCTGAATACTGTAAGAGGAAGTCCGAGCTCATTATTAAAGTTTCCCTGTGTTTTCAGAGTGCGGTACTTTTCTTTCAGGACAGATGCGATCACTTCTTTGGTGCTGGTCTTTCCAACGCTTCCCGTAATACCTACAACCGGAATCTGCAGCTGTTCCAGATAAAACTCTGCGATATCTTTAACTGCCTGAAGAGAAGCATCTACCTGAATATATGCATAGTCAGCCTCCGGCAGTTCTCGCTCGGAAAGTGTTGCAAGCGCTCCCTTCGTCATCACATCCGGAATAAAACGGTGTGCATCGACTCTCTCTCCCACGATTGGCACAAACAGACAGTCTTTCTCAATCTTGCGGCTGTCTGTAGTAATTGCAGAAATCTCCTGATCCAGCAGAGCATTGTCGCCATGCCAGATGCCATTACATACTTTTGTAAGATTTCTCAAAGTAAGATTTTTCATTCTGATTTCCTCTCCTGATATGTTACCTCAATTCAGGTACATATTCGTCTGTTAAGCATACTTTTTCTGAGACACTTTGATCAGTTCTTCACACAGTGTCGGATAATCCATACCCAGAACCGCTGCTTCCTGCGGGATCAGGCTGGTCGGTGTCATTCCCGGAAGCGTATTTGCCTCCAGACAGTAGATTTTTTCATCTTTTGTCACAATGAAATCCAGACGGGCATAGCTCTCCATCTCCAGTGCATGATAACCATCCACGGCTGCTTCCTGAAGACGTTTTGTCAGTTCTTCTGAAATCGGCGCCGGACAGGTTTCTTTTACTGCACCTGGTTTGTATTTATTTTCATAATCATAGAAGCCCTGTACCGGAACGATCTGAACGACCGGATATGCCTTACCGTCCACAACAGCAACTGTGTATTCAACACCTTCTACAAATTCCTCTACAACTACTTCGTTTTCATAAGTGAATGCACCATCCAGTGCTTTCGTGTAGTCTTCCTGGTTATCAACAATATAGACACCGATACTGGAACCACCGCAGCATGTCTTGACAACAACCGGAAAATCCATTCCCAGCTCCTGTGGAGTTTCCACACGGTCCTTTTTCTTCATGGCCTTACCTGCCGGAGTCGGAACACCTCTCATCTGGAACATTGCCTTGGTCACACCTTTATCCATTGCCATGGCACTGCTCAGATATCCGGTTCCGGTATATGGAATACCCATCAGATCAAATGCTCCCTGCAGCTTACCGTCCTCCCCGTTGGCTCCATGAAGTCCCAGGAAAACAAAATCTGCTTTTTTACAAAGATCGATGACATTCGGTCCAAAGAAATTTTTTCTTGTTTTTTTCAGTTCAGCCATCTGCAGATTAAATCCTCTGATATAAGCTGCTGCTTTTTCCACATCATATTCTGCCGGGAACGGATCTTCCCAGTCTACCTCTTCCTGACCACAGAAAACATCTACCAGAATCGCCTGATGTCCTTTCTGTCTCAACGCTCCGCAGATTCCTGTTCCAGATACGATTGAAACATCCCTTTCTGTGCTGGTTCCACCTGCTAATACAACAATTTTCATTTTCTCATCATCCTCACATAATATTCTAACTCATCCACTTGTGAGCAAGCTCACATGGATTCAGATCTTTTCCCCCTGGTATCAGTATATAACTACCGGCAATCCAGAATCTACATTCTGATAAATTGTCTGCGCCTGCTCTTCCGGCAGCACTATACAGCCTTCTGTACTCATCCAGCTGTCTGAGGAGCCAAAATCCACACTCTCCTCTGAGCTTCCAAAATCGCCAGAATCCCCAGTTTCATCTGACACATCCGTTCCTGTAATGACCAGACCGGAATCTCCATAAATGCCAAGTTTGTCTGTAAAAGGCATCCAGAAATCTACAGAAGCAGCCTCCTGCTTGTCACCCAGTCTGTAAACACCTGTCGGCGTACTGCTGCTTGCCGCAAAACCAGTATCCACAATCGGGGATCCATTCTGATATAATACCATTCTTTGACGGGTAAGGTCAATTTCTATATAGGAATATCCGATATCATTTGTATTACGGCTCTGCGCTTCCTGTTCATAAACAGGTTCCCGTACTTCTGTCTTTTTGTCCATGATATCCTGATATAATGCATCTGTTTCTTTTTCCTGGTCGATCACCCAGCCATAATTTCCACCGGATACCGTAATTTCCTGATTGTCATAAGTAGAAAAAGTTCGTTCTGTGCCTACAGTGTCATACTTCTTCGCAAGCTCCGAAATATAATCTGCAATAACCGCCTTATCCAGCACCAGATCATCATTTTCGTCCTTTGTCAGCCAGTTTTTGATCACAGACCGATCTACTGTTTCCTTGCGGTCGCTGAAATCATACGTAACCACAACATCCGTAAGTTCATTCATCTGCTGGCAGTCTTTTGTCAGATCATCTGCATACACGGTCGGATTTATGTAACATCCGTCTTCTTCCAGATTTGCAACTGTCCTGCCGGTAGTAACAGCATTTTTGATGTCCTCCATCAGTTTATCACGGTCTATTTTTGTTCCTTCAATTTCCGGAACAACTTCAAATCCATCATCGATTTCCTTTATATACGCATCCACCGGCTCTACATTGTCCTGCATACATTTCAAACTGGCAGTTTTCTGTTCAAACAGGCTTTCATCATAAGACACAGAAGAAGGCAGCTCATAAGTCATTTGCTGGCTGAATGCTAAAAACCAGCTAAAACGATTCTGTTTGTGAAGCAATTTATTTACACTGCCGTCAGATGTATATTTCAATTGAATTTCATCCGCTGTGATTGCTTCCTGTCCGTTTCCTCTGGTCTGTACTGCCAGTGCATATACCCCTGTCTTCTGTTCCAGCAGGTTCTCTGCTTCCTTCTCTGTCATATAAGAACAGTTAAAACCATTCACCTGTGAGCCGGGAAGAAAATGCTCGGTAAAATAATAAACTCCAAAAAAGTAGGCGCCTGCGGTAAGCAGGAGCAGTACAATAATAAAACCGATCAGTAGTTTTCTTCCTTTGTCCATACTCTTGTTATTTTCCGCCATGGCGCCTCCTTAACATTCGGAAATATGAAATTTTATTCAGCCAGTAATTTCTCTACACTGGCAAGTTTAACGCAAACGACAAATACCTGTGCCGCTTTTTCAAGCTCTTCAATCGGTGGGAAAGATGGTGCAATACGGATATTGCTGTCTTTCGGATCCTTTCCATATGGATAGGTAGCTCCTGCTCCAGTCATAACAACGCCGGCTTCTTTTGCCATTGCTACGATCTTTTTCGCACATCCGTCCAGGGATTCGAAGGAAATAAAATATCCACCCTTTGGTGTTGTCCATTCTCCGATTCCAAGTCCGCCAAGTTCCTTCTCAAGGGTAGCCTCTACCATTTCAAACTTTGGACGAAGGATTGCTGCATGTTTTCTCATATGTGCATGAACACCTTCAAGATCCTTGAAGAATTTTACATGACGAAGCTGATTCAGTTTATCATGTCCGATCGTCTGTACGGTAATGTATTTGCGGATATCATCCAGGTTTGCCTTAGATGCTGCCAGAGCTGCAATACCAGAACCTGGGAAGCTGATCTTGGATGTAGATGTAAATTTATAAACCATGTCCGGATTTCCGGCTTTTGCGCATTCATCCAAAATTTCAAGAAGGAAATCCTGATCTTTTTCGTCATCATAAAGATGATGTACACTGTAAGCATTATCCCAGTAAATACGGAAATCCGGTGCTGCCGGTTTCAGATTTGCAAAACGCTTAACGGTCTCTTCAGAATATGTGTATCCCTGTGGGTTAGAATATTTCGGTACACACCAGATACCTTTGATTGCCGGATCTTCACTTACCAGTTTTTCTACCATATCCATATCCGGTCCTTCCGGTGACATTGGGACATTGATCATTTCGATTCCGAAGAACTCTGTGATCTTAAAGTGACGATCATATCCTGGAACCGGACAGAGGAATTTTACTTTATCCAGCTTGCACCATGGAGTGTTTCCCATAACACCGTGGGTCATGGAACGTGATACAGTATCAAACATAACATTCAGGCTGGAGTTTCCATAAATAATAATGTGTTCCGGATCAACCTCAGAAATTTCTCCGAGAAGACGTTTGGCTTCCGGAATACCATCCATTACACCATAGTTACGACAGTCAACGCCTGTCTCACATCTCAGGTCTGTGCTGCTTGACAGAACATCCATCATATCCATGGAAATATTCAGCTGATCAACTGACGGTTTACCACGTGACATATCAAGGGCAAGTCCCTGTGCCTTGATTTCTGCATACTGCTGATCCAGCTCTTTCTTGACAGCCTGAAGCTGTTCTTTGCTCATCTCACTGTATTTCTGCATTGTTCGTCCTCCTCGTGCCGCTTCCAGAATACTGTCCGGCAAAATTCATTCATCTTATAATGGATTTTCTGATATAGCTTTTATGCTAAATCATTATCCTGTATATTTTAGTATGGTAAAATACTGATTGTCAAGTCCCTAGCAATATAAAAAACTTGCACAATTTCGAGCTTTCACCTATACTAAATAAGCAGAATATACAAATCAGGTTATCAAAGAAAGGTTATCATATATGTGGATTGCAAATGACTGGAAAGAATACGAAGTAATTGACACTTCCTGCGGTGAAAAACTTGAACGCTGGGGAAAATACACGCTGGTACGCCCGGACCCACAGGTGATCTGGGACACCCCAAAGATAAGCCGTGGATGGAAAAACATGAATGCTCACTACCACAGAAGCAAAAAGGGCGGCGGTGAATGGGAATTCTTTGATCTCCCACAGCAGTGGGATCTTCATTACAAGGATCTTACTTTTCATCTGAAACCATTCAGTTTCAAACACACTGGTCTTTTCCCGGAGCAGGCTGTCAACTGGGACTGGTTCGGTGATAAAATTCGTAAAGCCGGACGCCCGATCAAAGTCCTGAATCTTTTTGCTTACACAGGCGGTGCAACTCTGGCTGCTGCCGCTGCCGGTGCACAGGTTACACACGTAGACGCTTCCAAGGGTATGGTTGCCTGGGCCAAAGAAAATGCAGCTGCATCCGGACTTTCTGAAGCACCGATCCGCTGGCTGGTAGATGACTGTGTGAAATTTGTAGAACGTGAGATCCGCCGTGGAAATCACTACGATGCGATCATCATGGATCCACCATCGTACGGACGTGGACCAAAAGGTGAGATCTGGAAGATTGAAGAAGCAATTCATCCGCTCATCAAGCTGTGTGTGAAGCTTTTAAGTCCAAATCCGCTGTTTTTCCTGATCAACTCCTATACTACAGGACTTGCTCCGGCTGTGCTGACTTATATGCTGGCTACAGAGCTGAAAGAATTTGACGGACATGTCGATTCCCAGGAAATCGGACTCCCGGTAACTTCCAATGGGCTGGTACTTCCATGCGGTGCTTCCGGCCGTTGGGAAGCGAAATAGAGTATTCAAATTCTTCTGAAAATTTGATAATTTTTATCATTATTTTCTTGAATCTCCTGAAGTACAGCGATATAATATCAGTATCAGAAATGTATCAGTAAGTTACTGTGAACGAAACGAATGGTAACTTCAGGAGAGGTGAATCGTATATGGAAGAAAAAGCGAAAAAAGACGCACTTCCCTACACCTGTACTCCGGCCTATGACCGCAGCCACTGTGGGAATTGTGTCTGCGCCACCTGTTATGAGCAGGAATTCTGTGATCACTGCAGCTCCTGCAAGGATCTTTCCCATAAGAAAGAATCCTGCAACAGCTATGAGGGCGCCTATTGTTATTAACGACAAAAAAGATGCTGACGTGCATTGCATGTCAGCATCTTTTTTGCTCTTTCAAACTGCCTTTCGTTCTTTCGGAAATGTCATCGTGATCTCGGTTCCTTTGCCAATCTCACTGGCCATCTTCAGTGTACCGCCAAGGAATGTCACACCGTGTTTGACGATAGAAAGACCCAGTCCTGTTCCGCCGATTGCCTTGGAATGGCTCTTATCCACACGGTAAAATCTTTCAAATACCCTGCTCTGGTCTTCACCCGGAATACCGATTCCATTGTCTTTGACACGAATCTCCACATTTTCTCCCAGATCACGAAGATGAATACTTACCGTTCCATCCTCTTTATTATACTTGATACCATTGTCGCATAGATTATAGATCACCTCATCCAAAATTGGATGCACCGTCGTAAGCATCGTTTTGCCACCGTCTATATAGAGATGTACATTCTTCTTCTCTGCAACTTCTCTCAGACGGCCACAGACATCCTTCACTATTGTATACGCATCCAACTTCTCCCATTCATATGGATTTTCACCCTCATCCAGCTGCGAAACCTTGATCGTATCTTCTACCAGCGTGATCAGACGCTGTGCTTCGTTATAAATTCTGCCCGCAAACTTCTTGATGTCCTCTTCTTTGACAAGTCCGTCCTGGATGATCTCTGCAAATCCAGAAATAGAAGTCAGAGGTGTTTTCAGCTCATGAGATACATTTGCAGAAAATTCTCTGCGTAACTGTTCCCGCTCAACCTTCTCTGTTTCATTCATCAGAAGGATGACCGCACCCACAACTCTGTGTTCCCTGTTTACCGGGTTTGCGATCATCTGAATGGCTTCACTTCCCATATGAAGCAGAACACTTCCATGTTGTCCCTTCAGTACCTGTTCGATCAAAAGACGGAAATCTTCATTCCTGTTCAGAGAGTACACACTGTCACCAATCTTTGGATCTTTTAACTGAAACAGCTTCCATGCGCTGGAATTGCCCGAAAGAATCATTGTGTAACTGTCAATAACAAGAAGACCTTCCTGCATGTTTTCTGTAATAATGCCAAACTCTTCCTGATTCCGTCGGGCTGCTTCCAGCTGACTCTTGATCTGTCGGTTCTGTTTGTAAATCTTGCTGAGAAGCGGTCCTACTTCTTCATAAATCTGATTTTCTTCCGGATGCTCCAGATCTACATTATTGATCGGCTCCACGATCTTATTTGCCATATGCACAGACATAATTGCTGCCAGAATCAGCATCACAACAGCAATGCCTATAAGTGGTGGTACCAGTTCCATAAGAAGTACCCAGACAGAATACTGCGTACTGGATACCCTGAGTACACTGTTATCCGACAGTCGCAATGCATAGTACAAAGTTTTCTGCGACAGGGTTTTGGAAGTACGTTCCGCATGGCCGCTGCCCGTCTTCAGTGCTTCCTGAATCTCCTTACGGTCACCATGATTTTCCATAGTTGCGGCATCAGCCTGATTATCATAGAGAACCGTTCCGTCTTCCGCAATATAGGTGATACGGTCATCTTTTTCTTTGATCTGTTTCAGATAATCTATACCATTCTCCTCTACACCATATACCAGATAAGTTGCTTCTTTTTTCAACTCAGTATTGATCTGTTTTCCAAAATGCTGATAAAGGATTGCCATAACACATGCAATCCCAAAAATCAGTACAGCCGCAGCTACCAGTATGCTTGATTTAAAAATCTTTTTTGTCACATCAATGACCTCCTAATTGATGTTCATTATTTCTGTGAACACCAGTAATTGCATACTCAACCCATTCTGCAATATTCACTGCGTGATCTCCGATTCGTTCCATATATTTCGCAGTCATAAGAAGGTCAAGGCCTGCTTTTGCATCCAGATTCTGATACATAAGCTCTGCCAGCTCCTCTTTGATCCGATTAAATGCATCATCTACCTGATCATCGTCATCAATAACTTTGCGGCAAAGATCCAGATCTCTCTTGACAAAAGCATCTACGCTTTCTGTCACCATGCCGACTGTCATCTCCGCCATCTTGCCGATCAGTTCCGGAATCTGCACATGATTTTCCTCAATGAACTTGGAAAGATCCGCAATATCCGATGCCTGATCTCCAATTCTTTCCATATCTGAAATCATTTTCAGTGCTGCAGAAACCTCTCTCAGATCTCTTGCAACCGGCTGCTGATGCAACAGAATACGCATACAGAGGTTCTCGATCTCGCGCTCTTTTGTGTCGATTTCCTTATCAGTATCAAAGATTTCCTGGATACATTTATCACCGCGGATAGCTCTGTTCGAAAGTGAAATAGCCTTTTCACAGAGGCTTCCCATTGTAATGATCTGTACATGAAGTTCTTCAAGCTGCCGTTCGAAATGCGTTGCCATAATCAACCAAACCTCCCTGTAATATAGTCCTCTGTTCTCTTGTCTTTTGGCATGGAAAACAGAGTATCTGTATCGCTGAATTCTACAACTTCTCCCAGAAGGAAGAACGCTGTTTTATCAGAAATTCGAGTCGCCTGCTGCATATTATGCGTAACGATCACGATCGTATATTTTCCTTTTAATTCCATTGCAAGCTCTTCAATCTTGGAGGTTGAGATCGGATCAAGTGCGGAGGTCGGCTCATCCATCAGGAGAACTTCCGGCTCTACTGCGAGAGCTCTTGCAATACAGAGCCTCTGCTGCTGTCCGCCAGACATACCAAGTGCACTTTTCTTTAATCGGTCTTTTACTTCATCCCAGATGGCAGCATCACGGAGAGATTTTTCTACGATCTCATCGAGTTTTGCCTTGGAACGGATACCATGAGTTCTCGGTCCGTACGCAACGTTATCGTAAATACTCATCGGGAACGGATTCGGCTTCTGGAATACCATTCCGACTCTTTTTCGAAGAACGTTTACGTCCATATCTCCATAAATATCTTCTCCGTCAAGTTCTACTTTACCGGTGATCTTACAGCCTTCTACAAGGTCATTCATACGGTTCAGAGACTTCAGAAGTGTAGATTTTCCACATCCACTTGGTCCGATAAAAGCGGTAATCTCTTTTTCTGGAATATGCATATTGATGTCATGCAGTGCATGAAAATTTCCGTAAAAAAGATTCATATCTTCAATTGAAAGTTTGATATTATCACTCATGTTCTGTTATCCTTTCGCGATACGTTTTGCCACCATACCGGACAAACCGTTGATAATTAATACAAATAAAAGAATTACAACTGCGGTAGCAGATGCCTGATTCATATGAAGACCTTCACTGGAAAGTACATACATATGAAGAGCCAGTGTACGGCCGGATCCCATCAGATTCGGGACCTGAGCAACTGTTCCTGATGTATAGAGAAGTGCTGCCGTTTCTCCAATGATACGTCCGATTGCAAGGATGATTCCTGCCAGGATTCCAGGAACTGCTGATGGAAGTACGATAGTAAAGATTGTACGCAGCTTACCAGCCCCAAGTCCGAAACTTGCTTCTCTGTAAGAATCCGGAACTGCCTTTAATGCTTCTTCAGCGGTTCTCATGATCAAAGGAAGAACCATGATAACAAGTGTACATGCACCTGCCAGAAGAGACATTCCCCAATGAAGTGCTGTTACAAAGAACAGCATACCAAACAGGCCATATACGATTGAAGGAATGCCAGAAAGTGTTTCTGCTGTAATACGAATCACCTGTACCAGTTTATTTCCTTTTTTTGCATATTCTACAAGGTAGATCGCAGCAAAGATCCCAAGTGGTGCTGCAATTACCAGCGACAAAGCTGTCATAATAAAAGTGTTGATCAGTGATGGCATCAGAGAAACATTCTCTGATGTATATTCCAGGCTGAATAAGCTTGGTGTCAGATATGGAATACCTTTCACCAGAATATAAGCCACCAGGAAAATCAGGACTGCAAACGTAACAACTGCTGCACCAATCGTAAGAAGTGCAAGTACACCTGATCCTGGATGACGCAGATAAGACCGAATTCGATCTGCTGCTGATGTTTCATTTCTTTTTTTCATTTTTTCCACCATCGGTTCTGCTACTGCTGCGTTAGTTTGCATTCTCTGACCTCCTGTTCAGTAAAGAAAGACTCAGGTTGATGATCAGGATGAATACGAAAAGTACAACTCCTGTTGCAATCAGTGCTTCTCTGTGAAGACCTGTTGCATATCCCATCTCAGTTACGATATTCGCAGTCATGGTACGAAGACCTTTGAGCAGTCCGGCTGGCATTCTTGCCTGGTTCCCGGCTACCATGATCACCGCCATGGTTTCACCGATCGCACGTCCAATACCAAGAACGACTGCTGCCAGAATTCCGGATTTTGCTGCCGGAAGCATAACCACAAAAATACTTCTTTCTTTTGTTGCTCCCAGTGCAAGCGAACCTTCATAATAACTTTCCGATACACTGCGAAGTGCAGATTCTGTAGGTCCGATGATCGTCGGCAGGATCATGATCCCCAGAAGGAGGGATGCCGCCAGCCAGCTGGTTCCGGTTCCACCAAATGTGTTTCTGATCAGTGGAACCATAAGTACCAGTCCGAAAAATCCATATACGATAGAAGGGACACCTGCCATCAGCTCAATTCCGGATTTCAGTGGACGATAGATTTTTTTCGGACAATCACGATACGAGCACCCGAACGGCTGGATTCCATACCTTCGATTTGACCACGACGTTTATTCAAGTCCGAAATCACATCACCCATACTTTCTTCGGGAGTTACAACCTCGATCTTCATGATTGGCTCCAACAATACGGGACCGGCCTTTTCACAAGCCTTTTTAAATGCTTGGATAGCACAAAGTTCGAACGAAAGCTGGTCAGAGTCCACCGGGTGGAACGAACCATCGATTACAGTAACTTTTAAACTGTCTACGGGATAACCGGCCAACACACCGTTTTTCATAGCGGTAGTGAAACCTTTCTGAATAGAAGGAATAAATTCCTTAGGAATATTACCACCTTTTACTTCATCGACAAATTCCAATCCGCCTTCTTCACGAGTAGAAGGTTCTACACGTACGATAATATCGGCAAACTTACCACGACCACCGGTTTGTTTTTTAAACACTTCACGCAACTCAACCGGTTTGGTAATAGCCTCTTTGTAAGTAACCTGAGGACGGCCTTGATTACACTCGACTTTGAACTCACGTTTCAAACGATCGATAATAATTTCGGGGTGAAGCTCACCCATACCACTGATAACCGTTTGTCCGGTCTCTTCATTGGTAGCCACGGTAAAGGTCGGGTCTTCTTCGGCCAATTTCTGCAAGCCGATACCCAACTTATCGAGATCTTTCTGTGTCTTAGGTTCAACTGCAATACCGATCACAGGTGCAGGGAAATCCATAGCTTCGAGAACGATAGGAGCATCTTCTGCACACAACGTATCACCCGTGCGAATATCTTTGAAACCTACTCCTGCGCCAATATCGCCACAGTCGATAGATTCTTTCGGATTTTGTTTATTCGAGTGCATTTGGAACAAACGGGAAACACGCTCTTTCTTACCCGAACGGGAATTAAGCACATAAGAACCCGCTACGACTTCTCCCGAATACACACGGAAGAAGCAGAGACGACCTACATAAGGGTCGGTTGCAATCTTGAAAGCGAGCGCACACATCGGCTGATCGAAAGAAGGATGACGAACGATTTCCTTTTCGGGATCATTCACATCGTGTCCCACTACAGCAGGAGTATCTACCGGGCTGGGTAAAAACGCACACACGGCATCGAGCAGAGGCTGTACACCCTTGTTCTTGAAAGAAGAACCGCAAATCATAGGAACAATCTGCATAGCCAACGTTCCTTTACGAATTGCACGCATAATTTCCTCTTCGGTGATAGTCGAAGGATCCGTGAAATACTTCTCCATCAACTCATCATCACACTCGGCTATTTTTTCAAGCAGTTTGTCCCTCCATTCATCGCACTCGGCTTGCAAACTAGCTGGAATTTCCTCCACACTATAATCAGCACCCATTGCCTCGTCATGCCAATAAATAGCTTTCATTCTCACCAAGTCGACCACACCTTTGAATGTTTCTTCTGCACCGATAGGTACTTGAATGGGGCAAGGATTCGCACCCAAAACGTCTTTTAACTGACGGACAACTTCAAAGAAATTCGCACCCGAACGGTCCATCTTATTCACGTAACCGATACGAGGAACATTGTATTTATCGGCTTGGCGCCATACAGTCTCGGACTGAGGTTCAACACCGCCGACCGCACAAAACGCAGCCACAGCTCCGTCCAGCACACGCAAAGAGCGCTCTACCTCTACGGTAAAGTCCACGTGCCCCGGAGTATCGATCAAGTTGATTTTAAACTTCTCGTCCTTATAATTCCAGAAAGCGGTAGTAGCGGCAGATGTAATGGTTATACCACGTTCTTGCTCCTGCTCCATCCAGTCCATTGTAGCGGCACCATCATGTACTTCACCGATTTTGTGCGTCAACCCCGTATAGAACAAAATACGTTCCGAAGTCGTTGTCTTACCGGCATCGATGTGTGCCATAATACCAATGTTTCTGGTATATTTCAAATGAGCGTCAGATTTTGCCATTTTCTTTATTCCTTATTTTATTCAATTAAAATCTAAAATGAGCGAATGCACGGTTAGCTTCTGCCATCTTGTGCATATCTTCTTTACGTTTAAACGCACCACCCTGTTCGTTAAAAGCGTCGACAATTTCGGCAGCCAATTTGTCGGCCATCGTTTTGCCTCCTCTTTTACGAGAATAGATAATAAGATTTTTCATTGAAATAGATTCCTTACGATCGGGGCGGATTTCCGTAGGTACTTGGAAAGTAGCACCACCCACACGGCGAGATTTAACCTCTACTTGAGGTGTAATATTTTCTAGGGCTTTCTTCCATATTTCGAGGGCAGATTTTTCCTCGTTCGGCAACTTAGATTTCGCAATCTCCAATGCACTGTAGAAAATAGTATAGGCAATATTCTTTTTGCCGTCATACATCAAGTGGTTTACAAACTTCGAAACCCTCACATCATTGAATACGGGATCTGGTAATACAACCCGTTTCTTTGGTTTTGCTTTTCTCATTTTTTACAATAAATTGTCGTTCTTGTTTTTGGTTGCTGTCCTTTACATCTTCAACGAAGTCCGCCGACCTCATTTACTCAACCCAATCAGCCTATCCAATAAACGAGAACCAGTGTTCGACACTAATTCTTTAATTCTCTTTGCTGGCTTTTATAAAAAGGGGATTCTTATTTTTTACCCTTTGCGGCAGGTGCAGCGCCTGCTTTCGGTCTCTTAGCGCCATACTTGGATCGGCGTTGTGTACGTCCTCCCACTCCTGCGGTATCCAATGTACCACGAACGATGTGATAACGCACACCGGGAAGATCTTTCACACGACCGCCACGAACAAGTACGATAGAGTGCTCTTGCAAATTGTGACCTTCACCCGGTATATAAGAGTTCACCTCTTTCCCGTTGGTTAAGCGCACACGAGCTACTTTACGCATGGCAGAGTTAGGTTTTTTAGGAGTCGTCGTGTAAACTCTCACACACACACCACGTCTTTGGGGACATGAATCCAATGCGGGAGATTTACTCTTGTCTTCCAATACAACCCGTCCTTTTCTTACTAATTGCTGAATTGTAGGCATTTCTTAGAACTTTTTTAAAAAATCTTTTACTTATAACTCTTCTTATTTTTCTCTTTATCCACGACGCCAAAACCAGCCATTACTTTCACATAATCAAGCGATTATATAAAAATATCGACCTTCTACGGCATCAAAAGTGGTGCAAAGATAAAGACTAAATCATTAAAAACCAAACATATTGGGATTATTTTTCAGCTTTTTCTCTTTATGCCATAAACATTAAAAAAACGAATATAAAATTTTCGTTTTATTCGAAAAGCTCGATTTCCTCAAATCCGAGTCCCTTCTTATCTTTTTCCGAGAGCAACATTTCCTCGGCCTTTATAGGCCATTGCACGGCCACATGAGGATCGTTATAAAACAATGTCACTTCCTCATGAGGAGCATATACATTATCTACCTTGTAACAGAATTGGGCAGTTTCACTCAATACAGCAAAACCGTGAGCAAACCCTCTGGGAACAAAAAGTTGCTTTTTATTTTCATCGGACAGCTCTATCCCTACATACTGCCCGAACGTAGGGGACGTACGACGCAAATCAACAACCACGTCATAGACACGCCCCTGTGTCACTCTCACCAATTTGGACTGTGACCATTCACCCCTTTGGAAATGGAGTCCCCTCACCACGCCATAACTCGACCGCGACTCGTTGTCTTGAATAAAATCGACAACCCCTATATACTTCTCGAAAAGTTCCTTCTTATAACTTTCCATAAAATATCCCCGGCTATCGCCAAACACCTGCGGTTCTATGACAAAAACCCCCTTTAACTTCTGCTCTGTAAATTTCATCGAAATATATTTTGGAAGACAAAGATAGCGCAAGCCGAGAGGAGAAACAAATATAATCTCCTCTAAACGCAAAAGTTTTACAACAAAAGATAAAATTTATCAGAACCGCTACATGAGCACGATCAATTCAAGTCAAACTTTTCAACTGTAAACACAGAGACAACAACTTCCAGGCCTTTACCGGATCGGAGAAAACTCCGCTTTCAGGATTCTCCCACGCTCTTTCCAACCGGGGATAATCAAACCATTCCGAAACTTGCCCGAATCGCAAATCATGCACCACTTCATCGGCCCAACCTTTTAATTCCGTGGGAATATCATAAAGTCCCTCTACCTCATTTTTGGGAGCAAGCCTTATTTTTTCAGGAAGTAAAGGCATCACGATTTTATCCGAAAACCAAGCCTTTCGATGTTTACCCGAACTTCCATCGGCCAATGCAAAAGCGATTTCGATCAAGTTGTGATTTAAAAAAGCATTCCTGATTTGAACCCCGTAATACATACTCATTTTATCGACACTTCTCAACAAATGTGGTATACGTTCATAGCACAAATCACAAAACCGTAAATTTTCATTTTCCGAAACAAACGAATGTCGATATTCGGGTTTCCGTGCCAATCGTCTGAAATCGGCCGACAGGACCTCCGAAGGGACCAATGATGTAAAACTGTCACCCGGCAACGAAACCCCGCCTAAAAAATGATTAAGTCCCCATCCGCCACTAAGCACCGAAAGTCCGCGCTTGTGCATAACCCTGAAAAAAGCAGAGTAGGTAATTGTGTTCAAACCGTCGATAGGTTCCTCTTGCCATCTCGCCAGATAATCGAGCTCCTTCAACAACATCGATTTGGTAATTTTCACCTGTTCCATTGGCAAAGGTGTCTCTGCAAGCATCTCGGCACTCCACAAAACTCCGCTTTGATGAAGTTTCCCCCGATAATGCATATAGCTCTTCAACGACCTCGGAAGTCCTATTTCCTTCATCAGAGAAATAAATAACGCCGACTCCAAACTACCATTTAGCGACAAACCTTTCTCCATTTCTCCCATCAAGCTGTATCCGACGCTCCTGTACATCTGTTCCAGAAAAGCCTCCGGCAATCGCTCGGGCGGCTCCTCGCTCCACAATGAGACTCTTTTTTCAAACTCATACCAACGTTTCTCTACCAGCGAATAACCATTATAATGCAACAAAAATCCGGCAGGGAGCTGATGCACACCTTCCCAAAAAGTTTCATAAGGACTGCCATAAGTAGAATAGGCCAAGTAACTCGCCCATCGTTCCGCCGACAACAAAGAACGAATTCCACCGGCAAACAAAGCTTTGATTTCGGATGCGAAAAATAAGTTACCCCTTTGGGTGGCATAATACAAGGGCTTTATGCCAAACCGATCTCGGCAAAGCAACAATTCCTCCGACCAGCGATTGTATATAACGATAGAAAAGTATCCCTCGAACCGGTCGAAACAACCATCTCCCCAACGGTCATACGCTTTTGTAATCACCTCGCACATTCCACGAGTCGTAAAAGAATAATAATTTTCGAGCTGGCGCCGGACGTCTTCATAATTAAATATTTCACCATCTAACATAACGACCAATCCGGTATCGTTATCTTCGAACGGTTGTTTAGGAGCCACGGCCATATCGATGGTTTTCATGCGATTATGCATCAATCCCACCCGAGCATCAATAAAAGAAGAGACCCAACTATTAGGAGTCTCTTTCCCTCTGTGATTTTGTGCCGCAGACATATGAAGCAATACTTGCTCCATCAAATCCACCTCTCCCACTATCCCGGCTAATCCGCACATATTTTCTATTCCTCCGATTTTTTTTAGTTTTTATCAGCCAAACTGGGTTCACAAACCCGATGGAACAACTCACCCAAGGTTCTCGTGCAATCAAAATCCTCAGGAGTAACCTCTACTTGATATTCCTCTTCGAGCATCATAGCCAAAGAAACCTCAAATAAATAATTCCACTCTTCCAGACTTTTATAAAGAGTCTCCAAATTCAAAGATTCCCGATCCGTCCGATACAGCATATCGGCCACCAACTGCACAAAACGATTCTTCTCCATATATCCCTTTTTCCCTCATAAACGACTATATGGCCTCATTTGTTCAAAGGATTTCACAAACCGCTGTTCATTCGTTACCTCGCTCTACTGCACACCCCTCTGTATGAAATATTTATTAAAAAAACCGAACCTATTTCTAAGATTTACATTACCTTTGAAGTATCAAATTACATTTGGTTATGAAAAATATCATTCTTTTCGACGTTAATCAACAGCATTTCGATCTTTTACCGCTGGCATTCACCCGTCCGGTTTCGGACATTAGAATAGGAATTCTTACCATACGAGAAAAATGGGAACACCGGTTACCCGGCATGTACTCCTATCTCACACCCGAATATATGGCAGCCAAATATCCGGCGGCTCTCTCGGACGATAACATTTTTATCGCAAGCCACATTCTTCCCGACGATTCATTGGTAAAACAAATATCCGATTTGGATCCCGGAGAAGCCATCGTCTGCAATCAAGAACTGCTTGCATTTCGAGGAAATGAAGCCGATTTCCGAAACGAACGATACAATCGCACGATAGAGTACGACCACACGCTGAAATGTATCCGACATCTTTATGATATATTTCTGACGAACGGAGAATGTCTGGAAGCCGATTTCCGACTCATTACAAACGGACGAACGAGCGAGAAACTCAGCGATTCGAACCGTATCATCGGCGAACCCTGCTTCCCAGACGGAACTCCCAAGATATTTTTAGAACCGGGAGCACATGCCGAATGTGCAATTTTCAACGTCACAAACGGTCCCATATACTTAGGGAAAGACTGCGAAATCATGGAAGGCAGTTGCATTCGCGCGCCATTCGCTGCCTGCGAACACGCCGTTGTCAACATGGGTACTAAAATTTATGGAGCGACCACGTTGGGGCCATATTGTAAGGTAGGCGGAGAATTGAATAATGTAGTCATGTTCGGATTCTCCAATAAAGCCCACGATGGATTTTTAGGAAATGCCGTTATTGGCGAATGGTGTAACTTGGGCGCCGGAGCTGTATCCTCCAATCTCAAAAACGATTACAGCGAAATTAAATTGTGGAATTATCCTACCCGCCGCTTCCTCCGCACGAACCTGCAATTTTGCGGACTTATCATGGGCGATCACTCCAAAGCCGGAATCAACACCATGTTCAACACAGCGACGGTAGTAGGTGTAGGCGTGAATATACACGGAGCCGGATTTCCGCGTAACTTTGTCGCCTCGTTCAGCGAAGGGGGGACCGCCGGATTCACCGACGTACAACTCACCAAATTTTATGCTATCGCCGAGAAAATGATGGCTCGCCGCGGACGCACTTTAACCGATGCCGACAAAACCATTTTCGAAGCTATTTACAATCAAGCGGAACAATTGAAATAAAATCCGTATATTTGCGCAAACAAATAAAACACAAGAGCCTATGTAAATAACTTATCGTTTTTAAGACATATATAAAAGAGCGTTAGCTTTTATTCTTGTATCTCAGAATCTGGAAAATTCTATAAACATTAAGCAAGGATATAGAGTTATAACGCCTGCGTCGCACGACGTGGGCTTAACTTTATTGCTTAATAGGGTATTCCAGGACCTTGAGATACGATAAAGTTAGGTTCCGCGTCTTTTTTATATCCGTCTACAATCCATTTTCAAACAATCCGATTTTGGAACCGGTCGGATATTTACCTTTTTATTTTATGAAACATTTAACATTTCAAATCTCTATCTTTTTACTTTTACTCATCACTTTCACCTCATGCGAGAAAGAATATCCAACCAACGTCGATACCGTATGGACAAGGGGATTGATCAGCGACCAGTCCCCCTTCGAGTTTCTCAATAAGAATATTATCATCTCATGGAATAACGGAAAAGTCGAGGGACAAGAAAACAGAATAACCACCTTTACCGATTTAGGGAAACGGGAAACAGAAGATATAGACCTGAATACCATTGGCATTCCACAAGAAGGAGAATCATACTGTTATCCTCAAATCGGGCATCTTTATTTTGTACATCAAGCATGGAAAAGTTCTTCTCGAATACAGAACCATTGCGGATATTTCTTAGTCATAGAATCTCTCCGAAATCAAGAGGGAATCGTTATTCTTTCATCGGAATATACACCTTCCGGTTGGGAATGGATAGGTCGATACTAAAATTTCACCGAGGGGACTTTATTTAAATAAACGATAACCTATCCTTAACGACAAGGGTTATTCCTTTCGGAATAACCCTTGTATTTTATTTATAGACGACTATTCGTTTCCCAATTCCTGCAAAATGATTACCCTTAAAGATGAATCAACTCAGAATTAATTCAATGACATAAGCAGTTCCATTCTAAACGCTTATTCTACAATCCTTGTCCCCCTATCCTTCTGCCCTATACAATCGGCACGAGTAATGATTACCTCGCATACCCCGTGCCGAATAGCCTCGAATGCATTTTCGAGTTTAGGGATCATGCCGCCTTGTATAATTCCTTCCTCCCGATATTCTTGAAATAAAGAAAAATCAATTTCCGGAATAACACTCTCGTCGTCCTTCTCATCTCGCAACACTCCTTTTTTCTCGAAGCAATAGACCAGTGAAACATCGTAACAAGGGGCCAAAGCCTTAGCCGTTTCTCCCGCCATAGTGTCGGCATTGGTGTTTAGCATAAAGCCTTTACCGTCATGGGTAAGCGGAGCGATTACGGGAACGACCCCCATCTCGATTAGACCTGTAAGCGCTTTGCCGTCGGCATGACGCACATCGCCTACATAACCGTAATCGACCTCTCCTGCCGGACGTTTGTCCGACAACAAAATATTCATGTCGGCTCCCGTCATACCCAAAGCATTCACACCCACTGCCTGTAATCCGGCTACAATGTTTTTGTTTACCAAACCGCCGTAAACCATTGTCACCACTTCGAGCATAGATTTATCCGTAATGCGACGACCTCCGACCATTCGGCTCTCTATCCCCAAGCGGGAGGCCATAGCGGTGGCCGACCGACCGCCGCCATGTACCAAGACCTTTCTCCCTGGAATGGCAGCAAAAGCAGCAAGCAGGCGACTCAACGTCTCCTGCTCCTCCACTATTTTACCCCCTACTTTTATCAGTGTCAGTTTGTCCATTAGTCTAACCGTTATTTTCTTCCCCGGCAAACTCCATCAAATAGGCTTTGATAAAATCGTCTATCTTACCGTCCATGACGCCCTGCACGTCCGAAGTTTGATAATTGGTACGGTGGTCTTTCACCCGACGGTCGTCGAATACATAACTGCGTATTTGCGACCCCCACTCGATTTTTTTCTTGCCGGCCTCGATTTTAGCTTGTTCGGCCATACGATGTTGCAACTCTTTCTCATACAAAATAGAGCGCAACTGACGCATGGCATTCTCCCGGTTTTTAGGCTGATCCCGTGTCTCGGTATTCTCGACCAAGATTTCTTCTTCCTCTCCGGTATAAGGGTCTTTGAACTGATAGCGCAACCGCACGCCCGACTCCACCTTATTCACATTCTGTCCCCCGGCCCCGCTCGATCGGAATGTATCCCACGAAATATTCGCCGGATTGATATTGATTTCTATCGTATCGTCGACCAACGGTGTGACGAATACCGATGCAAAAGAAGTCATGCGCTTTCCTTGCGCATTATACGGAGATACCCGCACCAACCGGTGCACACCGTTCTCGCTTTTCAAATAACCGTATACATAATCACCTTCGATTTGTATCGTCACCGATTTGATACCGGCCTCGTCGCCCTCCAATATATTGGCGATAGAGGCTTTATAGTTATGCTGTTCGCACCATCGCAAGTACATACGCATCAACATCGATGCCCAGTCTTGCGACTCGGTTCCTCCGGCTCCCGAATTGATTTTCAGAACGACACCCAATTTATCCTCTTCCCGACGCAACATATTGCGAAGTTCGAGATTCTCGATAAGCTCCGTAGTGCGTTTGTAAATCTCGTCCACCTCTTCTTCCGACACGATACCTTCTTTCACGAAATCGAAAGCCAGCCTCAATTCTTCCACCGACTTTTCTATTTCGGTATAACTATCTATCCAGAAATGTAAGGCTTTTACTTTCTTCATCTGTGCTTCCGCCTTTTTTTGGTCTTCCCAAAAATCGGGCACATGGGTACGCAACTCTTCCTCTTCTACCTCGATTTTCTTCGAATCGATGTCAAAGATACCTCCTCAACGCCAACTTGCGTTCTTCCGTCTCTTTTAATTGTTCTTGTGTAATCATATTTATAGGCTTCCTTATGATATGACAAAAGGGTGTACAAAAATATACACCCTCTGCCTATTTACCAAATTTCATATTTCGTTTTTAAGCATACATGGCCTCTATCTCGTCTTTATACAATAAATTGATAACCGACCGACGAATTTTCAACGTATTGGTCAACTCGCCCTTTTCCATGCTGAAAGCCTGCGGCAATAGCGTGAACCGCTTGATTTGTTCGAACCGGGCGAAATTCTTTTGCAACGCTTCTATCCGTTCCGAAATAAGAGCCTGTATCTTCTGGTTTTTTACCAGCTCTTCCAAATTTCGATATTGTATCTGTTTTTGAGCAGCATACTCTTTCAAAGCCTCATAAGCCGGAATGATAATAGCCGTCACATATTTCCGTTGGTCTCCTATCACCGCCACTTGGTCGATATACTTATCTTCGCCCAGACGAGTTTCCAACGCCTGCGGAGCGATATATTTCCCATTGGACGTTTTGAACAAATCTTTCAAACGCTCGGTCAACACCAATGCCCCTTGTTCGTTTACCTTGCCAGCATCGCCCGTACGGAACCAACCGTCCTCAGTAAAGACTCTGGCCGTCTCTTCGGGTTTACGGTAATAACCCTTCATTACGGTCTTTCCTTTTACCAATATCTCGTTATTCTCACCCAACTTCACCTGAATATCGGGCATTAAAGAGCCTACCGTTCCGAATTCATATCCCACCAAATCGAAGCAACTCACCGTCGCTGTCGTCTCGGAAAGGCCATAACCATAAACGATATTGATACCGCAAATATGCAGAAACTCGTTAATCGTGTCGGATAACGGAGCTCCCGCCGTAGGAAAGATATTCCCGTTTTCTACCCCGACAGCCCGACGAATTTTCGAGAAAACGAACTTGTCGTAGAATCTGTATTGGCATTCGAGCCACAGCGGTACACGTTTCCCGGCTCGCAAATATTCCACATTGCGACGACGACCTATTACGAACGCCCTCTCTGCCAAGCGACGAGCGATACCTTTCATCTTCGACAGGTTATCCTGTATGGCCGAGTAAACCTTCTCCCAAAAACGGGGAACACTGCACATAATAGTCGGCCGTATCTCTCGAATTGTATTCTGTATA
>OLRE01001539.1_pt1 | contig 22027 bp, 22 predicted proteins | sample 1672461 | NCBI WGS metagenome assembly OLRE01 (sample SAMEA3136688, study PRJEB25190) | human gut metagenome | biome: human gut; feature: human-associated habitat; material: faeces | place: Austria | collected 2013
AACTTATGGCAAGTTTATCATTAAAAAATATTTATAAAGTTTATCCAAATGGTTTTAATGCGGTAAAGGATTTTAATCTCGAAATAGAAGATAAAGAGTTTATTATTTTTGTTGGTCCTTCCGGCTGCGGTAAATCAACAACACTTCGTATGATCGCAGGCCTTGAGGAGATATCCAAAGGTGAACTCTACATTGATGGCAAACTGGTCAATGATGTTGAACCGAAAGACAGAGATATCGCAATGGTGTTCCAGAGTTATGCCCTTTATCCACATATGTCTATTTATGATAATATGGCATTTGGCCTGAAGCTGCGCAAGATGCCGAAGGATGAGATTGACAGAAGAGTCAGAGAAGCTGCGAGAATTCTTGATATTGAACATCTTCTCGACAGAAAACCGAAGCTTCTGTCCGGTGGTCAGAGACAGCGTGTGGCTATGGGGCGTGCGATTGTTCGTGAACCGAAAGTATTCCTGATGGATGAGCCGCTTTCTAATCTGGATGCGAAACTGCGTGTGCAGATGAGAATTGAGATTTCCAAACTGCATCAGAGACTGCAGTCTACGATTATTTATGTTACCCATGACCAGACAGAGGCTATGACATTGGGCACAAGAATTGTTGTTATGAAGGATGGCGTGATTCAGCAGGTGGATTCACCGCAGAATCTTTATGACCGACCAGACAATCTTTTTGTAGCCGGTTTTATCGGTTCTCCGCAGATGAACTTTATTGATGCAACAGTTGTTAAAGAGGGCGGTGAGCTGTTCCTTGAATACGGTGAGCACCACAGAGTGATTATGCCACCTGAGAAAGCGGCGAAACTGACAGATTATATCGGCAAAGAGGTCACATTCGGTATTCGTCCTGAGGATGTTTTTGCATCGGACAAATACGAAGCTGCCCATGAACATAATACAGTGGAAGCAAGTGTGCGTGTATTTGAGATGCTGGGTGCAGAAGTATTCCTGTATCTGACGGTTGATGGATTTGATGTCACATGCCGTGAACATCCGAGTACAAAGGCAAAGCCGGGAGATATCATGAATATTTCCTTCGATGTGAACAAGATTCATGTCTTTGACAAAGAAACACAGATGACAATTACGAATTAAATTCAACAGATGGATGAATATTTGAACAATTTTAGAGGGGATACAGGTTGTATTCCCTCTTTTTATGGTTTATGATTATAGCAGCTTAAATCGAGAACATAAAAGGAGGAATTGCGGATGGCATATAATCAGATGCTGCAAAGTACGATTGAAGGAGTTAAGTCCATTGCAAGGACGGATCTGTGCCTGATGGATACGGAGGGCAATGTGATTGCGGCAACGAATGAGGAGGCACGGCAGTATAAGGAATCTGTATTGACATTTGTTGATTCACCGGCGGAGATACAGGTTGTTCAGGGCTATCAGTATTTTAAGATCCTGGACGGTACAACGGTTGAATATGTGATGCTGATTCGTGGTGACAGTGATGATATTTATACAATCGGCAAACTGGTTGCATTTCAGATACAGAACTTATTGTCCGCTTATAAAGAGAAGTATGACAAAGAGAACTTTATCAAGAATGTACTTCTGGATAATATGCTCTTGGTGGATATTTATAATAAGGCCAAGAAACTCCACATTGATGCTGAGGAAAGACGGCTTGTATTTGTGATTGAGACTAACAGACAGCGGGATAATCATGCCATGGAAGTGGTGAAGAGCCTTTTTACCGGCAGACATGGGGATTATATTACAGCGGTGGATGAAGAGAATATTATCCTTGTGAAGGGACTGGATCCGAAGGAGACATATGATGAAATGCAGACCCTTGCCAAAACCATTGTTGATCTATTGAATACTGAGGCAATGATCAATGCAAGAATAGCGTATGGTACCATCGTACATAATATCAAGGATATTTCCAGGTCCTATAATGAGGCGAAGATGGCACTGGATGTAGGTAAGATTTTTTATGATGAGAAGTCTGTCATTGCATATAACAAGCTTGGTATCGGACGTCTGATTTATCAACTGCCGATTCCGTTGTGCAAGATGTTTATTGATGAGATTTTTCCTGGAACGACACCGGATGAATTTGATGAGGAGACATTGCTGACAATCCGCAAATTTTTCGACAATAGCCTGAATGTATCAGAGACGGCAAGGCAATTATATATCCATAGAAATACCCTGGTTTATCGTCTTGACAAGGTTAATAAAGCAACAGGATTGGATCTGAGAGTTTTCGAAGATGCCATTACTTTTGAGATTGCATTGATGGTTGTGCGCTATATGCACTACATGGAGAATAAGATATACTGATTTTGTATATGAAAAAGTGATTTAATGATGAAACTTTGCATTTTTACTTAAAATTTGTAAAGTGTGCTTGAAATTGTCGGGCTGACATAGTAAAATGTGTATAGTATACACAAGGTTAGTATACTATGCATTTTACGTGTTAAAAATGTAACAATGAGGTGCGTATTTTGAACAGCAAATGGATAAAAAGACTTGGCGTATTACTGTTGCTGCTATTGCTTGTATTTCAGACGGCGGCCTGTCAGAAGAAGGCGGGACAAGGCGATACTGAAGAGGATGGGACGGCTTCTTCCTATATATTCACCATGGGAACCGTTTTTGATATCCGGGTATTTGCCGAAGATGCTTCTGAGATCATGCAGGAAGCGGAACAGGCACTTTATGGCTGTGACAGTCTTCTTTCCTGGAGAGAGGAAGGGTCATTAGCATACAGATTTAATACGGAGCATCAGGCAGATATGTCTGAGATGAAAGAAGTATTTGAAGATGCCCTTCAGGTCAGTAAAGACAGTCAGGGCGCATTTGATCTCACTGTTTTACCGCTTTCACAGCTTTGGAATTTTGACAAGCTCGGGGACAGTGATTTTGATGTGTCAACAATGAAAGTCCCGGATAAAGAAGATATTGCACAGGCAATGGCGAAAGTGGATTATACTCAGCTGAAGTATGATGATGCGACCGGGATACTTTCTACAGAAAACCCGGATATTCAGATTGAATTAGGTGCCATTGGCAAAGGCTATGCTATCGAGCAGGCGAAGGATGTTTTGAAACGTTCTGATGCATCAGGCGGGATGGTTTCGGCCGGCAGTTCCATTTATGTCTGTGGAACAAAGAAAGATGGCAGCCGGTTCAGAGTAGCTTTAAGAGATCCCCGTGGTGATGAAAATTCAGCGATCGGGGTGCTTACCTTGTCGGATACGACGATATCCACATCCGGCGATTATGAGCGCTATTTTGAAAAGGATGGTGTGAGATATCACCATATACTGGATCCGCGGACAGGCTATCCGGCTGACAGCGGACTGATGCAGGTAACGATTATCTGTGATGACAGTGTGATTGGAGATGCACTGTCGACGGCATGTTTTGTCCTTGGTCTGGACAAGGGCATGAATCTGGCAGCAAAATATGGTGTTAATGCGATTTTTGTTGATACAGATAAGAATATCTGGTACAATAACCCGGATGTCTTGAATTATTTCGAGTTTACAGGAAAGGATTCAGGATATGTTTTAAATGAATATAATCAGGCTCGCAGTTAAGGCTGTGGACTGGTTTATATAATAAAGTTTTGCGGACGAAAGTCCAAAAATATCTAGAGGAGGATTCAAATGGCAAAACAATCAAGTGGACTTCTTGGCAGTTTAGGATTTGTTAAAAGCCCTGGAGCACCCGTACCTCACAGAAAACATACCAGTGCTTGTCAGACAGTTGAGATGCCGGTACCGGCAACTGTAACTATCGTTATGTCACAGCATATTGGTGCACCTTGTACACCATGCGTTAAAGCAAAGGATCAGGTGTTTGTAGGTACGCTTGTAGGTGAAAGCACTGCATTTATGTCAGCGCCGATACATTCCAGCGTGTCAGGTACAGTCAAAAAAATTGACACAGTTTTAATGCCGAATGGTACAAAGGCACAGGCAATCGTCATCGATACAGATGGTGAACAGACTGTTGACCCGGCTATTCAGCCACCAGTAGTGAATTCAAAAGAGGAATTTATTGAAGCTGTTAAACAGTCAGGTCTTGTAGGTCTTGGTGGTGCCGGTTTCCCAGCACACATCAAGTTGAACCCTAAGGACAAGATTGAATATCTCTGCATCAATGCGGCAGAATGTGAACCTTATATCACAGCCGATGTCAGAGAGATCATGGAGAACCATGAGAACGTTCTTTACGGTATCAGCCAGGTTATGAAATACGTTGGTATCGACAAGGCTTTGATCGGTATTGAGGACAACAAGCCTGAAGCAATCAAGCTGATGCAGGAGAAGACAGCACAGATGAGCAATGTTGAAGTTGTGAGCTTACCTTCCCGTTACCCACAGGGTGCTGAGAAAGTTCTCATTGAACAGTGTACAGGACGGCAGGTGCCTCCTGGCAAACTGCCTTCTGATGTGGGATGTCTCGTTATGAACGTTGCATCTGCAGGTTTCCTCGGCGGTTATCTGAAGAATGGTATTCCGTTGACAACAAAGCGTGTCACGGTTGATGGTTCTGCAATTACAGAAGCTAAGAATGTCAGAGTTCCGATCGGTGCTCCGATTAAAGATATTATTGCATTCTGCGGCGGATACAAAGGTACACCGGCCAAACTGATCAGTGGTGGTCCTATGATGGGTACTGCATTGATGACCGATGATTTCCCTGTTCTGAAACAGAACAATGCTTTCCTTGCTTTCGATGAAGCAGAAGCTAAATCTCTTGAACCGACAGCATGTATCAGCTGCGGTCGTTGCGTTAATGCATGTCCTATGAATCTGATGCCTACAAAGCTTGAGGCTGCTACTATCTATAAGAGAGTAGATGACCTGAAGAAGTACAGTGTCATGACATGTATGGAATGCGGCTGCTGTGCATTCGTATGTCCAGCAAACAGGAAACTCGTTCAGTCTATGAGAATTGGTAAAGCCATTCTTCGTAATGCAGGAAAGTAGGTGTACATAATGGATGGTAAATTAATTGTTTCTTCATCCCCTCATATTTCGAGTCCGGTGAAAACAAAGAATATTATGCTTGATGTTATCATCGCATTAATCCCTTCTTTGATTGCATCAATTTATTTCTTCGGACCGAGAGCTGCTGTTGTTGTTATTGCTTCAGTAGCAACTTGTGTAATCGCTGAGTATATCTGCCGTAAGGTCATGAAGCGTGAGCAGACAATCGGCGATCTCAGTGCAGTCGTAACAGGTATTCTTCTGGCATTCAACCTGCCTTCAAGTGTACCGATCTATGTGCCGATCATCGGTGGTCTGGTAGCCATCGTTATGGTTAAACAGATGTTTGGTGGCCTTGGCCAGAACTTCGTTAATCCGGCTCTGCTGGCACGTATCATTTTGATGAACTCCTTCCCTGTACTGATGACAACATGGTATCCATCAGGCAACTTTGGAGCTGATACAACAGCAATGGCTTCACCGCTTGCTAACATTGCAGCAGGTAATGTAGATGCATTGCCATCTTACTGGGATATGTTCATCGGTAACATTCCTGGATGTTTGGGTGAAACAAGTGCATTAGCACTTCTGCTTGGTGGTATTTATCTGATCGCCAGAAAAGTTATCTCACCGATCATCCCTGTAACTTATATTGGTACAGTATTTGTTCTGTCTGCTATTCTTGGACAGGATCCTGTTGCCCAGATTCTCTGCGGTGGTCTTTTCATCGGTGCAATCTTTATGGCAACTGACTATGTAACAAGCCCTCTGACGAATAAAGGCAAATTCATCTATGCACTTTGCTGTGGTATTATTACTTGCCTTATCCGTGTATTTGCTTCCCTTCCGGAAGGTGTATCTTACTCAATCGTTCTGATGAACATCATTGTTCCTCTGATTGAGAGAGCTACAGTTCCTAAACCGTTTGGTACTGTAAAGGAGGCTAAGTAATGAATTTTAAATCAATTGGTATTCCTACAATCAAATTGTTAGTTATTGCAGCTGTTATTACAATACTTCTGTTCCTGACAAATAATACAACAGAAGCAAAGATTGCTCAGAATCAGGCAGATGCGAATGTGGCTTCCCGTAAGGAAGTTCTTCCGGATGCTGACGATTTTGATGAGAAGACAGTGACTGTTGACGGTGTAGAGTATACATATTATGAAGCCAAGAATGGCGCAGGTTATGTATTCTCAGGTTCCAATAAAGGTTACGGCGGTGCGGTAGTTGCCATGGTTGGTATTTCATCCGATGGTAAAGTTGTCGGTGTTAAAGTGACAGAAGCTTCTGATGAAACACCTGGTCTTGGTGCTAAATGGGTAGCTGCTGATGCATCAGGTAACGAGAGACGCGCTCAGTTCGTTGGTGATATCCCTGAAAGTGGTTCTTTCGCTGTTGTTAAAGATGGCGGTACAATTGAGGCTGTTGCAGGTGCAACAATCACATCCCGTGCTGTTACACATGATGTTAATGATGCAATCGCACAGTACAATGCTGTAGTAGGAGGTGCTAACTAATGGCTAAAAAAGAGAAAAGTTATGGCGAGATTTTGACAGCCGGTTTTATTAAAGAAAACCCTGTTCTTCGTCTTGTATTAGGTACCTGTCCTACACTGGCCGTTACAACACAGGCTTTTAACGGTCTTGGTATGGGTGCCGCAGCTACACTGGTACTGATCGGTTCCAATGCTGTTATTTCGTTACTTCGTAACGTTATTCCTGATAAGGTTCGTATTCCGGCTTTCATCACAATCATCGCTGGTTTCGTAACAATTATTCAGATGCTTGTTAAGGCGTTTGTACCAGCTCTGGATTCAGCGCTTGGTATTTATCTGCCTCTGATCGTTGTTAACTGTATTATTCTTGGCCGTGCAGAAAGTTTTGCCAGCAAGAATAAAGTCCTTCCATCCATTCTCGATGGTCTTGGCATGGGTATCGGTTTCACAATCGCCCTTGTATTAATGGGTTCCATCCGTGAGATCATTGGTAATGGTTCATGGTTTGGTATGGTTCTCAATGATGGTAGTATGATTCAGCCTATGCTGATTCTCATCCTGCCTCCTGGTGGTTTCTTTGTATTCGGTATGTTGATTGCACTGTTCAATCGTCTTGCTGAAGGTAAAGGCAAAGAGCCTGCAACATTATCATGCTGTAATTGCCCACAGGCTGCCAGCTGTATGAAAGCATCAGAAGGAGGTTGTGAATAATGTCAATTACTGGTTTACTTTCAATTTTCCTTGCGGCCATTCTGACAAACAACTATATCCTGTCTAAATTCCTTGGTATCTGTCCATTCCTGGGCGTTTCCAAGAAACTGGATACAGCAGTCAGCATGAGTGCTGCCGTTATCGTCGTAATGGTTGTTGCTACAGCTGTTACATGGCCAATCCAGACATTATTGTTGGATCCACTTGGCCTTGGTTACTTACAGACAATCGTATTCATCCTGATCATTGCAGCACTTGTTCAGTTCATTGAGACGTTCATGAAGAAGAACATGCCGCCTCTTTATCAGGCTCTGGGTGTATATCTTCCTCTGATCACAACAAACTGTGCAGTACTTGGTGTTACAACCCTGAATATCAGCTCTGGTTATAACTATATCGAATCACTGATCAATTCATTTGGTTCAGGTGTTGGTTTCCTTGTTGCCATGGTACTTTTTGCAGGTGTCAGAGGAAGACTGGAAACAGCGGATATCCCTAAATCATTACAGGGTCTGCCAATCACACTGGTATCCGCATCTATCGTAGCTTGTTCATTCCTTGGCTTCGGCGGCCTTGTAGACGGCATTTTTAAATAGGAGGGATTGGACATGTATGGTATTATTCTTGTAGCGGTTATCGCGATTATTGCAGGTCTGCTTTTGTCATGGGCTTCCATTCAGTTCGCAGTACCTGTTGATGAAAAACAGGCAGCAGTCAGAGAGGTTCTTCCTGGTGCTAACTGTGGTGCCTGCGGTTTCTCCGGTTGTGACGGCTATGCAGCAGCTCTTGCTGCAGGAACAGCAGAAATCGGTCTTTGTTCTCCTGGTGGTCCGGATGTTGCAGAAGAATGTGCAACAATCCTGGGCAAAGCAGCAGGTGAAATGGTTAGAAAAGTTGCGCTTGTACAGTGTAACGGTACTTGCTCAAATGCAGGTCAGAAACTCATCTATGATGGTGTTGACACATGTCAGGCAGTGAGCCTGATGTTTGCCGGCGACAGCACATGTGCATATGGCTGCCTTGGCCATGGTGACTGTGCAGCTGTTTGCCCTGAGAAGGCAATCATTGTTCATGACGGTCTGGCTATGATCGATCAGGACAAGTGTGTTGGCTGTGGTATCTGTGTGAAGACATGTCCGAAGCATGTGATCGCACTTGTACCATTCGAGAAGAAACATCATGTACTTTGCGTCAATACAGATAAGGGTGCAGAAGCAATGAAAGTCTGCAAGACAAGCTGTATTGGTTGTATGAAGTGTGTGAAGACTTGTGAGCATGACGCAATCCATGTTACAAACTTCAATGCAGCCATTGATTATGATAAGTGTACAAACTGCGGCGCATGTGCAGAAGTGTGTCCAAAACATGCCATCTGCTAATAGCGGGCTGTATACAGATTGTTGATTTTAAGGCGGATGTCGAAAGGCATCCGCCTTTTAAAATTTAAGAGACGACGTCAAATGAATAGTATAAAATATTGAAATTCCGGGATAATGAAAAAAACGAATCCAACTGTAAGAAAACTGAAAGAAATAACTGGCATTATTTTCAGAAATTTGCAGTAGAATCATTGATATAGAGTAAAATGAATAACTAAAAACAAAAGGGGAAAACGATGGAACAGCAGACAATATTAATTGTAGATGATGACAGAGAAATTGTACGTGTCATTGCCAAAATACTTGAACTGGAAGGATATAGGACATTGAAGGCTTATGATGGACTCGAGGCCCTGGATATGCTGGTGGGCAATGTTGTACACCTGATTATGATCGATATCATGATGCCGAAGATGAATGGTCTTGCAGCCGTGATGAAAATGCGGGAGACCAATAATATTCCTATTATCATTTTATCAGCCAAGACCGAGGAAACAGATAAGGTTTTGGGACTGTCTATGGGAGCGGATGACTATATCAGCAAGCCATTTAATACCCAGGAGATGATTGCCAGAGTGAAGGCACAGCTGAGACGGTATATGCGTCTTGGAGCCATGAATTCGGAAAGCATGCAGGACAGTATCCGTATTGGTGATCTGTATCTGGATAAACATGCCAAGGAATTAAATGTTAATGGTGAATCCGTGCATCTGACGGCAACAGAATATAAAATTATGGAACTGCTCATGAGTAATCCGGGCAGAGTTTTTCCGGCGGAAGAAATTTATGAGCGTGTTTGGCAGGAACCGGCTTATTCTGTTGAAAATACAGTCATGGTACATATTCGAAGAATTCGTGAAAAGATTGAGATCAATCCGAAACAACCAAAATATTTGAAGGTGGTGTGGGGAATTGGATACAAAATTGAAAAAGATGACAGCAAATATTAAAGGTATAAAAGGATGGTTCGTTCTGACAGTATTAGGGCTTGATGTTCTCCTTGGGATTGACGGCGGAAATCTCATAAGTACTTTTTACGGGGATGTCATTATCTATGTTGCATTTCTTGCGACGGTTACTGCAGGCATTATGCTAACAATCAGTTTGAGGCCGGACAGTAAAGAGTGGCCGTTTTTTGGAATTTTTGACAACTTTAAGACAGATACACTGTTTTGGCTGGAACTATTAATTGTTACATGCACAATGGCTGCCTTTGCATGGATTGCCGGTTTATATGAGTCCTGGAATTGTTGGAGTTGGGCATATTCTGCAATCTCGATACTGGGAAAGCTTTTGTTTTTGGTATTGGTGCTGCCGGAAGCCTTTGTTGCGGTAAGCTGTTATGCCATCTTTATCCGGCGCATGAAGGATCGGGAGAAACGCAGAGTGTTGTGGATCCAATCTGTTTTTCCAAAACATGAAAAAAAACAGAAAGTCAAAAAGAAAAATCCCGTAAAAAAATTATATGACAAATTCAGAGAAGGTATTGTCTCTTTAAAAGTAGAATATGAACATTCTCTGGATTATGAAAAGAAGCAGCTTATCGAAACGATTTTGATTGTTGGCGGCAATCTGATTATAATCTGGGGCGTACTATTTGCAGATGGCGGTATTCTTGTACTGTTCCTTCTGATTATCAATATTGTTTATTTTATGAGACAGAGGAACTTTTACCGGAATGTAGGCGAAATTATCGGCAAACTGCATCATCTTTCTATGGGAGAGGAAGTGCGCCCGGTCAATATCTCTGAGACATCGCCGCTTTATGAGGCAGGATGCGATCTTGAAAAGGTTAACGAAAGTCTGGATAAAAGTGTAAAGCGTCAAATTAAGAGCGAACAGATGAAAATAGAGCTGATCACGAATGTATCTCATGATCTTAAAACACCATTGACATCGATTATCGGATATATTGACTTGCTGAAAAAGGAAGATATGTCACCGGAGGCACAGGATTATGTCAATGTTATTTCCAAGAAGTCAGAGCATTTAAAAGAAATGATACAGGATCTTTTTGAAATATCAAAGGCTACAAGCGGCAATGCGGAGCTTGTTCTGGAGAAACTGGATATGGTGAAGCTTTTGCAGCAGACACTGGGAGATATGGAAGACCGTATCAGCAGCAGCGGGCGTATCATTCGAACGGTGCTCCCTGAAGAACCGCTATATATCAGCGGTGACGGCAAGCGGTTATATCGTGTTTATCAGAATCTGATGGAAAATGCCCTTAAATATTCAATGGAAGGAACTCGCATTTATGTGGAAGGACGTGTAGAGGAACAGAAAGTTATTACAGAAATAAAAAATATTGCTGCCTACGAGATGGATTTTACTGCAGATAAGATTGTTGAACGATTCCAGAGAGGAGATGTCAATAGGACAACGGAAGGACATGGACTGGGCCTGGCAATTGCCAAAAGTTTTTCAGAGGCCTGTGGCGGACATCTTGATATCATTATTGACGGCGATATGTTTAAAGCGGTTATTTCCTATCCATTATATTGGGAAAATTGACAGCTGTCTGACTTGTTCTTGTAAAAGTGCATGTTTTTTGATATAATTGGTATCAGATTTGAAATGATTACAAGGTTACACAGGATAATGCTAAGGCAGGGATAATAGAATGGCTACAGGTGAACGCACATATGAGAAAATCATTAATTATGTAGAACAGCAGGTCATGCAGGGCCGTTACAAGAAGGGCGATAAATTGCCGCCTGAAAGAGAACTGGCAGCACTTCTTGGTGCAAGCAGGAATTCTGTGCGGGAAGGGCTTGGCATTCTTGAACGTATGGGAGCAATTTCCAGTCAGCAGGGCGCCGGGAACTTTATTTCTGACAATTTCGAAAAGACACTGATTGAGGTGATGACGCTGATGTTTATCCTTGAGGAGGGAACATTCAGAGAAATCAGTGAATTTCGATATGCATTGGAGACACAGGCACTGGCATTGGCTATGGAACATATCTCCAAAAAGCAACTGGCGGACATTGAGTATTATATGTCCATGCTTGAGAAAACACCGGAAGAAGATATGAAGGCTTATTATGACAAGAAGATTCATTATACAATTACAGCTGCATCAGGGAATCGGTTTATTATTGACAATCTTCAGGCACTGACAGCAGTCATGGATGTCTTCATTAAGGATATGCGAGCCAAGATTCTGAGTGACGGAAGCAACAGTGAAGGTTTGATGGCGGCCCACAGGGAAATGGTGGAAGCACTTAGGGAGAAGAACATGGAGAAGGGGATGCAGGCATTGAAAGTTCATTTTGAGTATATTTATGAATATATTGACGGATAAAATCGCTTCGTCACCTTAGATGAAGGAATCTTTCAAAAAGTATAGTGAAACCGACATGTTCACAGCAATTGATAAGTAAGAAATGTGTAAATTATATGGAATAGGAATATAAAATCACAAAAAAGAGGACAAAATTAATAAAATTCACTAGACAAATCTGGAATAATATTCTATAATAATAGACGTAAGTGGTAGGGCCAATGGTACAAATTTTGTGCCCATTTTAAAAAAGTAGGAGGAAGTAAAAATGAGTGAGTATAGCAAAGTGACTCCGGAAATCGTTGAGCAGATCAAAGCTGTTGTTGCTCCTAACAGAGTGTATACAGGCGCAGATATCAATGAAGACTTTTCTCACGACGAGATGTCTATTTATGGTAAGGCAATGCCTGAATTAGTAGTTGATGCAGTTTCTACAGAAGAGATCGCAGCTACAATGAAGATTGCTTATGATAACAACATTCCTGTAACAGCCAGAGGTGCAGGTACAGGCCTTGTAGGTGCTTGTGTTCCAATCGCCGGTGGTATTGTTATTAATACAACTAAGATGAACAAGATTCTTGAATATGACCTGAACAACTTCGTAGTTAAGGTTCAGTGTGGTGTCCTTCTGAATGACCTTGCTGAAGACTGCGTAAGCAAAGGCCTTATGTACCCACCAGATCCAGGTGAAAAGTTTGCTACATTAGGTGGTAACGTTTCTACTAATGCCGGTGGTATGAGAGCATGTAAATACGGCGCTACAAGAGATTATGTTCGCGCTATGGAAGTTGTTTTACCAACAGGTGAAGTTACACGTTTTGGTAGTACAGTATCCAAGACATCTTCAGGTTACTCCCTGTTGAACCTTATGATTGGTTCCGAAGGTACATTAGGTATCATCACAGAACTGACATTAAAGATTATCCCAGCCCCTAAGGAAGTTATCAGCTTGGTTATTCCTTTTGAAACATTGGAAGATTGTATTGGTACAGTTCCTCAGTTTAAGAAGAACGGTCTGGATCCTCAGGCACTTGAATTCATGGAGAAAGCTATCGTTCAGGCTTCTGAAAGATATATCGGCAAGAGTGTATATCCACAGAAGATTGATGGCGTAGAAGCTGGCGCTTATCTGCTTGTTACATTTGATGGCAAGACAAAGGATGAACTTGATAATATTATTGAAGAAGCTTCTGAAATCGCTCTTGAAGCTGGCGCAATCGATGTTCTTGTTGCTGATACACCAGCAAAGATCAAAGATGCATGGGCTGCAAGAAGCTCATTCCTGGAAGCTATCAAAGCTGAGACAAACTGGAAAGATGGTCTCGAAATGCTCGACGAATGTGACGTTGTTGTTCCTCTGGACAAGATTGCTCCATACGTTGAATATGTATATGGCGTAGGCGAGAAATTCGGTCTTAGAATCGAATCCTTCGGTCATGCAGGCGATGGTAACCTTCATATCTACATCATTGGTGATGATAAGATTTCTGTTGCAGATTTCAAGGCTAAAGCAGATGAATTCTTTGATGATATCTATGCTGAAGCTACAAGAGTAGGCGGTCTTGTATCCGGTGAACATGCAATTGGTTCCGGTAAACTTGATTACCTTGCTAAATCTGTTGGACCAACACAGATGAAACTGATGGAAGACATCAAGAGAGTCTTTGACCCTAAGATGATTCTTAACCCTGGTAAAGTTTGCTACAAACTGTAATTATTATATATTGAGTGTAGATTATAAGAAAGCGTTAATACTTTTAGATAATTCTGCGCGTATTAAGGCAGTTGAGGCAACTTATATACATAACAAATAAATTACTTTTAAATCATTTAGGAGGGATAGTAATGAATTTTCACTTTAATGAAGAAGAACAGGAAATTCTCGACATGTTACACGACTATGCAGTCAAGGAAGTAGCTCCAAGAGCTCATGAAATTGATGAGGAAGAAAAATTCCCTATGGAAGCACGTAACGGTCTTGCTGAAATGGGTATGATGGGTATGTATTTCCCAGAAGAATACGGCGGTGCTGGCCTTAGCTACCTTTCTTACATCGCAGTTTGCGAAGAACTGGCTGTTCATTGTGCTACAACATCTGTTGTATTATCCGCTCATGAATCTCTTTGCAGCTGGCCTATTTACAAATACGGTACAGAAGAACAGAAACAGAAATACCTTACAGCTCTTGCTTCAGGTGAGAAGTTAGGTGCTTTCGGTTTAACAGAGCCAGGCGCTGGTACAGATGCTGCTATGCAGAAGACAGTTGCTAAAGATGAAGGTGATCACTGGGTACTGAATGGTTCTAAAGTATTCATCACAAACGCTCAGTATGCTGATATCTTCGTAGTATTCGCTATGGTTTACAGAGATGACTACAAAGAAAGACCATACACAAACAAAGATATCTCCGCATTCATCATCGAAAAAGGTTTCGAAGGCTTCTCAGTTCAGGGTCATGAAATGAAGATGGGTATCCGTGGTTCATCAACATGCTCACTGTACTTCGATAACTGTATCGTTCCTAAGGAAAACCTTCTTGGCGAACAGGGCAAAGGCTTCAAGATTGCTATGACAACACTTGATGGTGGCCGTATCGGTATCGCTGCTCAGGCTATCGGTATTGCTCAGGGTGCAATCAACGAAACTGTTGCTTATACAAAAGAACGTGTACAGTTTGGCAAACCAATCTGGAAATTCCAGAATACACAGTTCCAGTTAGCTGATATGCAGGCTAAAGTAGATGCAGCTCGTCTGCTTGTTTACCGTGCAGCTCAGGCTAAACAGGATGGCGAACCACACAGCCACTTAGCAGCTATGGCTAAGTTAGTTGCTTCTGAAACAGCTTCAGATGTAGCTCGTCGTTGTGTACAGCTCGTTGGTGGTAATGGTTACTCTCGTGAATATCCATTTGAGCGTCATATGCGTGATGCTAAGATCACAGAAATTTATGAAGGTACAAGTGAAGTTCAGCGTATGGTTATCGCTGGCTGGTTAGGTGCTACAAAATAATTTTCAGGCTCGATACCTGTCAATTAAAAAAGATAAATTCTGAGGTTTCCTGTGATTAAAATTCATTTAGGAAAAATATAAGAGTTTTCACATGGCTGGTGTGCAGGCGACTACACACCAGTTGTGCTATAAAGAATGAGGAGTGGATAACAATTATGGAAATATTAGTTTTGATTAAACAGGTTCCAGATGATTCCGTTGAAATTAAGCTTGATCCTGCAACAGGCGCACCAAAACTTGATGGTGTTGAAGCTGTTGTTAATGCATTTGATACATATGCACTGGAAATGGCTAAAAGATATATCGAAGACAATGGCGGTAATATTACAGTCGCTACAATCGGTGACGACGATGCAACAGCTGCTTTAAGAGCATGTCTTGCTGTTGGTGCCGGCAAAGCTTTCCTGATTAAGGATGCTTCTTTCGCAGGTTCCGATACAACAGCTAAGGCTTATATCCTTTCAAAGGCAGTAGCTAAGATTGAAGAAATCAATGGCGCTAAATTTGATATTGTATTCTGTGGTAAAGAAGCTACAGATTTCTCTAAAGGTATGGTTGGTGTTCAGCTCGCTTCAGAACTCGGCGTTGGTGTTGCAACAGATGTTATTGCTGTTGACCCTGCTGAAGGCGGCGTTACAGTTAAACAGGAAACAGAGACGGGTTACAATGTAATTGACCTTGCAACTCCTTGTGTTGTTACAATTCAGAAACCTGATTATGATCCTAGATATCCAACAATCAAGACAAAGATGGCTGCAAGAAAAGCTACAATCAACGAAATTACTGCTGCAGATCTCGCAGTAGATGCAGCTAAGATTGGCGAAGCAGGCTCTCTGACAAAGGTCCTTAAATTATATGAGCCACCTAAGAAACAGGCTGGTGTTAAGATTCAGGAAGAAACTGTTGCTGATTCTACAATGCGTGCGCTTGCTATGATTGCAGAAGCAAAAGTACTTTAATTTAAGGAGGAATTACAATGGATTTCGCAGAATATAAAGATGTTCTTGTTGTATTAGAGCTTGATGAAGGCAAGCCGGTTAATGTCAGCCTTGAAAATATCGCTGCTGCTAAATCAGTAGCAAATGGCGGCAAGGTTATCGCTGTTACAGTTTGTGAAAATGCTGCAAAGACAGCAATTGAATATGGTGCAGACAGTGCAATCGTTATTGAAGGCGCTCAGTTTGAAGGTTACAATGCAGATGCAGTTGCAGATGCAGTAGCTCAGATCGCTGCAGAAGTTAAACCTGCTGCTATCTTTACAGGCGCTACAGGCAAAGGTAAGGATTTAGTTCCTAGAATTGCTGCTAAACTGGCTACAGGTTCAGTTTGTGACGCAACAGCTGTTAAATTAGATGAAGCTGGTAATGTTGTATTTACAGTACCTGCATACGGCGGCAACATTCTTACAGATGTTGTTATTGACAGCGTTAGACCTCAGGTTGCTTCTATCCGTGGCGGTTCCGTAGCTAAGCTTGAGCCAGAAGCTGGCAAAGCTGGTGATATCGCTAAGAAAGCAATCACAGTTGCTGATGATCAGATTAAACTTCAGATCAAAGAAACTGTAAAAGAAATCGCTGAATCCGTTAACCTGGAAGAAGCAGAAGTTATCGTTGCAGGTGGCCGTGGTATGGGCAGCAAAGAAAACTTCGACAAATTACAGGAACTGGCAGATGTCCTTGGTGGTGTTGTTGGTTGTACAAGACCTGCTATGGAATCAGGTTGGATCAGCCGTGCACATCAGGTTGGCCAGTCAGGTAAGATCGTAGCACCAAAGGTATACTTTGCATTTGGTATTTCCGGTGCTACACAGCATGTATCCGGTATGATCGGTTCCGGTTATATCGTTGCTGTCAACAAAGATGAAGATGCTCCAATCTTTGATGTTGCAGATGTAGGTATCGTTGGCGGTGCTATGGAAGTTCTCGACATCATGATTGAAGAATTCAAGAAAAACAAATAATCTGTTGATAGATTTTTCTTGGGCTGATACTTTGGTATCAGCCCTTTTTTACGCGGATTCTTAGCGGATGGGATAGGTTATACTTTGTTTATAAATATTATAGATTTCTTTCATTGACCTGGGAGATATTTTGCGGTAGTATAGCAGATAAGAAATGTCTTATATCTGTGATAAGGTGTGCAGGAGAATGATAATGAAAGAAGGTATTTCATGAAAGAACGTATGCAGCGATTCATGGCCGGCCGCTATGGCAATGACCAGCTGAATCAATTTATTTTTATAGTGGCAATTATCAGTATGGTGCTTGAGATCATTACGCGGCAGTCATTGTTTTATACATTGACATTGGTACTGCTGATTCTCGCTTATGTCAGAGTATTTTCCCGGAATATCAATAAGCGATATGAGGAGAATATGAAGTTTTTGCAGAAGAAAGATGCAATTTTGAATAAGTTCCGCAAGCAGAAATATTATGCTGCTCAGCGCAGAAATTTTCATATTTATACGTGTCCTCAGTGCAAGCAGAAGATCCGCATTCCTAAGGGAAAAGGGAAGATCAGTATTACATGTCCGAAGTGCAGAAACTCTTTTATTAAGAAAAGCTGATTTTTGCAAGCTGTTGTTGTATTTTTTTCAAAAAACCAGATGTTTTTGGGTCTGAAAGATGGTATAATAAACCTGTCGTATGAATAGAATCGACAGCATTTTTTTGAAATACAAAGACACAGTTTTTTGGAGGGGATTTGGAATATGGTTGAAAGGAAGGTTAAGGTTGCAATTCCCTGCGGTATACATATCAGACCGGCAGGAATTATTTCCCATACAGCGAATGGTTTTAAGGCAGATTCAAGGATCATATTCGGGTACCATGTGATTAATACAGCCAGTATCTTGAATCTTGTTGCCAGCGGTATTCACTGTGGGGATATTGTCAGCGTTGAGTGTGAAGGACCGGATGAACAGGCTGCACTGGATGGCATTACATCGGTTTTGGAAGATTCAACGATTCAACAATAAGAGATATTATCGAATAAAGGAGAAATAATATGTTAGAGAAGATTAAAGCGCTTTTAGCAGAGGAATTAGGTGTCAACGCAGATGAAATCACAGCAGAGACTTCTTTTAAGGAAGATCTCGGTGCTGATTCACTGGATCTTTTTGAACTCGTAACAAATCTTGAAGAAGAATACAGTATTGAGATTCCGGCAGAGCAGTTGGAAGAGATGACAACTGTTGGCAAAGTTATTGATTATCTGAAGAGCATTCATATTGAGGCATAATCTCTTGGAAGCCATCATTTAAGAAGATGAAGGAGGCATATTTTCTGTATTGTATATAGAGAATATGTCTCATTTTGTTTTTATTCAGATAATATGAAAAAAACTGGAATATTTTATCATAAACTCTTCACAGTACTATTCGAAAATGATATAATCCAATATATAAAAGTCAATAAATATATTTATAGATGCATCTGAATTGATGCTTTTTTTGCATATACATTACGAGAGGAATCAAGCAACAATGAATTTGAAACATTTATCATATTTTGTCGATATTTCGAAGCGGGGGAGCTTTACAAAGGCTGCGGATGATATCTATGTTTCACAATCAGCATTGAGCAAATCAGTGAAATCCCTTGAACAGGAACTGAATGTTACGCTGATTGACCGCACAAGCAAGAGCTTTGACAGAAGAGGGGAAGATTCTTTTTTCTGAGGGAGAGAAGTTACTTCAGTATATCGATGAGAGCCAGAATGAGATCATTGAAAAAATATGCAAGAGCAGACGCCGTCTGAGAATCGGTGTGCCTCCAGTGGCATCGACCGTTTATTTCAGCCATCTGCTGTATCGTTTTATGAAGAAGTATCCGGATATTGATCTGAAGATGTCAGAGGTCGGAGCCAATATTGTACAGACTCAGGTAAATTCAGGAAGTATTGATATCGGTATCGTTGTGCTGCCGATGCTTAATACAGAGAATTACAATGTCATACCGGCGATGACGGCGGACAATGCTTTGATCGTGAATAAGGATCATCCACTGGCATCCAGAGAAGAAGTCAGCTTCAAGGAGCTGGAGCATGAAGATTTCCTGATACTGGACGGGACATATATGCTGCATGACAGTATTATCCGAAACTGTGAGATTGCCGGTTTTTATCCGCATATTACAACGGAGAGTTCCCAGTGGGATTTCCTGGCAGAGATGGTTGCTTACAATCAGGGCATCAGTATTTTGCCTGTTCCGATTATGAAGAGATTTTATTCCAGTGACAGAATTAAGATGATCCGCCTGAAAGAGCCGGAATTGCCATGGAACATAGGCATGATATTCAAGAAAGACAAATTGATCACGGATCAGATGAAGGTATTTATTCAGTTTGTTTTAGACAATAAGGATAATGTCAAAGATTATACATAAGAAGGAGTGTTGTGGTGATGCACAGCACTTTTTTGTTTGAAGGCCGCCAGAGGACGGTTCACGTGACACAGACCGGTCATATGCCGGCTGTACTTGTCTCATCCGGCGGCAAAGAATGTATTTTTCTTCATTAACAGTCTATGCATCAGGAGGTGTATTTTATACATACAAATAACTTGATTATCCTGAAAATAAATGGTAAAGTTGTACATGACATCATAAGATCAAAATGGCGCGAAGTTTTTGACGCCTTTAAGTAAAAGAATATACAGGAGTAGATAAAATGGGACAGGCAGTGGTTGTATTAAAAAAAGGTGAAGGCCGCACGTTGAAGGCCGGCGGTATGTGGGTCTATGACAATGAGATCGCATCGGTTACAGGCAGTTATGAAGATGGTGACATGGTCATCGTCAGGGATTTTGATGGTTATCCTATGGGCCGTGGTTTTATCAATCGTCATTCTAAGATCAGGGTTCGTTTAATGACGCGTCATATAGAGCAGGAAATTGACCGTGAATTTTTAAAGGGAAGACTTCAGACGGCTTGGGATTACCGTAAGAAAGTCACAGATATTTCCAGCTGCAGACTGGTATTCGGGGAAGCTGATTTTCTTCCGGGACTGGTGGTTGATAAGTTTTCTGACGTGTTGGTTGTACAGGTGACAGCCCTTGGAATGGATCGAATGAAGCTTGAGATTGTCGATCTGTTGAAAGAGATTCTGATGGCAGATGGCATTGAGATAAAGGGTGTGTATGAGAGAAGCGACGGTAAGTATCGTGATCAGGAGGGTATGGAGCGCATTAAAGATTTTATTGGTGAACCTTTTGACACAGATGTTCCGATTATGGAGAATGGTGTGCGATATATTGTTGATGTGAAGGATGGTCAGAAGACAGGCTTTTTCCTGGATCAGAAATACAATCGATTGGCAATTCAGAAATTATGCAGAGGGGCGAGAGTACTGGACTGCTTTACACATACAGGCTCCTTCGCATTAAATGCAGGGATTGCAGGTGCAGCGGAGGTTACAGGTGTGGATGCATCGGAGTTGGCGGTGCATCAGGCAGAAGAGAATGCTGCTTTGAATAAGCTGCAGGATACCGTGCATTTTCAGTGTGCAGATGTTTTTAATCTGCTGCCGGAGTTGGAGAAGCAGGGAGAGAAATACGATGTTGTTATTTTGGATCCGCCGGCCTTTACGAAATCAAGAAATTCTGTTAAGCATGCGATGAAAGGATACAGAGAGATTAACATGCGTGGTATGAAGCTGGTCAAAGACGGCGGATTTCTTGCCACATGTTCATGTTCGCATTTTATGACGTATGAGCTGTTTACAGAGATGCTGCATCAGGCGGCAAGAAGTGTACATAAGCGTCTACGTCAGATTGAATATCGCACACAGGCAGCAGATCACCCAATTTTATGGTCTGCAGATGAGTCTTATTATTTGAAATTTTACATTTTCCAGGTAGTGGATGAGAAATAGAGGCCGGACATGAATTATGAGGAAGCAATAAGTTATATAGAAAAAGTGAGCTGCAGCGGAATTATGCCAGGGCTGGTGAGAATCCAGGCACTGCTGGAAAAAACGGGACATCCTGAAATGGACTGCAATGTGATTCATGTGGCCGGGACGAATGGAAAGGGGTCTGTATGCACCTATATTGCTTCTATACTAATGCAGGCCGGATATAAGGTCGGACGCTATGTTTCACCGACACTTTTTGATTATAGAGAGCGTATTCAGGTCAACGGAGAATGGATATCCAGGAAGGATACGGCCTACTGGATGAGCCGGGTGCGGGAAGTCGATGAGCGGATGCAGTCAGAGGGGATAGAAGGCGCTTCTGCCTTTGAACTGGAAACGGTAATGGCCTTTTTGTACTTCAAAGCCATGGCATGTGACTTTGTTGTACTTGAGACAGGAATGGGCGGAAGGCTGGATGCGACCAATGTAGTGCCCAAGCCGGTATTATCAGTTGTTACATCTATTGGCATGGATCATATGCATTTTCTTGGGAATACGATTGAAGCGATCGCAGTTGAGAAGGGCGGCATTATTAAAGAGAAAAGACCGGTGGTGATTGGGGCCGGCAGGCAGAAGGCTGTTGACACCCTGATACGGATCAGCTTGGAAAGACAAAGTGAATATGCGGTAGTCGGGGCTGAAGATGTCCACATGACGTATGCGGATCTCTTCGGAGGCCAGCAGTTCGACTTTGGATCTTATAAAGAGCTTCAGACCCGGATGGTCGGCAGGTGTCAGCCGTGGAATGCAGCGATTGCTGTAAAGGCGGTTGAGATGCTGGGCAAGATGACAGCAACGGATTGTCCGGTACAGTTGGATGTCCTTCCAAAAGATGTGTTGAGTGAGCAGGTGGTCAGGAAAGGCATCGCATCTGCTTACTGGCAGGGACGGTTTGAGGTAATGGAGAAAAATCCGTCACTGATAATTGATGGGGCCCATAATCCGGATGGTGTACAGAGTCTTGTGGATTCTATGAAAGCATATTTGTCAGATAAGCTTGTTATTCTTGTTATGGGTGTTTTTGCAGACAAAGATTACAGACAGATGCTTGAGATGGTTTCAGATTGTTCTGATACATTGATTGCTTTTAAACCGGATAATCCAAGAGGACTTGCTGCCGAACAGCTTAAAGAGGCAGCGGAGCCGTTTTTTAAGCGAACCTTAGCAGCGAAGAGCCAGGCGGAGGCCCTTGCAATTGCCAGGAAGATCGGAGAAGGTAATCATGCGATTGTATGTTTTGGTTCGTT
>OLRE01001548.1_pt1 | contig 21949 bp, 20 predicted proteins | sample 1672461 | NCBI WGS metagenome assembly OLRE01 (sample SAMEA3136688, study PRJEB25190) | human gut metagenome | biome: human gut; feature: human-associated habitat; material: faeces | place: Austria | collected 2013
GCGCAGCTTCTCGTCTCCGATTTCCACAATCTTTCTGGTTGCCATTTCAGACCAAACTCCTTGTTCCCCCTACATCATGGTGGCGGGGTTGACTTCACAGTAAATGGTGCACGCGCCGTCCTGTACGCCCGCCAGCTCGGCCAGAAGGGCCAGCAGGGGCGACACGTCCGGGTGATCGAACAGCTTCATCAGCACATGGTAGCGGTATTGGCCGCGGATGCGCTTGACCGGGGCCTCATCGGCACGCAGCATGAGCGTGCGCTTTTTCTGGACGGGGTGCGACAGCAGATAGGTACGCACCACGTCGTAGAGGCGCTCGGCGGTCTGGTGGGCCGCCTCCTCGTCGGGGCTTTCCACCAGCAGGCGCGCAAGCAGCGTAAAGGGGGGGTACAATCCCGCGCGGCGGCGGCTGAACTCCTGCTCGAAAAACGTTCGGTAATCCTGCGCCGCGGCGGCCTGGATGCAGGGGTCCTCCGGCTTATAGGTCTGCACGATCACCTCGCCGGGAAGCCCGGCGCGGCCCGCCCGGCCCGCTACCTGGGTGATGAGCTGAAACGTGCGCTCCGGCGCGCGGTAATCCGGCAGGTTGAGCGTCATGTCGGCGGCAACCACGCCCACCAGCGTCACGCGCGGAAAGTCCAGTCCCTTGGCGATCATCTGCGTGCCGATGAGCACCTGCGCCTCGCCCCGGCCGAATCGGTCGAGCAGCTTGGCGTGCGCGTCGCGGCCGCGGGTGGTGTCGATATCCATGCGCACGGTCCCCACCCCGGGAAACAGGCGGTGAACCTCCTCCTCCACGCGCTGGGTGCCGCTGCCGAAGTAGCGAATGTAGCGGCTGCCGCATTCGGGGCAGGTGGGAGGCGCGGCCACGGTGTAGCCGCAGTGGTGGCAGATGAGCATTTGGTTGCCCTGATGATACGTCAGGCTGACGCTGCAGTTCGGGCACGAATAGGTCGCGCCGCACTCGGCGCAGGTGACGATCTTACTCGCGCCGCGCCGGTTGAGAAACAAAATACTCTGCTCGCCGCGGCGGAGATTCTCCTCCAGCTCGCCATAGAGCACGGAGCTGATGGATCCGGAGTTGCCGTTGCGCAGTTCCTGCTTCATATCGGCGATGATGACGTCCGGCAGCTTACGGGCATTGAACCGATCCGGCAGCGTGAAGTAATGATAGCGCCCGGTCTCGGCGTAATAGCGGCTGACAACGTCCGGCGTTGCCGAGCCGAGCAGCAGCAGCGCACGGTGCTGGGCGCAGCGGAACTTGGCCACGTCGCGCGCGTGATAGCGCGGCGTGCTCTCGGACTTATAGGTGTCCTCCTGCTCCTCGTCGATGATGAGCAGGCCGAGATCCTGCACGGGTGCGAAAACCGCGCTGCGCGTGCCGACAACGACGCGCGCGAGACCCGCGCGGATGCGTTTCCACTCGTCGTAGCGCTCCGAGAGCGGCAGGCCGCTGTGCAAAACGGCGACCGTGTCACCGAAATAGGCGGAAAACGCCTCGATCATCTGCGGCGTCAGCGAGATCTCCGGCACGAGCAGGATCGCGCCCTGCCCCGCCGCGAGCGCCTGCGCGATCAGGTGCAGGTAGACGAGCGTCTTGCCGCTGCCGGTCACGCCGAAGAGCAGCGCCGCCTGCGCGTCCGGTGCGTGCAGCAGCTCCTTCAGGCCGTCAAACACCTGCTCCTGCGCCGGTGTCAGCGCCGGGATCGGCTGCGGCTGCCCGGTGTAATGCACCGGACGGCGAAAATAGGGCTCGGCGTCAATGTGCACGACGCCCTGCTGCACAAGCGCCTTCATGGAGCTTCTCGGCGCGCCGGTAAACTGGCACACTTCACCGGCCGACGCGCGGCCGATCGTGCACAGCAGCTCCAAAATGGCGACCTGATGCGGCGCACGCCGGCGGCGGCGGATCTCCTCCTGCGCCTCTTCCAGCGGGACGGCGAGACTGGCATACTCCAGCTGCTTGTCGCGCACGACGCGCTTTTGCGTGCCCTCCACGGTCAGAAATTTCTGCTCCACGAGCCAGTGCAGCGCGCTTGCCGGTTCTTTGTCGCCAAACGCCGCCTGCAGCTCGTCGAGCGGGCAGCGGCCGCCGTGCTCCAGCACGGTCTCGAGTGCAAGCCGCCGCTGCTTGGATCTCCCGCACTGGGCCAACGCCGCGGCCTCATCCAGCTCCGGCGCCGCGCAGTAGACCGTGCTGACCCGATACCAGACGCCGGCCGGCAGGATCGCGTGCAGCGCGTCATAGATCGTGCAGAAAAAGCGGTCATGCATCCAGACGGCCAGACGGATCAGTTCCAGTGAGAGGATGGGCTCGGGGTCGAGCTGGCGCGTGATGGGCTTGAGCTTCGGGTCATCCTCTGCCTTGTCCAGCGCAAGCACCATACCCTCACACGGGCGGTTCCCGCGCGAAAACGGCACCATGACGCGGCAGCCGGGGCGAAGCGTATCCGCCAGCGGCTGCGGGATCTTATACGTATACGGTCGGTCGAACGCAAACGTTGCAGCCAGAACGGCGACCTTTGCGACCGGGATCTGCAGCATCTGCGCGCCCCCCCTCTCCGAAAAAATCAGGCGGGTACTGCCCGCCTGAAAGCGATTATTCCTTGTGCACGACCTGAAGGCGGCCGTCATACACCTCATCGATCGCCATGGAAACCGGTTTGGTATCCAGCGGCTCGCCCGCGGCCTGCGCGGCGGCGGCGATGTTGCGCGCGCGGCGCGCGACCAGATTCACCAGCAGATAACGGCTGCCGGCCTTGGCGGCCAGCTCGCTCATGGGAGGATAAAGCATCATTTTTCAAGCACCTCTGTAAAATAGTTTTTCCGATCGGGATAGCGGCAGCACTCTGCCGTGATGATGGCGTCGAGCTCCTTGGCCGCGACGTCGGGATCGTCATTGATGACGATGTAATCATATGTATACGCCAGCGCGCACTCGCGGCGTGCCTGCGCCAGACGCTCGCAGATCTTCTGCTCGTCGTCCGTGTGCCGGCCGCGCAGCCGGCGCTCCAGCTCCGCCAGAGACGGCGGCATCATAAACACGCGGATCGCGTCCGGCCGGTTCTCGGAGATCTGGTGCACGCCCTGCACGTCAATGTCCAGCAGGACATGCATGCCCTCGGCGCAGCGCCGCTCAACATAGCTCTTCGGCGTGCCGTAGCAGTTGCCGACGTATTCGGCGTGCTCCAGCAGCTCGTCCCCCGCGACCATGGCGTCAAACGCCGTGCGCGTGACGAAAAAATAGTCCTTGCCGTCCACCTCGCCGGGACGCGGAGCGCGCGTCGTGGCCGAAACGGAAAAGCACACGTCATCCCGCAGGCGCATCAGTCGGGCAATGACCGTGCTCTTTCCGGTGCCGGACGGCCCGGAGATCAAAATCAGTTTTCCTGTCTGGCGGTTCATGTTGCATCTCCTCCGGTTTCCTGATCTGAGGCCTGGACACGGCCCTGTACCGCATCCGGCGGCAGTGCCGAAAGCACCGCGTGGCCGGTATCCATGATGAGGACGGCCTGCGTCTTTCGTCCATAGGTCGCATCGATGAGCATACCGATCTCGCGGCTGTCCTGCACGATGCGCTTGATGGGGGCGGAATCCGGACTGACGACAGCCAGCAGCCGCTCCGCGGAGACATAGTTTCCGTATCCGATGTTGATGAGTTTCAAGTCCACTGCTCCTTACTCGATGTTCTGGATCTGCTCGCGGATCTTCTCAATCTCGGACTTGAGGTCGACGACCACCTTTGCGATGTCCGCGTTCTGGCACTTGGAGCCGATGGTGTTCGCCTCGCGGTTGAACTCCTGAATGAGGAAGTCCGCCTTGCGGCCGACCGGAGAGCCGGACTCCAGCATCTGGCGCAGCTGCGCGATGTGGCTGCGCAGGCGCACCGTCTCCTCATCGACGGCAACGTGGTCGGCATAGATCGCAGCCTCGGCAATGATGCGCGACTCGTCAATATCGGCCGCGGCGAGCACCGCCTCGAGCTTCTGGCGCAGACGCGCCTCGTAGGCCGCAGCCGTCTCGGGGGCGGCCGCCTCCACGTTTGTCACCAGCGACTCGATACGCGCGAGCTTTTCCTCCACGTCGGCGCGGAGCTTCGCGCCCTCGCGCTCGCGCATCTGGTCATAGTCAGCGAGCGCCTGCTGCGTCAGCGCGACCAGACCGGCGCGGATCTTATCCTGATCCGCCTCCGCCTTCTCCACGGACAGGATGTCCGGAAAGCGCATGAGCGACATGAGCGACATGTCATTTTTCAGGTCGTAGCGCACGGCGAGCGTATTGAGCGTGTCGATATAGGCGCGCAGCAGCGGCTCGTTCACACGCAGGACGGTATCGGCCGCCTGCGAGGAATCGATCGTGACGAACACATCCAGCTTGCCGCGGCTGACGTGCTGCTGGATGGTGGATTTGACCGCGTCCTCCGCGAAGAGGAAATTGCGCGGCATGCGCACGGCGATGTCCAGATAGCGGTTGTTGACGCTCTTGAGCTCCACCGTGACGTTCAGGCCCTCAACGACGCCCTTTGCGCCGCCGTAGCCGGTCATACTTCTTATCATTGGCTTACCCTTCTTATCTTAGGATTCCCGGATCTGAATGATCTCAAAAGTAATGGGGCTGGCTTTCTTCTTACGCTGGTAGATAACATTGAACGCCACGCCGAGCGCAAAAAAGCCAAAGCCGATCAAAACACAGCCGCCCTCGGCCCAGCCGAGCGCATTGCCGATGGCATAGCCCAGAAACAGCAGCACAAACGGCACCAGATACAGCAGCGCCGCCGCGCCGAGCACGTCCGACGTCTTGCTCTCAATGACGACCTTCTGCCCCGGCAGCGCTGAGACCTTATTGACCGCCTCTGCACGGATGCGGTTCTGGAACACGCACGCCTCGCACGACTCGCATGTGCCGCCGCACGCCGTGCCGCGCTCCACTTCCACCTCCGCCACATGGCGGCTGACCAGCTTTGTTACCACTGCATCCTGCGTCATGGTATCATCCTCCCGTAAAATGCACATTCACAACGTATTCCCCGATCGCACCGGCGTCGGAGAAGCCGTCCACATAGACCTTGGCCGGCACGGCGACCGTACCGCTCGTGGCCTTGTAATTTGTCAGATCGGCGACAACACGTATGTTGTCCGCCGTGATCTGCGAGATCGTCTCCGCCGGCGCGCGCACGGTCACGACCAGAGATGCCGTTGCGATCTCCACGTGCCGGTTCGTGCCGGTCGTTGTGATATTCGTCGCCGTGATCTTCTCGGTTTCCAGTCCGCGGACGGAGATGCGGACCGTTGCCTCCGTGACGCCGCTGAGATTACGCAGATTGTTGTCAAGCGGGATCGTGACCGTCGTCTCGTAAGATGTGGCAAAACTCGACAGATCGACAGTCGCCACAACGAGCTGGTTGAGCGTCTGCAGCACCGTCGTATCGCCCGCGACCTGGATGCTCTTCGGCTCGATCTCGATGACACAGTTGTCCTCCGTCGCCCCGGCGCCGCCGACCAGTGAGACCGTCAGCGGCAGGTCCTTGTTCATCAGCACCGGCATGGACACGCTGACCGTGTCATAATTGCCGGTGATCTCTTTGGGGGTGAGCTTGTTGCCGTCCTTGTCCAGCAGGACATATGGGCAGTTGGTCGGCGCAATGGACTTGTCCAGATCCGTGCGCGTGACATAGACGCAGATGCTGTCCACCGCGTCGAGCTCCTCCTGCGGGCCGTAGAGCGTGATGGACGACGGATCTACCTGGATCGGTTCGGCCGTGTAGCCATCCTTAACGCTGCCGGTGAACACGCCCTTCACTTCGAGCGTCTTGTTGGCCTCCTGCACGACGGAGAAGCTGATCGTCTCCGGCGACTTGCTCAAGACGGTGATGCTGCTCTTATCGACATTGGTCGGATACTGCAGCGAATAGCTCACCTGCATTTCGCGCGCCTGCGAGATGCCGGACACGTCGATGACCGCCGACAGGTCCGCCGAGCTGAGGTTGCCGAGCACGCGCCGCGTGCCTTTCAGGCGCACGGAAACCGTGTCCGCGTCGGCGCCCGTGACGATCAGGCCGCGCGTAGCGCGCAGATCATCTGCACCCTGATACACGACCTTGACATTGGAAAACGTCATCTCGATCGTCGTCTCCTCCGTGGACATGATATACGTCCACAGCAGGAACGAGGCCAGCAGCGAAATGATGATCCAGAAAGCCTTACTGCTGACTATTTTGTTGATCGTCGTCTTTTTTGTCATGTTGTTTCTCCCGACGAAGCGGATTGAGTTTCTTTACGAAATCGACAATGATGTCCCAGCGTCTGCGCTGCTGCTCTTCCGCCGGCACCAGTTCGCTGCGGAGGATCGCCTCAAACGTGTCCGGGGACAGGCGGCGCTTGAGCATACCGTCCACGGCGATGGAAATACCGCCGGTCTCCTCGGATACGATCACAATCACGGCGTCCGAGTGCTCGCTCATGCCGATGCCCGCGCGGTGGCGCGTGCCGAGATCCGGGCTGAGGTTCGTGTTGCTCGTCAGCGGCAGGACACAGCCGGCCGCCGCGATGCGGCCATCCCGGATCACGACCGCGCCGTCATGCAGCGGCGCCTTGGGATAGAAAATATTCTTGAGCAGCTCCGCCGTCACGTCCGAATTGATGATGGTGCCGCTGCGCATCTGCTCATCGAGCGTCACGCTGCGCTCAAAAACGATGAGCGCACCGGTCTTGGTCGCCGACAGCTGCGTGCAGGCGGCAATGGTCTGCGAAATGACATTGTCCATGCCCAGCGTCTCGAGCGGCTTTGCGCCAAAGCGCGGGAGCGCCTTGCTGCCCATGCGCTCGAGCAGGCGGCGCAGCTCCGGCTGAAAGATGATGACGAGCGCGATCAGGCCAAGCTCGACCGTCTTTTGCAGGATGCGGTTGAACATCGTCAGCTTCAGCACACCCGACAGCCACAGCGCGATCAGGATCAGCAGAACGCCCTGTGCAAGGCGATAGGAATTCGTCTTGCGGATGAGCATGATGACATTGTAAATCAGATAAGCGACGATCAGGATATCCACGATGTCAGAAAACCGGATCGTGGACACCAGCATCGTCAGCTTTGCCCAGAAGGCTGCAAGTTGTGCCATAAGCATTTCCTCGGCTGTTCGTTTCCGTTTTGCAGGTGCAAAACGCCAATCTTATGAATTATAATATTATACCCTACAAACCGGCGGATTTCAATACATAATCTGCGTTATCCCGCGCGCAGGATCTCGTGGAACACGCGCGCCGTGCGCGCGATCTCCGCGTCCGTGTTGAAGGGCGACAGGCTCAGGCGCACCGTGCCAGTCTCCAGCGTTCCGGCCGTGCGGTGCGCGACCGGCGCGCAGTGCAGCCCCGCACGCACGGCGATGCCGTAGCGCGCAAGCTCCTGCGCCAGCAGTTCGCTGTCCATATCCCGGCAGCGGACGGACAGCACCGCCGTCTGGCGCGCCGGATCCGGCGACGCAAACACCTCCAGCCGGGGCTGCGCGCGCAGCTGCGCCGTCAGGCGCTGCGCGAGCCACCGCTCCCGCCGCTCGATATGCTCGACGCCCTGCGCCGATAAATAGCGGATCCCGGCGAGCAGCCCCGCGATGCCTGGAACGTTGTGCGTTCCGGCCTCGAGCCGGTCGGGCAGCTCCTCGGGCATATCCTGCAGTACGCTCTGCGAGCCGGTGCCGCCGCACAGCAGGGGCTTCGGCTGCGCAAAGCACAGCAGGATGCCCGTGCCCTGCGGGCCAAGCAGGCCCTTATGCCCCGGCATGCCCACAAACGCCGCACCGAGCGCCGCCGCGTCAAACGCCACACAGCCGGCCGCCTGCGAGGCATCCACGATCAGTGGGACGCCCGCGGCGGCGCAAAGTTCCGCAATCTCCCGCACCGGCAGCAGATAGCCGAACACATTCGACACCATCGTGCACACGGCCGCCTTCGCACCCGGCAGCGCGCGCCGGAAGGCGCTGACCGCTGCCTCGGGGTCGAAGAGCGGACTTTCCGCCACGCGCACCTGCGCGCCCAGCGCATGGAGCGGGCGCGTGACGGAGTTGTGCTCGTAGCCGGAGATCACGACCGGATCACCGGGCGATACGAGCGAGTGGATCGCAATGTTGAGTGCGTGCGTCGCATTCATGGTGAACACGACACGCTCCGGCTCCGGAACATGAAACAGCTCCGCCGCTGCTTCTCTGCAGGCAAACACCGTATCGGCCGCACGCATGGCGGCGCTGTGGCCGCCGCGGCCGGGACTTGCCATCGTGCGCACGGCCATGGCCGTCGCACGCGCCACCGACGGCGGCTTGAGCAGGCTCGTCGCCGCCGAGTCCAGATAGATCATACCGTCACCTCCTGGTAAGTGCCATCTTCCAGCAGGCGATACACCTTACCCCGCCGGATCGCTGCGCGGTCCAGGAGCGCCAGCGCACGAACCAGACGGGATTCATAAAGTTTGACGCAATACGTGCATCCGGTCTTTGAAACGCTTTGCGGCGCTTTGAGCACAGTGGCGGTAATGCCCGCGCGCTCGAGCACTTGCGATGACCGCTGTGCATAGGTCAGTGACCTGCACATGATCAGACAGTAGCGCTGCATTATGAGCTCCCTCCCACATCGTTATGCCTTATTCTATGCGGGAGCGGCGCAGGCGTTTACGAAATCCGTTCGATCAGGACGACCGCGTGCGCGGCGATGCCCTCGCGCGTGCCGGTGAAGCCGAGGCCCTCCTCGGTCGTCGCCTTGACGCTGACGCGGTCCACGTCCACGTCCATGCACTGCGCCAGATTGCGGCGCATCTGCGCGATGTGCGGCGCGAGCTTCGGCGCCTGAGCGAGCACGGTGCAGTCCAGATTGCCGACCGTGTATCCGGCTGCGTGCAGGCGCGCCGTTACCTCGCGCAGCAGCGCCAGACTGTCCGCGCCGGCATAAGCCGGGTCATTGTCCGGGAAAAGGTGGCCGATATCCCCCATGGCCGCCGCGCCGAGCAGCGCATCCATGACGGCATGCGTCAGCACGTCCGCGTCCGAGTGGCCGAGCAGGCCGGTCTCGTGCGGGATGTCCACACCGCCGAGGATGAGCTTGCGGCCCGTGACGAGCCGGTGTACATCATAACCGTGACCAATGCGCATCATGCCCCGCCGCGCCTCCTGAGAATAGACTCCGCGAGCTCGATATCGATCGGCGTCGTGATCTTGAGGTTTTCGTCCGAACCCTGCGTCACGACCGGCTTGACACGCAGCTGCTCCACGGCCGAGCAGTCATCGGTGATGGCCAGGTGCTTGCGCATGGCGTTCGTGAGCGCGGCCTTGATCAGATCCGCCTGGAACACCTGCGGCGTCTGAATGGCGGTGAGCGACGCGCGCTCGGGCGTGCCAGTGATAACGCCGCCGGCCGTGCGCTTGACCGTGTCGCGCACCGGGATGCCGGGCGCGGCCGCGCGGCTCTTTTTCGCCGCCTGAATGGTCTCCGTGATGATATCATCCGTCACAAGCGGGCGCGCCGCGTCGTGGATGCCGATGAGCGTGGCCCTATTGCTCGCCGCCAACACGCCGGCCAGCGAGGACTCGGCGCGCGTCATGCCGCCGACGACGACCTTGGTCATCTTCGTCAGGCCGTACCGGTTGCGCAGCGCCGCGATCTCCTCGAGGCGGGACGTGCGCGTGACGACGATGAGCTCATCCACAGCGGCGCAGTTTTGCATCGCCTGCAGCGAGCGCACGAGCACCGGCACACCGCCGACCTCCATCATCAGCTTGTCGCGGCCCATCCGCTTGGAAGAACCGGCCGCCAGAACGACCATCGTGCAAAACGGTTTGCCGACGAGCTTCGCTTTGATCTTTCCGTACAGTGCCATGGGATCGCTCCTTTCTCGAATATCGTACAATGATCCAAAATTCTATAGCTTCATTATAATCAGAAATGCAGACCGGCGCAAGGTGCGGGCAGCAAAAAACATCCCTGCACGGTTCGTGCAGGGATGTTTCAGGACGGAAATTACTCGTCGATCTCGTCGTCGTCGATCTCGGGGATGTTGCCGGTGGCCTCGCCGGTGGCGGACACTTCGTAGACCAGAGCGTCAGCTTCCGGAGCATGCGGCTTCTTCGCCGAGCGCTCGCGCACCGGGGCCGGCTCGGGAGCGGTCAGCGCGCGGATGGACAGGGAGATCTTGTGCTTCTCCTCGTCGATCGCGGTGATCTTCGCATCGACAATGTCGCCGACGGTCAGGACCTCATCGGGCTTGCCGATGCGGCGGTTGGCGATCTGGGAGATGTGGATCAGGCCGTCCACACCGGGCAGCACCTCGGCGAACGCGCCGAAAGGCATGAGCTTGACGATGGTGACCTTCGCCACATCGCCGACCTGGAAGGTGGACATGAACTTGTTCCAGGGGTTGCCGTTGGGATCTTTGTAGCCGAGGGAGATCTTGTGGTTCTCCGGATCGAAGCTGATGACGTAAACATCGACCTCGTCGCCGACGGACAGCACGTCGGACGGCTGCTTGATGCGGCTCCAGCTCAGCTCGGAGACGTGCACCATACCGTCAATGCCGCCGATATCGACGAACGCGCCGTAGGACGTCAGGGACTTGACAACACCGTGATAGTGCTTGCCGACCTCGATCTCGCTCCAGATCTTCTCGGCGCGCTCGCGGCGCTCCTTCTGGGCGACGGCACGGATGGAACCGACGACGCGCTTGCGGCCGCGGTTGACCTCGGTGATCTTCAGGCGCACGGTCTGGCCGACGAGCTCGGACATGGCAGCGTCCTTCGGCAGGCCGGACTGGGAAGCGGGCACGAACACGCGGATGCCCTTGACGGACACAACGATGCCGCCCTTGTTGTCCTCGGTGACTTTGCCCTCGACGATCTCGCCGCTCTCCTGTGCCTCTTCGATGGCGGCCCAGTTCTTCACGGCGTCGAGACGCTTCTTGGAGAGCATCGCAGTGCCTTCCACGTCGTTGACGCGCACAACGCTCGCCTCAATGGTGTCGCCGACGTGCAGGACGTCTTCGACCTTGATGCCGTCGTCGGTGAACTCGCTGGTCGGGATGAAGCCGGAATACTTGGTGCCGATATCGACACTGATCTCGGTGCCAGAAATGGCCACGACCGTACCGGTTACCTTTTCTCCATTATATATAGGCTTGAGAGATGCCTCCAGCATTTCATCAAAATTTTCAGTCTCCGTGGGATTTTCTTGAGTCAGGATCTCGTCACTCATCTTTTGTTTTACCTCCTTAATGATCCATGCAGGCACGGAGGCCCCGGCTGTCAGGCCGACCGTATCCACATGTACGAACGCGCTTTTATCAAGCTGCGCTGCGTTTTCAATAAATTGCACGTTTGCACACGCGCTGCGGCAGATCTCGTAGAGATGGCGGCTGTTGGCGCTGTGGCTGCCGCCGACGACGACCATTGCGTCGCAGGCACTGGCCATCTGCGCAGCCTCTGTCTGACGTGTAAACGTAGCACCACATATTGTATCAAACAATTTTGCGTTTGTACACTGTTTTTTTATGATTTTCTGACATTCCAGCAGTTTCTCTTGCGTTTGGGTCGTCTGGATGACGACAGTCAGCGGTTTTGCACAGTCAATGGTGCCGTCGGCAATACGCGCGGCGAGCTCCGCAGCGTCATTGACCACGACCGGAGAAACGCACCAGCCGCAGATCGCCCGCACCTCGGGGTGGCCGGCTGCACCGATGATGACCGGCTGCCGCCCCTCGACGGAAGCCTCAGCTACGATCTCATGGATGCGCTTGACCTTCGGGCACGTCGCGTCATACACCGTCGCGCCCGTGTGCTGCACGGCCTCAAACTCCGCGCGGCTGACACCGTGGGAGCGGATGATGACGGACGCGCCCTGCGGGATCTGCTCCGGGCCGTCCACGACCGTGAGGCCCTCGGACCGCAGGTGCTGCACCACATCGTCATTATGGATAAGCTCGCCGAGGCTGTAGCAGTTTTGCTCGGCAGCAAGCATTTCCTCGGCCATCTTCACCGACCGGCTGACACCGAAGCAGAAGCCGGCCGACTTGGCAACCATGAGTTTCTTCACGCCTTTCCCTCCACTCCGAAGCGTGTGCGGATAGCCGCGCACACGGCGTCGATGCTCTCATCGAGCGTCAGGTCGCTCGTGTCGATGTGCACGGCGTCCGGTGCTGCCTTGAGCGGCGCGACGGCGCGGTGCGTATCGTCATAATCGCGCTGCTCGAGCGCGCGCAGTACGTCGGCATAAGGCTCCTCAATGCCCTTTTCCTGCAGCTGGCGGTAGCGGCGCTGCGCGCGGCACTCCGCCGAGGCGGACAGGAAGATCTTCAGCCCGGCGTCCGGCAGGACGACCGTGCCGATATCGCGCCCGTCCATGACGGCACTGTGCGTGCGCGCGAGATCGCGCTGCATATCCAGCAAAAACGCGCGCACGACCGGCAGCGCCGACACACGCGAGGCAAGCAGCGACACCTCCGGCAGGCGGATCGTGTCCGAGACGTCCTCGCCGTTGAGCAGCATCCGCTGCTCGCCTGCGGCGTCATAGGCAAGCTCGATCTTCAGCTCCGGCAGCAGCGCCTGCACGGCGGCGGTGTCCGAACAGTCCGCGCCGGCCCGCTCACAGGCGAGGCCGACCGTGCGGTAGATCGCGCCGGTGTCCACATAGATGAGGCCGAAGCGGCGCGCGGCCGCGCGGGCGATCGTGCTCTTTCCGGCGCCGGACGGGCCGTCGATGGCAACGGTAATGTGTGTATCCAAAACGTTCATTTCCTTTCGTGCGTTATGTGCAGACCGCATTTCCGGCCAAATAGCCGGTGCTCCATGCGATCTGCAGGTTGAAGCCGCCGGTATAGGCGTCCAGATCGAGCACCTCGCCGGCAAAATACAGCCCGGGCACGAGCTTGGAGCCCATGGTGCGCGGGTTGACCTCCTTGAGCGACACGCCGCCGGATGTAATAATGGCCTCATCGATGGGCCGCGTGCCGGTGACCGACACCGGAAAATGCTTGAACAGCTCCACGAGCCGATGCCGCTGCTCGCGCGTGATAACGTTGACCTTCGTATCCTCCGGGATGCCGGACAGGCGCACGAGCACCGGGATCATGGCATGGCCTGCGAGGTCATAGAGCGCATTCTTAAAGTCACGGTTGGCGTATTTCTGAAAATCGCGCAGGATGCGCGCGTCGAGCTTCTTTTCATCCAGCGCCGGCTTCAGATCGATGGACAGGCGGTATTTGTGCCGCGAAAAGTCGCGCATGTGCGCGCTCGCCGACAGCACCAGCGGGCCCGACACGCCAAAGTGCGTGAAGAGCATCTCGCCCAGGTCGGAATAAACGGCCTTGTTCTGCTCATCGTAGACAGTGAGCGTCACGTTGCGCAGGGAGAAGCCCTGCATCTCGGCGCACCAGGGATCCTCGGATTCCAGCGGCACGAGCGAGGCGCGCGTGGGCGTGACCGTATGGCCCAGCCGCTGCGCAAACCGGTAGCCGTCGCCGGTCGAACCGGTGAGCGGATAGGACAGGCCGCCCGTGCAGATGACGGCGGCATCGCAGTCGATCGCGCCCTCCGTGGTCACAACGGCGGAGACGGCGCCGTCCTGCGTCAGAATATCCGTTGCCGCAGCGTGCACGACCTTCCCGCCGGCGTGCGCATAGGCGCGCTCAAGGGCGTTGGCAACGTCGTGCGACCGGTCAGAGACCGGGAACACGCGGTTGCCGCGCTCGGTCTTGAGCGGCACGCCGAGCGATTCAAACAGCGCCATCGTATTCTGCGGGCCGAGGCGATTGAGCGCGCTGTAGAGAAAGCGCCCGTCGCCCGGAATGTTGGCAAGGATGGTTTTCACATCGCAGTGGTTCGTTACGTTGCAGCGGCCTTTGCCGGTGATGCGCAGCTTCTTGCCGAGCATTTTGTTCGGCTCGAGCAGCACAACATGAAGCCCGCGCTGCGCCGCCGTGAGCGCGCACATGGACCCGGCCGCACCGCCGCCGATCACGACTACATCAGCTTTCAACAGTCCCATACACCTCGTATTCTTTCCAGACGGTCTCCAGCTCGCGGAACGTCTCAAACGTGCGCTCCCGATCACGCGCGCTGACGGCCATGATGAGCGCATTGATCAGGCTCATGGGTGCGACGAGCGAGTCAAGGAAGGACACCATCTCGCTCTTGGCATACAGGCACACGTCGGAGATCTCGTTGAGCGGCGAGACCTTGCTGTCCGTCATGCCGAGGCAGCGCGCGCCGTGATCGCGCGCAAACTTCATGGCGCTGATCGTGCGCTTGGAATAGCGCGGGTAGCTGATGCCGATGATGAGGTCGCCCTCGCCGATGCGCAGCATCTGTTCGTACACCTCGCGCGCGGCGATCTCCTTGACGACCGTGACATTATCCAGCAGCAGCTTGAGATAGATGCCGAGAAAATCCGCCAGCGTCGTGGACGTGCGCATGCCGATGATGTAGATATGCTTTGCCGAGAGGATCATATCGACTGCCTGGTCAAAGTTGTCCTGATCGACCTCGTCGAGCGTGGCCTGCAGATTGTTGATATCCGCGCGCAGCACCGCCTTGAGCACGTCGTGCCCGTCTATGGTGCTCTCGGCCGCCTCGATGCGTTCGACCGAGGTCAGGCGGTTGCGCACGATCTCCTGCAGCGCTTTTTTCATGCCAGGGTAGCCGCGATAGCCGAGATCGGCCGCGAAACGCACGACGGTCGACTCGCTCACGCCGGTCACTTCTCCGAGGCGCGCAGCCGTCATGAAGGCCGCCTTGTCATAGTTTTTCAGAATAAACTGCGCGATGGTGCGCTGGCCCTTGGAAAAGGAGGGAAATTTATGCTCCAAAGCAGACAATATATCCATTTTCATATATTCACCCTGTAAATACGCATTTTTACCGCCAAGCTGCGGCACATTTTTTTATTTTAAGCAAATTTGCACCACTTTGCAAGTTGTTTTTGCAATTTCCAGGAGAAAAACTTGCATAAAAATTTTTGCCTCAAAGGTGAGATTTCAGGTACGTGATCTCCTGCTCCGTCAGCGGCCGCCACTGACGCGGCGCGAGCGTGCCGAGCCGCAGCTGCCCCTCTGCCACGCGCACGAGCCGCCGTACACGCAGCCCCGCGAGCGCACACAGGCGGCGCACCTGCCGGTTGCGCCCTTCATGGATCGTGACGGACAGGCGCCCGGGCGCGAGCACCGTCACTTCCGCCGGGCGGACACGATAGCCCTCCAGCTCCGTGACGGCGTGCATGGTCTCTGCCGCGGCTGCGAGGTCGCCGCCCTCTACGTCCACCTCATACGTTTTGGGGATCTCGTGTGACGGGTGCATGAGACAGTTTGCGATCTCCCCGTCATTCGTCAGAATGAGCAGGCCCTCGGAATCGAGATCCAGCCGCCCGACCGGATACAGCCGCTCCCCTGCCGAAGCCACAAGATCCGCCACCGTTTTGCGCCCGCGCTCGTCGTGCATCGTCGTGACATAGCCGCGCGGTTTATTCAGCATTATGTACCGCTTCGGGGCGCGCGGCGGCAGCGGCCGGCCGTCGATGCAGATGACGTCGGTCTCCGGGTCTGCCTGCGCGCCAAGCTGTGCGGTTCGGCCGTTGACGGTCACACGGCCGGCGGAGATCATCGCCTCCGCCGTGCGGCGGGAGGCGACGCCCGCCTCGGAAATGCACTTTTGCAGCCGCTGCTGCATGGTCATCACCTCAGGATACAGGATAGTAGTAGGAAGAAAAGTAACGGCAGGCGTGCGTCCACAGCCGGCCGAGCCGCGCGAGCGGCGTGATCTTCACGTCCGGGTCGAGCGCCGCGGGTTCGGCATAGCGCAGCGGCACCGTGACGCTTTGGCCATCCGGGCCGGTTGCCGTCAGTGTGCCCGCCTGCGTGCCCTGCTCCACCGGCGCAAACGTGAAGCGCGGCAGCTCCGCCTTCAGCGACACCTGGTCATCCGGGTGCACGAGCAGATAGGCAGGCCGCTCCGGCGCCGCTGCGCAGAGCTCCACCGTGGCGGAGAGCACCGGCACGGCGTATACCGGCGTGTCGCCGGCAACGCAGCGGTACTCGTAGTTTTCAAACGCCCAGTCGAGCAGGTGCGTGTGGTCGTTCCAGTCGTCCGGATCCGAGAGCGTCACGCACACGAACTGCGTCGTGCCGCGCTGCGCGCAGGACACGAGCGTCCGGCCCGCGGTCTTGGTGTACCCGGTCTTGACGCCGACCGCACCGTCATAGCTGCGCAGCAGGCGGTTGTGGTTCACGAGCGTCTGCCCGTCCACGGTCGTGCTCTTTGTGGACACGATCGCGCGGAATGTCTCATTTTCCAGAGCCGCACAGGCGAGCTTCGCCATGTCGCGCGCCGTGGAATAGTGCCCCTCGGCGTCAAGGCCGTTGGGGTTTTGAAACGCGCTGCTGGTCATGCCGAGCGCGCGCGCCTTGTCGTTCATCATGCCCGCAAACGCCGCCACAGAGCCCGCCGTGTGACACGCGAGCGCGATGGCGGCATCGTTGCCGGACACGAGCATCAGGCCGTAGAGCAGCTCCTCAACCGTGTACGTCTCGCCGGCGCGCAGATACATCGACGAGCCCTCGACCGCCGTGTATTCCGGCAGGATCTCGACCGGTTCGTCGAGCGCGCAGTGTTCGAGCACAACGAGCGCGGTCATGATCTTCGTCGTGCTGGCAATGCCGAGCCGCTCGTCCGCGTTCTTTTCATAGAGCACGGCGCCGGTCTCGGGATGCACGACAATGGCGGCCCTGGCCGCATTGTCCGTCCCGGCGGCATGTGCGCGCGGCGTGAAAAGCAAAGAAATGGCCAGCACGCAGGCAAGACCAAAAAACATCCGTTTCAAAACAAGCACCACCCTTTCCAAGTTTCGGGCGGTGCTTATTATGGGCACTTTCGGTGCGGTTTATGCTTTGTCGGCCTTGCGCTGGTCGATAAACTGGTCGATGCGGTCGATCACCTGCGGGGTCATGTCGATCAGGCGGTCAAACGTGTTCGATGCCGGCGGCATGACGTTGAGCATGCGCACATTGCCGTCCTTGACGATCAGAAAGCCCATCGGCTCGACCTTGACGCCTGCGCCGCTGCCGCAGCCGACACCGTTTTTGTTCTCCTTCATCGGGAACTCCGACCCGCCGCTGGCAAAGGCGAAGCTGACGCGGGACAGCGGAATGAGCGTGATGTCGTCCGGCGTCGTGATCGGTTCGCCGACGACAGTGTTCGTGTCCACCATTTCCTTGATCTTGCTCATGGTCGCAGTCATGACTGCACTGATTTCATTATCCATTGCTGATCTTCCTTTCCTGCGTGGCCGGCGCGGTCTTTGCGCGTGCGGCCCGGGCCTGTTTCGCGTGCATTTTCTGTTTCAGGAATCCTGCGCCGAACGCCAGCGCGATGATGACGATCTGTCCGATACGGATCGTACAGACGATGCGCGCGTCGATGCGCGGCCGCTCGGCCTGAAAATCCACACCGGTCTGAATGTCCCGCTCGTCGATGCGCAGCGCCCGCTCCGCCAGCGGCGTGAGCGCGCCGAGCGCGGCGTTGACATAGCCGAACGCCAGCGCCGTGTCGTACGGATCCGACGCGCCGGAGACAAACACCAGCCGCAGCAGCTGCACACGCAGCCGCTGCCGGAAGCGATCCAGCGCCTGCAGGCCGAGCTTTGCAAGGGCGAGGATCGTCCGGATATCCGGCGGGGCGGATCGCTTTTTCGGCTTTTCCTTCTTCGGTTTTGGGGGCTTTTTCTTCTTTGGCTTCTGGTCCGGCGGTTTCGGCAGGAGCCGGAGCCGGAACGGGCCGATGCGCGCCGCGAGCGAAAACACATCGTCCGCGTAGGCGGCGTCCACGCCGACCGGCAGCAGATCCAGCACCGTCAGCACCAGCGCGATCGCCAGTATGATCCACAGGGCCGTCAATCGGCATCACTCCCCTGTCGGTTTTTCCTCCGTGTCCGTCAGCTCCATCTGCTCGCCGCGGCCGCGCAGTTCCGAGATGGCCTGTTCGAGCTTTTCCGCGCCCTCGTCGGACGACAGATCCGGCAGCACAGGCAGCTCATCGAGCGACTGCATACCCATGGTGCGCAGAAACAGCGCGCTCGTGCGGTACAGCGACGGGCGGCCGGGCGCGTCGAGCTTGCCGCAGGCCTCGATGAGCCCGCGCTCGAGCAGCGTCGTGACCGTGTAGGCACTGTCCACGCCGCGCACTTGGTCGATGTACGCGCGCGTGACGGGCTGGAAATACGCCACGATCGCCAGCACCTCCAGCGCCGGCTGCGAGAGCTTGGGCGGCTTGCGCTGCTCGAGCGCGCGGCGGATATACTCCGCATACTCCGGCGCGGAGCACAGCTGCAGCAGATCATTCATCTGCACCAAGCGCATACCGCAGCGGTTTTCCTCATAGGCCGCGGCGAGCTCCCTGGCGGCCGAGACGATCGTCTGCGTCTCCTCGCCGGTGACGAGCGCGATGCGCGACGCCGGCACGGGATCGCCCGCTGCAAATAAAATGGCCTCAATGACCGAAAGTAATTCCTCGTGTTCCATAAAAATTTCTCACTCAACAATGGATTCCAGAATATCGTCCGTGACGCCGCCGGTGAAGCTTGCCACATATTCACCGTTTTGCTCGGAAAGCATCAGATGGCCGAGGCTGCACAGCTCCAGCACGGACAAGAACGTCGCCACGATCTCGCTGCGGCTGGTGCACTGGCTGTAGAGCGTGCTGAGCGGCATGCTGCCCCGCTCGCGCAGCTGGTCAATGAGCGTGCGGCATTTGTCGCGCACGCTGTAGACGATGCGCTTCGGCGCCGCCATCTGCAGCGCATCCGTCGCCGCCGCGCCGCCGCGCGTGAACACCGACAGCAGCGCGCGCAGAAGGTCTGCCTGCTCGATGCGGTAGCGGTATTCCCCCGCTGACTTCGGCAGCGGCTCCGGCGGGCGCGAGAGATAGTGCAGGCCGGTCTGGGCCGCAGCGTCGAGCATCGGCGTGACGGACTTCACAGCCGCATAGGTGTCCTTGCACTTGAGCTGCTCGAGCGATGCGATGAGCTGCTCAAGCTCTGTGACCTTCTTCTCCTCCGTGAGGAGCATACGGGTCTTGATATAGAGCAGATAGGACGCCATCTGCACGAACTCGCTTGCGATCTCGAGATCGAGCTTTTCCATGGCGTTGAGGTATTCCAGATACTGATCGAGGATCTCCGAAATTTTGATGTCCCGGATCTCGATCTTGTTCTTCGACAAGAGCAGCAGGATCAGGCTCAGCGGGCCCTCAAAATCCGCCATCTCGCTCTTGTCGTGGATGACGCCCTCGAGAAAATAAGTTGGATCGTCCGGCTTAGCCGAAGATGCCGATAAGTTCATAGCCCCACTCCGCAAATACAAAGAGTTTGTCAAACGCGGCCTCCGTCACCGTGGTGAGCGGCTTGCCGAGCACGCCGGTGGCGACCAGCACGAGCAGCAGGATCATGCCATAGCGCTCATAGCGCATGAGCTTGGCATACGCCGCGTCGGGCAGCAGCGCAAAGAGCACCTTGGACCCGTCGAGCGGTGAGACCGGGATGATATTGAAAATGGCCAGCGCCAGACTGATATATGCCGTCAGCCAGATCATGTCCAGCAGAAACTGCACCGAATACAGCGCCCGGTACAGCAGGCCGTACAAAAACAGAAACACCAGTGCGAGCAGCACGTTCGACACCGGCCCCGCCAGCGCCGTGAGCGCCATGCCACGCTTGGGGCTGCGAAAGCGCATCATGTTCACCGGCACGGGCTTTGCCCAGCCGAATTTGAACACGACCATCATCAGCAGGCCCATCGGGTCGATGTGCTTCAGAGGGTTGAGCGTGAGCCGGCCGGCGTCCTTTGCCGTCGTATCGCCGAGGCGATAGGCGACATAGCCGTGCGACACCTCATGAAACGTGATGCACAGCAGCGACGGAACGACCGACAGCACGATATTCAGCAGATATGACCAGTCGAGCCCGTTCCAGATCGATTGCAGGGTGTTCACGCGCACACCTCCCATTCCTACAAATTTGCATTATATCAAGTCCCCGCCGAAAAAACAAGTGCAGAGCGCGCGAATGCACGCTCTGCACTTCGGGCAGTTAAGAATGACCCCGCCATCGCCGGATCGAATGCGCAGCGGGGGTGCTCGAGGGGGCAAGGCCCGCCTCGAATCCAATCAGCTGCCGCAGAAAGCTCTGCCCTGCAGAGCTTTGCGGCGCAGAGCGCGCGAATGCACGCTCTGCACTTTGGTTCATCCAATGGCGCGAAAGATCTCGCCGAGCAGCGCCTCGCGGCCGGTGCCCTTCTCCGCCGAAAACGGCAGGAGCACCGCATCGTCCGGCAGCAAAAGCGTGGCCCGGATGCGCGCAAGGTTCGGCTCGATCTCCGACTTTTTGAGCTTGTCGCACTTGTTGGCCACGACGACCATCGGGCAGCCGGTGGAATGAAACCACGCAGCCATCGTCTCATCGTCGGCCGTGGGCTTGTGGCGGGCGTCGACGATCATGACGCCGAGCGTGATACGCGCGGGGTCTGCGAAGAAGTCCTCCATGAGCTTGCCCCAGCGTGCGCGCTCCGTCTTGGCGACGCTGGCGTAGCCATAGCCCGGCAGATCGACGAAGTATGCCCGGCCGTCGATGCAAAAATAGTTCACATGGACGGTCTTGCCGGGCTGCGAGCCGACGCGGGCAAAATTCCTGCGGTTGAGCAGCCGGTTGATGACCGAGGACTTGCCGACGTTCGACTTGCCGGCAAAGACGATGCACGGCAGGTCGGCCGCAAGAAAGCCGGACGGGCTGACGGCGGACTTGAGAAACTCCGCCTTATTCAGGTTCAGTGTCGCCATGGCAGTCTCCTCACTGGCGCAGGTTCACGTTCGCCGCGTCGCCGGGCGTAAATCCAACTGCCTTTCCTTCTGAATTTATACCTCCTTCTTGCTGATTGAATACCATAGTTTCCGGATACCAATATACAAAGTAAGGATGGAACAGAAGCCAGTTCGGTATTGCACCAGTCAAGAAGTTCAAATTAATATGAACTGTACGGGCAAATGGTAGTACACGTGGAATATCCTGTCCTGTTACCGGAGACTGCTTCTGATAAGTAACCTGATTGTCACCCGTCAGCAACCATTGACAAGTATCCTTTGATATCTTATCAAGGAATAATGATGGTGTAGCAGTCAATTCCTCTTTAGTGAAGAAATCATCATGTTGATAAGTTAATGGTTTTCTGGCAGCAGCCAATGCACTTTTAACTTCTGCGTCAGTAGGTAATTCTCCCTCAAGGAAGTTATAAGACAGGAACAGTGCATTCAGTTTATCCCAAGTCAGCAATTTCAGGAATGCTGCTCTTTCCGGCTGTCCTTGTGAAATATTAACATGCAACCCAACATCCTTACCATTATATTGATTGTTTCCATCAATCTGAGTTAAGTCTTTCAGTGTTTCTGTAGCACGACATCCGGTCAATGATAATGATCTTAAATGTGGGAAATTTTCTTCGTTTACCACATCTGTAATCACAGATAACTTCTGGAAATTATTACTTGACAAGTCAAGACTTACCATCTTTTTACCCAGTTTAACAAAATTCTTAGGGAGATCATTCATACCGAAAGAGAACATCTTCAAATCTTTCAGATATTCCAATTCACAGATTTCCTCACCTAAATGGATCGTACGTATCTGTCTGTTGGCATTACTCATGACAGCAAATGATTCCAGATATTTCAGATGACGAATTTCCTTCGGCAATGTTTCACCGTCTTGCAGATCGATCATAGCAAAATGTACAGAACGTACACGCCCCACAGCTTCTTCCGGAAGTTCTCCATCTTTTATTTCCTTATCCGTAGCTTCCCAAAGTGTCACGAAATCCCAGTTCATCATACTTTCACTGGTATCAAAGCTCATCATACTCTGGAGTTTGTTATTAATGGTGATAATAGCTA
>OLRE01001556.1_pt1 | contig 21890 bp, 18 predicted proteins | sample 1672461 | NCBI WGS metagenome assembly OLRE01 (sample SAMEA3136688, study PRJEB25190) | human gut metagenome | biome: human gut; feature: human-associated habitat; material: faeces | place: Austria | collected 2013
GATTGCTTCTATTTTTATAAGCATACGATTTCCTCCATTTTCACACGATCATTGCCGGACAAATTCTTTTATCAGTCAAATCCATTAAATGACGGATATGCATTCTCTCCATGCTGGGATGCATCCAGCCCGACCATCTCTTCCTTCGGATCTACACGAAGCGGTGTAAAGATACGCACGATCCCGATACAGATCAGAGTTCCCACAATGGCAACCGCAATGGTGATCACAATACTCAATACCTGCGCCAGGAACAGACGGTGATCTCCAAACACAAGGCCATCCCATTTTGCAACAGAGTTAATGGAAGTTTTTCCGAAAAGACCTGTTGCGATTCCTCCCCAGATACCACCGATACCATGGCAGCCAAAAGCATCCAGGGCATCGTCGATCTTCAGCTTCTGTTTCAAAAGGATCACAGTAAAGTAACAGATCGGGCTTACCAAGATCCCAATGATAAAGGATGCCCATACCGGTACGAAACCAGCTCCCGGTGTAATGGCTACCAGTCCGATAACAAGACCTGTGGATGCACCAACCAGTGTCGGTTTTCCCTCGCGGATCACCTCGATCAGCATCCAGGTCAGCAGTGCACAGGCAGAAGAAATGCTACTGGTCATAAAGGCATGTGCCGCAAGGCCGTCTGCCTTCAGCGCACTTCCTGCATTAAAGCCGAACCATCCGAACCACAGCATGGCTGCCCCGAGAAATACAAACGGGATATTGTGCGTACGATAGGTTGCTTTTGCATAGCCTCGTCTCTGTCCAAGATAAATGGCAAGAACCAGTGCACTGACACCGGAACTGATATGTACCACATTTCCTCCTGCAAAGTCCACAGAGCCAATGGCTGCCAGAAATCCACCGTCTCCCCAGACCATATGTGCCATTGGATAATACACAATCAAAGACCAGATCGCAATAAAGAAAAACAGCGCCTTAAAACGCATTCTTCCAACCACGGCACCAGTGATCAGTGCTGGTGTGATCATGGCAAACATCATCTGGAACGCCACAAATACCAGATGCGGGATCGTATCCGCATAAGGTCCCGGCTCCCAGCCGACACCATTCAGCGCAAACCAGCGAAAATCTCCGATGATCCCGCCATGATTTCCTCCAAATGCCAGAGAATATCCAAACAATGTCCACATAACTACGGACAGTCCCATGATCGCCCCACAGGCCATCATGGTATTTACCACATTTTTCCTGCGGACCAGTCCTCCGTAGAAAAACGCAAGCCCAGGTGTCATAAAGAACACAAAGGCTGTACAGATCAGCATAAAGCCGGTATCTCCTGCATTCATCATTCATTTCCTCCTCGATTCCCTCAATTATTCTGCAACGCAAAAAGCGCCTGGAAGCTCAATTTCCAGACGCCTTTGTCATGTCAGTTAGCATAGCAGATAATTTGTGGATTTTCAAGAGTTTTTTCGCTATTTTTCTGTTTTCTTACAGAATTACTATGTTTTATGTGGATATGAAATTTATTTTCGGCAATCTATCCGGTTATAAATATTGGAGAGATTTTATTTTATCTCTTACTGTACTATAACACGGACTATGCTCAGGATCAGCAGATGTGCCGGATAAAAGATATAGAAAAACCACTTGGAAAACTTCGGTGCTTTTTCGGATTTTTTGCCATTATAGAAGCACAGGATGATGATTCCTGATGCCACGATCCCTGCTGCCGAAAACAGAGCATGGATCATTGCCGGTCCGGCTGCCATTTTTTCCACGTAGGAGCTGTAGTTAAACAGCACAAAAAGGGCAGCACCGACTCCGTACGCTGTTATCATCCTCTTCCTGTTCCCCCAGCTCTCATGGAACCAGATGGTAAAAACCGGTGCCAGGATTGCCCAGTCCGAATAAACGGATAGTAAAAGAAGCAGGATCAGAAGTGGAATTCTCCATTTACTTGCCATCATCCTTTCTTGAACAACCAGGATCATAAAACAGATAAACAGAGTAAAGATCATATTCAGCTGTGAATTCCCAAAAGCCATCATATAGGGAATCTGAGAGATCCCGGCAAAGATCAGAAGTCTCTCGCCATATTTTCTCCTGGAATGAGTATAGTAAAAACCTTCCACAAGAAAATAGCACATGGTGATGGCTGTGAAGTAACCAATGTCTATAAACACTTCCCACAGGATCGTGTTTTCCGGCAGAAGCACGTTGGCGATATGGTTCAGAAGCATGGTAAAAATTGCCAGATATTTAATGGCATCCCGGGTCAGTCCCGGCTTTTCTGTTGTTGGCATGATCTTCTCCTTCTGTGCAGAAAAATTTTCAGACCTTTCACATCTTCTGCACAATATAATACATTTATCTTACACTGATTTTCTGACTCATACAACTTTTTTTGTTATTGCTGGAGTTGCCTTTTTCTTAAGGTAAGCTTATACTGTAGAAAGCGTGCTGTATTTTATATGGCAAAACTTCTCAGCAAACACTGTAAAACAATAAATTCGGAAAGGAATTATCGATCATGATCCAGGATATCGCACCACATACCTATCACAATGAATACAAACCTGTGGCCCCGGATAAAGAAAGCCACATCCTCGCCTATGAAGAAGGAAAGATCCTTATGAAAAAAGATGGCGAGACTATGACTCTTCCAAGCTTTGGAGAACTGGAAGGAAAAGTTGAAAATCTCTATGAGAATTATATCTATCTCTTCTCCATTGACGAAGAGCATTTTTATCTGATCCCGGATCTTGACACCAGTCTCCTTCCTGGTTATCAGTTTGAGATCACAAGAGTTCTCCGCACAGCGGAGCCACAGTATCTGGCTTTCGCAGGAATCACCGGATATCAGCTCTTTCAGTGGTACAGCAAGCGCCGTTTCTGCGGTTGCTGCGGCAAACCGATGGTACATGATAAACATGAGCGCAAGATGATCTGCTCTGCCTGTGGAAACGGTGAATATCCGGTGCTTTCTCCGGCTGTGATCGTAGGCGTTACCAACGGTGACAAGCTGATCCTCTCCAAATATGAGGGCCGAAATCACACCCGCTACGCCATGATTGCAGGTTTTGCCGAGATTGGTGAGACCATCGAGGAGACCGTTCACCGTGAAGTTATGGAAGAGATTGGCGTAAAGGTCAAAAATCTCCGCTACTACAAGAGCCAGCCATGGTCCTTCTCCGGAACCCTTCTGTTTGGCTTCTACTGTGATCTGGATGGCGACGACACTCTGACTGTAGACCACGATGAGCTTTCCATGGCCTCCTGGTTCAACCGGGAAGACATTCCGGATGAAGGAGATAATATCAGCCTTACCAAGGAGATGATGATGGCATTTAAGCATGGAAAAGCCTGAAGTATCGCTTGCCTGATTCCGTAAACAATTTTTCGCAACCAATTTCACAAAAAAACACCGGCCATTCATCTGTAACATGTCCTGTCCAGGCTGCCAGATCATCTCTGACATCTCAGCCCCAGTACATATTCCAATGAATGCCGGCGTTTTTATTTTCTATTTTTCTATTTTTCTTCCGAGCCGGAGCAATCTGCCTAAAACCGTTTTATTTCTCCGGTGTCAGATGCCAGATATCTCTGTTGTACTCTTCGATGGTTCTGTCTGAAGAGAAGTATCCTGCTTTTCCGATATTTACAAGCATTTTCTCTGCCCATGCGGTTCTGTCCTCATAATCGGACAGTGCCTGATCCTTCACCTTCGCATAATCCTCGAAGTCAAGAAGAGTCATGAACCAGTCTTTGCTTACGATCTCATGATGCAGTCTTCTTAAATGCTCCTCACTTCCAATAGAAAGAAGCTCGTTTCCTACGATAAAGTCTACTGCACGACGGATGCGCTCGTCTTTCTCATAAAAATCTCTGGAGCAGTAGTCAGCCTTTTCATAGTGTTCGATAACCTGCTCACTGGACTCTCCGAAGATATAGATATTATCCTTGCCTACCAGCTGGCTGATCTCCACATTTGCACCATCCATGGTTCCCAGTGTTACAGCACCGTTGAGCATGAACTTCATGTTTCCTGTTCCGCTGGCCTCCTTGGAAGCAAGAGAGATCTGCTCGGAGATATCGCAGGCAGGGATCAGCTTCTCTGCTGCACTTACGTTGTAATTTTCCACCATAACAACTTTCATGTACGGGGAAACCTCCGGATCATTGTTGATAAGCTCCTGTAAGCAGAGAAGCAGGTGGATAATATCCTTTGCGATAACGTATGCAGGAGCTGCCTTTGCACCAAAGATAAAGGTTACCGGGCGCTGCGGCTTCTCGCCTGCCTTGATCTTCAGGTAACGGTCAATGATGTAAAGTGCGTTCAGCTGCTGACGTTTGTACTCATGAAGACGTTTGATCTGGATATCATAAACACTGTGTGTGTTGATCTCTTCACCTGTGTTGGCTTTGATAAACTCCGCACATCTCTTCTTTGCATCCTGCTTGATCTTAAGGATATTTGCAAGAACGTCCTGATTTCCCTTGAAGCCAAGCATCTTGTCAAGCTCAAAGGAATCCTTGCGGAAGCCGTCACCGATCATGGATGTGATGTACTCTGTCAGCGGATGGTTGCAGTGAAGGAGCCATCTGCGGAAGGTGATTCCGTTTGTCTTGTTATTGAATTTCTCCGGATAGATCTCATAGAACTGATGAAGCTCTGTCTCCTTCAAGATATCGGTATGAAGGGATGCAACACCGTTGATGGAAAATCCGTAGTGGATGTCCATATGTGCCATGTGTACCAGGTCATTCTTATCGATGATGGCAAGATTTTCCTGCGGATATTTTGCTTTGATACGCTCGTCCAGCTTGCGGATGATCGGCATCAGATGCGGAACAACTTCCTCAAGATAGGAGATCGGCCATTTCTCAAGTGCCTCTGCAAGAATGGTATGGTTGGTATAAGCGCATACATGAGATACGATCTCGCATGCCTCCTCGAACTCGATTCCACGCTCTGTGAGGAGACGGATAAGCTCCGGAATTACCATACTCGGATGTGTATCGTTGATCTGGATCACTGCGTAATCGGCAAGGTCATGAAGATTGCAGCCTTTTGCTATTGCCTCATCCAGGATCAGCTGTGCCGCATTGCTTACCATGAAGTACTGCTGATAGATACGAAGCTTTCTTCCTGCATCATCGCTGTCATCCGGATACAGGAACAGTGTCAGGTTGTGGAGCAGATCCCTCTTATCAAAGGAGATTCCCTCGCCTACAATGCTCTCATCTGCAATATCAATATCAAAAAGGCGAAGCTTAATCGCTTTGTTCTCATAGCCTGCAACATCAATATCATACAGTGTGGATTTCAGCATAAAGCCCTTAAATGGGACATAATAGGAAACGCCTGCATCTGTAAGCCAGCTCTCCGGCTGGATCCAAGGATTCGGTGTCTCAAACTGAAGATGATTCTTAAACTCCTGTTTGAAAAGTCCGAGGTGATAATTAAGTCCGATTCCTTCTCCCGGAAGTCCCAGAGTTGCAATGGAATCCAGGAAACATGCTGCCAGACGGCCAAGTCCGCCGTTTCCGAGAGATGGCTCCGGCTCGATCTCCTCGATCATGGAAAGCTCTTTTCCGTTTTCTTTAAGATATTTCGCAACTTCATCATAAACGCCCAGATTGATCAGGTTGTTGGAAAGAAGCTTACCGATAAGGAACTCTGCGGAAATATAATAAATTTTCTTTTTTCCATCCTGGTAGCCGCGGCCCTTCAGCTGCTCCTTTGTCCAGGAGAGGAGTCCGTGATAGATTTCCTCGTTTGTACAATCTTTTACATTTTTATTATATTTGTCTTCAAATACTTTGCTTAATGTTTCCATTTTTGATCTCCTTTCATGGATCTTGATGGGATGAAATATGTTTTTACAAGGTTGTTTGCTTTGTTTTTGATGATATTAGGATATCACGCATTTCTTTTCAAAAATATAACAATCCTGTCATGATATGCAAGATATTTGTCAGACTATTTTTCACTTTTTACGGTAGCTCTGCATAAAAACGTAAACGATACATATGCGGTTGCTTCGGGAGCTTTCTCAGATCTGTCTCATACTCTTCCTGTACTTATGCGGTGAAACCTTATTGGACTGCTGAAATTTCTTTATAAAATAACTTGTACTGTTAAATCCCACCTGCATGGCGATCTCCGTTACAGGTGCATCGGAATGCGTAAGAAGATACTTCGCCTTCTCCATACGGAAGTCATTGATGTATTCCACCAGGGTTTTTCCCGTATACTGGCGGAAAAGCTTCATAAAATAATACTCACTGTAATTGGAAAGTCCGGAAAGCTCTGAAACGGTAAGATTCTCCTGGTAGTGAAGGCTGATATGATCCAGCACTTCCTTTACTGCTGCAAGGCTCTTGTTCTGCTCTGTGCTTACCGGGATAATATAATGCTTCGTCAGCATCTCATAAAAGAAATCAAAAAACAGCATTTTCAGCTTCACATAAAAATATGGCTTCTTCTCCGTATGACAGTCATGGATCTCCAGAAAAATTTCCCGTAGCTTCTCATATCCGGAATCTCCCTCTTCTATATGATGGCAGAATTCTGCCTTGTTTTCTATTAATGGTGATACCACACATTCCTGGCAGATATCTCCCGGCTGACCTGCAAGGAAGCCCAGGCTGAAAACCACACTCTTATAATAAAGAGGCTTCTTAAGATCCGTGCGCATACTATGGAGAACTCCGCAGTTCACGATCAGGATATCCCCCTTTTTCAGGCGGATGCTCTCCCGGTTCAGTCTGGCAAAGCCACTGCCTTTTTCAATATACATGATCTCCATCTCACTGTGCCAGTGGTCATACAGTGCATGAAAGATTTCACAGTTCGCCATATAGGTTTCCACCGGCAGCTCAAAGGAACCGTGAGGGCTTAATTCTTTTAAATTATCATCCACTTCGGATACGTGAAGAGGATTTTTTGCGGATGTGTCTGTTTCTGGCATGATTTCCTCCGTGATCAATATCTATCCTGCGGACATTTGCCTTCCGCTGGATATCCAATCCTTACATAATGATTCTGTTTGACTCCCTTAGTGTAAAGGATATTTACAACCATGACAATATTATATTTCCTGTTTTCTTTTTTATGACGTTACGGTTACTCTGTTCTCAGCAACACGCTTCGCGATGCACTTCCATAAACGGCAATCTTGACTTTTCCCCTTCCAACTGCTATATATAATATTTAGAATAAAATAATTTGACTTTAAAAGGAAAGAAAACTACCATGAATCCATTAAAAAAAGCTTACTGCCGGGTTTTCCAGAATGTCTTTAAATTCGCCCTTCCACTGCTTCCTTACCGCAATCCGAAGATCATCGGAAGCGTCAAAGGTATTCCGGAAGTTCTGGAAAAAAGAAACTATAACAATGTACTCATCATCACAGATGCAGGGATCCGAAGCCTTGGCCTTACAGAAAGACTGGAGCAGACACTGAAGCGAAGCTGCATCTCTTACCACATCTACGACAAAACCGTTGCCAATCCAACAACCGTCAATGTGGACGAAGCCCTTCACATGTATCTGGACAATGACTGCCAGGCGATCATCGGCTTCGGCGGTGGTTCCAGTATGGACTGTGCAAAAGCCACAGCAGCCCGCATTGCCAAGCCACACCAGTCTCTTGCTCAGATGAAGGGAATCCTGAAGATCCACAAAAAGCTTCCTCTTCTCATCGCCATCCCCACGACTGCAGGAACAGGAAGTGAAACAACACTTGCTGCTGTCATTACCGATGCAGAAACACGGCACAAATATGCCATCAACGATTTTCCGCTGATCCCACGCTACGCAGTCCTTGACCCGAAAGTGACTTTAAGCCTTCCGCCGTTTATCACAGCTACCACCGGCATGGATGCCCTGACTCACGCAGTGGAAGCCTACATTGGAAATTCCACTACACCTGGCACAAGAAAAAATGCCCTGGATGCTGTCAGACTGATCTTTGAAAATCTGGATACCGCCTACACAGACGGCAATAATATTGAAGCAAGACGAAATATGCTCCGCGCCTCCTATTTCGCAGGCTGTGCCTTCACCAAATCCTACGTTGGATATGTCCACGCAATTGCACATTCCCTCGGCGGAAAATATAATGTTCCACATGGGCTTGCCAATGCAGTGATCCTTCCTATGGTACTGGAAACATACGGAGATTCCATCACTCACAAACTCCGCAACCTTGCCGTAACTGCCGATCTCTGCGATAAACATGCGGACGATAAAACTGCTGCCCGGATGTTTATTGATGCAATAAAAGATATGAAAAAACGCTTTGGCATCGGAGACTATATCCCGGAAATCCAGGAAACGGACATCCCGGAGCTTGCCCATTACGCAGATAAAGAAGCCAATCCTCTGTACCCGGTTCCTGTGCTGATGGATGCCGGCGAACTTGAGACACTGTATTACAGACTGATGCCTCCGGCAGGCAATTGCTAAAACAGCCATTGGCATAGAAAGATTTTTTCGATATTTCGAATACAGTTTTTTCAGAAAGGACTACAATTCCATGGAAAAAGAACAGATCAACCAGCTTTTAGATAAACAGCACCAGTACTTCTACTCCGGCGCAACTCTTGACCTTGATTTTCGCATCAGCGCCCTGAAACGTCTCCGCGCTTCCATCCGGAAACACGAAGATCAGATCCACGCCGCGCTGAAAAAGGATCTGGGAAAAAGTAATTTCGAAAGCTATATGTGTGAGACCGGACTGGTGCTCTCCGAGATCACACATATGCTAAAAAATATCCGCTCCTACACAAAAGAACAGACCGTTCCAACCCCACTGGCACAGTTCCATTCCCACAGTTTCCGCAAACCATCCCCCTACGGTGTGGTTCTCATTATGAGTCCGTGGAACTATCCGTTTCTTCTCACCATAGAACCACTGGTAGACGCCATTGCAGCCGGAAACACAGTCATCCTGAAACCAAGTGCCTACTCACCGGCAACAAGCGAAGTGATCCGTCTTCTCATCCATGAATGTTTCGATGAAAAATACGTTGCAACTGTCACAGGCGGACGTGCGGAAAACACACATCTTCTCAGTCTGCACTTTGATTACATCTTCTTCACGGGAAGCCAGTCTGTGGGAAAAGAGGTCATGAGAAAGGCTTCCGAACACCTCACACCAGTCACTCTGGAGCTGGGTGGAAAAAGCCCCTGCATCGTGGACAAAACAGCCAATCTCCGCCTTGCGGCAAAACGTATCGTATTCGGCAAGTTCCTGAACTGTGGCCAGACTTGCGTGGCTCCGGACTACATCTACTGTGATCCGGAGATCAAAGAAGCCCTGGTCGCAGAGCTTCGCAGACAGATCACACGCCAGTATGGAAAAGAACCACTGAAGAACCGGAATTATGGAAAGATCATCAACGAAAAGCATTTCGACCGTATCAACAGTCTGATCGATCCTGCCAAAACTGTCTGCGGCGGTGGTTCCAACCGTGAAACACTTCAGATCGAGCCGACAGTTCTTGATAACGTAACCTTCGAAGATCCGGTCATGCAGCAGGAAATCTTCGGTCCGGTACTTCCGGTCCTCACCTATGACTCTCTCGGAGGTGCCGTAGCAAAGATCAATTCCATGGCACATCCGCTGGCTCTTTATATCTTCACCGAAGATGAAAAAAATGCCCGGGAAGTTACTTCCCGATGTGGTTTCGGCGGTGGCTGTATCAACGATGTCCTCATACATCTGGCAACCAGCAATATGGGCTTCGGCGGCTTTGGTGAAAGCGGCATGGGATCCTATCATGGCATCGACGGCTTCCGGACATTCTCTCATTATAAGAGTATTGTAGATAAAAAGACCTGGATCGATCTTCCTATGCGGTATCAGAAATATCGGAAGATTTATGAGAAAATGGTACGGTTGTTTATGCGTTAGATATAAAGGGAGGGCGCTGCCTGATGCATCGCCCTCCTGTTACTTTAGATTTTCTTATTATTTTTCCCAGATGATCTTTACCGGCATGATCCCGGTCAGTTCTTTGCTTTTTTCATCCGGCTGGCTGCAGCCTGCATAAATTTCAAATTTCTTTCCTTCTTCCATCCGTTTTCCTGTTTCATCTACTACGGTGAATGCTTTTTCCCATATTGGGATTTCTATTTTTTGGCATTCTCCCGCCTTCAGGAATATCCGCTGAAAACCGGCCAGCATCGGATTGGGAATGGCATTTTTGCTGTCGATATTTTTTACATAGATCTGAACAACATCCTCTGTATCATATGCGCCGTTATTCTGCACTTCTACCTCCACGTTTATCTTCTGTCCACATGCTTTAACCTCTGCTTTATCTACTGCCACCTTACTGTACGTCAGACCATATCCAAAAGGAAACTGTGCTTTTCGTTCCATATAGCGATATGTTCTGCCTTTCATGGAATAATCGGTAAAATCCGGAAGTTCTTCCAGGCTTTCATAAAATGTCACCGGAAGTTTTCCTGATGGCGAGATTTCTCCAAACAGTACCTTTGCCGCTGCCTTCCCGCCCTGGCATCCAGGGTACCACAGCATCATGACGGCATCAAATTTCTCTGCCGCATATTTCAGATTAAGGTCACTTCCTGCCAGCAGACAGAATACTGCCGGTTTTCCTGTGTCTGCGATTGCTTCCATCAGTTCTCGCTGTACTCCGGGAAGTTCAATATCTTCTTTATCTCCCGATACATAGCTGTTTCCGGTGTCTCCCTCTTCTCCTTCCAGTGTCTCATCCAGTCCCATACATAAGATCACCACATCGCTGTTTTCCGCAACCACCTTTGCTTCCGCAATACGATCTCTGGTAAACGCAAGGTGCTCCGTCCGGTCTCGGAACAGATCACAGCCTCTGGAAGTAAGGATCCTTACATCGTCTCCCACATAATCCTGGATGCCTTCCTGTATGGTAATATACCTGGAAGCTGTCCCGTGATAATTGCCGATCAGCGCCTGTCTGCTGTCCGCATTTGGTCCGATGATCCCTATTGTTTTCAGTTTTTCTTTATCAAGCGGAAGAATCCCGTTATTTTTCAGCAGAACAAAGCTTTTTTCCGCTGCTTTCTCCGCTGCATCCAGATGCCTGGGAGATTCTACCTCAAGATAGGAGATATGGTCATATTCGCTTCCATCAAACAACCCCAGCAGATACCTTGTGGTAAAAAGCCGCACTGCTGCCCGGGTTATGGTTTCTTCTGTGACAAGCCCCTTTTCGTATGCCTTCATAATGTGAAGATAGGTATTTCCACAATTCAGGTCGCAGCCATTATTAATCGCCAGTGCTGCAGATTCAACGGCTGTATCCGTTACCATATGGTGTTCGTGAAAATCACGGATTGCCCAGCAGTCTGATACAAAATGCCCCTGAAATTTCCATTCGCCTCTGAGTTTTTTCTGTAATGTGGGACTTCCGCAGCAGGGTTCCCCGTTTGTCCGGTTATAAGCTCCCATAACCGCTTCTACTTTCGCTTCTTTTACCAGACCTTCGAATGCCGGCAGATATGTTTCTTCCATATCTTTTGCGGATGCTTCCGCATCAAATTCATGACGGAGTGCCTCCGGCCCGGAATGTACTGCAAAATGTTTGGCACAGGCTGCTGCCTTCATTGTATCCCCATTTCCCTGAAGTGCTTTTACAAAGGAAACTCCAAGTTCTTTTGTAAGATACGGATCTTCCCCATAAGTTTCATGGCCTCTACCCCATCGTGGATCACGGAAAATATTGACATTAGGAGACCAGAACGTCAATCCCTTATAAATATCTCTGTCACCGTTTACGGAATATGCATTATACTTTGCTCTGCCCTCTGTTGCCACGATACCGGCCATCTCTGCCACACTTTTCCGGTCAAAAGCAGCCGCCATTCCGATCGCCTGTGGAAAAACCGTTGCCTGCCCTGCTCTGGCAACACCGTGAAGTCCCTCATTCCACCAGTTATACGCCGGAATTCCCAATCTTTTTATTGCAGGTGCATCGTACCTTAACTGACTGGCCTTTTCCTCCAGAGTCATCCTGGCAACCAGCGCTTCTGCTTTCTTCTTTGCTTCTTCCCGATTCATCCCCAATTTCCTCCTCACCTTTTTTTATATCATCTATCATTTGGTCTCTGACTGTCAAGTAGATATTTCCTGCAATTTTTCCGGCCTCTGTTCAGAGCAGAAAAAAATCTGCTTTACCCTTTCTTTGGGATAAAGCAGATTTTTATTACACTTTGTGATCTGTGTTCCAATTTCAGCCGGGAACTTATCTGATTGCATCCTTCATCTCTTTCACATAAGCCTTCACCTTCGGCACGCAGTCTTTGCCGTAGGCACCACAGAGCTTCACGATCGCAGATCCTACAATGGCACCGTCTGACTGATCTGCCATTTTTTTTGCCTGCTCCGGTGTGGAGATTCCGAATCCTACTGCACATGGAATGTCTTTCTGAGCTTTTACTAATTTCACCATAGCTCCGATATCTGTGGTAATGCTGGTACGCATTCCTGTTACACCAAGGGAAGATACGCAGTAAACAAAGCCTTCCGCCTCTTTTGCGATCATGGCGATCCGCTCATGGGAGGTCGGTGCGATCAGGGAGATCAGGTCAAGGCCGTACTGTTTACACACAACATCAAACTCTTCTTTTTCCTCAAACGGAACATCCGGAAGAATCAGTCCATCCATTCCAACTTCCGCTGCTTTCTTGATAAAACGCTCTGTTCCGTAAGAAAATACTACGTTTGCGTAGGTCATGAATACCATTGGGATTTTTGTATTTTTACGGATTTTTTCTACCATTGCAAAAACTTTATCTGTAGTCACGCCGCCTGCAAGTGCCCGGACATTAGCTTCCTGGATCACAGGTCCCTCTGCGGTAGGATCTGAGAACGGGATCCCAAGCTCGATCAGATCTGCTCCTGCTTCTTCCATTGCATAAACCAGCTGCTCTGTTACCTCCAGAGACGGATCTCCGCAGGTTAAAAAAGGAATAAATGCTTTTCCGTTTGCAAATGCTTCTGTAATTCTCTTATTCATGAATATCCTCCCCTCTGTAGCGGGCAATTGCCGCACAGTCCTTATCTCCACGTCCTGAAATGGTAACTACCATGATCTTGTCCTTTCCAAGTGTCGGTGCGATCTTTTTCGCATAGGCCACTGCGTGGGCACTTTCAATCGCAGGAATGATTCCTTCTGTTCTGGAAAGATATTCAAAAGCCTCTACTGCTTCGTCATCTGTAACAGGAACGTACTCTGCTCTTCCGATATCATAAAGGTGTGCATGCTCCGGACCTACACCCGGATAATCAAGACCTGCGGAGATGGAGTATACCGGTGCGATCTGTCCGTATTCATCCTGGCAGAAGTAAGATTTCATACCATGGAAGATTCCGAGACGACCGGTTGCAATGGTTGCCGCAGTCTCCGCAGTATTCACGCCACGTCCTGCCGCCTCACAGCCGATGAGACGAACGTCTTTGTCCTCAATGAAATTGTAGAAGGTTCCGATAGCATTGGAGCCGCCGCCTACGCAGGCCAGGACAACATCCGGAAGTCTTCCCTCTTTTTCCAGCATCTGTTCTTTGATTTCCTTGGAGATCACGGCCTGGAAATCACGTACGATAGTTGGGAACGGGTGCGGTCCCATAACAGATCCCAGTACATAATGGGTATCTGCAATACGGTTTGTCCACTCACGCATGGTCTCGGAAACGGCATCCTTTAAGGTTGCGGTTCCGCTTGTGACTGCATGGACTTTTGCTCCGAGGAGACGCATTTTATATACGTTCAGAGCCTGACGCTCGGTGTCCTCTTTTCCCATAAATACCTCACATTCCATTCCCATCAGTGCTGCTGCAGTTGCAGTTGCAACACCGTGCTGGCCGGCTCCTGTCTCTGCGATGACACGGGTCTTGCCCATTTTTTTTGCCAGGAGCACCTGACCAAGTACGTTGTTGATCTTGTGGGCTCCTGTGTGGTTTAAGTCTTCTCTTTTCAGATAGATCTTGGCTCCGCCAAGGTCCTCGGTCATATGTGCCGCATAGTAAAGACGGGATGGTCTTCCTGCGTATTCATTGAGAAGCTCTGTGAGCTCACGGTTGAATTCCGGATCGTTTTTGTAATGGTTGTATGCTTCCTCAAGCTCCAGAACGGCGTTCATCAGTGTTTCCGGGATGTACTGTCCGCCATGGATGCCGAATCTTCCTTTGGACATGTTATATTTCCTCCTTTATGTTCCTTACTGCGTATACTGCTTCTAATATTTTATCCGGGTCTTTGTGACCGTCGGTTTCTACACTGCTGCTTAAATCTACTGCCCAGGGGTGAAGCAGATGTATGGCCGATTCCAGATTTTCACAGCCCAGACCTCCTGCCAGAAACCAGGGACGTTTGATCGCCGGTACCAGACTCCAGTCGAAAGTTTCTCCTGTTCCTCCTGCGCCCTGATCCAGCAGAATATAGTCTGCTTCCGAACGGATCGCTTTCTTTATATCTGCTTCTGTTTTTATGGAAAAAGCCTTTATCAGAAGCTGGTCTGTCATGGTCTTAAGCTGTCTGATATAATTCTCGTCCTCCTGGCCGTGAAGCTGTGCCAGTGCGATGGTTCCCTCGTTTAAAAGCTGTGCGGGAAGCTCCACCGGTGCATTGACGAATACGCCTACCGGCAAAATGCTATCATCCAGTTCTTCCCGGAGAGCCTTCAATTGCTCCACGGTGACGTTTCTTCTGCTTTTTGGGAATTCTACAATGAATCCTGCAAAGTCCGATTCAGCCTGGTTCACGGCCTGGATATCTTCCGGGCGGGTCAGGCCGCAGATCTTGATTCTGGTTCTGCTCCCATGTTTCAACGGTTGTTCTCTCATATTCAGCCAATCCTACCCTTTCTGTCTGACCCTGCCCCTTCCTGTTTCGTTACTATTTGCTGCTGGTCAGCTCTGTTACTTATTTGCTCTATTCTTTCGTTTGGCCTTTATACAAGCGCTCCACCATTCAGATTTTCCAATGCAGCTTTCTTATCCGGGCTTCGCATCAGAGTCTCACCGATCAGAACTGCACCTACCCGGTTTCTTTCCAGGATAGCGATATCACCTGCGTTTTTGATTCCGCTCTCAGACACAAATACCACATTGTCCGATGCCAGGTTTCGAAGACGGATGCTGTTATTCATATCAACCTTAAAGGTTTTCAGGTCACGGTTATTTACACCGACGATCTTTGCACCTGTCTTTAATGCTCTTGCCACTTCATTCTCGTCATGAGCTTCCACCAGTGCATCCATTCCCAGAGTTTCTGCAAGCTCTCGGTATTCCAGAAGTTCCTGGTCATTTAAGATAGCACAGATCAGAAGCACTGCCGATGCACCGAATGCTTTTGCCTGATAGATCATGTACTTATCCACCGTGAAGTCCTTCCGAAGGACCGGAATATCCACTGTTTCTGTGATCTCACGGAGATAAGTGTCACTTCCCATGAAATAAAATGGCTCTGTGAGGCAGGAGATCGCAGATGCACCTGCTGCCTCGTATTCTTTCGCAATTTCCAGATACGGAAATTCCGGTGCGATCAGCCCCTTGGAGGGGGAAGCTTTTTTTACTTCACAGATGTAGGACATACCCGGCTTTTTCAACGCTTCCAGAAAGGACGGCTGCTGTGGTGCTTTTTCTGCCAGGGTTTTCAGCTGATCCAGGGGAAACTGACGTTTTTCCTTCCGGATACGTTCTCTTGTTTTTTCTGCGATTTCCTCCAGAATGTTTTTTTCGCTCATTCTTTGTTTGTCTCCTTGATATTTCAGTTCAACTCTCATTCGGCAATTTCAAGAAATCTGACAGATTAATGTTTCCGTTCGTATCTCTTCCGATAGGGATTGCCGATTTCTCTTCTGCCGCTATTATTTTCAAATCTCGTTACTTAATTTGATAAATTCCGCAAGCTTGGCAGCAGCTGCACCACTGTCGATCAGATCTTCAGCCTTTCTTACGCCAGCTTCCAGGCTCTCTGCCTTTCCTGCGATATAAAGTGCTGCACCTGCGTTCATGCAGACCGCCTGACGCTTCGGGCCTTTTTCGGTTCCGTTTACAATGGCTTTTGTAATCTCTGCGTTCTCTGCCGGTGTGCCGCCTGCCAGATCTTCTTTGCTGCAGCGTGTATAGCCGAACTGCTCCGGTGTGATCTCATAGGACTGGAACCATCCGTCCTTGATCTCGCACACAGAAGTCGGTGCGCTCATGGAGATCTCATCCAGCTTATCCTGCCCGAAAACTACCATTCCGCGGTTCACGCCAAGCTTCATCATAACCTGTGCCAGCGGCTCTACCAGAGACTGGTCAAAGACTCCCATCAGCTCCATGTTTGCGCCTGCCGGGTTGCTTAATGGTCCGAGGATATTAAATACCGTGCGGATTCCCAGCTCTTTACGGATCGGTGCCACATATTTCATGGCAATATGATAATTCTGGGCGAACAGGAAACAGATGTTGATCTTTTTCAGGATCTCTGCACTTTTTTCCGGCGGAATGTTGATCTTTACGCCAAGTGCTTCCAGAACATCTGCTGCACCGCTCTTGGAAGATGCTGCACGATTTCCGTGTTTTGCTACCGGAACGCCACCTGCTGCGATCACAAGAGAAGATGTCGTGGAAATGTTAAAGGAATTTGCTCCGTCACCACCGGTTCCTACGATCTCCAGAACATTCATATCGTGGAGAAGCTTGATGCAGTGTGCACGCATTCCGGCTGCTGATGCAGTGATCTCATCAATAGTCTCTCCTTTCAGGGAAAGTGCAGTAAGGTAGGATGCCATCTGTACCGGTGTTGCCGCTCCGTCCATAATCTCATTCATTACGGCTTCTGCTTCGTCATATGTAAGATCTTCTTTTTTTGAAAGCTTGATGATTGCTTCTTTGATCATTGTTGTTTCCTCCTGTTCTGTAACGATTCTATCTTTTATGGATTGCTGTTCTCTGTCTTATCTGTCTCTGATAACCTTCATAAAGTTCTCGATCATTTTTTTTCCATCCGGTGTCATAACAGATTCCGGATGGAACTGTAATCCGAATATCGGATATTCTTTATGCTCCAGTGCCATCACCTCTCCGTTCTCAGACTCAGCGGTAACAACCAGTTCCTCCGGTAAGGTATCCCGGATAGCTGCCAGTGAGTGATATCTGGCTGCCGGAAAAGTTTCCGGAAGTCCTTCAAACATCAGGCTCTTTCCAACTTTATGTATCTCTTTCTGCTTTCCGTGCATCAGCTCTTTTGCGTAGGATACTGTCCCTCCGAAGGCTTCACAGATGGACTGATGTCCAAGGCAGATACCCAGGATCGGCAGCTTGTCTTTGAAATATTTTATGGATTCAATACAGATTCCCGCATCCTCCGGTCTTCCCGGACCAGGGGAAAGGATCAATGCCTCCGGCTTCATAGCCTCCAGCTCTTTGATGGTCACTTCATCATTTCTTACCACCTTGATATCCGGCTCCACAGAACCGATCAGCTGGTAAACATTGTAGGAAAAGCTATCATAATTATCGATCAGTACTATCATTCCAGTCCCTCCTGTGCAGTTTCGATTGCCTGTACAACGGCTCTTGCCTTGTTGCAGCACTCCTGAAATTCACTTTCCGGAATACTGTCTGCTACGATCCCTGCTCCTGACCGGATACAGATCTCACCGTTTTTCTTATAAACCAGGCGAATGGCAATACAGGTATCCAGGTTTCCGGCAAAATCCAGATATCCGATAGCACCGCCGTAAATGCCTCGCTTGCTCTGTTCCAGTTCCTGGATGATCTGGCAGGCACGGAATTTCGGTGCTCCGGAAAGTGTTCCTGCCGGAAGGATGGCATCCACTGCATCCACCGCATCCCTGTCATCCCGGATCTGGCCGGTAACTGTGGAACCAATATGCATCACATGAGAAAAATGCTCGATGCACATATATTTTTCTACGTTCACGGTACCGATCTTACTGATCTTTCCGATATCATTTCGCCCAAGATCCACCAGCATGTTATGCTCGGCACGTTCCTTCTCATCAGCCAGGAGTCCTTTTTCCAGCGCCAGGTCTTCTTCTTTTGTCTTGCCTCTTGGTCTTGTTCCTGCAAGCGGGAAGGTACTTAATTCTGTTCCTGCAAGCCTGGCAAGTGTTTCCGGGGAGGCTCCTGCAATCTCAATATCATCACTGGAAAAATAAAACATATACGGCGAAGGATTGGTAGCCCTGAGAACACGGTATGTATCAAACAGACTTCCCTCTGCTTTCGCTCGCATCGGATTGGAGAGCACCACCTGGAAAATATCTCCTTCGTGTATGTAATGCTTCGCTTTCTCAACCATCTCACAGTATTTTGCTTTCGGGAACTGCGGCTCAATGGAAGATTTCAGTTTCAAAGACGGAAATTCCTTCTGTTTTCCGTTTCGGATCAGATCTGCCATCTCTTTTAATTTTGCTTCCGCCTTCTGATAGGAATTTTCCGGATCATCCGTCATCACACCGGTGATCAGAAGCACCTTCTGTCTGTAATGGTCAAAGGCGATCACCTGGTCAAAAAGCATCAGATCCATGTCCCGAAAATCCTGTACTGTCTCGTCGGTAAGCTTCAGCTTCGGCTCGCTGTACTTAATATAATCGTAGGAAAAATATCCTACCAGACCTCCGGTAAAGGAAGGCAGTCCCGGAAGCTTGGGACTTTTATTCTCTTCCATGACGCTGCGGATGATCCCTCTGACATCTCCGGAATCCGTCCGACTGGTCAGTTCCGATTTTATTGTAGTCATACCGTTATAACAGGTGATCTCAAGCAATGGATCATAGCCTAAAAAGGAATATCGTCCCCATCGCTTATCCGCCTCCGCGCTTTCCAGCAGATAGACATGACCGCTGACCTTTTTTAAGATGCGCAACACTTCGATAGGTGTGGTCATATCCGCATACAGCTCTGTGCTGATGGGAATTACGCCGTAGCCGCCTTCCGCTGCGATGATTTTACATTCTTCCAATGTGGGGGTGATCTTCATTCCGGTACTCCTCCTTAAAATTATTTCTGCTCACACCTTTTCAGCGCCTCCATTCGTAAAATCGCCTCTTTGAGGCTTCCTTTTACTCATTGAGGCTATCTCGCCATAGGCTCTGAAAAGGTTACAAAAAAACCGCCCATGACAGAATCTTCTTCTGTCAAGGACGGGTCATATACATTTCCCGCGGTGCCACCTTGCTTCACAATTTCTTGTGCTCTTACAGGATACCAACATATCCCCGGCAACTGACGTATGCCCTCACGTCGCAGAATACTTGAGGTCTTAGGATTCTGTGTGTCCTCTTTGACTGCGCCCTCCGTGGTCCATTTAACAACCTGCGTTCCAACCTTTCTCAGCATCCGGTCTCTCTGTAAGTGCACGAACTGTTTTTATCTCCACATCAATGGTTTTCTTACCGCTGTATTTAATTTTTATTTATATTACTGCTTTAGTGTGGTAACGTCAAGTAGTGATTTTAATCTTTTTTCAAAAAAATCTTTGCGTATTTTATTTTTCTATCTTCCTACTTTGAGGAAAAGCTCACGAATTCCTTCATAGTAACCAATGGTCACCGTGGTACTGTCTTCCTCCTCCCCCGGGAAAGTATACTTGGCAAAATACGGCGTCGTCTCCAACAGCGGATTTTGATCCTCATATTTTTCAAGACCGGTTAGTTCCAGATATTCCGCATACCGGCCAATCATGGCATCCGTATTGATGTCTTCCCATTGCAGTCCGGTCCGGACATAGAATTCATAAATTTTGCCGGTATCCGCATCCAGATAAATATCCAGAAAACGGTTACTCTTATCCGCATTCCTTACGTCCGTAGACAGGCTGATTTTCCATACAGAGAGATTATTTCTCGGCTCCAAAACATCGATAGCAGAGCAGATCACCGCTTCGTAAGAGTCTTCCGAAACTTCCTTTACTTCGTCGGGAAGAATTCCCTGCTCCTTCAGGATCTGAATCTCTCTGTTACATGCCTCATATACCGCTTCCTCCTGAATCTGTCCCTCTCCCGGTTGCTGACGATTCTCTACAAACGCATAGGTACCCGTCATTTCTCCGTAGTTTCCTGCCTCACTGTCCACTCTGGTCAAAAAACGCAGTTCACTCTCCGGCAGGGTCTGACTGCTCAGACATCTCCCCAAAAGATATAGTTTCTGATTGCTGCTCATGCGGTAACGATATCCTTCCGCTCCTTCCACTGCCTCTGTGGTAATACTGTTTAAGAGTCTCTCATCACTTTTGGCCGCGATCCATTCCGGTCCCCACAGAGCCGCAAGAATGACCACAACTGATACCGCAAAGCCCAAAGAACAGCTCTTCCATCTATTCATCCGACTTCACCCCCTCATCCGGAATCAGAAAGCTCATGCAGCTTCCAAAGCCCTGTGTACTCTCGATCTTCAGGCTGCTGTGATGCAGTTCCAGAATAGCGGTGCACAGTGCAAGCCCCAGTCCCGCTCCGTTATGAGCCCTGGATCTGGATTTATCCACCATATAAAAAGCTTCCGTGATCTTATGAAGTTCTTCCTCGGGGATGCCAATTCCTTCATCCCGTACCTGAAAATAATAACCGTTCTCCATGTGCCTTCCTGTGATCTCCACGGTCTGCCCCTCCTCGGAGGCTTTGATGGCATTATCGGTCAGATTGATCAAAACAGTCTTCAACAGGTTCTCCTCGGCATAGAGTTCTCCCTTTTCCCAGCAGATGTCAACCTTCACTCTGCCATCTTCCGGGTTCTTTGTCTCATCATAGATTTCCTGCAGATACGAGAAAATACCGGAGACATTCGTGGTCTTACGATCGATCTCCTTACGTCTGGTCACAATGATGTCCAGCAGTTTGAGTGCCATAGTCTCCAGGCGTTTTCCCTCTGTATAAATATAATTGGCACAGAGAAAATGCTTCTCCTCGTCCAGTTTGCGGGAACGCAGCATATCCGCGTAACCGATTATAGCTGTCAGCGGTGTCTTCAGTTCATGGGAAAATGCGGCAATAAAATCTTCTCTGGCTCTGACTTCATTTTCCAAATTCTGAATATTCTGCTCCAGTGCTTCTGCCATATGGTTGAAATCCGCAGTCAGCTGTCCCATTTCATCATTACTGATCTGCTCCGCGCGATAGCTATATTCTCCCTCCGCCATTTTGCCGGTAGCCTGCGTCAGAAGCCGGATCGGTCGGGTCAGCCAGCAGGCGATCAGCGTCATCACAGCGCCACTGCACAACAGTACGATCACCGTCACCTGACGATACATCCGAAATCCTTCCGTCCTCTCCGTATATACCGCAGTTACATTTTTCATGGTCTCTAACGTCAGCAGACGGTCGGACACATTGATCCTGGTCTGTGTCTGGATATAATAGGAATCCCCCGACTGCACTACCCGGTACACTCTCGTATTTTCTCTGCGTTCTTCCCACAGAGAAGTATCCCCGGTAAACCCTTCGCTGGAATACAACACCTTACCGTTCTCATCACTGATCCGCAGCAATCTGTTGCCGTGCTGTCCACTATTCTCCAGGTATACTCCGATCTGTTCCACCGTTCCGTCCGGAAGCACATCATATTTGGACGGGATATTTAAAGCTGCCGTCTCAAAAGCGAACCTCAAAATACTACTTTCATCCAGTGCCTGTCTGGTCTCACGCTCCATGGAGGTCTGAAACACATAATTTACAAAAAAATAACCGCTTGCTCCGCATGCCGCTGCCATGATCAGCATGGTGCACAGCAGAATTTTCCAGGAAAATTTCATTCTTTTCTCCTCTTGTCCACTTTCCTACAAGAATTCCTCGTTCTCAGGCAATCTCCAGCCGGTATCCTACCTTATATACCGCTACCAGCTGATTCTCCCATCCCATTTTTTTGCGCAGGCGCTGCACATGCAGCTCCAGAGTCCTG
>OLRE01001577.1_pt1 | contig 21600 bp, 19 predicted proteins | sample 1672461 | NCBI WGS metagenome assembly OLRE01 (sample SAMEA3136688, study PRJEB25190) | human gut metagenome | biome: human gut; feature: human-associated habitat; material: faeces | place: Austria | collected 2013
GCTCCACCTCGACCGTAAAGTCGACGTGTCCCGGGGTGTCGATCAGGTTGATCTGATACTGGTGGCCCTTGTACTGCCAGAAAGCGGTCGTAGCGGCCGAGGTAATCGTAATACCGCGCTCCTGCTCCTGCACCATCCAGTCCATCACGGCAGCACCTTCGTGCGTTTCGCCGATCTTGTGCGTTTTACCCGTGTAGAAAAGAATTCGTTCCGAGGTGGTCGTCTTACCGGCATCGATGTGAGCCATGATACCGATATTGCGAGTATAAGTTAAATCTCTTGCCATCTGTCGAATCTCCTAATTAAAATCTAAAGTGTGCAAATGCCTTGTTGGCCTCGGCCATACGGTGCATCTCCTCCTTACGCTTAAAAGCGGCACCCTGCTGGTTGTAGGCATCCACGATTTCGGCAGCGAGTTTCTCAGCCATCGTTTTACCGGCGCGCTTGCGGGAGTAAAGGACAAGGTTTTTCATAGAAATCGAAATCTTGCGCTCCGGTCGAACCTCCATAGGAACCTGGAATGTCGCGCCACCGATACGCTTCGACTTAACTTCGACTTGGGGCGTGATATTCTCGAGAGCCTGTTTCCAGACTTCCAGCGGAGATTTATCAGCATCCTTCATCTTCTTGCCCACCAACTCCAGAGAGTCATAAAAAATGGTATAGGCAATACTCTTCTTACCATCCAGCATAAGGTTGTTCACGAAACGCGTTACTGCGACATCGCTGAACTTCGGATCCGGAAGTAGAATTCGCTTCTTTGGCTTAGCTTTTCTCATTGTTATTGGCTAAATTAATGTTTTGTCGTAGTCCTGATATTACTTCTTGCCTTTAGCGGGAGCCGCTGCACCTGCCTTGGGGCGTTTTGCACCGTACTTGGAACGACGCTGACGGCGTCCGTCCACACCTGCGGAGTCGAGAGCACCGCGCACCAGGTGATAACGCACACCCGGAAGGTCCTTCACACGACCGCCGCGAACCAGCACGATGGAGTGTTCCTGCAAGTTGTGGCCTTCTCCAGGGATATAGGCGTTGACCTCCTTGCCGTTGGTCAATCTTACACGCGCCACCTTACGCATCGCCGAGTTCGGCTTCTTCGGGGTCGTGGTGTACACACGCGTACAAACGCCCCGGCGCTGCGGACACGCGGCCAGTGCGGGGGACTTGCTCTTGTCCTCCAGACGTACTCGGCCGTTTCTCACTAACTGTTGAATAGTAGGCATTTCTTACTGTTTTTGTCCTTTAATAAATGGTTTGAATTTCAATCTCCATTGTCCAAAATGGACTGCAAAGATACGCAAAAATTCCGAACCGCCATATATAAGTGCAATATTTTTTGCCGTTCCAGCCCGATTTTTCAGCATTTTAGCCCATTTCAGCCCTTTTAGCTATTCTTTTTACTTATAATCCTGAAAATCCCATAATCATCAGTTATGAATTATCAGGGATAAAACCCACAAAACACTGTAAAACAAACAACTCACCCATATATCAATCCAGAATCACAACACACGAGCCTCCCCCTGTTGAAATTGTAAAAAATTATCCTTATCTTGTCTGCAAAGCCACGTCATTCGAAATCAAAAATATGGGTCAAACCTTACTGAAAATAATCATCCTTTTCATATTGTCCGGATTCTGTTTGGTTTTTTGCACCCACAAAAAAGTATATAGAAAAACATTGGACATAAACGATCTCATCGGCGAAACCTTCATTCTGCCGACACATCCCGCATGGAATATCGCAAACAGAGACACAACCATACGGCTGACAAACAATCCCAAGCTAATCATATACTTTTCAGCAGAAGAGTGCATGCCTTGCGCCCTTAAGGAACTAAATCACTGGACTCCGATAACCGACTATATGAATGCGCTTCGCAGCGACAGCATCTGCTGCGATCCGATCTTTATTTTGCATGCAGACCGAAACGACCGACGAATAAGAGAAACCGTAGCCCAACAAAACCTTTCCATTCCGGTCATGTACGACCAAGACGGAGAGTTCGAAAAACACAATCTCCTCCCTGCAAACAATCTGATACGTGCATTTCTTTTGGACACCGCACATCGAGTTGTCTTCGCAGGAAACCCGCTACTCAGCCTAAAACAACAACGCACCTTCGAATCCCTCGTTCGAGGATTCGGAAAAAAACCGAATTACAAATAGCAAACGCAAAAACCGAATTACCATGTGGACAAGCTGGGGAGACAAATACGAAATCATCCCGTATGACAAACAAAAAAGACCTCGCAAAATCTCGAACGTACGATTCATCGCATTGGTCGTCATCATCGTATATTATGTGGCAGGACGTCTGATTTTCCTGGACCTCGCCCCGGAAGAGACGATATATTACTGGATCCCGTTTGCCGTAGCTCTGCTGGCAACCATCGCCTTTCTCATCCTGTTCTTTCTCAAATGGAAAAGAAACGACAAAGAGTGCGATCTGTCCTTGCTGGCCGGAGCCGCACTTTTAATCCTGGCGGCCTACATTATATCCCCCTGGTGCAGTCTATTCTCCTAATTTCAAAATATTTCAATTATGAAGACACGTTTTCTCCCACTTCTGTCTCTCGGGATCTTCTTACTGCTCCCCGCATGCAAAACAGAATCCTTCGAAGAGACACAAACCGATTTTCAGAAAGAACTCACAAGCCTAAGTACAAAAAAAAATCGAATTGTTCTCCACGACCAGAAGCGACACATCGGAATTCAACGCGACTGTCTACCGTGAATTGATCGAATACGCCATTGAACTTTCAAAGCGATATAACATCGCCGAGACACTGCGGTCGTCCGGTTACTACAAGAATGCAGACGGAATCCCCGAAGACCTGGACTTCTACGAAGCTTTAAGATTCATCGAGACAAACTCCACACCAGAGTTTTACACATTGGCATCGGAAATAATTTACGAAGGGAAAACCATCAGCAATGATCTCATCATAAACAATACGAACCTGTTGCCCAACGAACAGATTTCTCTGCTTGTCGCCAATAAAATAACCGAGAGTTTTCCGGATGACGTTCAAAGCAGAGCAACCGCTGCGGATTGCAGAGCTGCCTATGACACAAAAATGAAGACATGCAATCGCTGGTTGATTGGAAGCACGATCGGAACGATAGCAGCTGCTGTCGCATCCTTCGGAACATTGGCGACTGTCGCCGGAGCAGCAACCGCCATCGATTACGCCAGATGTCAGGGAGATGCCACAACCATTTACATGACTTGCATGGAAAAAATCATCGACAAAAAATAAGCATAAAAACACCAATATCAATACAGAAAAAGACGGTCAGAGCGAACCGTCTTTTTGATTTTACACCTCTTCTTGATGAAAATCCGAATTATTCCCTAATTTTGTTCCCTAAACAAATTTACAACGACCGATTATGGAGTACAATTTCAAAGAGATAGAAGCCAAGTGGCAGCGCCGCTGGCAGGAAGAGGAAACCTATCGCGTGGAAGCCGATCCCACACGTCCCAAATTCTACGTGCTCGACATGTTCCCCTACCCTTCGGGTGCGGGTCTGCACGTCGGACACCCGCTGGGCTATATCGCTTCGGACATCTACTCGCGCTACAAACGGCTTTGCGGCTTCAACGTACTTCATCCGATGGGCTACGACGCTTTCGGCCTGCCTGCCGAACAGTACGCCATTCAGACGGGGCAGCACCCCGCCGTAACGACCGAACGGAACATCGCCCGCTACCGGGAACAGCTCGACAAGATCGGCTTCTCGTTCGACTGGCACCGTGAGGTCCGCACCTGCGATCCCTCCTATTACAAATGGACCCAGTGGGCCTTTCTGGAGATGTTCAAACACTACTACGACCGCAGTACGGACAAGGCCGAACCGATCGAAAAACTCGTCGCCCGTTTCGAGGCGCAGGGCACCGAAGGACTCGACGCCGCCTGCACGCAGGAGATGCGTTTCACGGCCGACGAATGGAAATCCAAAACCGAAGAGGAACGCGAACAGATCCTCCAGAACTACCGCCTGGCGTTCCGCGCCGACACGATGGTCAACTGGTGTCCGCAACTGGGCACGGTACTGGCCAACGACGAGGTGAAGGACGGACTCTCCGAACGCGGCGGCTTTCCCGTCGAACAGAAGCGGATGAAACAGTGGCTGCTCCGCGTAACGGCCTATGCCCAGCGGATGCTCGACGGATTGGAGCGGCTCGAGTGGAGCGACTCGCTGAAGGAGATCCAGCGCAACTGGATCGGCCGTTCGGAAGGCGCCCAGGTCTTCTTCGACATCCAGGGCTCCGACCGAAAACTCGAGATATTCACCACGCGTCCCGACACGATCTTCGGGGTCACCTTCATGGTCATCGCTCCGGAGCACGAATGGATTCACGACCTTACCACGCCCGAACAACGGGCCGCCGTCGAGGAGTACATCGCCCAGGCGAAAAAACGCTCCGAGCGGGAGCGCATCGCCGAAACCAAGCGTGTAAGCGGCGTAGCGACAGGCTCCTATGCGATCAACCCTTTCACAGGCAAGGCGATTCCGATCTACATTTCGGACTACGTGCTGTCTGGCTACGGCACGGGGGCGATCATGGCTGTTCCTGCCCACGATTCGCGCGACTACGCCTTCGCCCGCCATTTCGGGCTGGAGATCATCCCGGTCGTCGAGGGCGGCGACATCGAGAAAGAGTCCTACGACGCCAAATCGGGCAAACTGATCAACTCGGATCTGCTCGACGGACTCGATGTAAAGGAGGCGATCGGTCGCATCCTGGGCGAAATCGAGCGACGCGGATTGGGCCGCCGGTTAGTGAACTACCGCCTGCGCGATGCCATCTTCTCGCGTCAGCGCTACTGGGGCGAACCGTTCCCGATCTACTACAAGGAGGGCACGGCCTATCCGCTGCCGGAAGAGCGGCTGCCGCTGGAGCTGCCGCCGATCGACAACTTCGGCCCGACCGAACAGGGCGAACCGCCTCTGGCCCGCGCCAAGGAGTGGACGACGCCCGAAGGCTATCCCCTCGAGGTATCCACGATGCCCGGATTCGCCGGATCGTCGGCCTACTACCTGCGCTACATGGATCCGCACAACGACCGGGCGCTCGTGGGCCGCGCCGCCAACGAATACTGGCGCAACGTCGATCTCTACGTCGGCGGCATCGAGCATGCGACAGGACACCTGATGTATTCGCGCTTCTGGAACATGTTCCTCTACGACCTGGGGTACGTCTGCGAACCGGAGCCGTTCAAGAAACTCGTCAATCAGGGTATGATCCAAGGCCGTTCGAATTTCGTCTATCGCGTGGTCGGCACCAACAAATTCGTATCGCTCGGGCTGAAAGACCAGTACAAAACCCAGGAGATCCACGTCGATGTGAACATCGTGCGCAACGACATACTCGACCTCGACGCGTTCCGCGCATGGCGCCCCGAATTCAAGGATGCGGAGTTCATCCTCGAAGAGGGCAGGTACGTCTGCGGCTGGGCGATCGAAAAGATGTCGAAGTCGATGTTCAACGTTGTTAACCCCGACTACATCGTCGACAACTATGGCGCCGACACGCTGCGCATGTACGAGATGTTCCTCGGCCCGCTCGAACAGTCGAAACCTTGGGACACGAACGGCATCGACGGCGTGCATAAATTCCTGCGCCGGTTCTGGGCCCTCTTCTACAACCGCGAAGGACAACTGATCCTTACGGACGAAAAAGCCACGGATAAAGAGCTGAAGACGCTTCATAAAACGATTAAAAAGGTGCGCGAGGACATCGAAAATTTCTCGTTCAACACCTCGGTCGCCGCTTTCATGATCTGCCTGAACGAGTTGGGCGGCTGCCCGAAGCGCGAGATCCTCGAACCGCTGACCGTGCTGCTCGCCCCCTTCGCACCGCACATCGCCGAGGAGCTGTGGCACACGCTGGGGCACACGACCTCGGTCTGCGACGCGCAATACCCCGTCTGCGAGGAGAAATACCTCGTGGAAAATTCGTTCGAATATCCGGTTTCGGTCAATGGAAAGCTGCGTTTCAAAAAGGAATACGCCCTGACGCTCTCCCCAGCCGACATCCAGGCGGACATCGTACGCACGGACGAAGCGCAGAAGTGGCTCGAAGGCAAGGCCCCGAAAAAGATCATCGTCGTACCGGGCAAAATCATCAACATCGTAATCTAAACGACCGCTCTGCGGAATATGCGATTCGGGGGGAGAAGCGAAAACTTCTCCCCCGAATCTTTTAACCGCTCCGCGATCAGGCGATCAGACCGGACAGATGAAATTTACGCTTGCAGTAGCGTTCGCACTGCATCGAAATATCATAACCCAACATGATGCCCAGCATGAAATCCTCCTCGGGAGTCAGTTTGTTCAGCGGTTTATCGACGAACGTCTGCACGGCGTCCAGGCAGCTACGCTTGCCGAAATAGAGATTGACCTTCTGCTCCGTTACCGGCTGCAACAGATAGTCGATACCCTGACTGCGGAGCCGTTCGATCAGCAGCCCGGCACAGGTCGGGCACAGCGTGCAGAGCACCAGATCCCGAACGCCCTTGCGGAATTCGTAGATATGATGCAGCAGCATCTTCATATTGTCGTATCGGCTGAAATCCCCGGCACTCATGGCATTCGGTTTTAGCCGATGGCGGCGATCCACAACTCCATCCGCATCTGGTTCTCGGCGTCCGACGCGCTGTCGTCCACGGCCCAGCCGATCGCCTCTCCGTCCTGACACAGCCGCGAACCGCACCCCGGATACTCCTCGGCGTCGAATCCCCCGACGAACGTGCAGCCCGTCGAAGCCAGTCCGTCCCGAATTTCGGCCATCGCATCGCAGAAAGTATCGCTGTAAATACCCGCATCGCCGCAGCCGAACAGCGCCACGCGGCGGCCGGAGAGGTCTTCCTTCCCCAACTTGTCGAGAAATCCCGGCCAGTCGTCCTGCAACTCTCCGCTGCCCCAGGTCGATGACCCCAACAGCAGCAGATCGTATTTCTTCACATCTTCGACGGACGCAGCCGCCACATTATGCACATCGGCCTGTGCTACGCCGAGCCGCTCGGCGATCCTGGCAGCTACGGACTCCGTAGTCCCGGTCGTGCTGCCGAAAAAAATTCCTGTCATCTTTTTATCTGGTTTTATGAGTGAACTTCCTGTTGCAAAGGACGCGGATTTTCCGACGGCGGACAACCCCGCGTATTGGGGATTTTCCCGGGGCGCCCTCCCCGGAAAATGCGTCGCCATATATGGGGATAACCGATAATCCGAAGCGGAATTCTGACATTCACCGCGCGGCACGGTCTTGCCGGGAGAGCACGGGCCGGGACAAATCCAAATAAATTTGGCATTGCTCTCCGCTTGCACTATCTTTGCATAAGATAGGGGCACCTCGGAAATCTTTGGGAATAAATTCTCCCGATTTCGCTCGGCTTTCACTATCTTTGTATCCAAATTAAATTATATGGCAGACAATTCCATACTCACCAGACTGGACGGTCTGAAGCTCAAATACGAAGAGATCGGCCAGAAACTCACCGATCCCGAAGTGATCGCCGACGTCAAGCAGTTCATCCAATTCAACAAGGAATACCGGGAGCTGGAACCGATCATCGAAGCCTCCGAACGCTACCGCACGGCCATCGCCAACCTGACCGAAGCCAAAGACATCCTGGCCAACGACAAGGACGAGGAGATGCGCGAAATGGCACGCGGGGAGATCGCGGAACTGGAACCGAAGATCGAAACCCTCGAAGAGGAGATCAAACTCCTGTTGATTCCCAAGGACCCGCAGGATGCCAAAAACGCGATCGTCGAGATCCGCGGTGGCACGGGCGGCGACGAAGCCGCCATCTTCGCCGGCGACCTGATGCGCATGTACACCAAATACATCGAATCCAAAGGCTGGAAGTACGAAATCACCTCCTTCTCGGAAGGCACGGCCGGCGGATACAAGGAGGTCGTGATGAAAGTCACGGGCAACAATGTCTATGGTACGCTCAAATACGAATCGGGCGTACACCGCGTGCAGCGCGTACCCCAGACCGAAACACAGGGCCGCGTCCACACCTCGGCCGCTTCGGTGGCCGTGCTGCCCGAAGCCGAGGAGTTCGACGTAGAAATCTCGATGAACGACATCCGCAAGGATATCTTCTGCGCTTCGGGTCCCGGCGGACAGTCGGTCAATACGACCTACTCGGCGATCCGCCTGACGCACATCCCGACCGGTATCGTCGTGCAGTGCCAGGACCAGAAATCGCAGCTCAAGAACTTCGACAAGGCTTTCGAAGAACTTCGCACCCGCGTCTTCAACCTCGAATATTCGAAATACCTCGACGAAATCGCCTCGAAACGCAAGACGATGGTTTCGACGGGCGACCGTTCGGCCAAGATCCGTACCTACAACTACCCGCAGGGGCGCATCACCGACCACCGCATCAACTACACGATCTACAACCTGTCGGCCTTCATGGACGGCGACATCCAGGACTGCATCGACCATCTGATCGTAGCGGAAAACGCCGAGCGCCTCAAGGAGAGCGAACTCTAACACACCTCCGACATGGCCCTTCCCGAAGGATTCGACACGGAAGTCTATTCGGTCGTGGCGCAAATTCCCGCAGGGCGCGTAACCACCTACGGACAGATCGCCCGGCTGATCGGCATGCCGGGATATGCCCGCCGCGTGGGACATGCGCTGGCAGCGGCTCCCGCCGGACTTCCCTGCCACCGGGTCGTGAACAGCGCAGGCAGAACCGCACCCCATTGGACGGAGCAACGTCCGATGCTCGAGGCGGAAGGTGTTCGCTTCCGAAAAAACGGCTGCGTCGATCTGACCCGCTCGGGCTGGAAGGAGGTCACTCTCTGAAAGCAATATTCCGTGGCCGAAACCCGTTCTGCGGATAAACGAACCGTATGAAAAAACAGCTCATACTCCTGTTCACACTGATCTTCGCCGGGATCTTTTCCGCTGCGGCGCAGGACCCCATATACGTAGTCAACGGGCAGGTCGTAAGCGACATCCGCAACATTCCGCCCGGCGACATCGAATCGACCGAGATGCTGCCTGCCGACGAGCAAGCCATCGCCCGATACGGAACAGAAGCCTCGAACGGCGTGATACTCATCACCCTGCGATACGACACCCCGGCCCGCTTCCCGGAAGCAGACGGCAGTTTCAACGACTATATTTCCGCACAGACCGATTGGGATGATTCTCTGCCGGCTGCACGGGTAGTCCTGCGTTACAAGATCACGACCGACGGAAGAACCGTCCCGACCGACGAGCTCGAAGCGACCGACCGAAGGCTGCGGCGCCGTGTGATCGACGCCGTCGAAAAAGCACCCCGCTGGCAGCCCGCCATGCGCGACGGAAAGCCGGTCGAAAGCGAAGGGGTTCTGCGCGTACAACTGCCCGAAGGCAAAAGCATTCCGCGCCCCCTGGAATTCATCATGCGCTAAATCCGACCAAACCGCTCCGAAACTTGAAAACGAACTCACTCTCCGCATGGATCCTGGCCATCCGGCCGTACAGTCTGGGGAATTCCGTCATCCTCATTCTCATCGGATCGGCCCTGGCCTTCACCGACGGCGGCTTCCGCCCGGTCGTCGCTCTGCTGTGTCTTGTCTTCGCCGTGACGATGCAGTGTACGGCCAATCTGGTCAATGATCTCTGCGACTTTTTGAAGGGAGCCGACCGCCCCGACCGCCTGGGTCCCGACCGCGCTTTTGCCAAAGGTTACATCACCCTGCGGGCGATGAAGAGCGGTATCGCGGCTTTCACTCTGGCGGCCTGTGCAGCCGGAGCGGGATTGCTGGCCCTCAGCGGCTGGAACTGGTGGCTCCTGCTGGTGGGTGCCTCCTGCATCGTCTTCGCCTACTTTTACACGGCAGGCCCGTGGCCGCTGGCCTATCACGGTATGGGCGACATAGCCGTCATCCTTTTCTTCGGCCTGATTCCCGTCGGATTCACCTACTACCTCCAGTGCGGAACCTGGAGCGGAGAAACTGCTGTAGTCGGACTGGCCTGCGGCATGGTGATCGACACGATGCTCATGATTAACAATTTCCGCGACCGGGAGGAGGACCGCCGCTGCAACAAGCGCACGATCGTCGTCTGCCTCGGGGCCGCAGCGGGACGCTGGGGTTACCTGGCTCTGGGCACAGGAGCCATCCTGCTGTGTCTCTCGCTGTTGGCCGAAGGCCGTATCGCCGCAGCTCTGCTGCCTCTGCCCTACCTTGCAGTCCATATCGCCACATGGCGCAAGATGGTACGTATCGACCACGGCGAAGAACTGAACGTCTGCCTGGGCGAAACGGCCCGCAACATCCTGCTCTTCGGTGCCCTGCAGACCGCAGGCATCCTGCTCGACAAAATCCTGTGCTGACAACGGTCGGCACCTGCCGTTCCCGTATCAACCGCACTTCGCAGCGGGTATCATGCCCGATTTCCGAAATTCCGACGATCCCAACCCAAAGTCGGACACAACGACCGTCGCACGGCAGACCGACAGCGCCACCCCCGGAAACCGACCGTCCCCGAACGATCGACCTGCCGGACCGAGATTCGCGGCCTTCGCAGAAAAGAGGGTACGGTCCGCACAAGCTCGAATCACCGGAGATCGAACGAGTGCAAAGGGCCCCAGCCGACTCTGCCCGGCGAAAAGACGGAAAACCCGAAATAAAGTTCGGTTCATCGCCCTCCTTCCGTTATCTTTGCTCAAGATCGGAGGCGGTTCGACAATCCTTGCGTCGAAGCCCGCACGATTGCCCCTGTCTTTCGCTATCTTTGAAGAAGATCGGAGGCGGTTTGGCAATCTTTGCGTGCAAGCCCGCACGATTGCCTCTGTCTTTCGCTATCTTCGCAGAAAATAGGAGGCGCCTCGGAAAACCAGGAACAAGTTCCCGTTTTTTCCCGGCTTTCACTATCTTTGTCGTCATGCAAAACCACCTGACACTCTCCCAGCTCCAAAAACTCGTCAAAGCGACGCTCGACGAAGCGTTCGCCCTGCCCGTATGGGTCAGTGCCGAAATCGCGGAAATCAAGATCAACTATTCGGGGCATTGTTACCTCGAACTGGTCGAAAAGGGTGGCGACAACGGCGTGCCGCTCTCGCAGGCCCGGGCGGTCATCTGGCGCACGGCTTACGCCCGCATCGCCGGCTATTTCGAGGCCGAAACGGGTCAGCGACTGGCTGCAGGCATCCGCATCCTGGCCCGGGTGATGATCTCCTACCACGAACTGTACGGCTTCTCGCTCAACATCCTGGACATCGACCCGACCTTCACGCTGGGCGACATGGAACGGCAGCGGCAGATCACCATCGAGCGGCTCCAGCGCGAAGGAGTCTGGGACATCAACCGCGAAAATCCTCTGCCACAGGTGGTACAGCGTATCGCCATCGTTTCGAGCCGCCAGGCAGCGGGCTATCAGGATTTCTGCAAGGAGTTGGGCAAAAGTCCCTATGCTTTCTCCCTGACGCTTTTCGACGCTTTCATGCAGGGCGCCGGTGCCGAGGATTCGATCGTGGCGGCGCTCGACGCCGTGGCCGACCGCATGGACGATTTCGATGCGGTCGTACTGATCCGGGGCGGCGGGTCGGCCAGCGACCTGAACTGTTTCAATGCCTACCGCCTCTGCGCCCACATCGCCCAGTTTCCCCTGCCGATCCTCACGGGCATCGGTCACGACAAGGATACGAGCGTCGCGGACATGGTGGCCCACACGGCACTTAAAACCCCGACGGCCGTCGCCGGATGGCTCGTCGAACGGATGACGGGCGTCGAGGGATGGCTCGACACCGCCGCACTGCAACTGCGCGACGCCTCGGCGGGCATCTTCCGCCGCCATGAACTGCGGCTCGCGGAGCTCGGCAGCGAAATCGCGCATCAAAGCGCCCTCCTGCTCCTGCGTCGCAACGAACAGCTCTCCCGCTGGAGCGATGAGCTTTCGGCCGCTGTCGGCGAGCTCCTGCGGCGGCAACACACACGGCTCACGACCGCCGAAGAGCTGATCGCAAGCCGTTCGCCCGAACATATTCTCTCGCTGGGGTTCGCCATCGTACACCGGGGCGATGAAACCGTCACCTCGGCCAAAGGGCTTTCCTCCGGCGACACTCTGCGGGTGGAACTGGCCGACGGCACATTCGATACAATCGTAAAATAAGCAACCTGACAATATGGCAAAGAAAGAGATTACCTATACCGAAGCGATGAACGAAATCGAGCAGATCCTCGACCGCTTCCGCCGCGAAGAGATGACCGTCGATTCGCTGACCAAGGAGGTCAAGCGGGCTACCGAACTGATCGCCCTCTGCAAGGAGCGGCTGCACCGGACGGAAGAGGAGCTGAAAAAAATCTCCGAATAAGATGAAAAGGCTGATTCGCTGGGCACTCAATCACCTGCCCCGTACGTTTCTGCAACGCATCGCCGGAATATCGGTTCCGGTGCTGGGATGGTTTTATATCGGCCGGGGCGTCGAATGTCCCGTCTGCGGCACCCGGCGGCGCAAGTTCCTACCCTACGGCTACGTCCACTCCCGCCCGAACGCCCTCTGCCCCCGCTGCCTCTCGCTCGAACGGCACCGCCTGCTATGGCTCTACCTGCAACGCGAAACCGACCTGCCGACCGCGTACCCCCGCATCCTGCACATCGCTCCCGAAGTCTGCCTGATGCGCAAACTGCGCAAACATTACGACGGGCATCCGGGCCTGTACCTCACCGCCGACCTCGAAAGTCCGCTGGCCGATATGCATTTCGACGTGCAGCACATTCCCCTCGAGAACGATTTTACGGACGTGGTGATCTGCAATCACATCCTGGAACATGTCGAAGACGACCGGCAGGCGCTGCGCGAACTCCACCGCATCCTGAAACCCGGCGGCTGGGGCGTCGTCCTGTCGCCGATGGATTTTTCGCGCGAAGAAACCTTCGAAGACGACACGATCACCGATCCGGCTGAGCGAACCCGCATTTTCGGCCAGTACGACCACCGGCGCATCTACGGCCGCGACTACGCCGACCGGCTGCGCAGTGCCGGATTCGAAGTCGCCGACATCGACTTCGCCGCCTCGCTCACCGAAGCCGAACGCCGTCTGTACGCCCTGCCCGACGACCATATTTACGTCGTTTACAAAGTCCGGGAGTAAAACCTCACTCCGATCACAAAGCGAGCGGACGATAACCACAGTACAGCAAGCGACCGAGCTTGTTTTCCGAAATAAAAAATCCCCGGCCTCGCGGTCGGGGATTTTTTCATCTATGCGATCAAGGATTATTTCTCCTCCTTGGCAGCCGCTTCCATCGCGTCCTTGAGTTCGGCCAGACCGGCGATGTCGCCCAGCGTGGTCTTCTCGACCGAAGCGTTGATCTTCTTCACCGAAGACTTGGTAGCCTCGGCAGAAGCCTTTCTTTCGGCAGCCTGCTCGGCGCGCTCGGCACGTTTAGCCTCTTCGAAAAGACGAGTGTGCGAAAGCGTGATGCGCTTGGTAGCCTTCGAGAATTCGATCACCTTGAACGGCAGCTTCTCACCGACCGTCGCCGTCGTGCCATCCTCTTTCACCAGCTGACGCATCGGAGCGAAGCCCTCGACGTTCTCGCCCAGCGATACGATGGCACCCTTGTCGGTCATCTCGGTAATCGTACCTTCGTGTACGCTATCGACAGAGAACTGACCCTCGAACTCGTTCCAGGGATTCTCCTCGAGCTGTTTGTGGCCCAGCGACAGACGGCGGTTCTCCTTATCGACCTCCAGCACTACGACCTCGATCTCGGCGCCTACCGACGTAAATTCGCCCGGATGCTTGATCTTCTTGGTCCAGCTCAGGTCGGAAATATGGATCAGGCCGTCGATACCCTCCTCGATCTCGACGAACACGCCGAAATTGGTGAAGTTGCGAACCTTGGCCTTGCATTTCGTACCTACGGGATAGCGGGTTTCGATATCGGCCCAGGGATCGGGAGTAAGCTGCTTGATGCCCAGCGACATCTTGCGCTCGTTACGGTCGAGGGTCAGGATGACTGCCTCTACCTCGTCGCCTACCTTCATGAAATCCTGTGCCGAACGCAGGTGCTGGCTCCAGGACATCTCCGATACGTGGATCAGACCCTCGACACCCGGTGCGATCTCGACGAACGCGCCGTAGTCGGCCATCACGACAACCTTGCCCTTCACGTGGTCGCCCACCTTCAGGTTGGGATCCAGCGCCTCCCAGGGGTGCGGAGCGAGCTGCTTCAGACCCAGTGCGATACGCTTCTTGGCATCGTCGAAGTCGAGGATAACCACGCGGATCTTCTCGTCGAGCGAAACGATCTCTTCGGGGTGATTGACGCGGCCCCACGACAGGTCGGTGATGTGGATCAGACCGTCCACGCCGCCCAGATCGACGAACACGCCGTACGAAGTGATGTTCTTGACCGTACCCTCGAGGATCTGGCCCTTCTCGAGCTTCGACATGATTACCTGCTTCTGCGCCTCGAGCTCGGCCTCGATCAGCGCCTTGTGCGAAACGACGACGTTACGGAACTCCTGGTTGATCTTCACAACCTTGAACTCCATCGTCTTATCTACATATACATCGTAGTCGCGGATCGGCTTCACGTCGATCTGCGAACCCGGCAGGAAGGCCTCGATGCCGAATACATCGACGATCATACCGCCCTTGGTGCGGCACTTGATGTAACCCTTGATGATTTCGTCCTTCTCGAGGGCCTCGTTCACACGATCCCACGACTTGAGCTGACGCGCTTTCTTGTGCGAAAGAGCCAGCTGACCGTTCTTATCCTCGGCAGACTCGACGTAAACCTCGATCTTGTCGCCTACCTTCAGATCCGGGTTGTAACGGAACTCCGAAATGGGGATGATACCCTCGCTCTTGTAGCCGATATTGACGACCACTTCGCGCTTGTTGATACCGATGACCGTACCTTCGGTCACCTCGTTTGCGGCGATGTTCGAAAGAGTCTTGTCATAAGCCTCGCCGATCTGCTCTTTGGGCTGGTCGTAAACGCCCAGGTCGTTTTCAAACGCGTTCCAGTCAAAGTTCTCGTTTGCAACTTTTTTTGCTTCTTCCATGTGGAAATTAAATGCGATACAATCGCTCGTTAATATGGTTAATAATAAAACACTCCCCTCGCGCATCGTGCGCATACGGGGAGTGCAAAGATAGGAAGAAATCGGCAATCTGCAAACTTTCGACCTTTTTTACGCAGAAAATCAATGCGTATGGACGGGCAGCGGAGCCGAAGGTACGGCCGGGCCGCGATAGGAGCGGATCACCAGCCCCACGCCGAAGAAGATAACCAACGCGCAGAGCGCCGTATCCAGATGCAGGCGGTCGAGGCCCATCGCCACCGACAGGACGACGGCCAGAACGGGTTGCAGGTAGGTATAGATGCTCGAAACGGTCGGCTGTACGTATTTGAGCGAATAGTTCAGCAACAGGTTCGGGACATACGTCGGCACGAAGACCACGAACAACGTCGCCAGCAGGATGTCGGTATCCATCGCCGCGAAATCGGTATGCACCAACTCCCGGGCACCGAACGGAAGCACCATCAGCGCCGCCAGACAATAGACCCAGCGCAACATGGTGACTACATCGTACCTGGCGATCAACTTTTTGAACCAGACCATGTAGCAGGAAGTAGCCAGGGCGCAGCCCGCGATCATCAGGTTGCCGACCAGTCCGGAGTGCGTATGTCCGCCGCTGGCTCCCAGCAGGACGACACCCACCGCACCTGCCATGCCCAACACCAGACCGGCGATCTTGAGGCGCGTGAATTTATCGATACCGAGCACCACGGAAATAAGCAGTACCAGCAGCGGCGTGATCGTGTCGATGATCGATCCGTCGATGGGCGACGTGCGGGACAAACCGTACATGAGCAGCACCTTGCGGATTACGCCGATCAGCAGGGCCGCACCGATCATCGTCTTGATGTCCTTGCGGGCGATCGGCCGGGCCTTGCTCCACAACAGGGGCACGAGCGAAAAAAGGGCCGCCGCGCAAAGCGAAGCGGTAACCAGCGCGATCGGGGCCACGTACTTCGACAGTACGAGGTTGTAAAAAGGATAGTCGCATGCCCAGATGATGTTGCACAACAGCAACGCCAAATGGGACTTCACCAAAAGATTCAACGGAGTCGCTTGCACCATACGCTAAAGAAGCTGCCGCCTGCGGATCCGGCAACCTGCCGAACCGTCGCGGTTTCCCTGCATTCCGGGCAAATACCGTGCAAGACACAACCGACAAGCCGGACACTTGCGCCGAAACGCCTCGGAAAATCCGACCGTTTCGGCCGACCCCCAGCTCCCCGCCGCCAACAAAACGCCGGAGCCCGACCGCCCCGGCGCATAATACCCGACTCACCGATCCCCGTCCTTCGATGAAAGGACCGGATCAATCGTCGTCACGATCGTCGTGGTCCTCCCGGTCATCGTGCTGACCTGCGACCGACTGCCGGAGCGTATTGTCGGGTGCGAGGGGTTTGCCGCCGTTGGAGACGTATTCCATCAATACGTCGGGCACGAGCCACTGCGTAGTCTCGCCGTTCGTATATTCGAGTCCCCGGTAATTCTTGAAAACATAGTCGCCCATCGCCACCTTGTATTTACGGCCGGACACCAACCCGGGAAAGATCACCTCGACCGCATCGTACCCGTCGGTACGGATCACGTACGGTGCGGTCGAGAAGAGGTCGATCCGATGCGACTCGCCCTTATTGACCGTGTCGTTGTATTTGGTCAGCACCATTTTGCTCATCTGTTCGGGCGTCATCTCCATCACGCTGACCGAAGAAATGAAAGGATCCAGGTCATATATGTCGCTCCGTGTCAGGTCGCCTTTCGAAAGGCTGTCGCGGCGAATCCCCCCGTAGTGGTAGAAAGCCACGTCGCTGCCCGACTTGCGTTTGAGCGCCTGGAGGAAGATGTTGGCCACCCCCACCTTGTCGGCCGTAGCGGTCAGCTCTCCAGCCTTCTCCTTCAACACCGGATTGTTGCGGTAGGTCTCAACCATCTCCTGATAAACCGGGTCGGGCGCGTAGTCGGCCAGCGGAACCAGCCGGAACGACAGGGACCGGATCTCCTTGCCTCGCAGTCGCACCTCGGTAACCCCCACCATGTTCAGGTTGCGGCCCGTCTGCGTGATGAGCACGCCGTCCTCCACCTCGTTGATCCGCTCGTGGCTGTGTCCGCCGATAATCAGGTCGTATTCCGAGGCTTCGTCGGCCAGTTCCCGGTCGTATTTCGAACCGATGTGCGTCAGCGCCACCAGCACCTGACAACTGTCGCGCAGGTATTCGTACTCCTCGAGCGTCTGCACGGCATCCGTAAAACGCAATCCTTCGAAGATGGCGTCGTGGCCGTCCGGATGGTTGTTGTACCCGTAATTGGTCACCGCAGCGACGAAAGCGAACTTCTCCCCTTCACGATCGAGAATGACATAGGGTTTCAACTGCGGAATCGGCGAGTTCTCGCTGACCATGTTGGCGCAGATCACCGGGAAACGACAATAATCGATCGCTTCGGCCAGCGTCTGCTGCCCCACGTCGAACTCGTGGTTGCCGAGCGTGGCCACGTCGTACCCCAGCTCGTTCATCAGCTCCAACACGGGACGCCGCCCCTCGGCCTGGTCCACATAGGCGTTGCCCGTCCAGCGGTCGCCGGCATCGACCAGGATCACCGACGCCGTGTCCCGACACTCGGCAACGGCCGTCGCCAACTGCGGAAAATTCTGGATTTGGGCATGTATATCGTTCGTTGATAATATGATAACTACTTTTTCACGAGGTGCGCACGCACACAACGCCGCACACAGCAACAGCGAAATACCCAAGAAGATTTTTTTCATCACAAATAGAGTTTACGTTTGTCAAAGTTAGGAAATAATTGTATTTTTACGCGATTTATGAACAAAAATATGTCAGACACCCTTCCGGTCATCTGCGAAAACGCAGAACGGACGATCGAGGTCGCGATGGGAACGACCCTGCTCGAAGTCGAACGGCAGCTCCGGCTCGACGGGCCGCATCCGTTCCTGGCCGCCTATGTCAATAACCGCATCAAGGAACTCAACTACAGAATATACAAGCCGGTAACGGTCCGGTTCATCGACATCACCTCCTTCGAAGGAATCCGGGTATATCAGCGCACGATCTCGTTCATCCTGCAAAAGGCGGTCCGGGAGCTGTTTCCCGACCGCACGCTCTACATCCGGCACTCGCTGGGGGCAAGCGGTTTCTACTGCGAAATATCGGGCTTCGGACCGATTCCCGCCGAACACCTCGACGCGATCAAGGCCCGCATGCGAGGGGTCATCGACCGCAACCTGCCGATCCAGGGGGTGAAGATGCTCACCGACACGGCCCGCAAAATCTACGAAGGGTTCGGAATGGCCGATAAAATCGCCCTGCTCGACTCCCGGCCGAGGTTATACAGTAAAATTTATACGATCGACTCCCTGCCGGGTTATTTCTACGGAGCCCTGACCCCTTCGACGGGTTACACTCCGCAGTTCGACCTGCACCCCTATTACAACGGCTTCTTCATCGCCCTGCCGCTGCGGACCGATCCGACGCGGCTGCAACAGAGCGTCCACCAGGAGAAGATGTTCGACGTCTTCCACCAATACCAGTCGTGGGTGGAGATCATGGGCGTTCCGACCGTCGGACAGCTCAACTCGAAAGTCCTCGCGGGCGACGCCAGCGAGCTGATCAAGATCGCAGAGGCGTTCCACGAAAACAAGCTGGCCCAGGTGGCCGGCTGCGTCGCGGAGGCCAACCGCGAACGGGGTGTGCGGCTGGTGTTGATTTCAGGCCCTTCGTCCAGCGGCAAGACCACCTTCGCCAAGCGGCTGGGCGTACAGCTCCGGGTCCTGGGACTCAACCCGGTACTGATCTCGCTGGACGACTATTTCGTGGACCGCGAAAAGACGCCCCGCGACGAAAACGGAGAGTACGACTACGAGGCACTCGAAGCGATCGACCTCGAACAGTTCAACGACCACCTGAAACGCCTCGAACGGGGCGAGAGCGTCGATATTCCGCGTTACGACTTTATTTCCGGCACCCGTCAGTGGCACGACAACCCCTTGCAGCTCGACGAGCGGTCGGTACTGATCGTCGAAGGTATCCACGGACTGAACCCGGCCCTGACGCCCGGCGTTCCCGAATCCCGGAAATTCAAGATCTACGTTTCCTGCTTCACCTCGGTCGCCCTCGACAACGTGTCGCGCATCGCCACCTCCGACAACCGGCTGCTGCGCCGCCTGACGCGCGACTACCGCACGCGGGGCAACGACGCCCTTTCGACGCTCGCCCGCTGGGAAAGCGTCCGCCGGGGCGAGGAAAAGCACATTTTCCCCTACCAGGAGAATGCCGACGTGATGTTCAACTCGTCGCTCTTCTACGAAATCTCGGTCCTGCGCCGCTTCGCCGAACCGATCCTGCGGGAAGTCCCCGACACGGTTCCCGAATACGGCGAGGCCAAACGCATGCTCAAGTTCCTCGACAACTTCATCCCGATCTCTCCCGAAGAGATCCCGCCCACGTCGCTCCTGCGGGAGTTCATCGGAGGCAGCAGTTTCAAATATTGATCCCGAACGAATAAATTCGAATTACAAATCATAAAAAATCATTCTCAAAATCCTATGTTTGATAAATTTTCCGACCGCCACATCGGCGTCACCAATCCCGAGGATTTGAAAGCGATGCTCGCCGTGATCGGCGTCAAATCCGTCGATGAGCTCATCGCACAGGTCATTCCTCAGTCGATCCGCCTGAAACAGCCGCTCGCCCTGCCCCAGGGCATGAGCGAATACGAATTCGCAAACCACATCCAGGCCCTCGCAGCCAAGAACCGCACCCTGCGTTCGTTCATCGGCATGGGTTACTACCCCTGCGCCGTACCGGCCGCCATCACGCGCAACGTCTTCGAGAACCCCGCCTGGTACACTTCGTACACTCCCTATCAGGCCGAGATTTCGCAGGGACGCCTCGAGGCGCTGCTGAATTTCCAGACCGCCGTCATTTCGCTGACAGGCATGGAGATCGGTAACTGTTCGCTGCTGGACGAAGGCACCGCAGCCGCCGAAGCGATGCTGATGATGTTCTCGCTCCGCTCGCGCGAAGCGGTCAAGGAGGGACGCAACCAGCTTTTCGTCGATCGTAACATCTTCCCCCAGACGCTCGACGTACTGATCACCCGCAGCGAGCCGTTCGGCATCGAACTGGTGATCGACGACTACAATACGTATGAATTCACCGGCAAGGAGTTCGGCGCCATCGTACAGTACCCCGCCGCCAACGGCGAGGTGCGCGACTACGCCGCCTTCACCGAAGCGGCCCATGCCAAAGGCGCCCTGGTAACGGCTGTTGCCGACCTGCTGTCGCTGGCCCTGCTGAAGGCTCCGGGCGAATGGGGGGCCGACATCGTCGTCGGCACGACGCAGCGTCTGGGTATTCCGATGGGCTTCGGCGGCCCGAGCGCCGGCTACATGACCACGCGCGAAGCGTATAAGCGCAACATGCCGGGCCGCATCATCGGCGTATCGATCGACCGTCTGGGCAACCGTGCGCTCCGCATGGCGCTCCAGACCCGCGAACAGCACATCAAGCGCGAGCGTGCCACCTCGAACATCTGCACCGCTACGGCGCTAATGGCTTCGATGGTCGGCTTCTACTGCGTCTATAACGGCGCCGAAGGTCTGCGCCGCTCGGCCAAGACGGCCCACACGGCAGCCGTAACGGTAGCCAAGGCGCTCGAAGCGATGGACTACAAACTGGCGGCCAAGAACTTCTTCGACACGCTCGAAGTAGAGGCGGAAGCCGCCGTCGTACAGTCGCTGGCGCTCGAACGCGGCATCAACTTCTTCTATCCTTCGGAGGATCGGGTTCGTTTCTCGTTCGACGACGTGACCACCCCCGAGGAGGTGAACGAGGTAATCGCCATCTTCGCCGAGGCCAAAGGCAAAAAAGCCAAGGCCGTCAAACTGTCGGAGGAGATTACTATCCCGGCCGCGATCCTGCGCCAGTCGGAGTTCCTGACCGAACGCGTCTTCAACACCTACCGCTGCGAAAGCGACCTGATGCGTTACATCAAACGCCTCGAGCTGCGCGACATCTCGCTGGCAAATTCGATGATCTCGCTCGGCTCCTGCACCATGAAACTCAACGCCGCAGCCCTCATGCAGCCCCTGTCGCTCGCCGGGTTCCAGAACATGCACCCGTTCGCTCCCGCCGACCAGACCGAAGGCTACCGCGAACTGATCGACGGGCTGGCCGCCGACCTGGCGACCATCACCGGCTTCGCCGCCTGCTCGCTGATGCCCAATTCGGGCGCCGCAGGCGAATACACGGGACTGATGGTGATCCGCGCCTACCACCAGAGCCGGGGCCAGGGCTACCGCAACATCGTCCTGATCCCCTCGTCGGCACACGGCACCAACCCCGCTTCGGCAGCGATGGCCGGCATGAAGATCGTCACGGTCGGCTGCGACGCCAACGGCAATATCGACGTGGAGGACCTGAAGACCAAAGCCCAGGAGCACAGCTCGGAGCTGGCCTGCATGATGATCACCTACCCCTCGACGCACGGCGTGTTCGAGAGCCGCATCCGCGAGATCGTGGA
>OLRE01001578.1_pt1 | contig 21585 bp, 18 predicted proteins | sample 1672461 | NCBI WGS metagenome assembly OLRE01 (sample SAMEA3136688, study PRJEB25190) | human gut metagenome | biome: human gut; feature: human-associated habitat; material: faeces | place: Austria | collected 2013
TTTTAACATTATTTTCAGATATTTGAACCCCTTTTTCTATTAATTTTTCTTCATAAATATAAAGCCTCTGAATGGCCTGTTTTTTTGCGGCCTTTTCTGTCAGTTTTTCTTTTCTGATCTCATATTTTCTGGTGGTGATGATTCCCGCGGAAATGGGGAGTCGAAAATTTTCAGAAGGTACAAACGGATATTCACAGATCAGACGATCCTCATTCTTCTTCGCAGCAGGAGACAGATCCAGGATCCAGTTTTTATTTCGGATAAAAAAACTCCGTTTTTCTTTTTCCCTGTAAACTTTTTTCTCTATAGTAAGTGGAAATGTATCATAATAATCAATGGTATAGCGTACATAAACATCTGCATCTGCCTGAACATACTCATAACGGACCACCTCCTGACTGTCATCTGTAATGTTGACAATACCGGAAATCAGTTCCTGTCCCTTTTTTACTTCTTCACCACTCTTGATCAGGGGAGTGCCCTGTCGTGTGACCACAGACTCTACAATTCCATCCACAGTTGAAAAAAGGCTGCAGGCAGCTTTTGATGTTTCTTCAGATAATTTCGTATCGCCTTCCCGGATTTCAAAACCCAGCCTGGTCCCGGAAAGTTTTGCCGATACCCAGGTAATTTCCGGAAACTCCCGCCGCATCTCTTCTGCCAGTGCATTGCAGTGGATCTTCTTTTTGGATACTCCACAACAGATGCCTTTCTCTTCCAGAAAGTCTACCAGCTGTGGCGTAGGATTTAAAATATTCCCCTCTATATGAATGTTCCAGACCCTTCCGGACAGAAAAAAAAGGACTCCGATCACCGTCAGAACTCCTGCCGGCAGGAGTTTATTCCGTCTGCACGCCAGCAGAAAAAAAACAGGTCCTCTTTTTTTCAGGATATGAATATGTACACCCGTTTTCCTCCGAAGAGGACCGATCAGAAAAAAATCTTTCACCCGCATTGTCAGCAGAAGTTCTTTTTCTCCTGTCTGAACGATTCTCCTGAACATTATCCCACGGCTTTTGCACAGATTCAGGAACCGTTCACGCTGTTCGCCTGTAACGGACAGTCTTACAAAACCAGGAATCATTTTTTCTTTCCCTCCTCAAGCAGAATGCTTTCAATCCGTCCGCAGACACACATTTCAAATGCTGTATAACAGGAAATTTCCAGGCGTTTTCCATGGATCACAAGTCTGCCGGACGGAGTCAGAATTATGATCTCCTCTCTTGTATAGCGCTGAAGATTCCTGTAATTTTCAACGATCGCCCGGCGTTTTCCGGTAAGGATCACCTGTGTTTCACGAAACGCCGGTTCCACCGGCAGATCCAGAAACTCCGACATTTTTTTCATAAAAAAATCCTCCGGCATTTATCATTAATCTATGCCAGAGGATTTCTTCATATGTATTATTTGCGGATCAGAACCATGGAAAACCAGAGAATGGTATTTCCCCCCAGATTATATTCCATCTGTTCCCGTTCCACGATCTCATTTACCACGACACCATAGCTTTCCAGACAGGGATGCATATGTTCCGGAAAACGGCAGGGTTTTCCATCCAGATACGCACATCGTTTACAGTAATCACAGGATTCCGTGGAAAGAGTAAAGGTCTCATATCCTTCTCCCTCCAGAAAATCCCGGACTTTTTCTGTAAGATCTTCGTGTGCCATTCGTGTGGAAAGCATCTCTTCCATATTCATCATGTCCGATACTTCCGCCACACTGGAAAAAAAGATTGCCTGGGGAAAACTGTGGATCTTTTTCTCACATTCCGGAAGTTCTCCTACTGCCGGGGGACAGGCCCAGGTGCTGCCATAGCGCTCACATTCCTGTTTGCAGATTGTCCGTACACGTTCCTGCACTTTGATATCAGCTGTGTCCAGCAGACGATACTCAAAAATCGGATACTGGGCAATAAAATCTTCAAATTTTTCTTTTATATCCATACTTACAAAATCTCCTGTTCTCCAAAAAGGCTCATAACTGCCGCCTCATAGTCACCCAAATGCTGGGATTTTTTGATCTTTTTGAGGTATTTTGCGTAATTGGTAAATCCCGGTGCCATATAGCTCCACAGTTCTTTCATACGAAAAAGCACATTTCGTTCTCCGGAAAGGTACTCCTGATACTCCCGATAAAGACAGTCATGGAACTGGCGCATTTTCTGCTTATACTGAGACTGACGGTCTTCTTTTTTCATTCTGGTTCCGCACATAATTTCATCCAGAAGGTAAGGCCTTGCAATGATCCCCCGTCCGTACATGAAGCTGTCCGCATCCGGAAATTTTTCCTGGATTTCCTGATAAGCTTCCACGGAAAAAATATCTCCGTTATAGCCCAGCGGAACTTTGATTTTTCTCTGTGCCTCTTCGTATAATCCATACCGCGGAGTTCCCTTATAATGGTCCTTCAGAAGGCGTGGATGGATGATCAGCTCCTTTATTGGATATTTGCTGTAAATTTCAAGAAGTCTTTCCCAGTCTTCCTTGTAATCGGTGCCCACGCGCGTCTTAATGGAAATCTCCATCCCTGTGTTAGCAAAGATCTCGTCCAGAAAACGGTCAAGCTTTTCCGGTTCTCCCAAAAATCCGGCCCCTTTTCCCTTGGCTGTTACGGTTCCTGAAGGACATCCAAGATTTAAGTTCACTTCTTTATGGCCATATTCATCCCGAAAAATATGTGCGGTTTTGACAAAGTCTTCCGCATTATTGGTCAGGATCTGGGGAACCACCGGAAGCTTTCCGTTTGTGTCAGGGGACACTTCTTTAATTTCCTTGCTGCTGAGTCTCTTGTTTGGCTTGGCGGTAATAAAGGGGGTAAAATATTTATCCATGGGATAAAAGCATTCATGATATGCATTGCGGTAAACCCAGTTGGTAACACCTTCCATGGGTGCCATATAATTCTTCATTACCGTTCCTCCTTCATACGGAAATAAATCTGTTTCCTTCCGCCACTGCCGGTAGGAATCCTGCCGGTTTCATAACTGCCCAGGGATTTGATAAACGGAGTCAGCTTGGAATACCCGTAATTACGCACATCAAAATCCGGAAGACGTTTTCCCAGCTGATCGCCCAGCTGTCCGGAAGACAGCCAGCCTTCCTCGTCAGAAAATTTCTCGATGATGGCATTAATTGCTTTCCGTACTCTTTTCAGGTCTTTATTCTTCTTCGAGCCGGAACTGTTCTGTTTATTATTCCCATTTCCTGCTTTCTTCGCCTCTGCTGCAGTTTCCAGATCTTCTTTTTTCTCTTCTTCCTGCTGATTGCGGTAAAGGAGATCCAGATATTTAAACTGATTACATGCGGAAATAAAAGGTTTGGGCGTCTTTTCCTCACCCATGCCCAGAACCAGCATTCCGGATTCCCGGAGTCTTGCTGCCAGTCTGGTAAAGTCACTGTCCGAAGAAACAATACAATATCCATCCACATTTCCGGAATAGAGAATATCCATGGCATCAATGATCATGGCCGAATCCGTGGCATTTTTTCCCGTAGTATAGCTGTACTGCTGAATGGGAATAATAGAATCCTCCAGAAGAACATTTTTCCAGGAAGAAAGCCTGGCACTGGTCCAGTCTCCATAGATTCGTTTATAGGTAGCGATACCAATGTTCGCCACTTCATCCACAATGATCTTGATATATTTGTCTGATACATTATCTGCATCGATCAGTATTGCAATTCTTAATTCATTGTCCATAAATCCAACCTTTTCTTTGTCAAGCGGATAAAAGCATCCGCATTCGGTTAATCTGTGCCGTCTCCGCCCCGGCGTCTTTTAAGAACAGTATAACTGAAATTTCCTCAGTGTTCCAGCATGATCTTAAGGATTTCTCGGTCTGTTTCTTTCATTCCATCTTTTCCGATCTGCCCCACACAGCTGATGGTTTCTGCTGTTTCTTCCTGAAGAATTCCCGTGTAAGGAGCATAGGACTGACCGTTCATGGCAAGATGATGAGCAAGAAACGCCGCATCCAGACTGGCCGCGATCTTGGCAGCACAGGAGATCTTTGCTCCATCGCAGATGATTCCCGGAATGTTCGCCAGAGTATTTTCGATAGTCTTTTTAATCTGGGAAATACTTCCCCCTACCATATAGGTGATGGCTGCTCCTGCCGCACAGGATGCAGACACCGCACCACAGAATGCCGATAGTTTGCCAATATAATATTTCTGATACACAGTAAGAAGATTGGAAAATACAAGCGCCCGGTACAGACTATAGTCCGGCAGCTCCATTTCCCTCGCATAAACGATCAGAGGGACGGAACAGGCGATTCCCTGATTTCCGCTTCCGGAGTTAATGACAACCGGCATGTCACATCCGCCCATACGCGCCTCGGAAGCCGCAGCGGTAAGGCTTCGCATTCTGGTAAGCATATCATGGGAATAATTTTCACGGATCACACGTCCGATCCCAAGTCCGTATTTTCCGGTCATTCCCTCATGGGCAATGGCCATGTTGCTTTTGATCTGGGTATCCAGAAGATTTTTTACATCAGAAAGTTCTACGGTATCTGCAAACTCCCGGATATCCTCCAGATTTAAAAGACTGCGGTCTGCCGCTTCTTTTTCTTCCAGTGCCTGATCTGCATCCAGCAGGATTTCTCCGTTTTTTTCAATTCTGGTCACATTAATGTGATCGTATTTGATCTCCAGACAGACAGTATCTTCTCCTGCACACATTTCAATTACAATATGAAGTACAACCGGGGTGTCCAGAAGTTCCACTTTACAGATATCCGCATCCAGAAGTTCCCGGCAACGTTTTCTTCCCTCGTCTGTTACTTTTGAGAGAACCTCCATATCAAGCGATGCATCGCCTGCCACCGCACCAAGAACCACTCCTGCGGGAATCCCCTTTAATCCTCCGGAGTTTGGAATGATGACACAGCGCACATTCTTTATAATATTTCCGGAGCATTTTGCCACAATATGCTCCGGTTCTCTTCCAAGAACTTCTCTTGCCCTTGCCGCACCGTAAGCCAGAGCAATCGGCTCCGTGCAGCCCATGGCAGGAACCATTTCTTCCCTCAGAATGGCCAGATAATTATCATATATATTTTTTTCCACCTTTTTCTTTTCCCTTCTCATATTGTCCGAAATTCCTGATATCAGTATTTATGGCAGGCCACCAGATGTCCTGGCTCTGCTTCCCGAAGCAGTGGAACTTCCTGTCTGCATCGTTCTTCGCACCATGGACAGCGGTTATGAAACCTGCATCCGCCAATGGAACGTGACTGCACGCCGTTATCTGTTACGATCTGATCCAGTGTTTTTACTCTCGGGTCCGGTACCGGAATGGAAGAAATCAGCATTTTTGTATAGGGATGCAGCGGATTGGAATAGAGTTTGTCTGCATCTGCGATTTCCATAAGATTTCCCAGATAAAGAACTCCGATCTCATCACAGATCTTCTGTACCACCTGCAGCTGATGGCTGATAAACAGGTAAGTAAGTCCGTATTTTTCCTGAAGATCCTGAAGCATCTGAACGATCTGTGCCTGGAGAGAAACATCCAGCGCGGAAATGGGCTCATCGCAGACTACAAACTCCGGCTGTACGGAAAGTGCCCTGGCAATGGAAATTCTCTGTCTCTGTCCTCCGGAGAATTCATGTGGATATTTCAAAAGATCCTGTTCTTTAAGGCCAACAACCCGGATCAGTTCTTTTGCACGTTCTTTCCGCTCTTTTGGAGTATACAGCTTATGGATTTCCATAGGCTCGCAGATAATATCCTGCACGGTATGGCTTGGATCTAGGGATGAATACGGGTCCTGAAAAACAGACTGCATTTTTTTGCGGTATGGAAGAAGCTCTTTTTCTCCCATAGCTCCAATTTCCGCTTCTCCGTAAAAAATCTCCCCTCCTGTAGGCTTATGATAGCGGAGGATCGCTTTTCCAATGGTAGACTTTCCACTTCCGGACTCTCCTACCAGCCCGAAAGTTTTTCCCTTTTCAATGGAAAAGCTCACCTGATCTACAGCTTTCAGGATACCCGGCTTGAAAGACAGAAGTTTCGGAGATTTCTGTTTAAAATATACTTTCAGATCTTTTACTTCAATTAAAGAATTACTCATTTTTCCTCCTCCCTTCTGTGACAGAGAATCTTATGATTTTCCGAAGATTCATAATATTTCGGAAGACAGGCCTCGCAGGTTTTATCCGCATATTTGCAGCGATTCAGAAACGGACATAAATTTCCGCTTCCATCAGAAAGATCTCTTTCCAGAAACTGTTCAAAAGTTCCTCCCACACGTGGCATACTTGCGATCAGTGCCTGGGTATACGGGTGGCCTGGATTAAGAAAAATCTCCTCTACCGTTCCCTCTTCCACCACGTAACCCCCGCACATAACAGCTACTCTCTTACAGGTCTGTGCCACAACGCCCAGATCATGGGTGATCAGAATGATACTCATATTATTTTTTTTCTGAAGTTCCAGAAGAAGATGAAGGATCTGTGCCTGAATGGTTACATCCAGAGCTGTCGTAGGCTCATCGGCAATAAGAACTTTCGGATTGCTGCTCATGGCCATGGCAATCATTACACGCTGGCGCATACCACCGGAAAGCTCATGGGGATAACTACGCATGGCTTTTTCCGGATCTGTGATCCCTACTGCTGTCAGCAGCTCAAGCACCCGGGCCTTTGCCTCTTTTTTTGTCATGGAAGTATGGCGGCGGATCAGCTCCACCATCTTGTTTCCTACGGTATAGACCGGATTCAGTGCAGAAAGAGAATCCTGAAAAATCATGGCAATCTCACCACCACGGATTTCCCGGAGCTCTGCCTCACTTTTTTTCAGAATATCCTCACCCTGAAAAAGGATTTCTCCTCCCATAATCCTGCAGTTGGACGGGCCAAGACGGAGAATGGATTTCGTTGTTACACTTTTTCCACTTCCGGATTCACCTACAATTCCGAAAAAATCTCCCTCTTCAATGGCAAACCCGGCATCTTTTACTGCCTGTGTTTCTCCAAGATCCGTAAAGAAAGACACTTTCAGATCTTTTACTTCCAGTAATTTTTCCATTTGTGCATGTCCTCCTTACTTGGGCTCAAATACTTTTCTCAACACTTCTCCCAGATAGTTGAAACTGATAACCGTGATCAGGATCAGAATACCCGGAAAGATGGCAAGGTACGGAGCCTGCTGGATATAACGCTGTGCATTGCTGAGCATGCTTCCCCAGGAAGCTGTAGGCGGCTGGATGCCCAGGCCGAAAAAGCTCAGTGCGGACTCCATCAGGATCGCGTTTGCAATATTCATAGTTGCGGCAACAATAATGGTCGGCATGATATTCGGAAGAATATGATGCACAATTGTGGAAAACTTTTTCTGTCCGGAAATCTTTGCATAGATAACATATTCTCTCTCATTCAGGGAAATCGTCTCACCACGGACGATCCTGGCAATGTTCATCCAGGTCAGAAATCCAATGATCAGGACAATATTCTGTAAACCCGGTTTCAGAAAAGCGTTCATAACGATCATGATCAGGAATGTAGGAAGGCTCATCAGTGCATCTACCAGACGCATCAGTACCGCATCCACGGTTCCTCCTACAAATCCACTGATGGAGCCCACAATCACTCCAAGGGCTGTAGAAAGGATCATGGACAGAAATCCAACCAGAAGAGAAGCTCTTCCGCCATAAATACAACGTGCCAAATAATCCCTTCCCATATCGTCGGTTCCAAAGAGATGTGACATAGAAGGGGCGTTCAGTCTCTCTGTAGCGCTGATGGCATTGGGGTCCACCGGATACAGAAAGGCAAAAATAGAGATCAGTGCCAGAAGAAGGATAGCCACTGCTCCTGCAACTGCCAATTTATTTGTCTTAAAACCAAGTTTAATGTTTTTCCAGATATTTTCTCTCATGACCCTTCACCTCCTAACATCCGGCCTTGCGAATTCTCGGATCAAAGACAGCGTACAGAACATCTGCCAAAAGATTTCCGAGCACCACAAGAAGTGCTGTAAACATGGTAATGCCCATGATCAGGGGATAGTCATACTGCATAACGGCAGTAACCGCCAGCTGTCCGATTCCCGGCCATGCAAAAACCTGCTCTGTAATAATGGCTCCGGAAACCAGTGACTGCAAACTCATTCCAAGAACTGTGATCATGGGAAGCATGGCATTTTTCAGTACATGGCGGAACAGAATCCCGGACTCTTTCATTCCATAGGCTTTCTGCACCATGACATAGTCTGAGGACATCTCCGTGATGGTACTGCTTCTCAGATACCGGATATACTGGGATGCATTTGCAAAAGTCAGCACTGCACAGGGCATCACCATATGAAGCACCAGATCCCCGAAAGAGCGGTCTCCGTCTGAGTGCATGCCAATACTTGGAAGAATATGAAGATGCACGCTGAACAGGTAGATCAGCATGATACCGAACCAGAAAGTAGGGATGGAAATTCCCACATAGCAGAAAAGGCTGGTGATTTTATCCAGAATTCCGTTTTTATTTTTGCCGGAATACAGTCCCAGCACAATAGCAATAAGAAATCCCAGCAGCATACTGGTTCCCATAAGGATCACTGTCGCCGGAAGACGTTCCAGCATCTGTGTCAGTACCGGACGGTTATTCATCAGGGAATTCCCGAAATTTCCGTGAAAAATCCTTCCCAGCCACAGGAAATACTGTTCATAAAGAGGCTTGGTAAGACCCAGGCTTTCTCTTAAGTTCTGAATGTATTCTTCACTCATATTCGGCTCCACATAAGTCAGGACCGGATCTCCGGGAGCTGCTTTTGTCAGTGCAAAACAGAGAACAGAGACAATAAACAGTGTCAGAATACACTGCACCAGACGGTTTGCGATTTTCTTCAAAATGTACCTCCTTTATTTTCCCTGAAAACAGGAAATCGGCTGGCGCGAAAAACGCGTCAGCCTCTTCCTTTCTGTGATTATCTTTTATAAATTTATGTTTTATTTCTCCAGTGTGTAGATCTTGGAATAATCATAGTAAATCGTCTTTAACAGACATTCATCAAATCCGCCAAAATCCTTATTTACCGCATAGAATCCATTGGAATACGCGATCGGATAAATATACATATTATCATTGATGGTATTCTGAATTTCTTTATATATGTCACTGCGCTCTGTCTCATCTGCTGTACTGTTTCCTTTTTCCCACAGTGCATCCAGATCCGTATCTTTGATCTTGGAGTAGTTGGAACGGCTGTCGGAAGAGCACATATCCGCATAAAGACTCGGTTCCTCACCTAAAGTATAAAAGCTTAATACCAGGTCATAATCTGTACATTCCGGATCCTTGGTTTTATTCTTGAATGTTGATTCGTCTGTCGGAACAAGATTTACCGTGATTCCCACATTTGCAAGTGCAGACTGTACATACAGGGCCTCACTCTCCATAGTCTTGTCTGTGGAGATATACATCAGATTCAGAGAAAGAGATGTCTTTCCTGCTTCGGAAAGAAGCTGCTGTGCCTTGGCCGGATCATTGTCATAAGTATTGTCCGGTTTTGCATAATAAAGGGTATCCGGTGTAAACAGGGAATCCGCCGGTTCTGCATAATCTTCGGAAATGAATGCAAACTGACAGAATTCCTCTTTATTCAGTGCGTATGCAATAGCCTGACGTACCTTTACATCCTGAAGATCTTCATTCAGCTCATTCATGAACATGGCATTAACACGTCCGGAATTGTAGGTATTGATATTTACGTTGTCGTATGCACTGACTGTATCGTAATCATCCGCGCTGATCAGACGTGCATCCAGATCACCGCTTGCAAGTGCCGCATTGGCGGAACTGGAATCTTTAACGATCTTGAAAGTGATGGAATCCAGATTTACATCTTCATAATAATCATCGAATTTTGTTACTTTAAGGTACTCACCGGATTTGTACTCCTCGAACTTAAACGGTCCGTTTCCTACCGGCTTATTGTTCAGATCGCTCTCTCCGATATTCTCCACACCTTCATAAATGTGTTTCGGAATACAGTAAACCTGGCTTAAACCGCCAAGAAATCCTGCGGAAGAAGATCCAAGGGAAAGTTTTACAGTAAGATCATCAATTTTTTCTGCCTCTACTGCCTTATCATTCACATATCCGTAAGAAGAATATGGCACATTCTGTTTCTCATCTACCAGAACCTGCATGGTAAATACCACATCATCAGCAGTAAGCGGCTCACCGTCATGCCATTTCAGTCCGTCCTTCAGCTTCAGAGTAAACTCGCTGGCATCCTCATTGGCTGTCACGCTCTCACAAAGTCCGTTTCCGTAATACATCTCTCCGTTCACGATCTCAAAAAACGGGCTGTACAGTGCCTGCATCATATCAAAACTTGTCTGATCCACAACATACAGTGGATTGATATTCTGAGGATCTGTGGTTTCTGCAATTGTAATATTACCGCCGGCAGCCTTGGCTCCTTCGGTGTTCTCTGCCGCAAATACTGCTGTTCCTGCCATAACAGTCGTTCCTGCTACTGCAGCTGCCAGAAGCGCTGCCAGTACTTTTTTTCTCATCTCTTTGTTCCTCCTCTGGCTCAGCGGGTATTCCCGTTTTCCCACTGAGTTACTATGATATATGTACGATGGTACTATATCCTCATATTTTTGTCAAGCTTATCCTGAAATTCTATCCGGAATTTCCCTTTCGCACATAAAACCTTATCTTTTATTCTACCTACAGGGAGGACAGGCGTCAAGAAATATTTGTCATGGTTTTGATCCAGTGCCCGTAATTGCATTTCAGGAATGCAGGTACACACTTAAAAATCTGATCTGCGTTAAGGCAGCACACAACGATGGCCGGTGATGCTTTGACCACAAATGCCATAAACATAGATAATGGGATCACAATCGCCCAGGTACTGATCAGATCCACCTTCATGGAATAGGCAATACTGCCACTTCCCCGAATAATGCCTCCATTGTTAGGCATCTGATAAGACATTCCCACCATCACCACGCTTAAGATAATAAGAAATGTATTCGCCATTTCTCTGGTTTCCGGAGAAAGCTGGTAAAGGCTTAAGACCGGAATACGGATAAAGAAAAGCAGCACGCCGCAGATAATTCCCATGAATACAAAAAGTTTCTGAAGTTTCTTGGAATAGAGTTTTGCAAGCTTCAGATCTCCGGAACCTATCGTTTTTCCCATGGTGACCGATGCTGCAGTTAATTATCAGAGTCATGACAGAAAGCCCGAAAGCGATCCCCGCGATTTCCACACAGCGCAGCGTAGCCAGCAGAATCTGTGTCACCGCAAAGAAAAAATAGGTAAAACGGATAATCGCAAGATAGGAAAGTCCGGCTTCAATAATTGTCTGGTCTGTTGTAAAAAGCCCCAGCAGCTGACGTGGAAAAAAGCTTGCCAGAAGAAACAGGATGAGAGCAATAAAAATGCCTGTGCGCATGGCCCAGGCACTGATCTTTCTCACAGGTTCTGTCTCTTTCTTTCCCCAGTACTGGCTTCCGAATATGACAAGTCCGTCTCCCAGCGCCATGAGCAGCTGCTGAAAGACGAACTGTACCTGATTTACAGTGGTTACTCCGGATAATGCAGTCTCGCTGAATGCACCAAGCATAATGTTGTCAGCAAGGTTGACACTTAAAGTTACTACATTCTGCAAAACCAGTATGGAGCATAATTTCAGAAAATTACGGTAAAAATTCTTCATCAGTCTTTTACAATGGCAATAATATCATCGGCATTGATGACCAGATATTTCTCACCTTCGTATTTGATCTCAGTTCCTGTGTATTTTCCGTAGATTACACGGTCGCCGGGTTTTACCTGTATCGGAACTTCTTTCCCGTCTACGATCTTACCGGAACCAACAGCAATAACTTCTGCCTGCTGTGTCTTCTCTTTGGAGCTGTCCGGAAGAACAATACCGGATGCTGTCTTATCCTCTGTCTCAAAATATTTCACGATTACTCTGTCTGCAACTGGTTTTAATGCCATGTTTATTTCCTTCTTTCTGTATTTATTAGCACTCTTTTAATACGAGTGCTACTCTTTTCTTATCATACTACAAATCCGGAAATTGTCAAGATATTTACCGCAATCCACACAGTTTCATCAGGATCCTATCGTTTTTATTCTTTGTCGCTGATTTCTATAGGTTCTGTCTCATAAATAAATTTCACACTGCCCTCCATATCGTCTGAACGCTGTGTAAAACTGTCATAGGAAACATCTTCCGCCTTCAGAGCTTTAAAACGGTCAATAACATTCTTCAGATCTTTGTTCACACCGTCATCCAGTTTTTTCACACCTTCTTTATAGAACTTTGTCTGTCCGTCACTTAAAGTCTTTGCACCTTCACTCAGCTTGCTGATTCCTTCCTGCACCTGACCGCTTGCATCTTTCAGCTTATCCGCGCCGTCAGACAAAGTTCCCACTCCAGATGACAGTGTCTGCATTCCGCTCTTCAAAGCCTGAGTTCCGGACGCAAGACTTCCGGCACCAGATGCAAGCTGGCTGGCACCATCGTTCAGTTGTTTTCCTGACGAAACAAGCTGATCCGCTCCCGATGTCAGAGTACTGCTGTTTGAAGAAAGTGCCAGAACGCCGCTCTGAAGCTGTGCAAGGGCTTCTTCAATCTGTTTACTTCCTGCTGTCAGTGTTTTTCCTGTCTTTTCCAGAGAGGAAGCTCCATTTATCAGCGAATCTGCGGTTTTATTTTTTTTGCCCTGCAGATCGGTAATTCCTGAATTCACAGCATTTCCCAGTGTATCCAGCGTATCTGCGTTCTTTTCGAACTGCTCTCCTGCTGCCGAAAGATTACTCTGATAGCCAGACTGAATTTTCTTATTTTTCTGAGACAGTGTATCTGCCGTATCTTTTAATGTACTGATCTCTGTCTGAATTCCCGGAAGCTGCTTTCCAAGATCCGAAAGGGCATTATCCATAGTTTTTACCGTATCAGAAAGCTGTTTTCCAAGATCATCCAGTGAACTTCCGGTATTTTTAAGCTTCTGGCCATCTTCTGCCAGATCCTGTACCTCCTGTTCAAGTTTATTGACCGCATCATGAAGCTCTGTGATCGCCCCTCCTGTTGAATCCACGGTATCTGCCAGTGCATTCAGACTCTGAACAGCACCCTGCGTTTTCTGTGCGGCAGTACTTGTGGAAGATGCAGTACTTTTCAATGTATCTGCTGCATTTTTTAATGGTGAAGTATCTGACGGCTGTCCTTTCAGAGAGGAAGTATCAATTCCGTCCGCACTGCTTCTGGCGGCCTGGACTGCTTCAAGTGCAGCCTGCACCGCCGCCCTGGTTCCCTCATCCATGGTACTGTAATCAATCCCGGAAAGCGAAGACTCCGCTGCGGAAAGGTTATTCCTTACATCAGAAATCCCCTGATCCACGGTTGTTGTGTCTATTGTCGTTTCTCCTGCGCCGCTGATCCAGTTTTCTATTGTCTCTGCCTGGGTATTCATTATATCTGCGTTATCTTTCAGGGTATCTGCAGCCTCCTGAACATCCGGTGTTATCTGAGAAATATTTTTCCCGTCAGAGATCTTTGATATGTTTTCCTGAAGCGCTGATATTTTCTGTCCAAGTTGTTCTACGCTTTCAACATATCTCTTCACCTGACTGTTATACGCAGAAATTTTTTCTGCATATCCGGAAGTATTTTCCGAAAGATCCGCTATCGCATCTGCATCCAGAGAAGTACTGAGTGACTGCATTTTATCTGCCGCCGCTTTCGTATCCTTCAATGTCTCATCCATTCCCGGGATCAGAATATCCATGCTGGAAAGCAACGTCTTTATCTCTTCCAGATACCGGACCATACTGTCAGAAAGTGCAGAGCTTCCTTTTATGTACTTTTTCATATAATCCGTTAATGAAGAAGTTCCTTTCACATAGGCAACAGTTCCCTCTGCAAGCTTGCTGCCACCGGATACATAACTGTCCACCCCCTCTGTATAAGACTGGACGCCTTCTTTCATTTCAGACATACTGCCACTTAACGTATCTACTCCGCCTGTATACTGTTTCAGACCTGAAGCAAGAGTTCCTGTTCCCTCTGTATAGGCAGAAACTCCCTGAGCAAGTGTGGCTGCCCCACTACTTAAAGCGGCAGCTCCGCCATTTAACGTTCCTGCTCCGTCATCCAGCTTCTGTGCGCCGGATTCCAAAGCAGAAACACCGGTACTTAATGCATCTATCCCCTGATCAAATTCTTTATATTTTTCATTCAGGGTATCGACACCTTCTGAAAGTGATTTTGTTCCTTTCATCAGTTTGGACGCAGCCTTTGTCATTTTTTTGATAGAATCCTGGAGATCATCAATACTGTCCAGATCATTCAGATCGATCTCATCCAGCACATCTGTCATGGCTACCGTAAACGAAGAACTCATTTCACATTCTGTGACATCGGCCTCCACTGTAAATTCTTCCGGAATACTGATATCCTTCGCCATATCTTCGCTCAGATCCAGGCTTTCTTTCAGCCCAGGCATGGCTATACCAAGCACAATGTTTCTGGAATCATCCTCCACTACCTTGCCATTATCTACAGTTACATTGGAAAAATGATCTGTAGAAAGGATCATTCCTGTAAGCATCATGAACGGTGAGTATAACTTTACACTTTTTCCACTGATTTTTTTTGTTGTAACTGCATGGTTTTCATAAGCAACATGTATTTTCAGATGGCCGGTTTTTCCGGCAAGGTCTTCCGGTTTAATCTTTCTTCCATCAAGTTCATAGGAAAAAGTCACTGTCACTGGAAGATCTTTCTCTGTTTTTCCTTCATAATGAATATCTCTTCCATCTGTTTCCCAGGTAAGCGTTTTTCCATCCTGGGTAAAACCTTCATCACCTTTTGTATTTTTGATATCACTTAAATCTGAAATATCCGTGATTGTCGAATCAGATAATGTCTTTGCGTTTTTAAGCCATTCTGACACGGTAATCTCTTTTATTGTCCCGTCTGCCTCTGTATTAACATAAACAGTTTCTTCCTTGCGGATACTGTTATCTGCATCTGTCTGCTCCGTGGCACCTGTGATCGTACCTGCTCCCAGTAATACAGACATACTCGCGGCCAATACTGCAGCTGATCTTCGTTTTCTGTTTTTCATACCGAATAACTCCCTCTGCCATGATATTAGTTAATTATCTATAACTTTGTTATACAATAACGAGTTAGTTTCGTCAATCTTTTTTGTCAATTTTTACTTTTTCTGTAGAAATTCAGATATAAAACGGCCTTCCACAGATAGCTGTGAAAGGCCGCTCTCTCATTCTTATTTATGATATGGCTCTCCGTTGATGATCCGGTAACTGCGGTAGATCTGTTCCAGAAGGATCACACGCATCAGCTGATGTGGAAAAGTCATCTTCGAAAAACTCAGCGCATAATCTGATCTCGCAAGAACTTCTTTTCCAAGGCCGATGGAACCTCCGATCACAAACTGGATATGGCTGACTCCACGGATGCCGAGGGTATTGATCTTTTTTGCAAACTTCTCCGAAGTAAGCTGTTCCCCGGCAATCTCCAATGTGATCACAAAAGCATCATCACGGATATATTTCAGAAGGCGTTCTCCTTCTTTTTTACGGATAGCCTCCTCCACTGTTTCACTTGCATTATCCGGTGTCTTCTCATCGGATACTTCTATGATCTCCAACTTACAGTAACGGCCAAGGCGCTTGGAATACTCTGCGATCGCATCTCTTAAATATTTCTCTTTTATCTTTCCTACTGTCAGGATACTGATCTTCATCCGCCGTTCTCCTCCAGATAATTTTCAAATTCTTCTGCTGACATAAGAACCTTTCTGGGTTTCGTTCCTTCTTCCGGTCCCACGACACCGGCATCGCAAAGCTGATCCATGATTCTTGCCGCACGATTAAAGCCGATCTTAAACATACGCTGGAGCATACCGATAGAAGCTTTTTCTTTCTCAATAATAAACTTGCCTGCTTCTGTAAAATACACATCCCGGTCGCCGCCTGCTCCTCCGGGAGCACTGGCTGTGTTCACCTGTTTTTCAATTGCAGTATCATAAACTGCACCCTGATTTTTGTCAGAGACATATTCCACAACAGCGCTGACTTCTTCGTCGGAAACAAAAGCGCCCTGCAGTCTGGCCGGCTTCTGATATCCCTGAGGATAAAACAGCATATCGCCCTTTCCAAGAAGTTTTTCTGCACCATTCATATCCAGAATGGTTCTGGAATCCACACCGGAAGATACCGAAAATGCGATCCTTGACGGCATATTAGCCTTGATAAGTCCTGTAATAACATTAACAGACGGTCTCTGAGTCGCAATGATCAGATGGATTCCCGCCGCACGTGCAAGCTGAGCCAGACGGCAGATCGCATCCTCAACCTCTCCGGGTGCAACCATCATAAGATCTGCAAGCTCGTCCACGATGATCACGATCTGTGGCATTTTTTCCGGAGCTTTCTCGCCTTCCGGCACTCGCATATTGGCAACTTTCTTGTTATATTCACCCAGATTACGTACTCCATATTCCGCAAAAGCATTGTAACGGCTGGTCATCTCGGAAACGGCCCAGTTCAATGCGCCTGCAGCTTTCTTCGGATCTGTGACAACCGGAATGAACAGATGTGGGATTCCATTGTATACACTCAGCTCTACCACCTTCGGATCGATCATGATCAAACGCACTTCATCCGGCGTTGCCTTGTAAAGAATGCTGATGATCAGGGTATTGATACATACCGATTTACCGGAACCCGTAGCTCCCGCGATCAGAAGATGCGGCATCTTGGCAATATCCGCTACAACCGGTTTACCGGCAATATCCTTACCTGCTGCAAAGGAAAGTTTGGATTTTGCATTTTTGAATTCGTCGGACTGCAGAAGATCCCGAAGCATAACCGGACTGTTTTCTTTATTTGGGACTTCGATTCCCACAGCCGCTTTTCCCGGAATCGGCGCTTCAATACGGATATCCGGCGTTGCCAGGTTCAGTTTAATATCATCGGAAAGTCCGACGATCTTGCTGACTTTCACACCCATTTCCGGCTGAAGTTCATAGCGGGTTACCGTAGGTCCGCAGCTGACATTGGTAATTGTTACATTTACTCCGAAATTATGAAGTGTCTCCTGAAGTTTCTGGGCTGTTTTTCTTAAATGCGCATCAGAATCCCCCTGGGCTTTTCCATCTCCACGTTTCAGCAGTTTCAGAGGCGGATACTGATATGGTTTTTTCTCCGGTATTTCCGTGCTGCTGATCTCATGCTGGATATTTTTAATTCCATGCTCAATCTCCGCCTGGGAAGATTTCGGATTTCTGGTGGACGGATGAGAAATCCTCTCTGTTTCTTCCGGCTGCGCTGCTGTCTCATCGTCGATATCCGGAACGGATGTCTTTTCTGTTTTTGCTGACGATTTTCCGGTCCTGGATTTCTGCTTCTGGGATGATATCTGACTCATCTGAGGAATATCCGCATCCTCGTATCCATCATAGTCATCCTCTTGCGCTTCCTGCATATCCCGTTCAAAATCCGGCTCTTCTGTTTCTTCCCGTGGTGTCTGCGGCTGCGAACGATGGATCTGAAATTCCAGAGGTTTCTGCTTGGGAGGTTTTATTTCTCCTTCTTCCGCCTCCTCCGTCAGATCTGTATCTTCAGTTGGAAGTGCAGCTTTTTCTTCATCAAGAAAAGAAGGAAGATTGAACTCACCTTTACGGTTGGCTCTTACTGCCTCCTGTCTCTCTTTCTCAGCTTTTTTGGATTTTGTTTTACGCTTTCCGGATTTTTTTGCCGGATTTTCTTCCGAAAGAGCCAGTTCCTCCTCTTCCAGTTCTTCCTCCAGCTGTCGGATCTTCTCTGCCCTTTTCTCCGCCCGGATCTTTCTGCGGAGTTCTTTCTGTTTCTCTCTGTCCGGCTGTGCCTCCAGATATGCCTCACGTCCCTCTCTTGCAGCATCCGCGAACAGATCCAGAATTTTATTCATAAATCCAAAAAAGGATCTCTGCGTAATGATGATCATAGACACCAGCAATACCAGAACAATGATCACTACACCCCCAACTGTGCCAAATGCAGATGCTGTTGAAATGCAGACAGCACCTCCCAGCACTCCGCCACCAGTGTGGTATTCTGAACTGAGCGCATAATAATCCGCAAAGGTCGTACTCGGTGTATATCTTTCTGTAAGCAGCTGTAAAAGTCCGCACAGAAAAATAAAAAATACAATTCCTGCAAAAATCTTTTTATATGCAAGACGATTCTTATTATTAACGATCAGAAAAGTAACGCCTCCAAACAGAACGATGGGGAAAAGGTACGCACACAACCCCATAATCCCAAAGCAGATACTGCTGATCGCATTTCCCACAATACCGCCCATACCAAACGCACTGATCATCAGGATCAGGCAGGCCGCAAACATAACAAGAATTAAAATTTCCGTCTGAAACCGATTACCGGTATCCTGCTGTCTGGACGCAGTTTTACTTTTTCTTTTTTTAGTTGTTTTTGAAGCTGCCATTGTCAGACTCCTCCCGGTTGATTAAAATCAAATATAATTGGCTGCCAGAATAAGAATCCCGGCTGCAAAGGAATAAAACGCAAAATAACGCAGTCTGACCTGATTCGAAAGCTTAAGCATAAAACGGATCACCAGATAACCGGTAACCCCAGCCACGATCATTCCAAGAATATATGTAAAACCCTTTCCAACTGTCATGCTGACAGCAGTAAATTCTCCCGCTTCTACAAAAAAAGCTCCGATCACTGCAGGTATGCTCATCAGCAGAGAATACTTCACCGCAAATTTCCGGCTGAGGCCGCAAAAAAGACCTGCACTGATCGTAAGACCAAATCTGGAAAGACCTGGAAGCACAGAAATTCCCTGGCATATTCCCATCCACATGGCATCTCCGAAATTCGCTTCCCGCGTGCCCTTATTACCGTTTATATTGCTGTAATCCACAACCAGCAGAATCACGCCGGTAAGAAGGATCCCGATCCCGGAAAACATATGAGAAGATGCACTGCGTACTACCAGACGTTTACACTGATATCCGATCAGAATGGTGGGGATCGTTGATACAAAGATCAGCGCGGTAAGTTTCCGATACGTTCCGCTCACAATCTTTGCATAGGTTAAATTCTTTCCTGTTCTCCTGTTATAAAGAAAAATATTGGCATTTCCGATCAGATCCAGAAACATTCCGATCAGTTCTATTCCGATCTTCTTAATATCTTTCCGGAAAACAAAGATCAGCGCTATCATGGTGCCCAGATGTAACATCACTTCAAAAAGTACGCCGGAACCCCGGCTTCCACCAAGAAGATCCTGTACTGCGCAGAGATGCCCAAAACTGCTTACAGGCAGAAATTCGGTGATTCCCTGGATAATTCCTAATATAATCGCATGTATCACTGACATAATGATATTTCCTTTTCTAAAAATTTTTCCAACATATTATAGCATAACTGAGTAAAACTTACAATCCACACTTGGCAAAACTTTCAAACATGTGTTCTTTTTTGTGTTGAGGCAAAAAAATCCCCCGACCGCAACAAAAAGCAACAGTCGGAGGACCTATTCATCTGCTTATGAACAGAATTTTTACTTATTTATTTTTCAGATATTCATCGATACCTCTTGCACCAGCTTTACCTGCACCCATAGCAAGGATTACAGTAGCTGCACCTGTAACGGCATCTCCGCCGGCATATACACCGTCTTTGGATGTCTTACCAGTCTCTTCTTCGGCAACGATACATCTTCTCTTGTTGATGTCAAGGCCTTTGGTTGTGGAAGAGATCAGAGGGTTCGGTGAAGTACCAAGGGACATGATAACGGTATCTACATCCATGTCATACTCGGAACCAGGAATCTCTACTGGACGTCTTCTTCCGGAAGCATCCGGCTCGCCAAGCTCCATCTTTACAACCTTCATACCATTTACATGGCCGTTCTCATCTACAAGGATCTCCTTCGGATTGGTAAGAAGATCAAAGATGATACCCTCTTCCTTAGCGTGGTGAACTTCCTCTGCTCGTGCAGGAAGCTCTGCCTCACTTCTTCTGTATACGATATGTACCTCAGCACCAAGTCTCAGAGCTGTTCTTGCAGCATCCATGGCAACGTTACCACCACCGACAACTGCAACTTTCTTGCCTGCCGCAATCGGTGTATCGTAAGAATCTTTGGATATTTTATCTGAAAATATTTTAGGACTTCATTTAAGCCTTTTGTCAGCGGTCCATCACAGACTACAACAACCTGCTCCGGAGGACAGGTCTGTTCAAACATACTCTTAAGGCTGAGTCGAAAAAACTCAGCCTTTTCTTTGTTATAAACAGACATTAAAACCGAATACTTCATCAAAGTCATTTACTTCTCTACTCTTTCCTTCTTCACCATACGATTCACAGCCAATCCCATCCCCAGCAGCACATACACCACCGGCATCATCTGCACGGTGCTGTCATTCACAAGGGCGGAAACCATAAATCCGGCAACGGCGACAAAAATCCCCATGCCGATATACGCCGCGAATCCATCAAACGAACACTTCCGATATACCTTTACACTTTCTACAAGATACATCCCAAACAGCACAATCAGCGCCAGCATGGAAAGCACACCGGTATTCACCGCCGCTCCAAGATACAAATTGTGAGGCTTATCAACGACAATATTCATGCCATTCACATAGTCTCCAATATTATATCTTCCTGCATAGTCATCCTGCGGGAAATAAATCGCAAAGGTATCTGCGCCCTTACCAATCAGAATAGTATCCTTCAATAATGGCAGCGTTCTGGACCAGATATATCCACGGTTTGTGGCAAAATCTTCGTTCCCATCAAAACCTGTATGTGCAACCTCATGCAAAGAAATCAGCTTACCGGAAGGGGTAACAAAATACAGCGTATCCTCTACATCCGCAAATGTCCACTTCTGATTTGCCGTATCCACATTTAACAGAGTATAGCCGGAATCCTCATGCACAGATGTGCTTGCCTGCAGCAGACCATTATCCGCCGCAACCGTTCTGCCTGTGCCATCGGTAATACTCTTGATTTTATCCTTTTCCATAGTAATTGTAATCGTTTCCTCTGCAAAGGCAAAGGTTACCTCGGAGCCATCTGTTACAATACTTTCAATTCTGGAGAAATGCAGCGGTGCATCATCCACTTCCTCAGCATAAGCTGTTTCCAATCCAATGACATCCGCACTTGCACTGCCAACCTCACGCAGAATAACAGGCAGGCTTGCGCCAACAGAAATAATTCCTGCCAGAATAAGCAGACCAAGACTTTTCCGCCATTTTACAATATTTTTACCGCCTGCAACAATCAGTGCCACAACAACTGCCACTGCAAAGCCAACCATACCGCCCAGAGATGCAGACTGCCAGAGGTTAAAAAGCATCAGCCCTGTCAGCACGGCATAAATTAGTTTTTTCTTGCCATCCTCCACGCCGATACAACTCATGGCAAAGATACAGATCGGAAATACCATAAAGAACGATGTATAGTTCTGGTTTGTAAAGAACCAGTTTACCGTATTTGAAATCATCTGTTCCGTCAAAGTAACATATTTCCGCATTTCGGAAGGTAC
>OLRE01001583.1_pt1 | contig 21518 bp, 20 predicted proteins | sample 1672461 | NCBI WGS metagenome assembly OLRE01 (sample SAMEA3136688, study PRJEB25190) | human gut metagenome | biome: human gut; feature: human-associated habitat; material: faeces | place: Austria | collected 2013
CGCAGCCGCCGGAGCGGTGCTTAAGCCGTAAGGCGGGAATTATGCGGTGTTGCCTCAGAGCATATCCTGACAACGCCCGGTGCGACAAACCGCAGTGGGCCGGGCGGCTGTCCCCTGCTTTTACGAAAGGAAAGGAGCAACACAATGGAGCAGCTCTTGCGCCAACGCGCAGAATCGATTTGGACAGCGGCCATCCGGTCCGTTTTGCCGGATGAGGCGGTGCGCCGCGCTTTGGAGCATTTTCACCCGCAGGGGCGTGTGTTTCTCGTGGCGGCGGGCAAGGCCGCGTGGCAGATGGCCCACGCGGCGCTGGCCGTGCTGGGCTGTGTGGACGGCGGGATCGTCATCACAAAATACGGCCATGTCAGGGGGCCGCTGCCCGGCGTGACCTGCTGCGAGGCAGGGCATCCGGTTCCGGACGACAACAGCTTTGCGGCCACCCAGCGGGCGCTGGCGCTTGTCAGCGGTCTGCGGGCGGACGACACCGTGCTGTTTCTGCTCTCCGGCGGCGGCAGCGCGCTGTTTGAAAAACCGCTGCTGCCCGCTGAGGAGCTGCAGGCCATCACACAGGCGCTTTTGGCCTGCGGTGCGGATATTGTTGAGATCAACACGATCCGCAAGCGGCTGTCTGCCGTCAAGGGCGGGCGGTTCGCGCTGGCCTGTGCGCCTGCCGCGGTGTACAGCGTGGTGCTCAGCGACATTCTCGGCGACCCGCTCGATATGATCGCCAGCGGCCCGGCCTGTCCGGACAGCTCGACCTGCGCGCAGGCTGCTGCCATTGCGGAAAAATACCGGCTGGCGCTCTCCCCTGCTGCTGCGGCCCTGCTGCGGCAGGAAACGCCCAAAACGCTGCCCAACGTGACCACAAAAATCACCGGCAGCGTGCGGGAGCTGTGCCGCGCCGCTGCGGACGCCTGCCGCGCCGAAGGGTACGAGCCGGTTTTGCTGACGGACTGCCTTTGCTGTGAGGCCCGGGAGGCCGGCAGCCTTCTGGGAAGCATTGCCCGCACCCACGCAGGGCAGGGCCGCAAACAGGCCTTTATCGCGGGCGGCGAGACCGTTGTGCATCTGACCGGCCATGGGCTGGGCGGGCGCAATCAAGAGCTTGCCTTAGCCGCAGCCCCGGCGCTGGCCGGGCTGCGCGGGTGCTGTGTTTTCTCGGTGGGCAGCGACGGCACCGACGGTCCCACCGATGCCGCGGGCGGCTACGCGGACGGCGAAGCCTTAGCCGCCCTCACTGCGGCGGGCCTGGACGTGCCCCGTGCGCTGGCCGACAACGACGCCTACCACGCCTTACAGGCCGTTGGCGGTCTGATCATGACCGGCCCCACCGGCACAAACGTCAACGACGTGGCAGTTGTGCTGACGGAATGACAAAAGCAGACCGCTGTGGCGCTGTTTTTTGCCGTCCGCAGGCTGACGGCCAAGATGCAGGAGACCGCTTAAAAACGCCATCCTCTGTTTCTATAATTCTCTTTTGGACGGGAAAGCCCCGCCGCTCTCATGGCGAGGGAGCGGCGGGGCCTTTTCCGTATGTATCAGTATTCAACGCCCTCGCGCGCGGCGATGCCCCGGGTGTAGGGGTGCTTGACGGCGCGCAGCTCGGTAGAGTAGTCGGCGGCGTCCTGCATCCAGGCGGCGGGCTCACGCCCGGTCAGGACGACCTCTGCCCCCTGTTCGGCGCGGGCGGCGGCCTCCCGCAGCAGAGCTTCCTCCACAAGGTCATTTTTGCAGGCGGCACAGGCTTCGTCCAGCACCAGCAGGTCAAAGCTGCCCTGTAAAATCGTCTGTAACGTCCGGGTGTTCGTCCGGCGTGCCTCGGCGCGCTCTGCGTCGGTCATAAGCCAGGTGAATTTCGCGTTGGGGCAGGCGTAGACGACTGCCCCGCAGCGGCGCAGCATTTCAATTTCGCCGCTGGAGCCGTCTTTTAAAAATTGCAGAATGACCACCCTGCGGCCATGGCCCAGCGCCCGCAGCGCCAACCCCATGGCGGCGGTAGTCTTGCCCTTGCCGTCGCCCCAGTACAGATGCAGCATGGCTGTTCTCCCCTTGCAGTAAATTTCCATTTTATTATAGCACACCCTCCGCGCCGCTTGCAAATACCGGCAGTTGACAAAGACACATCGGTTATGCTAAACGCTGCCGGAGCTGTGAGAGAAAAAGAAAAAACGGGATGCCCGCAAAAGTGACATCCCGTTTCTTTCTTTTATTGCTCAGTAGGGGCCGGGCATGCCCGGCCCGGCTGTGTAAGGAATACAAGCGCCTTTCGGTAAGCTGCGGGCCGCACGTGTGCGGCCCCTACCGCTCTGCTTCCCGTTTATTCCTCGTCCTCGGTCTTGATCGTAATGTTCCGGTCCGTCTTGGCCTCGATGCTGTTGGCGCGGACAATGTCACGCATGTCGATGCCGGTGGCCTCCTTCATGGCCTCCATCGTCTGGGCCATCAGCACCGGCACATTGCCGGAGACACCCGACACGCCGGACGCATCGCCGCCGATGATGGACACCTTGTCGATGCTGGACAGGGGCTGCGCGACGCTCCTAGCAATTTCAGGCAGGACCTTGATCATCATTTCGGCCACAGCGGCGTCGTTGTACTGCTTGTAGGCTTCGGCCTTCTGCTTCATCGCCTCGGCCTCTGCCAGGCCCTTCTGGCGGATGGCCTCCGCCTCGGCCTTGCCGACCAGCGCGATGCCCTCGGCCTCCTGCTGCTTGGCAAACTTCGCGGCCTCAGCGGCACGCTCGGCCTCATACTTCTGGGCCTCGGCCTCCTTCTGACGGCGGTACAGCTCGGCGTCGGCCTGCTTGCGGACCTCGGCATCCAGCTTGCGCTGCTGGACCTCGGCCTCCTGGGCGGCCAGGTCGACCATCTTCTTCTGGCGGGCGATCTCGGCGTCGGCCTCGGACTCCTTGACCTCCTTGGCGCGCAGGTTCGTCTGGATCATACCGGCGGCGTTCGCGTCGGCGGCGGCCTTGTCAGCCTCGGCCTTCAGCTTGGACTTTGCCAGTTCCAGCTCGTTGTTGCGCTGGGCAATGGCGGTCTGGGCCTCGATCTCCTTCTCGTTCGCGGCCATGGCGGCGGCAGCCTTCGCGCAGGAGACGTCGCGCTCGGCCTCGGCCTTGGCGATGGAGGCACGCTTTTTCACAAGCTCCTCCTGCTCGACGCCGATGGCTTCAATAACGCCGTGGTTGTGGCCCATGGCGTCCACGGCGTCCTTGACGTCCTGCACGTTGAAGGTCACGACCTCCAAGCCCATCTTGGCCAGGTCGGGGCGTGCGTTCTCCACGACGCTGACGGCCATCTGCTTGCGGTTTGTCAGGATCTGGTCCACGGTCATCTCGGACACGATCTCACGCAGGTTGCCCTGCAGCACATCGTTGATCTTTTCATTGATGTGCGCCTCGTCCATGCCGAGGAAGTTCGAGATCGCGGACTGCTGGCGGGAATTGATGTACTTGCGGATGTCGTCATATCCGGCGTTGCGGACCTCCTCGTCCGAGACGGTGGAGTTCTCGCTGTAGACCTGGACGGTGACGACGCTGTCGAGCCAGAGGGAGACGCCCTCCTTGGTTTTAACGCCCGTTTCCGGCGTTTTCACGTCGATTTTCAACAGGCGCATGTTCAGGCGGTCTGCGCGCTGCACAATTGGCAGCACAAAGACGCCGCGCCCGCAGACGACCTTCGGGCGGGAGAGGCCGAAGCCTGTCACGACGATGGCCTGGGTCGGCGGGGCCTTCTTGTAGCAGAGAAAGCAGAAGGCAATGATGGCCGCGGCAACAGCGGCAGCAATAATGAATCCCATACTCTTGTTCCTCCTTCAGAACACATTGGGCCGCAAAAAAAAGCGGCAGCGATAAGGGTCGTCATCAGCGGGTTTTCTTGCTGATGATGCTACCATTATAGCTGCCGCCCGTGCTCCAAAACAGGACAGGTTTCGCAAAATACAGGGTGCTATTTTGCTGTTTACAGCGCATCCTTCGCGCTTTTACATTTGCTTAGTAGGTTTTGCTTTTTCGGCCAGCAGGCACAGCACCACGGTCAGCACCATGTCGGGCAGCGTGTAGCCCACCGGCGTGTCAACGCCCATCAGCAGGCGGTAGGCGATAAAGCCCACGAGCCAGATAACAAGGTTGCGCGCGTCGGCAGCTACGGCAAAGCGGTCCCGGTGCAAAATAAAGTGGTCGGCGATCTGCACGGCGATCATCGGCGCGAACACCGAGCCGATCAGGTACAGAAAGCCCGTGATGTCATCCATCGGGAAAAGGATGGCCGCCGCCGTGCCGATGACCGTCACGGCAATGGCGGTCTTTTTGCCGTTGAGCTTTGCGGACAGGCTCTCGGCAGAGATGCCCGCGCTCCACGCATCGAGGAAGGTCGTCGTGACCGTGGAGAAAACCAGAATGATCAGCGCGGCAATGCCGAGCCCGGCCTTGACCATGATGACGGCAATGTCATACTCGCCGGTAAAGATGGCCGCGCCCATGCCGATGACGTACATCCAGCAGGATACCGCGCCGTAGACCAGCACGCTGACCCAGGTCGCCTGGGTCGGCTTCTCGGCGTCGCGGGTGTAGTCGCTGATGAGCGGCAGCCAGGACAGCGGCATCGCCACGGCCAGCTCCACCGCCGCACCGAAGGTCAGGCTCTCGCCGTCAATGCCGACCATGGCGTTGCCGGAGAAGAAGATGACCTTGCACAACACCAGCGTCAGAATAAACAAAGCAGCCATCGTAATTTTGTTGATCCAACCCAAATCGGTCACGCCGACGGCGATCCACACGATAATCAGCGCACCGATGACAAGGCACCAGACCCAGCGGCCAATCGCAAAAATGCCGCCGACGGCCAGTGCACCGTCATAGATCATGATGGCCGTCCAGCCGACGAGCTGCAAAACGTTCAGGAACGCAAACAGCAGGCCGCCCTTCTGGCCGAAGCTCATTTTTACGGTCTCCATAGCGCTGCGGCCCGTGCGCCCGCCGATGAGGCCCGCCAGCAGCATCATGGCGCAGCCGATGATATGCCCGAGCAGAATGGCCGCAAAGCCCTTTGCCATGCCCAGCGGCGCAAAGGCGGTGCCGGTCAGGATCTCGGCCAGCGAGACGCCCGCGCCGAACCAGATCAGGCCGTTCTGAAAGGTAGAGGTCTTTTTCATTCGACAAAATCCCCCTTCAGTGCGAACATGTGGTTCATCGGGCCGGAGCCGTGGCCGAGGTCAAGCATAGCGGCCAGCGCGCCGGAGATGTACGCCTTTGCGCGCTCCACCGACGTGTCAAGGGCATAGCCCTTCGCGAGATTCGACGCAATGGCGCTGGACAGCGTGCAGCCGGTGCCGTGGGTGTTGGGGTTGTCGATGCGGCGTCCCTTGAACCACTTACCCGCGCCGTCGCGCCAAAGCAGGTCGTCGGCGTCGTTGATCTGGTGCCCGCCCTTGCAGAGCACCGCACAGCCGTACTTTTCGCTGATGGTCTGTGCGGCCCGCTCCATATCGGCGGCGTTTTGAATGGTCATGCCGGAGAGGATCTCCGCCTCGGGGATGTTCGGCGTCAGGACCTCGGCCAGCGGCAGGAGCTTTTCGCACAGCGCGGTCACGGCGTCGTCGCGCAACAGCTTTGCGCCGGATGTTGCGACCATGACGGGGTCCACGACGATGTGCTTTGCGTTGTATTCCTTCAATTTTGCCGCAATCGTTTCGATCAGCTCTGCCGAGGATACCATGCCGATCTTGACGGCATCGGGGAAGATGTCGGTAAACACTGCGTCGAGCTGCTCCGCCAGAAAATGCGGGGTCGAGTCAAAAATGTCGGTCACGCCGGTGGTGTTCTGGGCGGTCAGGGCCGTGACTGCGCACAGGGCAAAAACGCCGTTGGCGGTCATGGTCTTGATGTCTGCCTGGATACCGGCGCCTCCGCTGGAATCACTTCCGGCAATGGTCAATGCTGTTCTCATGGTGATAACTTCCTTTCCTTTTTGTATACAGCAAGGTTTTATAAAGCGGTACAAGGTGGTGCCCCCGGTGTACCGCTGTGGGGGGCTTTTTTCTACAGCAACACGGCTTCGTGCAAATCTCTCACATACAGATCCGCTGCCATTTGCAGCCCGGCCTGGTCGGTCTCGCCGTCGGCATCGTAGACGCCGATTGTGTAAAAGCCCGCGGCCTTCGCGGTTTTCAGGGCGTAGAGACTGTCCTCAAAGACGAGCGTTTCCGCCGGCGCGGCGTGCAGGGCCTCGGCGGCCAGCAGGTAAATTGTCGGCTCATGCTTGCTGACGCCGACCTCTGCCGTAGTGAAAAGCCGGGTGAAATACCCGAGCAGCCCCAGCCGTTCCAGCGCCCGCGTGACGTGCTCCCGCGGGCTGGACGTGGCCGCCGCCAGCTTCACGCCGCGGGCGGTCAGGGCGGCCAGCAGCGCCGCCGCGCCGTCCTTGGCGGGGACCTCATAAAAATAGAAGTCCCGCAGCATGTCCGCAATGCCCGCGCCGACCTCGGCGGCAGACTGCGGCAGTGCATAGTGCGTGTGCAGATACTCCGCACCCTGCTCCATGCTCATCGAGAACAAAATCTCGTTGAGTCCCTCCTCCGGCGTGACGCCCAGGCTGCGCAGATACCGCGCGCCAAGGTCGTTCCAGATGCCCATGGAGTCGAGCAGCACGCCGTCCAGATCAAAAACAGCAGCCTTAGTCATGCAGCATTTTCTCCGTGGCGGCCTTCAGGTCGGCGGATGCCTGTTGGATGTTCTTTGCCGCGTAAATCGCGCTGATGACCGCGACGCCGCAGATGCCGCTGCCCGCGAGCTTCGCGACATTTTCCTGCGTGATGCCGCCGATGGCGACAACGGGGATGGACACGGCCCCGCAGATGGCCTTGAGCGTCTCATAGCTCACATCGTCGGCGTCGTCCTTCGAGCCGGTCGGGAACACCGCGCCGACGCCGAGGTAATCCGCGCCGTGCTTTTCGGCCAGAACGGCCTGCTCCACGGTCTGGGCGGAGACGCCCAGAATCTTGTCTGGGCCCAAAATCGCGCGGACGTCCTGCGCCTCCATATCGCTCTGGCCGACATGCACGCCGTCTGCGTTCATCTCGCGGGCGATCTCGACGTTGTCATTCACAAGGAACGGCACACCGCGCTCGCGGCAGAGCGTTTGCAGCTCCTTCGCTTCCTCGAGGAACTTCCCCTCCTCCAGCGTCTTTTCGCGCAGCTGGACCATCGTCACACCGCCGTCAAGGCTTTCGCGCACAACGTCGATAAGCCTGCGCCCGTCCAGCCAGTGGCGGTCCGTGACGGCATAGAGCAGCAGATCATTTTTATCGCAGTTCATACTTGGCGCCCCCATTCAGCGTTGCACCGTCCATATTGTAGATGGCATCAATGATGCGGTTGCGGTAGGTGGAGTTGCCGTCGCCCTCGGCCATACGGCTCCAGCCGATCTCGCCCGCCAGACCCATGGCGCAGACCGCCGCGGCGGCAGCCTCGAGCTTATTGTCGGGGTTTGCAACGACGAAGGCCGTCATCATGCCGGAGAGCTGGCAGCCCGTGCCGGTGATCTTGCCCATCTCGGGGCGTCCGTTGCGGATGACATAGCAGGCCGTGCCGTCGCTGACAAGGTCGATGGCACCGGTGACGGCAACGATAGCGCCGCTTTTGGCCGCAAAGTCCTTGACAAATTTGACGGCACTGTCCAGATTTGCGTCGGTCACGGCGTCCGCAACGTCAGCGTCAACACCCTTCGTCGTGCCGCTGCCCAGCGCCAGCGTCTTGATCTCGGAGATATTGCCGCGGATGACGGTGAACTTGATCTTCTCCATCAGCTCGACGGCGGTGTTCGTGCGCAGGGCCGACGCGCCCGCGCCGACGGGGTCGAGCAGCACGACATGGCCGAGGGCATTCGCCTTTGCGCCCGCGCGGAACATGCCCTCGATGCTGCGCTGATTCAGCGTGCCGATGTTGATGTTCAGGCCGCCGCAGATCGACGTGATGTCCTCGACGTCCTCCGGCTCATCGGACATGATCGGGCTGCCGCCGCAGGCCAGCAGAATGTTGGCCACGTCGTTGACCGTGACATAGTTCGTGATATTGTGCACCAGCGGCACAGTGTTGCGCACATTTTCAAGACAGGTACCCAGCATAAAAAACGCTCCTTATAAGTAAAAATGCGGATACGCCTGCAAAGACATATCCGCACAAAAGCTCACAAGAAGCGCAGTGCTACGGTATCTCCCTACGTTGGCATTATCCAAATCAGGTTCAGGCAATACCGCATAATTCTAAGTGCCGATACGGCGAGCGAGGCGCGCCAGCTGCTAAGCAAAAAGCGCAGATAATACTTTGTGTATTATCGAGCATTTTGGCAACGCAGATGGCACGCCGCAGCCGTCGGAGCGGTGCTTAAGCCCGTAGGGCGGGAATTGTGCGGTATTGCCGTTCGGGTCAGGGCGATACAGCCCACTCTCAGCCCGCTTTACGCAAGCTCCCCTTTTGTACAAATTTACAGTAGCACAGTTTGTCGTGTTTTGCAAGGCTTTTGCTTCATTTTTTGGAAAACCACTTGACATTAAACCCGGCTTTCATGCTATGCTAGAGACAGCAGAAAGGCAAAAGTGAGGGTGCGAACCGGAGCTGCCGCTGCGGTTTCAATAGCCTTCCCCCGAGGGGGAAGGTGGCCGAGGCCCCGACCGAGGCCGGATGAGGGGCAGCCCTCCGTTGGCCACCCGTGAACAGGCAGCAATCGCATGCTTTGCCCTCATCAGTCCGCTCCGCGGACAGCTTCCCCCGAGGGGGAAGCCTTTTATCACGCTACTATTTTAAACGGAGGTCCCCTATTATGGCTAACTCTACTGTCTATTTCACCAACGAGCTCACCCCCGAAGCCGTTGTGAAGATGTACCGCCAGCTTGGCATCGAGCTGCCCGGCAAGGTGGCCGTCAAGGTCCATAGCGGCGAGGACGGCAACCAGAACTACCTGCATCCCGAGTTTATGAAGCCCATCATCGACGCCGTCAACGGCACCGTTGTTGAGTGCAACACAGCCTACGGCGGTGCGCGCAACGAGACGCCCAAGCACATCGAGCTGATGAAAAAGCATCATTGGAGCGACCTGTTTGATGTTGACATCATGGACGCCGAGGGTCCGGACGTCGAATGGCCCGTCGAAAACGGCAAGGTCCTCAAGGTCAACTATCTGGGCAAGAACATCGAGAATTATGACAGTATGCTCGTACTCATCCACTTCAAGGGTCACCCGATGGGCGGCTACGGCGGTGCGCTCAAGCAGCTGTCCATCGGCTGCGCGTCCAGCGCCGGCAAGACGTACATCCATACCGGCGGCAAGGTCACCGACCAGAAAATCCTGTGGGAGAACTGCGCCGAGCAGGACACCTTCCTTGAAGCCATGGCAGACGCCGCCTCCACCGTGGCAAAGCACTTTGCGGGCAAGATTGCCTATGTCGCCATCATGAAGAACCTTTCCGTTGACTGCGACTGCTGCGCCGTGGCCGAGGACCCCTGCATGAACGATGTGGGCATCCTCTCGAGTCTTGACCCCGTCGCGCTGGACCGCGCCTGCATCGATCTGGTCATAAACAGCAATGACCCGGGCCGCGACCACTTTATGGAGCGCGTCAACAGCCGCCACGGCACCCACACCATCGACACCGCCGAGGCCCTTGGCATCGGCACGCAGGCGTATGAGCTGGTGAAGGTGTAAACGCCCATTTACTTGAAGAAGCCAAAAACCGCAAAAAAGCATCCGCCGTGCAGAGAGGCGTCTCTCTGCACGGCGGATGTTGTTATTGTCGGTTCAGTATCTTTTCCAAGTCTGTTTTCGGGTCGCCCGTGGGCGTCAGGTTGTACTGCTTAACGAGAAAGTCCAGTACATTCGGCGAGACGAACGCCGGGAGCGTGGGGCCAAGGTAGATATTGCGCAGCCCCAGATACAGCAGCGTCAGCAAAATGCAGACAGCCTTCTGCTCATACCACGACAGCACCAGCGTGAGCGGCAGGTCGTTGACGCCGCAGCCAAACGCCTCGGCCAGCGCCAGCGCAATGCGAATGGCGCTGTAGGCGTCGTTGCACTGCCCGCAATCCAGAACGCGCGGGATGCCTTCGATGCTGCCCAGATCCATATCGTTCAGCCGGTACTTGCCGCAGGCCAGCGTCAGAATCAGCGTGTCGGGCGGCGTCATCCGTGCAAAGTCCGTGTAGTAGCTGCGCGTCGGTGCTGCACCGTCGCAGCCGCCGATCAGGAAAAAGTGGCGTATCTTCCCCTCCCGGACCAGCCGGACGATCTGCTCTGCGTGGGACAGCACCGCATTGCGGGCAAAGCCGGTCATGACCGTGCTGCCGCCGTTCATCCCGGTCATCGGGTGATCCTCGGGGTAGCCGCCGCATTCCAGCGCCTTTTCAATGACCGGGGTGAAATCCTTGTCGTCCCCGATGTGGGTCAGCTCCGGGTAGGACACCACCGACGTCGTGAACACACGGTCACTGTAGCTCTGCCGCACCGGCATCAGACAGTTCGTTGTGAACAGGATGGGCGCGGGGATGTTGTGGAACTCTGACTGCTGGTTCTGCCAGCCCGTGCCGAAGTTGCCTTTGAGGTGTGGATATTTTTTCAGTTCCGGGTAGCCGTGGGCGGGCAGCATCTCACTGTGGGTGTAGATGTTGATGCCCCTGCCCGCGGTCTGGTCCAGCAGCAGCTTCAGATCGTGCAGGTCGTGGCCGCTGACCACGATGAAGGGGCCCTTCTCAATCGTCAGCGGCACCGTGACCGGCACGGGGTCACCGTATGCGCCGGTGTTGGCTGCGTCCAGCAGCGCCATACAGGCCAGATTGACTTCTCCGGTTTTCAGCACCAGCGCCAGCAGCTCGTCAGGCGTTTTCTCTGCGCCGATGGCCTCGAGTGCCTCATAGAAAAAGGCGTTCACAGCTGGGTCTGTTCTCCCCAGTGCGCGGGCGTGGTACGCATAGGCCGCCATGCCTTTGAGCCCAAAGAGGATCAGCGATTTCAACGAGCGCACGTCCTCCCCCGCCGCCCAAAGCGCGGCAAGGTCGTAATCGTCAAGCTGCCCGGGGCCGACGGCAGCCTTTTCCTTTTCGATTTCCGCCTTGCATTGCAGGATAGTTTCGTTGTTGAAGTTCACGTTCGTGATCGTCGTGAACAGGCCCTTCAAAATCAATTCATCGGTGTGCGGTGTCGGTGTCCCAGCCCGCGCCGCCCGCGCCAGCCCGATAAGTGCCCCGATCAGCTCATCCTGATAGTTGGCGGTGTCGGCCTTTTTGCCACAGACACCGGCCTTGCCGTCGCAGCCGGTGTTATGCGCCGTTTGTTGGCACTGAAAGCAGAACATTTCTCGCATTTGGTTTCCTCCTGTCGGCAGAATCATCACCTTCTATTCTGCCCGCCAGGAGGATTTTTTATACCGTTCTCACGGCTGCGGTGTCGCGCCCTCCTGCTCCATCTTGCGCAGCGTTTCCTGCCGGAGGGCCTCCCGCAGCGCCTGCATATAGGGCGAGAACTTCGACTGCTCCACGCCGTAGGTCAGGTTCAGCGCATACTCCTGCGGCTCCCAGGTCGCAATCGCGGACTCGTTGTGCTGGACGCTGGCCTCCATTTTATCCAGCGCCTTGTAGATTTTGGCCTCCGTCGTCTGCAAGGCAGCCATCTCCGCGTACAGCGTCCGCATCTCGGTGCAGACCGGCTCGGGCAGTGAATCGACCCAGCGGGAAAGCAGTGCTTCCTCGGCGGCCTCATCGGCGGCGGTCTTGTCAAACGCCGGGATGTCCCCGGTAAAGCACTCGCCCAGATCGTGGATCAGGCACATGCGGATGACCTTGTCCATGTCGGCCTGCGGAAATTCATCCCGCAGCCAGAACGCCATCAGCGCAATGCGCCAGCTGTGCTCGGCCACGCTCTCGTGCCGTCCCTTCGATGTATAGCAATGCCGCGTTGTGTCCTTGAGCTTTTCCGCTGTGTGCAACGCCTCCAACAGCTTTTCCGGTTCCATGTGCAGACCTCCCCTGTTTTTACCGCTATTGTAGCAGATATAAAACGCAGTTGCAAGGCGGAGATTTTTTCTTTTTTTTTGCAGAAATTTTCTCGCAATACAGGGCATTAAAAGTACAATTTGGAAACATTTAATTTACTATTACTGTTTGTAAATCATTCTGCCGTTATAAAACTCTGTAGGGGTGATGCTCGCCAGCGACCCGTGTTCCTTCCGTTTGCCGCATACCTCCCTCAGAAGCCCTTTCTTTTTTCTTACTTTTTCTCATTTTTTTCAAGAAATTCTCTCGCAATACCCTTTTCTCTCCCCTGCCCTGCCACAAACTTCCTATAAAAAAGACCCGCAAATCCATTGCGAGTCCTTTTCTGTAACAATTATTGCTTCTGTAACTCCTGCAGCAAGGGATTGTGCAGCAGCAGCCCCACGATTTGATAGCGGTAGCTTTTGACCGTCTGCCCCTGGGATTCCGAGTAAAGCCCGCGGACACAGCCGCTTTCCCGGTCAAACAGCGCGTCGATCAGCTGCAGCTGCTCCGCTGTGACCAGCAGCGTGACCTGTCCCTTCGTGTCAAGGCCGCGGCCATGGGTCGGCATATACTTTTCGCGGCAGTCAAACGACGGCAGCATGTAATAGCTCTCGGGGTGCTTTTCTGCCTCGATGCGCCGCGCGGATGCTGCGTCCTCATCCCCGCACACGCAGTGGTCCAGTCCGACCTGCCGGAGCTTGGCCAGCTCCTCCTGCAAAATGCGGTTGGCCAGCGTACCGATCTTACTGTCCTGCCACAATGCCTCCATCTCAAGCAGGTCGTAAATTTTGCGGTGCAGGCGGATACGCAGCCTATACTTCCTGGGCTTCATCGGCGCTGCGCTCCACCTTTGCAATTATTTCCCGCAGCCGCGTGGCCGTGGCGATCATCTCGTCCAGCTCCTTCATGGCCTGTTGGCGCTCCTCGTGGGTATATTTTTCTGCAAGGCGCTTCTCGGGGTTCTTCCTGCGCAGCATCGTTTCCAGGCGGCTCGTCTGGCTGGACAGCTTGCCCGTAATTTTGCTCTGTACCTTGGCGCTGGCGGTCTTTTCCCTGACCTCCCGGATGACCTCAGTCTGCTCGACCTGCGCGGCGGGCTGCTCCGGCGGGATGGTCTTGACCTTTCGGATGGTCTCCTTCAGACACGCCATCTCCTTCTGGACCGTGAACACCGCAGCGACCAACGCCTCGTGGGCATCCTGCATACTGCTGGTGTCGGCCACCGTCCGCAGTGCATCCACGAACCGCCCGCGAATCGCTTTTTTCTCGTCCTGAATGGCTGCGCTGCCCGGGCCGTTGTACGCAATAGCATAGAGCTGCTGCAGCATTTGGGCAGCGATTCTCTGTTCCTCGGGCGTCATCCGCAAAAAACTCTCCGCCTCGCTGCGCAGCACAAAGCCACGATCCAGCAGAGCCTTGAGACCCTCATTCAGATTTTTTTCAATGCTCAGATCCTTATCGATCTGCCGCCCGTTGATGGGCGTTGCCTCCTTGATGGCCTTTTTTGCCTCGGCTGCTGCCAGGTTGTACGGCTCTGCCTGCAGGCAGGACACCAGCTCGGCAACTGCCTTGCGGCGGATCATCTCGTTGGCAAAGCCGCCGCGCACCTGCAGGTTGGCGCTCAGCAGCATGACCTTTTTCTCGTTGTCGCTCAGCGGTGTTGTGACAACACGGCAGTTTTTGACTGTGTTCCACTTTGCGTCGCCGCGCGCCTGCAAATAATTCAATGCCTTATAGCGGCGCTCTCCGGAGAGCAGAACGTACTTCGTCTGTTTGCCATCCGTCCGCGGATATACGACCAGATTGTGCATCAGGCCGTTGCGGTCAATGTCGTTGGCCAGTGTTTCCACATCCTCGTCGGTGTCCAGCTGACGGAAAATCGCATTGTCCGGGTTCAGCTCGATGTCCTGCAAGGCAATTTCCCGCAGCTCATAGGCAAGCTCGGCGCGGTTCTGCGTGGTCAGGTTGGCAATCAGGCTGCCGGAGGCGTTGTTGTTTCCGGCGCTGAAAACCGCCTCGGTGGACGGAATGCCCACCTCGACCTTGGATCTGCCGGGCTTCTTTTTCATAGCCATCTTACTTTTCCTCCAATTCCGCCAGGCGCTTTTTCAGCTCCTCATACGCCGCCACATAGCTTTTGGCCGGAGGCTGCGTGCGGGCCGAGTAGCAGACCGGCACGCAGCGGTTGATGCTGTTATCCACACTCTTGCCAAAGGCGATTTCCGCGTTGAACAGCGTTGCGCCGAGCTTGGCCCGGCAGTCACTGCGGATGTCCTGCGAGGCTGCACTTTTCTGCACCATCGTCAGCATTACGCCGACGCCCTTGATGCGGGAAGTCTTGCTCTTGCGCATCTCATTGCAGAGCACATAGGTGCGGAACGCCGAGTCCTCCGAGAAGGAATCGCACTTCAGCGGGATCAGCACATAGTCCGCCGCGGCAATTGCGTTGGAGAGCAGCAGGCTGTCCCGGCTTGGCTGGGTGTCGATCAGGATATAATCGTACTCATTTTTGACCTGGCGCAGGAAATAGTCCAGCACGTCGGTATCGCTGGCCAGATACTTCGGGTCGCCGCGGTCATAGTCCCGCTGGGCGTCCGTGTACAGATCCTCCAGCCGCTTGGACAGGCGCGGCGTCTGGTCGTTGGCCGGGATCAGGTCCACGTTTTCATATTCCGACTCGACGATAAAATCTCTGGTCTGTGTGTTGTAGCGAAAGCCGTCGATCATATCATACAGACTGCGGTTGGCAAAGGCCTTGCTGGTAATGGCGTTGCCGCCTGTCAGGGCAAACGTCAGGTTGCCCTGCGGGTCGGTGTCCAGGCAAAGCACCTTTTTGCCCTCGTCGCCCATCAGATAGGCAAGGTTAGAGGTCGTTACTGTTTTTCCGCAGCCGCCCTTTTCCACCGCAATGGTTATCACTGTTGCAGCCATTCGCTTGTTCCCCATTTCATTATGTAGTTATAACACCGTGGCAAATTATTTTTTATGTCGTTTTCGTCTATGTATAGTATACCACATTTGCCAGCATCGTCAACAGCACTTTTGCAGTTTTGGCAGGGCTTTTCTGCGGCAGAAAAGTCTTATAACTCCGTGGCAAATTTTTACATAAAGAAAAAAGCATATAGACACGCCCGTGCCGCAGCTTTTTGCGGACCGGGTATCCATACGCTTTTTGTTATGCCTTTTGGTCTTATAACTCCGTGGCAAATTTATTCATCAAAGACGGACAGATCTGCCTTGAAATGATCCGTTGCACCTGCGCTGCGCAGCTCGTCCCTGCCGCTCGGGATGATCGTAATATCCTCCATCGCGTTGTATACAATGGTCGCGTTGTACTGCGGCGACTTGAGCTGGCCGTGCTCCTTTTTGGTCAGCATCATCCGCGCCATGCCCAGCGCCCAGCATGTCAAATCGTGCTGCTGGGCCAGGATGCGGTTCAGCGCGTCGCGGGTCTCCTGCGCCTGCTTTGCCTTTTTCTCGCTGTTGGTGTTGGTCAGCAGACGCGCCGTGTATACCAGCACCGAGGACACTGCACTGTACAGCTCCGGTGAAATTTTTTCCTGCAGGGTCTGGCTGCGCGCCCTGCTTTCCAGCACGCGAACAGCCCGCGTCACCGTCATAGTAAACAGCTCGTCCCCCAGCGGCTCTGCCACGGATACAGCTGCCGCACTTCGTACCGGCTCGGTGGTTTTCCGCGTCTTTCTGCGGCGCGGGACTTCCTCATTGCGAGCGCTTTTCTGTGCGTGCAGCTGGCGCACTGCGTCCATCTCCTGCGCGGATTTGTAGCGGATGAACAGGTACAGCCGCTCGTATTTTCTGCCGCCGCGGATGCGGACCGGGATATAGTCAAACCAGAGGTCGGTCATCTGGTTGATCTCGTCCCTGGCCTTGGTCAGGACGTAGCGCTCAAAATCGTGGAAGTTGCTGTACTTTTCGGTCAGCGGCTTTTCCTTGTCCTTTTTGCGCTTTTCCGGCGGGGGAGAGAGCTGCTCCTTCAACTCCTGAATGTCAAACACCTTGTACTTGAAGCCGCGGATGTCCTGCGCCTTGTCCGGGAAACGGTCCAGTATCTCTTTTGTGACCGGCTGAAACACCAGGCCGTTCGTGTAGCCGTAATCGGTGTCTCCGTTGTCGTAGGAAAGCAAAATTTCGTAAAAACGCATAGAGTAGGTACTGTTCATCGTCAGCAGATATTCCACGTTGTAGGAGGTATAGTTGCTTTTCAGCTGGGAAAGATAGGGGAGGATCTCCGGATTGAAGCGCACGCGGATCTGCTTGTCCCGGTCATTCACGGTGGAGCCGCGCTGCAGCCAGGACAGGACCTTGTACTGGTGGCCGTCGCTGGCCGGGTCCAGGCTCCAGAAGGAGCGGTCCTCCAAACTTTTGACGGTGTCCTTCAGGTATTCCAGATAGGTGTTGTCGTGCATGTTGACCCCGGCCAGCCGCCCGAAGTCGGAAAAGCTCAACGAATAAACGCGGTCCGCATCCGGGGTCTCCTTGGGGTTGATCTGTGCCATCATTGCCAGCAGCACCTTTTGCTCCAGCTTTGGCAGGGCATATTTTGTCTTTTGGATCAGGTCATTACTCTTGGTGATGATTGATTCCGACGCCGGATTGTACTTGGGTACATTGCCTGCAGAGCGGGTGCGGCGGTGCTTTTGTGGCGGCGTGTTTTCCTGCGCAGGGAGGTCCGGGTCATAGTATTCGCCTTCAATGATGGTGTCATTTTTCTGCTTTTCAGACATAGACCTACACCTCCACAAATACAGTACATTAAGCATACACGCAATTGCGGAAAATGTCAACGGCTTCTCGCAATAAAAAATAAATGTGCTATTTGTATTTTTTTCTTATAATTATTATTTATTATTTTATAAATTTATTTCTTTATATATAATAAGTAGATTGCGAGTTTTCTTCTGCTGAATTGAGAGAAAAATTCCTGTGAAAAAAGGGTTTTCTTCCCACGAAAAAAGAGAAATATTCTGCTGTGATGAGAGTTCTCTTCTGCTGATTTTGCCAGAATAAAACTCTCAATTCGGCAGAAAAAAACTCTCAGTACGCAAGCGGCTGCGGGCAAAGCAGACAGCGAAATGCGAGTTTTCTTCTGCGCTGATGAGAGAAAAATGCTGCGCCGTGAAAAAATCAGTTCGCGGCTTTTCCGGCGGAGCAGGGGAGAGCACAGTGACAAAAAAGAGAGGGCAGCGGGGAAAAAGACTTATTGAGAGAAATTTTCTGACAACAGAAGAAAAAAACAGAAAAATTCTCCTTTTTGTATTGCGAGTTTTATTCTGAACAAAAAATTCTTAGATAATCTTCGATAGTACGTAAAAGTATACGAAAAAAGCAAAAAGTATTGCGAGAAATCTTCTCCGCTGCAAAAATAGCACAAAAGAAACAAACTGTAATAATTTATATATAGTATACAAAACGGCAAACAAAATCATGCATATCCGGGGAAACCGGCAGGGAAGGGGAGAGGGCCGGCAGGAGAAACACAGCTTTTCCAAAATGCAGACTGCCAAAAGGCGACGCAGAGCCGCAGGGAATTATTTTAATAAAAATGCAGAAAAAAACTCTCAATAGACGCCCGCGGTGGGACTTTTGAGAGTTTTTTTCTGCAAAAAAAATAAAAAAATTCAGAAAAATGCAGCCGCCCGCAAGGGCCGTCAGCACCCACTTATTATCGGGAGCAGGTCACAGCATCTGTTGCCGTATAGTCAAACAGGCCGTCGTTTTTCTCCTCCAGAGCCTTGATCATGTGGTAGGTGTATTCGTTGTAGGGCGTCGGGATGCCTAACTCGCGCCCCATGCGCATGAGCGCACCGGAGAACATATCGATTTCTGTGTGCCGCCCGGCGTCGAGGTCCTGCAGGGTGGAGTAGCGCGCGGTGGGCGGCACGGTGCTGCCGTGGGTGGAGGCCGCAGCTGCCTTGGAGAGGTCGATCCCCTTGGCGGCGGCAATGGCCTCCAGCTCGCGGCGCAGGCCGTCGCTGATGGCCTTTATATGGGCACTGTCGCTGTAGCAGCCGACGCCCGCGCCGAGGATCGCCTGCGGCAGATTGTTGCAGACGTTCAGCCGGAACTTGGACCAGATCTCCTCGCGGATATGCTCGGTCACACGGAAATGAATGCCCGTGTCCGCAAACAGCGCCCGCACCGCCTGCACCCGGTCACTGTCAAACGGTGCGGTCAGCTCCCCGTAGATGATGCCGATGGTCGTTTCCGGGTCAAACCGCACACCGTCCCCGGTGCGGTGGGAGGCCACCTTGATGAGTGCGGGCAGCACATGAGCCGCGCCGACCTGTGCGGCGATGAGCTCCTCGCTGTCAACGCCGTTCATCAGGCTCATGACAACGGTGCGTTCGCTCACAATGGCGCGGATGCTGTCCAACGCGCCGGGCAGTGCGCCGTATTTCAGCGCGACGATCAGCAAATCGACGCCGTGGGCCTGCTGCGGGGTCCAGACCTGCGGGTGATAGACCTGCCCGTTGATCGTGCAGCCGTTTTGCCGCAGCCGCTCGGCGCGGGAACCCTCCGCCACGACGCCAAGCTGCAGGGGGTTGGCAGCGGCCTTGTCGGCCAGGCCCCACAGCACATAGCAGCCGACGGCTCCGGCCCCCAAAATAGCAACAGATTGAATTTTCATCGTCTACATCCTCCCGTCAGCCGGCCCGGCCCGGCTGGATGATGCGGATCAGCTCCTTATCCAGCTGCAGGGTGCAGTGCCACGGATTTACAATAATGCCCGCGATTTCCGGTGCGGAGAGCGCTGCGGCAAACAGCTTGTCAATGTCTGCAAGGAAGGTCGATTTCACCGTATCAGGGCTTTTCATCTGCTCCTCAAACGAGGTGAAGGCGTACCACCAGCTTGCGCCGTCCGCCGTCGTCACGACCCGGGGCTGCACCTGCCCGCCACCGGGGACAGGCTCGACAGCCACGATCCACTGCCCGCCTGCCTGCATACAGCGGCGGACGACGGTCAGCGTGTGGGCCAGTTGCTCCGGGGTAGGGGACTGCTGCAGCTGCAAAATGGCAGTTTCGATGGTTTGATTCATCTGTAAGGATTTATCTTGCGGCATCGGGAACATCCTTTCCGATTTACGATTTGTCTGTTTCCGTTAGGAGATACCGCACAATTCCCGCCTAACGGCTTACGCACCACTCCGGCGGCTGCGGCACTTAGAATTCTGCGGTATTGCCTTTATTATACCAGCGATTTTCCAAAATGCAAAATTTCCGCGGAACGGCATTGACGAACCCGCGCTGCCGCGGTACAATGCAAAGTAACCAAGCAAACAGATAGGAATAAACAACAGGGGTGATCTACCAATGCAGCCGCTTTCTGACCGTACTGCAGGCTTTACCGATTCCGTCATCCGCCGCATGACCCGTATCTCCAACCAATACGGCGCGGTGAACCTTTCCCAGGGCTTCCCGGATTTTGACCCGCCCAAAGCAATTCTGGACCGTCTGGCCGAGGTCGCGCACGAGGACTACCACCAGTACTCCATAACCTGGGGCGCGCAGAACTTCCGCGAGGCGCTGGCCGCCAAGCAGACCCGCTATATGGGCCGTACAATTGACCCCAACAGTGAGATCGTTGTGACCTGCGGCAGCACCGAGGCGATGATGACCGCCATGATGACCGTGACGAACCCGGGGGACAAGGTCGTTATCTTCTCGCCATTTTACGAGAACTACGGCGCGGACACGATCCTGACCGGGGCAGAGCCAATTTATGTGCCGCTGACGCCGCCGGAATTTACCTTTGACCCCGAGGTACTGGAGAATACCTTCCGCCAACACCCGAAGGCGCTGATCCTGTGCAACCCCTCGAACCCCTGCGGCAAGGTGTTCACCCGGGACGAGCTGGAGCTGATTGCGGGCCTTGCCAAAAAGTATGACGTCTATGTTATCACCGACGAGGTGTATGAGCACATCGTCTACGCGCCGCACACCCACACCTATTTTGCCGCGCTGCCCGATATGTGGGAGCGGACGATCTCCTGCTCGTCGCTGTCCAAGACCTACTCGGTCACGGGTTGGCGGCTGGGCTACGTCATTGCGCCCGCGCCCATCATTGAGCGCGCCAAGAAGGTACACGACTTCCTGACCGTCGGCGCGGCGGCTCCCCTGCAGGAGGCCATCATCCCGGGACTGCGATTCGGCCAGGACTACTACGATGATCTGCTGGCAAAATACACGCACAAGCGCGATTTGTTCTGCAAGGGCTTGGACGCTCTGGGCCTTGTCCACAACGTACCGCAGGGTGCGTATTATGTGATGATGGACATTTCCGAATTCGGCTATGACAGCGATTTGAAGTTCTGCGAGGAGTTGGCCGCTAAGGTCGGTGTCGGCGCGGTGCCGGGCTCGAGCTTCTTCCGGGAGCCTGTCAACCACCTGATCCGCTTCCACTTTGCCAAGAAGGACGAGACGCTGAACGACGCGCTGAACCGCCTTGAGGCGCTGCGCAGCAAAATTCCGGCAAGAGCAGCGCGGTAAGGCTTTATAACTCCGTGGCAAATTTAAAATGTAAAAGAGCAGCCGACCCGCTGACAGAGCTACAGCGGGGCGGCTGCCTTTTTTATCGTGCGGTTTTCGGCTTATAGTCGCGCATTTCCGGGATCGCTCCGCCTGCCACGGCCCACAGGTACAGGCTGGCCACGCTGCAATAGGGGCTGAACCGGCGGCGGTACTTTTCAAACAGCTTGCGGTCAATTTTGCGGTGGTGGTAGACCATCCGCAGACCGCGCTGGATGGCAAGGTCGTCGTAGCTGAAAATGTTGGGCCGCTGCATACAGAACAGCAAAATCATCTCCGCCGTCCAAACACCGATGCCCTTCAGGGCGCTCAATTCGCGGATGGCGTCCTCGTCGCTTTTCTGCCGGATGCCCTCCGGATCGAACGCACCGCTGTGGACGCGCTCGGCAAAATCGGTGATGTACTCCGCCTTGCGAAAGGTCATGCCCAGCGCCTGCAATTTGGGAACACCGGCAGCCAGGATCGTCTCGGCGTTCACGATGCCCAGTGCGTCCTGCATCCGCTGCCAGATCGTGGCCTGCGCCTTCGTCGAGATCTGCTGGCCGATGATGTGATGTACCACCGCCGAAAACAAATCGGTATCGACGACGCGGTCCACATGCCCGATTTTGTCGATGACCTCACACAGCCGCTTATCCCTGGCGCGCAGGCAGGCAAGCTCGGCTTCCCCGTAGGCAAAAAACATCGGTGCTCACTCCTTTACGGCGTCGGGCAGTACGTCGCCCAGCGCCAGCACGGCATTGCGCACGCATTCGGGGCAGGGGCAGAGCGGCACGCCGGTGGAAACGCCCTTCAGCTCCTTGCAGATAGTCGCGCCGCACCGCTGCTCAAAGCTCCGGACCAGTGCGCGTGCCACAGCGGGCGTGCCGCGGCCCTCCGTCAGGATGCCGGCCACCATCACAGCGCCGATCAGTGCGCCGCAGGTGCTCTCCATGCAGCCCATGC
>OLRE01001587.1_pt1 | contig 21481 bp, 19 predicted proteins | sample 1672461 | NCBI WGS metagenome assembly OLRE01 (sample SAMEA3136688, study PRJEB25190) | human gut metagenome | biome: human gut; feature: human-associated habitat; material: faeces | place: Austria | collected 2013
AGGCAATGGTCTGCAACACCAGTATCCACCGGTTCAAATCCGGTCTGCGCCTCTTTAATAAGCCTGAAGAGTTTTCTTCAGGCTTTTTTATTGTTCGAGAATCCGCCATTTTGAATTGTCAATAGGGAGACGATAGCCGCAATAGGAGCAGCATCCGTCTTGGTCAGGGATAAAATTGGCCCCACAGTGCGGACATTCTTTTTCTGCATAAACAGCCTGACCTTTGGACTTCATGCGTTGCGGATAACGGGCTCTGTATAATTTCAAATCAATGGGCTGATTGCTGGCGGATATCTGATGATTCGGGCTCAATATCAGCTGATGTAAAATGGCATGCAGTGTGATCTGTGTGCGCGTATCTGTATTTTCTACAGCCTTCAGTTGCAGCTGGTCTACACTGTAATACAAAAGCTCCGATGAAACGGTTTTTTCATAGAGGGCTTCATTCAGATCGGAATGCAGTACTTTCTCATCATAACGAACAATTTGTTTCTTTAAATCTTCAATGTTATCTGTTTTTCGGAGGATCCGCAGCCAAAGTAAAAGGGCGAGCAGGGCAGTGATAACAAATGCGCTGCCGAGGGCCAGAAAATAGCTGTGAGGTAGAATAAACCGAAAACACGGGATCGCAGGAATGAAGAAAGCAATCATGGTTGCTGCGGTTAATTTAAAATTTCTTGTATTCGGGTTATAATCCCGGTAGATTAAAAATTCTTCCGTCTGCCAGTCAAAGAAATCACTCTTAATATAGCCGCCGCAATAAGGACAGTGATCTTCGTCGCTTGTCAGTGTGACAGTGGCCCCACAGCTTGGACAGATGACGTTCGTATACTGTGAATAAAAAATCTGCTCATCATTTCTGTTTTTGCTGCCGACCTCATTGTGGCGGATATGCCGGGATTGTCGGAGCAAGACCGCACCATGAGCAAAAAAATCTTCGTAAAGGATTCGATTGTTTTTTCTGTCCAGATATCTGTTCAGGATAGTGCCCTGCAGGACGACTTCACGCCATTCCCGGCCGGCATCGCTCCAGTGTTTGAAGTCGTTCTTTTTGATATACTCTTCCGGAAGTTTGAGATAAGCCATATGCATCTCACGGCGAATGTTATTTTTCTTCAGCAGATGGATCTCGTGCTCAAATTTTCGGCGAAAGGACTGATCCATTCGCAAATCCGGTGACTGAAGATTCCCGGTCTCAAATACGTTAATCAAGTCTTCGAATGGTTTGTGAATTTTATTTGGAAGCTCTGAACATTTAAAGAAGATTTCTTTTGAATGGGCAAGGTTCCTTTTGACGAAAAGGAACCATAGTTTTGGCTGCATCCATTCGAATTTCCAATCCAGGACATGGGAGACCAGCAACGATCCCCATATGCATGACCATGCGAATGCAAAGACAATTGCGTCTGTCCATGTTACAGTCATTGGTTCACCTCTGTTTTCTTTTTTGATAGATGGACAAGTCAGATGTCTATGTCAGCTGATGCGGACAAGACCTGTCCATCAAGGTTTACGTGTGCCTGAAGTGAATAATAAAACAACACCGGCTAACAGCGGGATGAGTGAAAAAATAATGGAAAAAACAGATGTTCCCAAACCTGGCACCCCACCTTGCGCAATGGCAGTTTCACGGTCAAGTTCGTTTTCCATCAGATTATTTGTGATGCCGGCGACTGCATTGAGCGTATCGCCATTCTGAATACCGATGGCAGTAACGGTCTGGCCTGTTTTAAAATTCGCACCATCATAAAAATAGCGATAATCATTTTCTTTATAGTGTGTGAATATTTTTTTAAAGCAGTTATTTACCTTTCTCTGGTGTTTACTGCTGATTGTGCCTGGAATTGTTAAGGCTTACGAATATATGATGGTGCCATATATTCTGGCAGAGAATCCGGATATGAGCAGAGAAGAAGTTTTTGCATTGAGTAAACAAATGATGAAGGGGAATAAATGGGATGCATTTGTGCTTGATCTGTCATTTATTGGTTGGATGATTCTGGGGGCACTTACATTGAACATTGTGAATGTTCTTTATACGAATCCGTATCGCTATCTGACATCTGCGGAATTATATCATACATTAAAATAAGACGGGCATGAAAATTAAGATTGTTAAGAAATATCTGACGCACTGCATTGTCTATTGCTTTCGGGAAAGAATGGCACATGGCTTCTGGCAGATCGAGAGAATGGCAATTCGGAATGGAGAGTTCTTTTATTGGCCTGCAGAAGCCATTGTTTTATTGTAGAGCATATGCTATAATATAAGTGGTATTTATAGGGGCAGAGCTGTCGAAAGGCAGTGACGCAAAGCCAAAGGGACTAAGGTGTTAGAAACTATGTCAGCCGGTTGCAATAAAGAATTACCGTTGTTTTTTTGTTTTGTTTTTTCAGTCACCTGTAGAGCGCAGGTGATTTTTTGTTTTTTTAGTAAAATACAGACGATTTTTAGTACTTTTACAAGCAATGGAAATCATAAGCCCTTATGATGTACTGTTGTAGCTGCATGGAATTTGATAGCCACAAATTCGTATAGAAAGGATGTCAGAGGAGATTGAAGGATACAGACAGTATGACAATGCAGGATGCGTTGGAAATGATGAAATGTATCAGAGAGTTTTTTACTGTAGTCAGATTGGAAAGTGGATATGACACGATGGATAGTGAGGAAACATACTGTGAGATTGAGTACCTGAAGGAAGATATTTTCTTTGTAAAGGCAAAGCGTATAGAAATAGATGGGAAGCCTTACGTGATAAAGATTAAGCAGGAAGTTGATGATAAAATTCTACAGGCATTGCTGGAGTCCGATCAGATACCGGAACGGCTGGCCTATTACAATGAGAAGATTTATCATGATTCATTGACAGGGGCTTATAATCGGCGTTTTTTCCAAGAGAAGATTATATCTGTAAGTAAGAATACCGGAATTGCAATGATAGACCTGGACAATTTTAAAGCGTATAATGATACCTATGGACATCATGCGGGTGACCTTGTGTTGCAGACAACGGTTATGACAATTAAGAGTGTGATACGCCGGGATGATATTCTGATTCGTTATGGCGGCGATGAATTCCTGTTGCTTATGCCGGGAATGCAGTCTCAGGTTTTTCATCAAAAGCTGCTTCAGATACATCAGTTGATTTATCAGTCGGAAGTGCCTGAATATGGGAAAATGCATGTTTCTACGAGTATCGGAGGGATTATTGCCCAAGGCGAGGAGATAGAGCAGGCTGTTGAGCGTGCGGATAAACTGATGTATGCTGCAAAATCACAAAAATCATGCGTTGTTACGGATGTAGACGAGGAAGTGTTATGAAAAAGGTTCCGGGATGGAGAAAAATCGAAATTGTCTGTGTTATCATTATAGTGGTTTTCGTGTTCCTTTTGAGCGGAATATACTATCAGTCGAGAACGGAGAGGGGAAACATCCGGTCACTCTGCAGTGGGTGGTATCAGATGAAGGACGGGAAAAGGATTGAACTTGAACTGCCTTGTTCTGTGACTGCGGATGCGGAAGGAAAAGTAATTCTTTATAATGATACTCTGACAGAGGATGACAGGGGACTCATTGTATCCACAAGAGGAATACAGGATAATCTGGAAATCAGGACAGGGGAGCGTATTCTTTATCATTATGCGGATAACCAGTTCCAGAAGAACAAACAGATGAAAGGAAAGATGTGGGCAGATGTCCGCCTGCCGGAGGAAACGGGTCAGGAACCGCTATGCTTTATTTATGAGGGAACAGCAGGTAGAAGTCTTGATATACAGGTTCCGATACTTGGCAGTTTTTCTGCAATTATTGTGAGACATCTTCAGGCCTCTGCTTTTTCGATTTTAATGATCATCAGTATGCTGGGATTGGGAATTGTCGCAGTGAGTATTTTCCTTTATACCAGACATCGGCAGCTTGTCGAAAAACGTTTTGTGAATGTCGCAGTTTTTTTGATTATATGCAGCTTATGGTGTATACTGGATTCCGGAATTTACCAGATGTATGGAAAGCACAGTGCAGCAGGAAGTTTGGTGTCTTTTTATGCATTTATGCTGATGTCAGTGCCGATGCTGCATTTTATACAGAATACGGTAAGTAAGAAAAACCAATGGATTCCGGAGATATGGATTTTACTTTTTTATGGGAATGCGATAGGTCAGGGCATCGTGAATATTTTGTTTGCGGTTCCTTTTAAAAATATGCTGTTTGTAACGCATTTGATATTATTTACAGGTGTTGCAGCGATGGCCATTCTTCTATGGAGAGAATATCACAAGCATCAGACGCAGGAGCTGGAGCTTTGTCTGAAGGCCTTTGGCGTGTTGGGCATCAGCGGCGTGATTGCCCTTGCTTTATATTGGATGTACGCCATCTACTGGTATGATGCGCTTTTTCAGTTTGGTATTTTACTTTTTATTTCTTTTCTGTTCTGGGGACTGCTTTGCAAAGTATCCAATGATATTCAGTATCGTATGGAACAGGCCGTATATGAAAGGATGTCTATAGAAGACCGGATGACGGGAATGAAGAATCGAAAGGCATTTGAACAGCAGCTGGATCAGCTTCAGCAGGATGTAATGCTGTTGGAAAATGCTTTGCTTATATTTATAGATATTGCCAATTTGAAAACGATTAACGATACATATGGGATGCAGATAGGCGATGAAGCAGTTATTCGGACTGCACGGAGTATTCAGGCGGCAGAAAGTACCGCATGTGAGCAGCATACAGAATGTTTCCGTATTGCCGGTGATGAGTTTGCAATTGTGGTGACTCGTCCGCAGAAGACACCGGAAGAGTGGGAGCAGATGATAAGGAATGAGATGAAAAAAGAATCCGGAAGCAGGTATCCTGTTCAACTGGAATTCGGCTGCAGTTACCTGAGGAAAGCGGATGGAACACTGCTTTCTATCAGTGACTGGAAAATGCAGGCAGACAGAATGATGTTTTCTTATAAATGAAACACAGCGGAGGACAGATATGATTTACAACATAGATTTTCTGATTTCGGCAATGGTTATTTTGATGCTGATTCTGTGGTATTTTCTGGGACAGAAAAGAGCAGAGGATCTGAATAACCGGGTATTTCTTTTCTTTGCTGTTCTTGGAACGGCAGATGTTGTTGCTGAATTTTTCACTAATTACTATATTACTTCATACAACAGCGATATGGGAACTGCCGCAGTCATCGTGACAACGATATTTTATCTGCTGCAGGCCTTGCTTCCCGCTACATTTATTTTTTACATTCAGACATTGCATGAGCAGAAAATCATTTCAGCTAAGAAGATGTTTATATCCGGTGTGCCAACCCTTGTTCTGATTAGTGTGATTCTGACAAATCCATTTACGGAAAAGCTTTTTTCTTTTGATGTGACAGCGGGATATGTGAAAGGGCCATGGTATCTGCTGATGTATGTCAGTGCGTTGGGGCATTTTGCAGTGGCATTATTGCTTATTCTGCTCTGGCGCAAAAAGCTTGGGCCTCAAAAAGAAAAAATACTTTTGGAGATTTTTGTGATATCCGGTGTCGGTGTGATCTTGCAGATGTTTTGTCAGTCACTTTTGATGACTGGATTTGGAATGAGTCTTGGTATATTGGCATTGTTCATTACGATCAACAATCCAAATGCCAATCTGGACAGTCTGACCGGCTTATATAATCATCTTTATCTGACACGAAAGATGGGCGAACTCATTGCGTCAGGAAAATCTTTTCATATTATTACAGTGTATCTGTATCAGCTGAAGCATATTAACAGGGTAGCAGGGGTACAGGGGGGAGATTCTATTTTGCAGCAGATAGCCGGACAGCTTGGAGCGCTCTGTGGTCAGAAGGTGACCCGTATTACCGGAAAGCGCTTTCTTGTGCTGACTTCTTCTCTGGAAGAATATGAATATTATTTTGCCAAATTGAAGAGGCTGTTTGATGTAAATAAGGTGTTGGATGTGGAAGATAAAAATATCGCTGTTCCGGTAATTATAAGCGGCATTATCAATGCTCAGAAGCTTGAAGAAAGCGGTCTGATCATGGAATATGCGGAATATCTGGAGTCTCTGACACCGCAGAGCGGACTGACAGAAGTGATACAGGACGACCGCCAGACAATGAATGGTTTTATGTATTACAAACGGGTGGAACAGTATCTTCACAAAGCAATTGAGGAAGATCTCTTTGAAGTATACTATCAACCGGTATATTCTACCAGGGAAAGAAGATTTATTACCGTGGAGGCGCTGAGCCGCCTGTATCATCCGGAACTGGGTTGGATTGCACAGGATGTGTTTATTCAGATTGCAGAAAAGAATCATATGATTGAACAGATTACAGATATGCAGTTCAGACGTATCTGCAGATTCCTGAAGGAAAACAGGGAATTGATGTCACGCCTGCTGAACGTAAAGGTGAATCTGTCGTCTCTGGATTTGATGCGGAATGACTGCAGCAGTCATTTTATCCGTATGATGGATGAATATGAGATCAGGCATGAGTGGATACAGTTTGAGATTACTGAAACAATTGCAACAGAGTACAGCGCCAGTCTGGGAATGGTTGTGGACGGATTGACAGCAGCAGGTATTCGTTTGTGTCTGGACGATTTTGGCTCGGGATATGCCAATCTGAATACGGTGATGCGGCTTCCGTTTTCTACCATCAAGCTTGACCGCTCACTTCTTTTTGATATCTGCAATGATGAGAAGCGCGCGCAGTTTTACCAGAGTGTTGTAGAAACATTCCGCAAAATGAACTATCATATTGTTTCGGAAGGCGTGGAGACAAGAGAAGAGATGGAATTGATCAGCAGATGGGGTGTGGATATGATTCAGGGATATTATTTCTCGAAACCGCTGCCTGAAGAAGCACTTATAAGTTTAATGCAGACAGAGAGGATGTCTGCTTCTGTAAATGGGGAACAATCAGAAAAGGCCTGACCTGATTAAAAAGCGAATCATGAAACGCATGATGGGTAAATATACAGAAGAAAAGAGGCGGAATCCATGAAGACAAAAACGAAAATCATGATTGTTGATGATGCAGAGATGAATCGGGAGATTCTGATGGCGATTCTTGGTGATGAATACGACTATGTGCAGGCGGAGAATGGGCGTCAGGCTATTCATATTCTGCAGCAGGATATGAATATAGATTTGATGCTTCTGGATATTAATATGCCGGAAATGAATGGCTTTCAGGTTCTGGACCGGATGAATACATTTCACTGGATTAATGATATACCTGTAATCATGATATCCTCAGAGGAGAAGAAAGATGTCATTGAACGGGCTTATATCCTTGGAGCGGAAGATTATATCCGCAGGCCATTTGATGCGTTTATAGTGCGAAGACGTGTACATAATATACTCAATCTGTATGCCAATCAGAAAAGGTTGATGCAGATGGTTGCAGATCAGATTTATGAAAAAGAAGATAACAATAATCTGCTGATTGGAATTTTGAGCCATGTTGTGGAATTCCGGAACAGTGAGAGCGGAGAACATATTCTTCATATTCGTACAGCTACAGAACTTCTGCTGCGCAGACTGGTTCAGAAGACGGATGAATATCATCTGTCCGAGTCAGATATTGTTATGATTACAACAGCCTCCGCCTTGCATGATATTGGCAAGATCAGTATTCCTGAAAGTATTTTAAATAAGCCGGGAAAACTGACCCGGGAGGAATTCAGCATTATAAAGACACATACAACGATTGGTGCGGATATCATCAATCAGATGACGACAAAAATGGAAAAACCGTTGCTGCGCATTGCCGGAGAAATCTGCAGATGGCACCATGAACGCTGGGATGGCCACGGCTATCCGGATGGACTCATTGGAGAGCAGATTCCTATTGCAGCACAGGTGGTTGCATTGGCAGATGTTTATGATGCACTGACCAGCAAGAGATGTTATAAGGATGCTTATGATCATGAAACGGCACTGGATATGATTCTGGCCGGTGAATGTGGTGCCTTTAATCCGTTGCTTTTAAAGTGCCTGCAGGATATTGCACCGAGGCTCAGAATGGACGCAGAGTATGACGCAGGAGATTTTGTTTACCGCAGTGAAGCAGACCGTCTGGCCACAGAAATTATGAATAAAACGGAGATACCAAGTAGTGACCGTTTTCAGCATATGCTGGAATCCATGCAGGAGCGGATGAATTTTTTTGCCTCATTAAAAGGAGGAATTCAATTTGATTATGATTCTGTTTCCAGACTGGTCAATGTCACTAATTGGGATGAACCGCCGCAGTATCGTTATACGGTCAAAAATGTTGCAGATACCAATTGCTTTGCCTGCCTGAGTCAGAAGGATTTTCACCGGGTGAAAGACGCATTGGATGCAACGACACCGGAGAACAGGGAATTTTCAATGAGTATCATGATGCCAAAGGGGAATGAGTATGAGTGGTGTGATCTGAGGGTACATTCGCTCTGGTCGGGCTGTCCAAGATGAATGAAGGACGCTGGATCGATGCAAACGGAACAAGGTTTTTGTTGGATAAAAGTCGTGGAGAGAGCCGGAAACTGTTCCTGGATCCATTGACAGCCACCTATTCCAGACGCTATTTTGAGACATATCTCACTCATATGGAGGGCATGGAATGTGTGGAAATTATAGATGTAAATCAGTTCAAACAGGTGAATGATACATATGGCCATCCGGCGGGGGATGTGGTGCTGAGAGATATTGCAGCAGCTATCAAGTCCTGTATCCGCAGCAGTGATATACTGGTTCGCTATGGCGGAGATGAATTTTTGCTGCTCTTTCCGAAGATGTCGGAGAACGATATGGCAGAGAAGAACAAAAGAATCAAAGAAGCTGTGGCGAATCTTGTATTTACAGAATATCCGACATTGCATCTGTCAGTCAGTATCGGTGGTGTCTGTGGTGTCCATCCGATTATGGAGGCCATTCGTCAGGCAGACAAACGGATGTATGAGAATAAAAGAACGTCATAGAAGAGAGTTAGAAGAGAGTTGATGCTCGTTGTGATGTCTCAGAAGATAATGCAGCAGGGGCTGTCGGGATGAAAAATTACATTTCCCGACAGCCCCTCTTTTGCACTCAGCCATTTGGAGAAGGATCTTTGGACTGAGACTCTGCGGCTTTCCGATGATTTTCTTTCTTTTCTGCATACATCCGCTGGTCTGCAAGAATACGGATTTTGCCGGTATCTTCTGTTTCCAGAGGATAGACAGCATAGCCGCAGCTGGCACCGATATGCAGTGTCTTGTCGTCAATTTCATAAGGACGAAGCAGAGACTGGATGATGCGCGTTTTTGTCTGCATGCAGAGTGAATCTTCCATTTCTGCACTGATAATCAGTGCAAATTCATCTCCGCCAATCCGAAAAGCAAAGTCGTTGCTGCGGATACATTTTAAAAGTCGTTCTGCCACTGCTTTCAGGAGTTTATCGCCCATATCATGTCCGTAGGTATCATTGACAGGCTTGAAATGATCCAGATCAAGATAGTACAGAACAAAAGGAAGTTTTTTCTGTTCTTTGCGGTGCAGGACAGAACTGAAATAACGCTCGTTGAATAAGCCGGTCAGGCCATCCGTGTTGGCCAGATTCTCCAGCTCATGTCGTTTGCCAATATCCTGTGAAATCATCATGACTTTTAGAGGGACACCTGCTTCATCCCATTCTACAGCAACGATATTCATAATTTTGTAAATATTTTCTGTTCGTTTGCTGTATTCGATTTTCATGATACCGTTTCCTTTATGCAGTACTTTCTGCAGGTATTCTTTATTCAGCAGATGGCTTATTTTTATATTTTCTGTATCGGATAATACAATATAGCTTCTTGAAGCTGTATCGAGCAGATCCTGATAGGAGCCGGTTTCGGGATACAGGCTGTTGCTGCTGTATTCATGGTATTCATATCTGTCATTCATCAGGTCAACGACTGTGTAGCGATCCACAATGCAGGTCATTCCGTAAAATAACTGATCGGTCTGCTCTTTTTGGGCTTTTAGAGCCTGATGCAGTAATTCCTGCTGCTTCAGCTTGTATTTTGCGTTTAAAGACGACAGCCTGAGAAGTAAAAGAAGCAGGCAGGCGGCAAGTATGGTGATTGCAGCAATGGTAACATGCATTATTTTTTCATCCTGGGAATTGACAGCAGCTGTCTGCACAATTCCGAGAATGCTCCAGTCATTGAGACCAACAGGCTGGTAGACCATGTAATATGAAGTCCCCTGACTGTTAAATTTTGCACGGCCTTTTACAACCTTTTGAAGGTCATGTTCAACGGCATCGTATGTGTTCTCTGAAAATACGGCATTGTCCTTCAGAAAGGTAAACAGATTCTCCTGTTCTGACAGAAACTCCGATTGAGATTCCAGAGAAAGAATGACGTGTCCCTTTGTATTGACAAGATAACAGCTGCTTTTGTCACCATATACATTATTGGATATCATGTCTTCTGCTGTAGTGACATCGTAACTGACAGCGACGCCTGTATAGGTTATATTATTAAGACAAAATGGATGGCTTAGCGGAATCGCAAAGACGACCTTATGTTTGCCGCTGCTGGCAGTATAGTCAGAAATAGTGGGGCATCCGGAGCTGTACATTTCCTGAAAACAGTTCCGGATACTGTCTGCAGTGCCTTTCCGGTTGCTGGCCGTAAGAAAATCACAGTGTTCGTTAAACATATAGAAATCACTGTATTGCCAGTTGTTTTTCCGTTCTGCAAAATCATGCCATGCCGTTTCAGTATTCTCAGAATCTGATATACACTGCAGATATTCATCCCAGTCAGCCAGGACATTCCAGTTGCGTTGCGTAAACAGCGTAAATGTCCGGTTGACCTGTTCATAGGTTGCCAGAAGATGTTCGGAATTCTGCTGGTAAATCTCTGTTTGAATGAAGGTGCGGTACTGATAAATTCCAAACAGGAGAACGACAACAATTAGAATAATAAGAGTAAGGAATTTACATATTTTGTTCATAATGTTCTCCTCCTTTTGATGGTGCGGCTGCTGAGACATGTGAAATTATATCTGCCCGGTATTCTTTTCAATAAGCAGGATTCTCTTACGGTTATATACCAGATGAAGATACATGGCATCCTGAGCGCGCAGCGGATCGTGCCCGGCAATTGCATCTGCAATCTCTCGATGTGTTTCGACTGTCTCTTCGTGCAGAGCCCCACTGGTTGTTTCAACAAACAGCGGAATAGAGCTGTTAATGACAGGAATCAGACGGGGAACAACAACATTTTTGCTGCTCAATGCAATGGCTGTGTGGAATTCAATGTCCTTTTGGGTGTGATCATCATGCCTCTTTAATAATGCTTCCGTTTCATCGCAAAGTGCGGTGATTTTTTTTATGTCATTTTCATCGGCATGGGCAGCAGCCATTGCAGCAATGGAAGGTTCAAGCAGAAAACGCACTTCCAGCAGATCATGAATCAGCTTCTGTTTATCGCCGATAAAGGTGAATCCCAGTGGGTCCTGCACTACCCCCGGGGATGAAGCAATATAGGTACCGGAGCCCTGGCGGATCGTAACGATATTTCTGGAAGCCAGGAGTTTCATGGCTTCACGGATGGAACTCCTTCCGGCATTAAGATGTTCGGAAAGGACGGTTTCATTAGGAAGCTTATCTCCCGGCTGTAGTTTTTCTTCTAAAATAAATGTGATAATGTCTTCTGATATTTTCTGTGGAAGACTTTTTTCTTCTGGTGACGAAATCATCCTATGATTTTCTCCATTTCTTTGGTTCTATTCTTCTTATAAATTATAATAATGGTTATTAAAGGGAATGTCAAAAGGCTAAAATGTATAAAAAAGTAGATAATAATTTAGATAAAATTCCAGTATTGCTTTTTTCAGAATAAATATATGATAAATACATCGGATGTATTTATGCAAAAACAAGAGAAAAAGCACAATTCGAAGAAAATAACAGCTAAAAGGTCTGATGTATTTAAGGAAAATGAAACATCGGATGAATTAAGGAGGCGAAAACAGAAAAATATTCATTTATCCATAAAAAATCATAAAGCCATACGTATATCTATTGTCACAACGATGTACGAGTCCTGAGATGAATCAAGAAGGACAATAATTTTTTGGGAAGCAAAAAGACAGCAGATATGCAGGAGGTTTATATTGATGAAGAAATTAACGGGTATTTTGATGGCGGTATGTCTGACAGCAGCATTAATTGCAGGATGCGGACAGAAAGCAGGAAGAGAGAACACGCAGACCACTGACAACCAGTCAGCAGCGCAGACAGAGAGTCAGACAGCGGGCAATCAAAGGGAAACAGGTGATTTAAGCGGTGATGAAGTCTCAGCGGCGCAGCATTGTATTTTGCTGGCAGGGAAGAACGGCACATGGCTTCTGGCAGACAGAGACAACGGAACGGTGTTTACGACATCTATTCCAAATGATCTGAAGGATAATGACGGCAAAAAAATCACATCTGAAATTTTAAAAGTCGGAGATTATGTGGATGTTTATGGAGACGGCATTATGCTGGATAGCTACCCGGGGCAGTATCCGGGAGTCAGCAAGATGGTCGTTACCGGTGAGGGTACGGCGGATGAAGTGAAGCAGTACCAGGATGTCATTGATATGGTTTTTGCTGAACCGGATACAAGTACAGTTCCGACAGTGGGTGTTGTCTACAGCTCATCTCTTGGTCAGACCATGTCATTGATGAGCGGGCCGGGCAACTCTACATGGACAGCGCCTTCAGGCGATTCTGAAACGGACAGTTCAGAAGATAACACAGTGACAGCATGCGGTTCAGCAGTGATGCAGTGGGAGAATCTGGAGAAAATGTCCATGGATGCAGGTAAGACGGACTTTACCATCAGCTGTGATCTGACACCGACAAAGGTGACTGTGCGCCGTTGGAATTCAGATAAATATCCGGCTTCCGTGGATGATGATTTGGATGCATTGGCAGAAGAAGTCAATGTAGAAAAGAGTGCTGACGGAGAGTTTGTTGTCAGGGATGTGGAGCCGGGATATGTGTATGAAGTCACCGTCAGCTGGGAATACGGAGATGCACAGTATGGGTTTATGACTTCAGAGATTGATTTATAAGGCAGGATTTTAACAAAATTCAAAAATATGATAAAATGGGGTTGACATTGCTCTATATCAGCGTTATAATAGGTAACGACTTATGAAACAATAAGTCTTAACAGAATATCGCGGGGTAGAGCAACCCGGTAGCTCGTCGGGCTCATAACCCGAAGGTTGTTGGTTCAAATCCGGCCCCCGCAACTCAATAAGTAGAATAAGCTTAGAGTACCCACTTCACGAGTCTTCGACTCGTTCAGTGACCGTTGATTTGCATTTGCAAATCAACTATCATCTTTTCTGTCACTCTTGCGCTTACCTATTTATACGCCCAGATAGCTCAGTCGGTAGAGCAGAGGACTGAAAATCCTCGTGTCACTGGTTCGATTCCGGTTCTGGGCACGATGGGATATTAGCTCAGTTGGTAGAGCACTAGACTTTTAATCTAGGTGTCCCGGGTTCGAACCCCGGATGTCTCATTGTTTTTAAGACTCTGAAATTATTTCAGAGTCTTTTTTTTCGCTAATAATCTGCTGTACAGAAAAAACTTTTTAAAATTCGTGAAAAGTGACGATATTTATTCTTCGAGATATTTCCTATGGTATTTTAATGACAAGCGTGCTATAATAGTCCACGGAGCGTTTGAGAAATAGAACGAATGTTCTCACTATATTTTGTGGTTAATTTGTTGTTTATGTTTGTAGACAACATGATATTGTTTCTTATAGATGAGAGGAAGGTCATTATGATTGTTATCAAAAGGGATGGACAGGAAGTCAATTATAACCGCAGTAAGATTATAGTTGCTATCGGGAAAGCCAATGAGGAGGTTCCGGAAGAAGAGAGAATCTCGAATCAGGAGATTGAAGAGATCGTTTCTTATGTGGAGACTAGAAAGAGAAAGAGAATTCTTGTTGAAGACATTCAGGATATCATCGAGCAGAAATTGATGGCCTTAGGGAAGTTTGATTTAGCGAAGCGATATATTGTGTATCGTTATACACGTGAGTTGGTGCGCCGCGCCAATACAACAGATGATTCGATTTTGAGCTTGATTAAGAACAGCAATAAAGAGGTTATGGAAGAGAATTCCAACAAGAATGCGACAGCAGCTTCCACTCAAAGAGATTTGATCGCAGGCGAAGTTTCCAAGGATCTCACGAAACGACTGCTTTTGCCTGAGAAGATTGCAAAGGCCCATGAAGAGGGAATTCTGCATTTCCATGATGCGGATTATTTTGTACAGCCGATTTTCAACTGCTGTCTGATCAATATTCAGGATATGTTGGACAATGGTACCGTTATGAACGGCAAGCTCATTGAGAGTCCTAAGAGTTTCCAGGTAGCCTGTACGGTGATGACTCAGATCATTTCAGCAGTAGCCAGCAGTCAGTATGGTGGACAGTCTGTTGATCTGAAGCACCTTGGCAAGTATCTGCGAAAGAGCCATGATAAGTATGAAAAGGCCTATAGAGCACATTTTGGCGATGAATTTGATGATGATATCATTGAGAAACTTGTCCAGGATCGTCTGAAGGATGAGCTGAAGTCCGGTGTTCAGACGATTCAGTATCAGATTAATACATTGATGACTACCAATGGTCAGTCACCTTTTGTTACACTCTTTCTGAATCTGGATGAGAATAACGAATACATTGAAGAGAATGCAATGATTGTTGAGGAAATCCTTAGACAGCGTCTTGAAGGTATTAAGAATGAGAAGGGTGTTTATGTAACACCTGCATTTCCAAAGTTGATTTATGTTCTGGATGAGAACAACTGCTTAAAGGGTGGCAAATATGATTACATTACGAAGTTGGCTGTGAAGTGTTCTGCAAAGCGTATGTATCCGGATTATATTTCTGCGAAGAAGATGCGTGAGAATTATGAAGGCAATGTTTTCAGTTGTATGGGATGCCGAAGTTTCCTGTCACCTTGGAAGGATGAGAACGGCAACTATAAGTTTGAAGGTCGATTTAATCAGGGTGTTGTCAGCATTAATCTGCCGCAGATCGGTATTCTGGCGAAAGGGAATGAAGAAGTATTCTGGAAACTGATGGACGAACGTCTGCAGTTATGTTTTGAGGCGCTTATGTGCCGTCACAATGCGTTGAAGGGTACATTATCGGATGTCAGTCCTATTCACTGGCAGTATGGTGCGATTGCCCGTCTGGATAAGGGTGAGAAGATTGATCCGCTTCTGTATGGCGGTTATTCTACCATGTCTCTTGGCTATATCGGACTCTATGAAGTAACCAAGCTGATGAAGGGTGTCAGTCATACGGATCCTGTGGGCGAGGAGTTTGCACTTCGTGTCATGAATCATATGAAGGAAGCAACAGACAGATGGCGTGATGAGACGAACATCGGTTTCAGTCTATATGGTACACCGGCAGAATCTCTTTGCTATCGTTTTGCAAGAATCGATCTTGAGAAGTTCGGTGAGATTAAAGATATCACTGATAAGGGATATTATACGAATTCTTATCATGTGGATGTCAGAGAGAAGATTGATGCATTCAGCAAGTTCTCATTTGAGAGCCAGTTCCAGAAGATTTCATCCGGCGGATCTATTTCTTATGTGGAGATTCCGAACATGAGACATAATCTTGAGGCATTAGAGGAAGTTGTCAAGTTTATCTATGACAATATTCAGTATGCAGAATTTAATACAAAGTCTGATTATTGTCATGTCTGTGGTTATGACGGCGAGATCAAGATCAACGATGATCTTGAGTGGGAATGTCCGCAGTGCGGCAATAAGGATCACTCTAAGATGAATGTTACAAGACGTACATGCGGTTATCTTGGCGAGAATTTCTGGAATGTGGGTAAGACGAAAGAGATTAATGCCAGAGTGATGCATTTGTAATTCAGAGTCTAAAATGTAAATCTTAAATTATACTTTGAATATATAAATGATATCTTGAATATATTCTTAGCAGAATGAGAAAAACTTAAATCTTATTTTGAATATATTCTGAGATTACATTTAAAAAGTTTGAATTATAGTTTGAATATATTTTCAGAGTATATTTTGAAAAGTTAAATTATAGCTTGAATATATAATGTTACCTTGAAAAGGCATTCTTTATAAGCAGATATAGAGCTGTTTATAGAGGATGCCTTTTATTTTTACTATGAACTGTGCATTCAAAATTGAACGATAAGTTCAATACGCGAGCCGTAATATATGCTAAAATAAATATGAAGAGTATTGTTAGTCAGAATATAATGCAGAAAGGCACAAATATGGATGATATGGAAAAGTTACTGACAATTAAAGATGTTCAAGAACATTTGCAGCTCGGGAGAAACAGGGTATACCAGCTTATAAAAATTGACTCTTTTCCTAAAATTAAGATAGGGAACACTTATCGTATACCAAAACGGGAGTATCTTGAATGGGTACAGAATAATATAGGCAAAACAGTTTTTCTTTAAAAATGTATTGGTAAAGGGAAAATTGAAAACAGAGATAAAAAGACGACTATTGCAGGTAAAACTGTGATAGCCGTCTTTTGGTTTATAAGCAGTGATTCATTTTAAAGGTAATCTTTATTGAATATAGGATTATATGTCTTGTATCGGGCTGTCGTAGTTAATAAATGGGATTTTGGGTGCTTCAAGAACAGGGATGATATACTTCATCTGTTCCAGCTGATAATATAATACATCCAACGCTCTGGAAGGCGGTTCAAATAACAATTTGGTGTACAAACCATCGTAATCTAACCGCAACCCAATACCCACTTCTTCTGCCTGCTCAATGAAATTGCTGCTAAAAGGCTGGGCGGTTACATGTTGAATGTGTTCCTCAAACGGAATATCACAGGGATAGTCTCGATAGTTGCTCAGCAGAGCCACCCCGTTGTCAAATATAGGAGCCGTACGACATTTACCGGTTTGGTTATTGATGACGATGCCCAGGTTGTTAAAATGCCTATCAGAATTCAACAGCAGTGCATCTAATGATAGAATCTGAGATAAATATTCGGAACAATCGTATTCGAGCGTATCATATAGGAATTCTTTTATGTAATTTATCCGTTCAGCACAGGTATCATAGGTGCGTATGATATTGTCCAGTGAGACTCCACCGCGGACGAGCTCATGTAGTCTATGGAAGCTCAAAAACGATTCGTTGTCAAGAATAAAATTTCTTGACACACATCCCGGAACGTCATCAATTGTGCAAGTTGTATAAAAGACGTAATTGGTGATATTCGAGTGCATGAGAACCAGGGAAGCAAGATGTTCAGATTGGTCCTCGCATCCATAAACATTCTTTTTGTACCAATATCCATTATCATAACATTTTGGCTGAATGCCGACAGCACTTCCTTGAACTTTTGTTAATGTCGTTGCATCAGTATGAATTAATCCCATATTAATTGCCTTTCTATATATTTTTGGAATCAGTAAGCCGTAGTTCCGGGCGCATAAACGATAGATTCTTTAGTTCCGATTCCAAGATAACTGTTGGTGGCAGATTTGTAAAGCTGCAGCTCTGTCATATCGTCTAAAAATTCAAAATCCCAGTCATCGTAAAGACTTTCAGGGTACATCTCTAAATCCTCTACAAATATAAAAAATTCGCCAAGCGATTCGAGTTCAAGTTCATGACTATCTTTTTGTAAAATTTCTTTGATTTCATCATGCTGCGGAATAGTTGAAATGGTTGGTATATCGAATTCCTCGCAGTAACTGATTTCTTCCAGTAATGCTTTAAAAAGAACATATTTCATGATCAGCGGCAGAGGGTAGAAATTTTCACTCTTGAGCAGAGAACAAAAATCATTAATAACAGGCAGCATCTTCTTGTGTCTGTACCTTGCAGGAAAAAAGTGTTTCAAGCCTTCAATGTCATAATCAGTCATTGGCTCGATGATATCATATAATCTTTTTGAGATGAATTTTGAAACCAGTTCGTTAACATGAGGATCTTGTGTTGTTAAATAATCAGATAATTGAATCATAGAAACTCCTTTCGTAGCCGGTGAAACAGTATATATTCTATTGTATCTTTAATATGGATTTTTGTGGTTGCATATGGTGCAACCTTTTCAATTTCTGTAAAAATTGGCCGTCTGCACTTTTTGCTAATGTAAAGGCAGGAAGGAGTGGTAGGATGCAGAGTTTCAAAGAAGTATATGAAAAGTATCGGGGGAACCGGTCAGATGCAGCGGTTGCGAAAAAGGCAAATCTTCATAAATCAACGTTTTCACGAATCAAAAATGAACTTATTCCTCCGAAACGAAATTATCTATGGTCATTAGCTATGTCTCTGGAACTGACAATGGATGAGACAGATGAATTATTTTCTTCATGTGGATTGTGCATGGCGTCTCAGTACCATTTGAATGGCATGGAAAAAGAAAGAGAAGGTATTATTAAAGACTGTATAGCTAAGGGAAAATATAGTGTTGTGGAATTGAATATCCGTCTGTATGAGGCAGGGTATCAGCTACTGGGAAATAAAGGGGCTAACTAGAAAAATATTTAAGCAGGGTTGCACGGCGTGCAACCCTTTTATGATACAAAGAAACTATAATAATCGTGTGGAATATATACGAGAAAGGGGGATGCTTTATGGACGAATCTTATATGCGTGAGTACTTTGAACGAAACCAGGAGGTATTCTATATGCGGTTCAGGAAAGATGAATCTAAGTGGGCACTTGAAAAAGAGCGTGCGCAGGCAGTTGATTCTTTCAGAGAAAAATACGTTCATGGCAATGTTATGGAAGCGGATTTTGAGGCAATGCTGAATGCAATCTGGGATGATGATTATGAGGCACATGTATTAATGTTCCTGTATGGCGCAGGTGAACGAGAAAAGATGTTGAGTTAGCGAAAGGGGAATGAGAATGGGATCATTTGTGTATATGATTGCAAGAGATGATGCGGATATTATTGAGGAAAAACGGCCGGAATACGAAGAACGGCTGGAGCAAGTGTTTAATGCAGCAGGCATGATGGAACAGGAGCATCTGACGTTGTTTGGCAAAGAGATCCGTGCATTGAGGCCTGTCCGGATTAGGAACGGTTATACGACATTTTTCTATAATTACTTTGAAGATGATGTATGGGAAAACGCAGGTTATTCCGATAAAAATGGAGGTGTGTACTCAGAAAAAGTTGGCTGGCGGAACTTTGCGCGTGCAGTCGAGGCGGCATACATGCTGCAGATGGTGTACATGCAGGAACCGGCGTTTGTTATTTATAATTGTGAGCTGGTACCTCCGTGGCGATATCTGCAATGGTTCAAGAATCTATTTGGAATAACCTATCAGTTGCTGGAAAAGGATTTGATGAAGCTGATTGAGATGTTGCATGAGGAGGAAAGGTCTTATCCGGAAATTTATTACAGTTATAATGAATTGATATGCAGCGGATATTATCTGGAAAGTGTTATCGATGCTATTGCGGTTGTGCATGGAACAGCCAGGGCTTTGGAACTGCTGAAAAATACTTTAGATAAAGAGAACAGTAAGAAAGCGGGTGTAAACTATCCGGAATGCATTAAAAATACCGTAAGGAGTCTGGAAAAATTTAAGGGAAATAGCAGTCTGGATGATGATGGACAGGTCGATTATCTCATGAAAAAGATGAGAACCATGGTTGAAACCGGGACGGTAGGAGACCAGGAAGATCAAGGCATTATGGAGATATTGTTCTGGGTGAGATTAAGCGGCAGCTATGCGTTTGCAATTAAAAGAATTAGCGAATTATATAACAGAGATTTCTGGGAGCTTTATGCAACAATTGCCGGTATGAACAAGAGTCGGATATTTTCAGAAAATCTTTGGAGTGAAACACAGAGTTTGCTGATCAGCGGTATTTCAACTGCCGAATTTGTTAATGAGAGTCCGGATGATATGCTCTATTATTGGACGCCGGAGGGTGATATAGAAGTTTCTGATGATGTTGAAAAGTGGTTTTCGGGACTTAGAAAGCAGTTTGATGAATATGTGGCGGAGTGGCAGCAGATACCGAAGCTGATGCGATACATTGTAGATGATCTTTTATTTGCGGACCGTAATTATGTTAATATCCGGGCATTCTCAGGGTTTTTAGAGGAAACGATGGATAATATATCAGACGTCAGGTATCATATCCTGTGGCGCATTTTTCATGACATGATCCATGATCCGAATATGCTAGAGGAAGGCAGTGTTATTTTCGATAAAGAGTCGTTAGCAAATGGGAAGAAGAAACTTAGATACGGATGGACAATGACGTATCCGGACTTGAAACGAAACAGAGCAAGAATGACGATAAAGAGATATCTTTCATTAATTGCGAACAAAGAGCTGAGGAGGAAAGTTTTTGGATTTTGACGAGTATCCAGTAATCGATAGATTAAAAACAGGAAACACCTTAAAAAGGATAATGCAGCAGTACGGAATGACAGCTAGAGATGTACAGGAATATCTGAATTTGGCGTGTGTACAGAGTGTCTATCGGTGGATGACTGGCATTAGCATACCGACTATAGATAATCTGTATGCACTAAGCCAGCTATTTCATCTGCCAATAGATAGTTTTGTGTGTGGCAGCAGGCATATTAGAAAGGACGTACAGATGATAACAAAAGAAGAGTATGTAGCAAAATGGGAAAAAGAAAGCCTTAAGGACAGAAAAAGATTAAAAGCGGAGGGCTATTCAGACTTGTACATAGAAAGTTACATTAGAGGTGTTTTTATTGGATACCATCAAGGAATAGCATTGTACGTGAAATCAGGAGAAACTTCGGCTGAGGAGGTGGCGGATTTGTTGTATATGGATGTAGAAGAGTTTAAGGAGAAAGATGTTTTAACAAATGAATAGATAAATTTGTGTGCATTATCAAAATATTGCTTTTTGTAAAAATGCAAATGAAAAATCAAGTGTTTTTACTTGTTTAATATGTAAATGCTTGAATGAGATAATCACAAGAATATTGTAAAAGGGGCTGCCTATTTCACGACAGCCCCTTTAATGTTTTGCTATAAGCTATGAAAAATTACCATTTTTATCACAGGTAAGTTTTACAGTTTCTTGTTTTGTTTGTAATACAGAAACTCCTTGGTATTGCTTTGCAGTAGCAGAGGCTGTAGCAGTAGAACCAGATTTACTTGCGGACTTATTGCTAATTTTCCAAGTATTGCTATAACTTTCAGCAGATACTTTAGAATTTGTGCAGGTAGAAGTTTTTGTATTATATGTAAATGTTCCGGTTACTTTAACATACCAAAGTTTAACATTTGAATTTGAATAATAAGTGGATGTTTTAGACTTAGTTGCGGTTCTGGCATATGTGGTATACAAATTATTATTAGAAGGTTCATCAGCTATAACAGAAATTATATATGAACCATCTGGAAAATAAGTATATTCTGTGTTGGACAACGGTGAGGTTTGAGGAAATTTTCCACCC